>Ga0209009_1000520_pt1 | contig 12996 bp, 12 predicted proteins | sample BlaSpr_A8_OM3_M2_FD_187979 | JGI IMG/M metagenome (GOLD analysis project Ga0209009, IMG submission 187979) | Forest soil microbial communities from Thunder Bay, Ontario, Canada - Black Spruce, Ontario site 2_A8_OM3_M2 (SPAdes) (version 2) | ecosystem: Environmental > Terrestrial > Soil > Boreal... | reverse complement strand
AAGACCGCATCGGCTCAGAAATTCGCACGCACTACCCCGCCACGCTCGCCGAAGGCATGTCCATCACTTCGCAAGAATCGTGGACCAAGCGCGACGGAAAACGCGGCGCCGAGTTGCCCGACTACATCCGAGAAGTCGTGGAAGAAATTGCATTTCAGGCTCGCGAAGACAAGCGCGTCGACCGCCGCTCCGGTGTAAGCCAGCGCCTTCCCATCAGCACACTCGAAAACGTCATGAGCAGCGCTGAACAACGCTCCGTCAGGACTCATGATTCCAAAGTTGTCGCGCGCGTTTCCGACGTGTACGCCGCCATTCCCGCCATGACCGGCAAGTTCGAGTTGGAATACGAAGGCGAGCTCCGCGGCGCCGAAAATATCGCGCGCGAATTAATCCGCGCGGCCGTAGGAAAAACTTTCACAAAATATTTCACCGGAGCGAATTTTCAACCCGTCGTGCAATGGTTCGAACTTGGCGGCGAACTGAAAGTGCCCGCAAATGCGTCGAGCGTGGAATTGATGGCGCAACTGAAGAAAATCCAGGGACTCTTTGACAACCTGCCCGCGCTCGATGTGGGAGCCAAGGACGATCCAGCAGTCGTCACCAGCGCAGCCGAATTTATTCTCGAAGGTCTTTGGGCGCACAAACGCATCAACCGTAGCGAAGAGCGTGGTTATTTTGCGGAAGCTCGCAAGACCCCTGAGCCGCGCGATCCTCGCGAGCCATCCGGACGCATGCCGCGGCGCCAGTTCAATTAGCGCAGCGGCGAATTGCCATGAAATACACTAAGTATTCAAAATACGCTCCCGGCGCTGCTGATGATATCGATCTGCAGGAATTGATGAGCCGCCTCTCGGATTATCTGCTTCAAAGCGGCTTTGAATCTCAGTACGGGATCTACGAGCTCGACAACGAGCGTTCACGCGAGCAAATTATGGACGACCTGCGCGAAGCCATACTCCGCGCGCTTGAGGAAGGCGACCTCGTCCCGCCCGAGATGATGGAGCAAATGCTCCAGAATCCCGACTTGTCGCAGAACCAGGAACTGCGCGACCTGATCGAGCAAATCATCCAGCGTATGGAAGCGGAAGGTTACATTTCGCAGCCAAATCAGACGGCGCAGGTTACGCCGCCTCCCACCCAAACCCCTGGCGGACAAGTTGGCGAACCGCAGCCCCACACTGAGGCGCGATTTGAGATCACCGACAAAGCGCTCGATTTTCTCGGATTCAAAACGCTGAAAGACCTGCTCGCGTCGCTGGGCAAGAGCAGTTTTGGGCGTCACGACACGCGCGACCTCGCCACGGGCGTGGAATCGGGCGGCGCCTCCAAACAATACGAATTTGGCGACACGTTGAATATGGACATCAGCGGAACGCTCTTCAACGCCGTCCAACGCAATGGCGCGAGCATTCCCATCGAACTCGATTATCCCGACCTGATGGTCCACCAGTGCGAATATCAAAGCTCCTGCGCCACCGTTCTGCTGCTCGATTGCAGCCACAGTATGATTTTGTACGGTGAAGATCGCTTCACTCCGGCAAAACGCGTTGCACTCGCCCTTTCGCACTTGATCCGCACGCAATACCCCGGCGACTCGCTACACTGCGTTCTGTTTCACGATAGCGCCGAAGAAATCCCTCTCGGCAAGCTGGCCCGCGTTCAAGTTGGCCCCTACCACACCAACACGCGCGAAGGCTTGCGCCTGGCCCAAAGAATTCTCTCGCGCCAGAAAAAGGACATGCGGCAGATCATCATGATTACCGACGGCAAGCCTTCCGCCCTCACGCTGGAAGACGGCCGCATTTACAAAAACGCCTTCGGCCTCGATCCACTGGTCGTCACGCAGACCCTCGAAGAAGCTGCCAAATGCAAACGCGCCGGCATCCTGATTAATACTTTCATGCTCGCCAGTGACTACAGCCTCGTCCACTTCGTGCAGAAAATTACCGAGCTTTGCCGCGGCAAAGCCTATTTCACCACTCCCTACACGCTTGGGCAGTACCTGCTGATGGATTACGTCGGGAAGAAGACGCGTAACATTCATTAAGCTGGCTTGTCCGCGTCCCCCTTTGGCACACCCAGCTTCCGCCCAGATTGACGCTAAGAATTCCGCGGCCTAATATAACGCCGCAAAGTTCACAGGAGACACACGCATGAAGATTGGCCGCCTGGCTCTGATTCTCATTTTCTCGCTCACCGTATTCGCCTCCGATTCTCCCGACACCCGTGAAATCACTGACCCGAAATCTCTCAGCTCGCTCGCCGAACCCGGCGCGGCTCCTGCACCGATTGACGATCTTTTCTATACGCGGTCGGTGACCGGCGGAGCTTGGTCGCCCAACGGCAAAGAAATCGTCTTCACCACGAATTTAACCGGCCGCTTCAATCTTTGGAAAGTAAACGCAGAGGGCGGCTGGCCCGTGCAGCTTAGCCAGTCCGATGACCGCCAGTACGGCGGCACTTGGTCGCCCGACGGAAAATGGATCGTGTTTGAATCCGACAAAGGCGGAGGCGAGATCTACGATCTCTTTGCCATCCCCAGCAACGGCGGCGAAATCATCAACCTGACTAACACGCCCGATATTTCCGAAAACAGCGCCGTTTGGTCGCCCGATGGCTCGCGCCTGGCTATCTCCTATAAGCCCAAGACAGCCTCCGCCATTGACGTCGCCATCCTCGATTGGAAAACGCGCGAAGTTCACAACCTAACTCAGGAAAAAACCAAAGATCACGTCTGGGGCGGCACATTCTGGAGTCCGGACGGCAAATACATTTATGCCACCCGTGCGGATGCAGGTTTTAACGATTCCGACGTCTATCGCGTTGACGTTGCAACCGGAGCATCCGAAAACCTGACCCCACATCAAGGCCAAAATCGCAGCAGTGTAAGTGCTGTCTCGCCCGATGGTCGCACGCTACTAATAACTTCGGACAAACCGGGCGGTTATCCGAACGTCGCGTTCCTCGATATCGCCACCCCCCAAATTACCTGGGCCACGGATACGAAATGGGAAGCGCAGTCCGGAGATTTCTCGCCCGACGGAAAACAGTTCACCTACCTCGTCAACGAAGACGGTCGCTCGGATGCCTACTTGGGCGATGTTTCCACACATCACAGCGCAAAGATCAATTTTCCCGCCGGGCTTAACACTTACGCAGGCAGCCCAAGTTCGTTTTCGCCCAGAGGAGAACGTCTTATCGTCGACCATCAAAGCTCCACTCAGCCGGGCGATCTGTGGGTTTACGACATTTCAAAGCAAGCCCCGCAACAACTCACTATCTCCGCAGTCGCAAGCCTGGCCTCTGCGAAAATTCCTCCGTCTGTCCTAGTTCATTACAAAAGTTTCGACGGCAAGATCATCAGCGCATTCGCATGGATTCCCTATAATCTGAAACGCGACGGCTCGAATCCAGCAATCGTCCTCCCGCACGGCGGTCCCACTGGTCAGACCACCGATTATTTCAGCCGCACCACCATCGCCTTAGTGTCTCGCGGCTACATTTGCATCGCTCCCAACGTTCGCGGATCCACCGGCTATGGCATGGATTTTCAGAAGGCCAATCACAAGGACCTCGGCGGCGGAGATTTGCAGGACGAAGTGTACGCCGTAAAATTTCTGGAAGCTTCCGGCTACGCCGACCCCAAGAAAATCGGCATCACCGGCGGATCCTACGGCGGCTTCATGACCCTGATGGCCATCGGCAAGACGCCCGATACTTGGGCCGCCGCGGTCGAGGAATACGGCATCATCAACTGGCTAACCATGATGAAAAATGAAGACCCTTTCCTCCAGGAGTATGAGAAATCCATTTTGGGAGATCCCGAGAAGGACCGCGCCATTTACGAAGCCGATTCCCCGCTCGCATACATTCGCAACACCAAAGCCCCGCTCCTCGTTTTGCAGGGCGATAACGATATTCGCGTTCCCAAAGAAGAAGCCGAGCAGGTGGTTGAAATCCTGAAGCAAAACGGCAAAACTGTAGATGTCCATTATTACGCGGCCGAAGGCCACGGTTTTACCAAGCGTGAAAATCAAATCGATGCTATGCGCCGCATGATCGATTGGTTCGACCGCTATTTGAAAAACACGCCGTCCAACTGAGATTCGATCGTGGAATTGTTCGGCGCTTCAACGGAGCATACATGAGCGTGAAGAGTCACCTGCGGAGCTTTCTTGGCGGGAAAAAGTTGCGCGCACTGCCGTCCGGCGAAACCGCTCCGCCGATTACTTTAGCCGATACCAGCGGAAAGAAACGCTCGCTCGCCGAAGCGTTGCAGAATGGCCCAGTCCTCGCCGCTTTTTTCAAAGTAGGCTGCCCCACCTGCCAGTTCACCATGCCATTCCTTTCGCGCTTGCATCAGCGTTACGGCGGCCCGAAATTCAGCATGCTGGGAATTTCGCAAGACGATGCGCGAGATACTCGTGAGTTCTGCGAAGAATACGGCCTGCAGTTCCCCGCCTTGATCGATGAGCACGGCTTCCCGGTTTCCAACGAATATGGCCTCACGAATGTCCCGACCATGTTTTGGATCAACACTGCCGGCCAGATTCAGCAGACCACCGTGGGATTTTCAAAGTCCGACCTGGAAAAAATGGCAGCTCAAGCGGCACAAGTTACAGGCAAGCCGCCCGCGTCTCTCTTCAAACCGGGCGAAGTCGTCCCCGAAACAAAACCGGGTTGAGGATCCAAAAATTAGGTTCCGGGGGAACCTACTTTTCACCAAACGAAGAAATTCAGAATTACGCTGGACTCTAATACAAAAATGACTTTTTGTGCTTGGGAGCTTTCAACCGCTTGTCCGGAATCAGTCTCTCAACAGGAGGCATCCCAATTCCCGCCCGCGCTCGTCGTCGCGTTTCTTTCGAAATGTTTATTCTCTTCTTCTTTTTCCGCATACAAGTGGAGCTCGATCCGCGTCGTCGGCCTAGTCCCAATCTACATCCTAATATAAGCCATCGCCCAAGGCGCAGCTGCAGAAGAAATACTGGAGCTTGAGCCTCGCTGTGCCTAAAATTCCCAAAGCCACGTCAAACTTGCAAGTCGCCAGCCACAGAGCTTCACTCATAACAACATGAAGAAAGCCTTTCGTGCCGCCACGACTTCGCTTTGGCTAATCCTCCTCGTTGCCCTCCTGCTGCGCGTGGGTTTTCTCTGGCAATATCAACACGACCGCCCTCGGCAAGCCGTCAGCGTCGTCCCATTTTTATTCGAGTCCGGAAACATCGCCCATTCGCTCGCCATCGGACAAGGTTTCGCTTCGCCCTTCCGCGTGAACACCGGCCCCACCGCGTGGATGCCCCCGGTTTATCCCGTGCTTCTCGCCGCCATCTTCCGAATCTTCGGACCTTACACCTTCAACTCATTCCTTGCCGCCGCTCTCTTCAATATTTTTTGTGCAACGCTCGCCTGCATCCCAATTTTTTTCGCCGGCAAACATATCGCCGGCCTCAGCGTGGCTTCGACGGCCGCATGGCTCTGGGCCATTTTCCCCAACGCAATCCTCATCCCCGTCGAAAGCATGTGGGAGGCCTCGCTCTCCGGCCTCTTAGTCGCCACAATATTCTGGGCCACCGTCGCGCTGGCCAAATCACAGCGCGTTCGCCATTGGGCCGCCTACGGATTCCTCTGGGGCTTCACTCTTCTCACCAACGCTACGCTGATGGCGCTACTTCCGCTTCTACTAGCCTGGCTTGCTTATAGCGCGCACAAACAAAATCGCAAGAGCCTCGGCAATCTCGCACTTTCAGTTGCCATCGTACTTTTGTGCTGCGCCCCCTGGACCATCCGCAACTACAGAGTCTTCCACACCTTTGTTCCCCTGCGCTCCGGCTTGGGCCTCCAGTTGTGGCTCGGCAACAACGACAACACACAGGACATCTTCCGCGCCGAGCGCCACCCGATCTACGACGCCGCCGAACGCGCGCAATACATCCAGATGGGCGAAGTCGCCTACATGCACGAAAAACAAACAACAGCCGTTTACTACATGCTGTCGCATCCCGCAAGAGAAACGCATTTAGTTACTCGCAGAATTATTTCTTTCTGGTCCGGAGGCACTCCCACTCCGCTGAAGGATTTCCTGAACGTGGATTCAACGTGGTTTCGCTTCGTGCTTCTTTTCAACTTACTTGCGGCGTCCGGCGCGCTCCTCGGAATTATAACTCTGATTCGCCGCGGCAGTCCCTTCTGGTTCCCCGCCGCAATTTTCCCGCTGGTTTTTCCCTGGGCCTACTACCTCAGCCTCGTCTTGCCCCGCTATCGCCTCCCCATCGATCCGGTTATACTTCTGCTCAGCGCTATCGCACTAGGGAGTTTATTCGGTGGCAAACATGTCGTTCGCCTCAACAACGCTTAATCTAAATTTCGAATTACGATTTCCCCTCAAGACTCTTCCTCAAATCCGGCCCCATACGCTCCACAATCGGTTCCTCCGGATCGTCTCCCACATATTGCTGAATCACCGCTCCGTCCCTGCCAATTAAGACGTACGTCGGCAGCGCGCTAGCTCCATACTGACGCATGATCTGATGATTTGAATCCAGCTTCTGCGTCCAGTTCATTCCGTTTTGCGCCACAAAAGAGCTCCAGGCCGCCTCGTCTTCATCCTCGCTGATACTCACCACCTCCACTTGATCGCTGCCATACGTCGCCTGCAACTGTTTCAACCCCGGCAAAGCGTGTCGACACGGCCCGCACCAGGTGGCCCAAAAATCCAGAATGGTCACCTTGCCGCCCGACGATGACCCTCCGCCGTGCCCCGAAAAATCCGGAGCCTTCTGCCCCGCGCTGATGGGCGCCCGCGGCATATTCTCATCGTCAAATATTTTTACGGATTTTGCCTGGCTGCTCTTCTGCGCGCGCGCGCGTCGCGCCAGTTCCCCCAGCGAAACCGTTTCATCCTGTTGCGTCCAATTGTTTTGAGCGACGTTCTGTGAACTTTGTGAAGTTGTCGCGCTGTCCGGCTTCTGAGTGGTCTTCGTCGTGGACGCTGCGGACCCGGCTGTAGTCACCGACGCCGCTAGGTCGCTCGCGCCCGGCGACGCCGTCTGCCCCGCCGCGACCCCGGCAAAAACCCACGAGCTTGCCATTAACATGAATGAACCAGCAAAGAACCTTCCGCGCATGATGACCTCCTGGCAGAACCACTTCGTCTTTTTCTAGTATGAGTGCAAGTCAGGCGGGAGAATCTACGACGACAGATTCAGTGGTCAATTGAAAACTGTCCGAAAGGACAGGCGCTGTGCTCACATCAGTTACATGCTTGGCGGATTCTGCTTTCTCCCGCAGATGCAGGACGTTGAAATGCCTTTTCCAGGAAGCCTATAACCGTGGATTCATAAAGCGGTGGATTCGTTGAATACGTCGAGTCGTGTTCTGCCGTGACTATAGCCGTCGCGCTCACCACGCTCATCACCCTGATTTTAAAAGCCGGTCAACCCGCGGCCCTGGCGACCACTCTCTGCTCGTTTCACCTGGAGCGATGCAAACGCGTCGCGACGCCGTAGTCATCGTCGCTGGAGTCCTACTAATTGCCGCCATCGGGGAGCCGATTCGCCGGTTTCGTCCTAAACACACCGAGAGTGGCCCAGCCGCAGGAAAAATATGATTGCGTTCCGTCTTATTGCCTCTGAAAGTCTTGGACGGCCCTTCTGTTTGGTATGTGTTGGAACGGCCTAATCCGCTGTAAATCCAGCCAACACCATGGCATTCGCAGCTTCAGGATTTTGCATGAACGTCTGCCACACGAACCCCGTCCGCTGATTTTCCGCCATCAAGGCCATGATTCCCACATCAATGCCCACCACGTCATTGTCGTACCAGCCCGTCAGCGGATTGAACCCATCCACAAATCCGTACAGTTGCCACGCAGCAGGATAACTTCCTCGAATGGTTCGCAGCACCTGAATGCAATCGGAATAAAGAAATGGCAGTGACCCGCAACTTGCGCACGGCACAATCGACCCATCCATCGGACCCATCGCCGGCGGGCCGCCCCACGAAATATAGCCGTTCACCGAATCCGATGAAGTGATTCCCCACAAATTGCTCGAGTAATCCGCGAACTGCGAAGCCATATCGATGCAGAACAACCGATGCGCCGTGGTCGCTGTAATCGAATTCTGGAAATAATCAGCGAATGCGTCCTTTTTGTTTCGGAAATCAAACCACGCATGCGAATACTGATGAATGAATAGCGGCGGGCTCCCGGAAATATATGTTAGCCCGTCATAAGTAATCGTCGGCCTGGCCCACGCAGCCCAGCTCGCCGGTGACACGGGATTCGTCGTGGAACCAATCGCCAGCAGATACAGCATCATCAGTTCGCTGTAAGTATCCCAACGCGTAGTGAGAAATCCGCTTTCCGGCGTCCATCCCTGTGAAAAAGTCGCGCCGCCATTCAGCATCCATGGCCAGTTCACGCGTTCGTAGATCTGCGACGCCATGCTGAGAATGTCCGGATCGGTGAAATGTTGCCGGCAAGTCAGCACACCGCAAAGCAATATGGTGCTGTCGATCGACGACACTTCAGACGTGTATGCCCGCGCGCCCGTGGACAAGTCCACAAAATGATAAAAAAATCCGTTCACGTTTTGGATTTCATTCAGCAGAAAATTCAGTGTGGTCTTCACCAGCGCCACGATGTCAACAGTCTGCCCATACCCGCGGCTGTCGCCTATGCAAAGTGTCGTCAGCCCAAATCCCGTAGACGCAATACTGCAAATCGTGCTCGCATCATTCCCCGCAGCCAGGCTCCGGTCTTTCATCAAGCCCGTGTTCGGATCCGCACCTTGCCAAAAAAAGTTATAGGCCGCATGTTCGATATCGTCCATCAATTGATCGTCCGTGCCGGTATATCCGCCACCACCACCGCCCGGGCCCGTGCCGCCGCTCTCGCCACCGCCTCCGCAGCCAAGGTCCAACAACACGCTGCCCAGTAAAGGAGACCACACCGCAGTCTTGCCGAGCGCAGCCAGAATTTCGCGTCGCGTAGGTTTGTGAATCATCAAAATTTCCGCGCCATTTCGCCCAGCGCCAATAGGTTCGTCATGAAGTTGCGAACGATGTCGCCTGAGGCATGCCTGATTATATCAATCGCAGAAAACACTAAGCGAAGCTAAACCGAAATCGTGTCCTGTGGCGTAAGGCAATTGTTCAGCCCGATTTTTCCGGACTGGGCGGCCATCTGGGCAAGACGTTAGGTCTCTACTTCAGTGCAAAAAGCTTCTCGAAAAGCTCTTTCGACAGCCGAGCACCTTCCTCGGTCAATGCGACAGATTTGGCTTTGGTGGCCGGATTCGAGATGTAGTCTTTCTCGTGCAAGGAATTCATGATTTGCCAATCATGGCCCTTCCACGACCGCAATCCGAATCTGTCCTTGAAGGAAGTAAGATAGAGTAGCGCCAAAACCGTTTGTTCCACTTTTTCCTGATCAATGTCCATCGAGCACCTCGGCATTCTCCAGGATGCGGAAAACAAGAATTTATGAGAGCTGATCCCAATTCTTGCCAACTCCCTGAAGACTTCATACACCCTCGCCACGCTGGAATCTAGAACTTGAAGGAATAATCGAATGGCGCCATCTCATGGCCTGCCGATGGGAGGCGGCGACCATGAAGAGGAAGGCAAAAGGAGGGAAATCAAATCGGCAGAAAACCAAGCTCGGGCATCCTGACCTTGAACACGCCAAACTGCAGCAGTTCTCGATAGCTTACGATCTCCAGAATCGCAACGTAGCTACCGCCGCTCAATAGATGATTTTGTCCGCTGGCATAGTATTGTTCCGCCTCGACTGTCTTTCAATAAGACGGTTGTTACCCGCTATCGAATTCATCTTGAAGATCACCAACTGGCTCCGGGCGCCGTAAGTGTGCGGTTGGCGGCGGTGCGCCGACTGGCTTACGAAGCCGCAGATACCGGACTCTTGAGCCCGCAACTCGCAGCCGGCATTCGCCGCGTGAAGGGATCGATGAAGCTGGGAATTAGATTGGGGAATTGGTTGACGGCCGATGAGGCCCGCATTCTCTGGCGACTTTCGAATTCGCTCACCCTAAAAGGAAAGAGAGATCGAGCTATCTTGGCCGTTTTGCTCGGCTATGGACTGCATCGAGGTGAGTTGATCGACCTTACGCATGAGCATTTGAAGTCGCGCTTCACTTCGCCGGTTTGCGCGTTGATCAGGCATCCGTCTGGTGAATTGGCTGCGTAGCGCAAAAAGCTGCTTTATTGCGGAAATTGGTCGAACTGGTCCGGCTGGTTTAAACTCTATGGTGTGCTCGACTTGCGAAGCGCACAGGTCAAAAAATAAATTACTTTCATTTCTGTGTCGCTATTCCATTGACAATAGAACCGCATGCGCACAGTGTGATTGCGGACCTAGGATTCTTCAGTTCACTGCACGCGACGGAAGTTACCTGAACCACCCTCGGTTACACCAAACCGCAAGATGTTTAAGGAGATTGATGACTACAATTACGCACAGGGACCAATTACGTGGGCTTACGCTACAGAACGAAGTCAATCGTCTATTCGACGACAGTTTTATTCGCGACCGCTCGGCTCAAGCTGACCTAGCAACGTGGGCGCCGGCCGTGGACATTTACGAAACTGAGAATGAATTGGTCGTAAAGGCTGAACTGCCGGATTTTCAAGAAAAAGACATCGACGTTCGCATTACAAACAACACTTTGACTATCCGCGGCGAGCGCAAGTTCGAGACGGGCGTCAAGGAAGACCATTTCCTCCGCATCGAACGCGCATACGGTTCATTCATGCGCAGCTTTTCGCTGCCGAATACAGTCAACGCGGAAAACATTCGAGCTGATTATCGCAACGGCATTTTGACCTTGCATATGGCCAAGCGTGAAGAGTCCAAACCGAAGCAGATCAAAGTCAGCGTCGCAACAAACGGCAAGTAATTCCACGCAGTTCACATGTGTTGGGCCGAGGTTCGTTCCTCGCGCCGACAACCAAGGAGGTTGCCATGATCGAAAACAAAGAACTATCGAAACAAGATATCGCGCACCGAGCGTACGAGCTTTATGTGCGACGGGGCAGTGAGCCCGGAAAAGATGTTGAGGACTGGGTCAGAGCAGAAAAAGAGCTGACCGGCGAAGTTGGTGTAGCACCAGCAAAGACTATGACCGCACAAGCCGGTCGCAACCAAAATTAATTGACGCTCCAAGCGTCAAAACCCTGGTCGTTTGGAAGGGGCGGATTTCCCGCCCCTTCCCACCCCTCCACTTAGTTGGCGATCTTGCGCAACCCCTCGACGACCCGTTAAGTCCATCTGGTTAGCCCTGATATCCACTTTCCCGATTAGAGCCTTATCAGTTGAGGGCAAGCTGGCAAGGCTTACTTTCTCAGGTCCGCCAGCCATAGATCTAGAACTTCCTGCTTCTTTGGCTCGATCGTGATGAAGGTGATTCCCATCCCCGAGTTGGGCCGCGAATAAGCTACTTTTCCTATCGCAATGAAGTTCACGCCACCATGCGAGATTTGCAGTCTGACCTTGGTGCCCTTCGGGAACGGCGTGACCGTTTCGACAAAGCATCCCAACAAGTTCAGGTTCTCAATATGTGCCGCAAGTTGCTTCTCAGACTGTAGGTCGGTGAGATGGATGCCGGCCACGAACGAATGACGGGGCGCGCGATGGCGTTTGGATTCAATCGGAGGAACCTTCATAAATGGCTATCTCCAGCCTGAAAAGATACCGCGTTAGACCTATACAACAAGTTCGGGCACCTCCATCTCACCGGCGGTGAAGGCGGTGTTGAATGCCCGGACGACAACAGGATCGAACTGGCTACCGGCGCTTTTCATGATGATTTCTTTGGCTTCGAATGGCGACGTGGCTTTGCGGTACGGACGGTCGCTGGTGAGCGCATCATAAGCATCAGCGACGGAAATGATGCGCGCCTCCAGCGGGATGTCCTCTCCTCGAGTCGGATGGTGTCCCGAACCATCGAAGTTGTCGTGGTGCGCAAGGACGATCGGAAGGATTCGATGGAGCGCGCCGCCGACGGGGTGCAGGATTTCTCCTCCTTTTTCAACGTGCGTCTTAACTTGCTCGGTTTCTTCGCTGGTCAGGCGCGCAGCCTTATAAAGAAGATCGCGGCTGATATCGAGCTTGCCGATGTCATGGAGGAGTGCCGCGGCGCGGACGTCTTCGATGCGTTCCTCGTTGAATCTAAGCGCTGAAGCAATCTTTGCGGCATATATCGAAACTCGATAGGAATGGTTCTGCGTGTATTTGTCCTTGGAGATGAACTGGCGGAGGATGAGAAGAACGCCGTGATAGGTTTGGCGCAACTCCCGAAGCTTCGCTTGGTTGCGGTCATAGAGAGTGCCCATCGCGTAGGCGGTTACCATTAGCGTCGCGCCCCAAAGAGCGATGTCAAACCATTTGCTGTCAGCCAGCGTTTGCCCGCCATGGGAAGGGAATAAACCTGGGTTGAAATAGGTCAGCGAAACGACCAGGGCAAAGCTCAGCAGGGCGGTCATCGTGGCGTGTCGGCGGCCGTAGAAGTACGCCGAGAAGATTGTCGGGAAGAAATAAAAGCCAAGCACAGCACGGTGCATACTGACCATATAATTCAGCAACATCGCGATCAGAAACAGAGAGAGGATCAGCCAGAGCTCGCCGTTGATTTCGCTCAGGCGGCGCAACCAAGGAGACTTCATGATTTATTCCTCCATCGACGCTGACTTCGGTTTTGGCTAAGAAAGTTACTTGATCCGAGATGGCGGTCCGAGTAAATAACATCGAACTACGATTCAGAAGTCGTTTATTGGAAGCTTGAGAAGCCGAACACTCATTAGACAGCCCCTGAATGATAATCGTATGGAAAACCGCGGGCGGCAATATTCCTCATGTGAATGATGTCGTCATAGTAACGCGTGAGGGTCTTTGAAGCTCAGCTCTCGCTCCCCAGGTCGGAGACTAGCCGGGCAAGAATTTTTCGTGTTGGGTGAGGGTGCTGCCCCGCCCGGCAC
>Ga0209009_1000519_pt1 | contig 13013 bp, 14 predicted proteins | sample BlaSpr_A8_OM3_M2_FD_187979 | JGI IMG/M metagenome (GOLD analysis project Ga0209009, IMG submission 187979) | Forest soil microbial communities from Thunder Bay, Ontario, Canada - Black Spruce, Ontario site 2_A8_OM3_M2 (SPAdes) (version 2) | ecosystem: Environmental > Terrestrial > Soil > Boreal... | reverse complement strand
AATTCGCCAAGATCGATGGCGAGCGCGGCACGGTCGAAGTCAAATTCGAAGCGAAGCCGGAATTCCTGAACCCGGCGGGGAACGTGCAGGACGGATTTCTCGCGGCCATGCTGGACGACACCATGGGACCGGCGCTGACGGCGACGCTGGATGCCGGCGAATTCGCGCCGACGGTCAATCTCAACGTGCAGTTTCACCGGCCGGCGAAAGTTGGTTCGCTGAAAGGCGTGGGGCGCGTGCTGCTTCGCGGCAAGGAAGTTTGCCAACTCAGCAGCGAACTGTTCCGGAACGACAAGATCGTCGCGACCGCAACGGCCACGGCAACCCCACCTGAAGAGGCCGCGACGGCCACCGCCGCGTAAACGGCCAGCGTGATGCCGAGTGCCAGCGGTATTGCGCGGGGAATGGTGCGCGCCGGGTCGTGGACTTCCTCGCCCAGCGTCGCGATCCGCGCATATCCGGCGAACGCGAAGAACAGGATCCCGGCCGCCCGCAGCACGCCGCCGAGCCGGCCGCCCGGCTGAAGTTGTCCGAAATCCGCTGCGCCCGAAGTGAAGACGACGACCACGACAACCGCCAGCACCACCAGCACGACGGCGACGATCACCCTCGTCACGAGCGCGGACTTCTTCACGCCGACGTAGTTGATCGCGGTCAGGACGGCGACGGTCGCGACGGCGATCGCGTGCGCCTGCGCCGGCCAGGTGTAGTAGCCGACGGTGAGCGCCATCGCCGCGCACGACGCCGTCTTGCCAGCGACGAATCCCCATCCGGCAAGATAGCCCCAGAACTCGCCCAGCCGCTCGCGGCCGTACACATAACTACCGCCGGACTGCGGGTAGCGCGCGGCCAGTCGCGCAGACGAGGTCGCGTTGCAGTACGCCACGACGGCCGCCACCGCCAAACCTACGAGCAACCCGGTGCCCGCCGCGGCCGCCGCCGGCGCCAGCGCGACGAATACGCCGGCTCCGATCATCGAGCCCAGGCCGATGACGACGGCGTCGGCCAGGCCGAGGCGGCGCTCGAGCGACGGGCCGGTCACGGCCCTACGTTAAGGCGTCCGCTCTTTGGGTGGTGGGCGAGGCGTGCAGCCACAAGGCGATGGCGACCCCGGAGAGGATCAGCCAGCCCGCGACGGCGATCGGGATGCTCCAGGCGCGCCGCGACGCCAGCGCGGTCTGGCATTGGTCGACGAAGTTGGTATGTGGGGACGCCTGTCGGGCAATCTCTGCCTGCATCAATTCGGCGCTGTATCCGGTGCCGCACTTGATCTGCCAGCCCCATTGGTCATACGCATCGAGGAAAACCGGAAAGTTCAACGCCAACAGGCCGATTCCGACGAGCGCAGCGCCGAAGAGGAGAATGAACCAGCCGCGGTTCGTCACAGTGCCTCCTGCACAGGGTCAGACCATGCAGACGCAGGAAGGACACGGCCAGGTCAGCTCCGTGCATCTGATGCAGATGCTCGGTGTGGTTGAGGGACCACAGCACTCCGACGAGCAGGTACGGAAAGCCGATCAGGAACCCGACACCAATCAGCGCCGCGACCGAGACGCGATAGGTGAGGACACGGTGAACCATCTCGAGCGTGCGTGCGGCAGCTGACGGAACTTACGCTGCTCGGTTCTTGAAAGTGTTCGCGGCCAAATAGCCGCCGTATCCGAGCAATCCGATCACGGCCAGCCTGCGTGTCTTCGGCATCGCCAAGGCCAGGCCGAGCACCGTCTCGGCGGCGCCGTCCAGGTAGATATGCTGCTGGGTGTTCTCGGGAAACGTCTGTGCTGTTATCGATTCGAACGCGTCCGGCTTCACGAAATGGGCCAGGCCGATGCCCGCCATGCCCAAACCGGCCAGACCTACGAGTTTTGACATAAGGATCCTTTCGGGTCAGGCGAATGTGTAGTCGCTCAGCGGGAATCGAGCCTGCTCCGCCACGGCATTGTGGGTGGAGGTGGGCCGCAGCAGCGACGCCTCCCCGCTGTGGTTGAAGTAGTACGACCGCGATGTCGCGCAGTCACCCCCGTAGAACACCGAGTTGTCCAGCAGCTTGGTCATCCGGTCCAGGAACTCGGCGTTGGCGTCCTCGGTCACCTCGAACGTGGTGGCCCTGCGGCGGCGCAGCTCGCCGAACAGCCGATCCATGTGCCGCATCTGGTATTCCATCGTGTTGAAGAACGACAACCCGCTGAACGCGTACGGGCTCGCGAGGCTCAGGTAGTTGGGGAAGTAGGGGATCGACAGCCCCTCGTAGGCCTGGAACCTGTTGTCGCGCCACCACTTTCCGAGGTTGCGGCCCGTGCGGCCGATGACCTCGATGGCGGGGAAGTTGGCGTCCCACAGGTCGAAGCCGGTGGCCAGCACGAGGGTGTCGATGACGGTCTTGGCGCCGTCGTTGGCGACGATGCCGTCCGGCTCGATCCGTTCGATGCCGGTGGTCTGCAGGTGGACGTGCGGCTTGTTGAACGCGCGGTAGTAGGAGTTCGAGTACGTCGGCCGCTTGCAACCGAAGTCGTAGTCCGGGGTCAGCTGTTCGCGCAGGTCCTTGTCGCGCACGGACAGCAACCGGTGGGTCTTGGCCAGGTCGGCGGCGGCGATGTTGAGCCGGTGGAACCGGTGGTAGCGCAGCACCGCGGACACCATCATCAGCTCGAGGATGTTGTCGGTGACCCAGCGGAACCCCCGCTGTACGAGCGGCACCCGCGCGAACAGCCGCCGTAGGAACGGCGGGATCGGGAAATCGAATTTCGGTACAACATGGATCGCAGTGCGCTGATACACCGTCAGGTCGGCCGCCCTCTTCGACAGCTCCGGGATCAGCTGCACGGCCGTTGCGCCGGTGCCGATAACCGCAACGCGGTGGCCGTCGAAGTCGAAACCGTCGTCCCACGCGGTGGTGTGGATGATGCGGCCCTTGAACCCGGTGATCCCGGGGATGTCGGGGGTGTGCGGCTGGGACAGGAAACCGGTGGCGGTGATGAGGAAGCGGCTGGTCAGCGTCTCACCATCGGCCAGTGCGACCTTCCACACGTGCGCGTCCTCATCCCAGCGCGCTCCCTCGACCGTCGTGTTGAAGCGCATGTAGCGGCGCACGTCGTACTTGTCGGCGACGTGGTCGGCGTAGTTCTTCAGCTCTTGGCCCGGCGCGAACAGGCGCGACCAGTTCGGGTTGGGTTCGAACCAGTAGGAGTAGGTGGTCGACGGGATATCGACGGCCAGGCCGGGATAGCGGTTGACGTGCCAGGTTCCGCCGAGGTCGTTCTCTCGTTCGAGGATGACCAGGTTGTCGTATCCCAGCCGGTTGAGCTGTATCGCGGCCCCGATTCCGCCGAAACCGGCGCCGACGATGACCACGTCGAACTGCTGCTCGGTCGGCGATGAGCCGCTTGGGCGAAGAGCAGAAGACATGGATCGACGGTACCTGAGGTACCGGGTAGGGATGAAGATGGCTCCGCGGACGAGGCGGTGGTATTGCTCACTGTTTGGCAGTCACTGTTTGACGACAGTCAGTGTTTGACCGAGCCGGTTCGCTTGTCTTCGGTGATCGTCAGGCACGCGACGTGGCGGTCGCCTTGGTCCCAGGTCTGCTGCGTGGGATAGAGAATGAAGATCTGATACGCGGAATCGGCGGCCGCCTTGGGTGAATACGTGTCCAGTGCCGTCACGCATTTCTTCTCGTACTGGTTTTGCAGCGTCGCCTGTCCGGGGAACGTGTCGCCGGACACCGGCAGCAGCGCGAAGACCTCGTCCTCGTGTGGCTTGTCGCACGACACCTTGGGCATCGTTTTGACGGTCGCCCCTTCCGTCGGTGTTGTCTCGATGCAATCGCCGACCTGGACGTCGGTCGCGCGTACGGAGTCTTGGCCGGAGATGACCAGCCCGACAACGACGGCAACCAGGATCACCGTCCACAACCCCGACAGCACCAGACCTGTTATCGCCAGGCCGCGGCCTTGCTTCTTGCCGCCCTTCGTCTGGTTGAGCGCGATGATGCCGAAGATCACGCTCAGCAGCGCGAAAATCCAGACGAACCCGATGATGCCCAAGATCAACGAGGCGATCGCGAAGCCGTTGGTCGACCGCGTCGGCGGATCGGTCGGATAGGGCGGGTAGGGCTGTTGGTATGGCTGTTGGTATGGCTGTTGGTATGGCTGCTGGTATGGCTGCGGCTGCTGGTACGGCTGCGGCTGCTGGTACGGCTGCTGCCCGTATGGCGGCTGCCCGGGCGGGTACGTCATGAACTGAAGGTATGGGCTCGAGGCGTCACGCACACCGGCTTCGCGGCATTTCGACGCCGGGACGGGAGAGGCCTGCGCACTCTATCGTTCGGTGGCCAGTCGTACAGCGGCGTCGACGGCCAGTGCCGGGACGTCGAGCGTCTTGCTGCCCAAGTCGTGACGGGCACCCGTGATCTGCACGATTTCGGTTGGCGCGGGGATCAATGCCGCCGCGGCCCGCACCTCGTCGATGGTGCCGAACGGATCGCTGGTGCCGTGGGTGAAAACCGTTGGGACCCCGATGTCGGGCAGATGTTCGGTGCGCGGCTTCTCGGGCTTGCCCGGTGGGTGAACGGGATACGAGAACAGCGTCAAGACGTCTACGGCCAAGCCTTCTGCCACGGCCATCGACGTCTGCCTGCCACCGTACGAGTGTCCGCCCGCAACTATCGGCCCGCCGGCCAATGTGCGGGCAAGTGCCACGGCCTGTTCGATGCCCGCGCGGTCAGTGGCGGCCGACCCGGACGGCGGGCCCTTCGGCCGACGGCGCCGGTACGGAAGGTCGTAGCGCACCGCCAGCCATCCCCGTCGCGCCCACTCGTCGCAGATCCGCTTCAGCAGCGACGACTCTCGGCTGCCTCCTGCGCCGTGCGTGAGCACGACGACACCCGACGGCTTTCCCTTCGGTTCGTGCGCCACGCCGGCGATCGCGTCGAGGTTCATGCCAGCCTGAATAGCGCGGATACCGGACCGTGGCCGTGTCCCAATGGGTACGCGGCCCTGATGCATTCGGTCACCCACCGCTTGCCGAACGCTACCGCGTCCGGCACCGCGTAGCCGTGCGCCAATGCGCACGCCGTCGCGGCGGCCAGCGTGTCGCCCGCCCCGTGATCGTTGCCGGTGGACACGCGCGGTGCATCGAACTCATGGAACTCGGTGCCATCGAACAGCAGATCCGGGCTTTGTGGTGAGGACCGCAGGTGGCCGCCCTTGACCAGCACCGACTGCGGGCCGAGCGCGTGCAGCGCCCGTGCCGCATCGCGCTGCGAGCCCGGATCGACGACCTCGACGTCCACCAGCAGCCGGACTTCGTCAAGGTTTGGAGTGATCAGCGTGGCCAGTGGAAACAGCTGCCGCTTCAGCGAATCCACGGCGGAAGGATGGAGCAGTGGGTCCCCGTGCATCGAGGCGCACACCGGGTCGACGACCAATGGCACCGAGCCGGCCAGTCCCTGCCCCTGCCACGTCTGAGCCACCGTCTCGATGATCGCCGACGACGCCAGCATTCCCGTCTTGGCCGCCTGCACACCGATGTCGGAGGCCACCGCCTCGATCTGGCCGGAGATCACGTCCAGCGGGATCTCGTGAAACCCCTTGACGCCCAATGAGTTCTGCACCGTGACCGCGGTCACCGCGACCAGGGCGTGCACGCCGAGCATCGCACACGTCCGCAGGTCGGCCTGAATTCCCGCGCCGCCGCCGGAGTCCGATCCCGCGATCGTCAGCACCCGCAACGGCGTCTGGCCGGGCGGCGTCAATGGAAGAAAATTCACTGAGAAACCGGCAGATACACCTGGCCGCCTTGCTCGACGAACTCGCGCGACTTCTCGGCCATCGCATCGCGAACGTCCTGACTGATGCGCATCGAACAGAACTTCGGCCCGCACATCGAGCAGAAGTGCGCGGACTTGGCCGGCTCCGCGGGCAGGGTCTCGTCGTGGAAGGACCGCGCGGTGTCGGGATCCAGCGACAGCGCGAACTGATCGTTCCACCGGAATTCGAAGCGGGCGGTAGAGAGCGCGTCGTCGCGCTCTTGCGCGCGGGGATGACCCTTCGCCAAATCGGCTGCGTGCGCGGCGATCTTATATGCGATCACGCCGTCCTTGACGTCCTTGCGGTCGGGCAGGCCGAGGTGTTCCTTCGGCGTGACGTAGCACAGCATCGCCGTGCCGGCCTGCGCGATCATCGCCGCGCCGATCGCCGACGTGATGTGGTCGTACGCGGGCGCGATGTCGGTGGCCAACGGCCCGAGCGTATAGAAGGGCGCCTCCTCGCACAGCTCCTCTTCCAGCCGCACATTCTCGACGATCTTGTGCATCGGAATGTGGCCCGGGCCCTCGATCATCACTTGCACGCCATGTGCTTTCGCGACTTTCGTCAGTTCGCCGAGCGTGCTGAGCTCCGCGAACTGCGCGGCATCGTTTGCGTCGGCGATCGAGCCGGGCCGCAGCCCGTCACCGAGGGAGAACGTGACGTCGTAGCGTGCCAGGATCTCGCACAGTTCCTCGAAGTTGGTGTAAAGGAATGACTCCTGGTGGTGCGCGAGGCACCAGGCGGCCATGATCGAGCCGCCGCGGCTGACGATGCCGGTCACCCGGTTGACCGTCAGCGGGATGTACCTCAGCAACACCCCGGCGTGCACTGTCATGTAGTCGACGCCCTGCTCGCACTGCTCAATCACCGTGTCGCGGTAGGCCTCCCAGGTCAACGCGGCGGGATCGCCGTTGACCGTCTCCAGGGCCTGATAGATCGGCACCGTGCCCACCGGCACCGGCGAGTTGCGCAGAATCCATTCACGGGTCAGGTGAATGTCGCGGCCCGTTGACAGATCCATGATCGTGTCGGCACCCCAGCGGGTGGCCCACACCATCTTGTCGACCTCCTCAGCGATGGACGAGGTGACCGCCGAATTGCCAATGTTGGCGTTGACCTTGACGAGGAACGCCTTGCCGATGATCATCGGCTCGCCTTCGGGGTGGTTGTGATTCGCCGGGATCACCGCGCGGCCGCGGGCCACCTCGTCGCGCACCAGCTCGGCGGGCACGCCCTCGCGCTCGGCGATGAAAGCCATCTCGGCGGTGATCTCGCCGGCGCGGGCCCGTTGCAGTTGCGTTCCGCGGTCGCGTACCACGCCGGGCCGGGGCGGCAGCCCAGCCTGCAGGTCGAGTGCAGCATCGGGCTCGCTGTACGGACCTGAGGTGTCGTACAGGTCGAGGTGCTCGCCGTTGGTCAGGTGCACCCGCCGGACCGGGACTCGGGCACCCGGCGCGGCGGCGAGTTCCCGGTAGATCTTTGTGCTGCCCTCGATGGGCCCGGTGGTGATGTTTGCCACGTGAACGGATTCAGATAAATCGGACTGCGAAATGATCACTGCAGACTCCCTACGCCGGCATTACCCGGTCAGGTTCGTACGGTCGACGGCGCCAGCCGCCCTCTCAGCGCACTTGGCGTGCGCTCCCGCGTGGTTTATTGGCCGGCTCCCACGCTAGCGCGGCGGACGCCGCTCGGGAATGCCGGTTTGGCGGCGTTTCATTTGTATAGCTAACATATGTGTTTCGAGCCGATAGGGCGGACGACGACTGAGATACAGACTGAGATACAGATGACCGACACCCCCATCGTGACCAACCCGGCGCTCGCCGTTGTCGAAACGGAGCGTCGGCGCCGGGGATGGGACCGCGACCACCCGCGCTACAAGTGGGTCGCGCTGTCCAACACCACGGTCGGCACTTTGCTTGCGACCATCAACGCGTCGATCGTGCTGATCTCGCTGCCGGCGATCTTCCGTGGCATCGGGCTGAACCCACTGGCTCCGGGCAATGTCAGCTACCTGCTGTGGATGCTGATGGGCTACCTGGTTGTCACCGCGGTGCTCGTCGTTCTGTTCGGCCGCATGGGTGACATCTACGGGCGGGTGCGCATCTACAACATCGGATTCGGGGTCTTCACCGTCGCGGCGGTGGCGTTGTCGTTCGATCCGCTCCAGCTGGGCCCCGGCGCGTTGTGGCTGATCGGCTGGCGAGTGATCCAGGGCGTCGGCGGGGCGATGTTGATGGCGTCGTCGGCCGCGATCCTCACCGATGCGTTTCCGAGCAACCAGCGCGGCATGGCGCTCGGCGTCAACATGGTCGCCGCGGTCGCCGGTTCGTTCCTCGGTCTGCTGATCGGCGGCGTGCTGTCGCAGTGGGACTGGCGTGCCATTTTCTGGGTCGGTGTGCCGATCGGCATCCTTGGCACGGTGTGGAGTGTGCGGTCGCTGCACGAGATCGGCGTGCGCCGCCGCGGCACCTTGGACTGGGCCGGCACGGTGACGTTCGGCGTCGGGCTGACCGTCGTGCTCACCGGAATCACGTACGGCATCCAGCCGTATGGCGGTCACCCGACCGGCTGGACCAATCCGTGGGTGCTCGGTTCGATCACTCTGGGCATCTTGCTGTTGGTCGCGTTCTGCATCATCGAGTTGCGCGTGGCGCAGCCGATAATCAACATGCGGCTGTTCAGGTTGACGTCGTTCGGCATGGGCAACCTGGCCGGGCTGATGTCATCCGTCGGCCGTGGCGGGCTGCAGTTCATGCTGATCATCTGGCTGCAGGGCATCTGGCTCCCGTTGCACGGGTACAGCTTTGAGTCCACGCCGCTATGGGCGGGCATTTACATGCTGCCGATGACGTTCGGGTTCTTGATCGCCGGGCCGCTTGCGGGGCACTTGGCTGACCGCATCGGCGCCCGGCCGTTCACCGTCACCGGAATGCTGCTGATGGCGGCGACTTTCATTGCGCTGGTGATGATTCCGGTCGACTTCAACTACTGGCTATTCGCGCTGTTGGTCTTCCTCAACGGTCTCGGCGGCGGCATCTTCACCGCTCCGAACACCGCGGCGATCATGTCGAGCGTCCCCGCCGAGGAACGCGGTGCCGCATCGGGCGTGCGCGCGACGTTCTTCAACGCCGGTTCCTCGTTGTCGATCGGCATCTTCTTCTCGCTGATGATCATCGGACTGGCCCACACACTGCCCGCCGCGTTGAGCGGCGGGCTGCAGGCCCAGGGTGTCTCGTCTGAGGTGGCACACCAGGTGGCCAACACTCCGCCCGTCGGCAGCCTGTTCGCGGCGTTCTTGGGCTACAACCCGATTGCCGAGCTGCTGGCACCGTCGCATGCGTTGCAGCAGCCCGGTGTCAACGCCGATGTGCTGACCGGCAAGGTGTTCTTCCCGCAGCTGATCTCCGGGCCCTTCCATGCCGGCCTCGTGGTGGTGTTCGTCGCGGCGGCAATCATGATGCTGCTCGGCATGGTGGCGTCGATGTTCAACCCCGGCCGGTACGCCGACGAGCCCGAAGCGGTCTGAGCTGACCTGCAGTGGTTGCGAATCAGTCCCGTGAGTTAACCCGTGCGACCAGGCGCGGACATCTAGTATTCATCGGGTGTTCATCAGCGACGTCCGACGCGCGCGGATGCGCGGGTTGTCGACCCGCGCGTGGATCCCGGTCGCCGCCGCGATGGTCGCCGTTTTGCTGGTTGGGTTGCAGGTCGCGGCAGGCAGGGCCGGATTTCAGGGTCCACTGCACAGCCTGATCAGCGACTACGTTGCTACCCCGAGATCGGCCACGGTGCCGTGGGTCGGTCTGGGAGTGGCCGTGGTGGGCGTATCCAACCGGTGCCGGATCTACGCGCTGTCGACGGCCGCCGCGCTCGACGTCGTTTTCGCCGCCGAGCGGCTAGTGCGCGGGGGCGTGTTCACCTTCGGGAATGGGCCCCTGATCGTGCTCACCGGACTGACCGTGCTGGTCCTTTGGCGTTGGGAGGGCGTGACGCGCACCTGCGCGTTGCGCGGCATCGCCTTCGGCATCCTGTTCATTCTGGCGACCAAGGTCGGTGATACGTGGTTGCGGATCACCGCGATTGTTCGGCCGACGGTGCTGGACGAGTACGCGCTGTTGGCCGATCACGCTCTCGCGCAACCGTCGTGGCTATTGGGCCGGGTGGTCGACGCGGCCGGCCCAGTGTTGTCCGGAGTGCTGCACTGGGTGTACATCGAGTTGCCCGCCGCCGCACTGGTGATCGCGCTCTACCAGCTACGCAACGTCACGACTGCGGGCTGGCCACGGCACTTCATTATCCGAACGTTTCTGCTGCTCGGCCTGATCGGACCGGTCATCTATGTGATGTTTCCGCTGGTCGGCCCCGACTTCGCGTTCGGCACTGCGGGCCGAGGCTTTCAAGTGGCCAGCTACTGGCCCCACGTTCTGCCACCGGTTGACCTGACGCCGAGAGCCATTGCCTTCGACGACGAAACAGCGCGTAACTGCATGCCGTCGATGCACACCGGCTGGGCGCTGGCGGTATTCATTCACACCCGTGGTGCACCGCGCTGGCTGCGGTGGGGCGGCACCTTCTGGCTCGTCGGCACAATCGCGGCGACGCTCGGTTTCGGCTACCACTACGGCGTCGACCTGGTGGCCGGCGCGGTGTTGTGCCTGACGGTGGAGTCGGCGCTGCGCGAACCCGTACGCGGCCACCGCTGGTCGCGGATGCAGTTGGTGGCCGGCGGATCGGCGTTCTTGGCAGTGTTGCTGTTGTGCTGTCGCTACCTGGCGGAACCGATCGCGCGATACCCGATACTTTTCGGCCCGCTGATCATCGGGACGTCCGTCGCGTACGCGACGGTTTTCTACGTGACCTTCTTCGCCCCGCGCCGCGGTGGCGAGCTGCGCGATGCCATCGCTGTTGCCCGGACTGTGCCCCAACAGAATCGGCCGGAGCCGGAGTGCGGCTAACACCCCGCAATCTCGACGAGCACCGGCGCATGGTCGCTGGGTGCCTTGCCCTTGCGTTCCTCGCGCACGATCTCAGCGTGGGTGACTCGCTCGGCCAGCGCCGGTGAGCCGAGGATGAAGTCGATGCGCATGCCCTGGCGTTTCGGGAAGCGAAGCTGGGTGTAGTCCCAATACGTATACACCCCCGGCCCGGGCGCGAACGGCCGCACCACGTCGGCGAATCCGGCGTCGACGATCTCGCGGAAAGCCCGCCGCTCCGGTTCGGTGACGTGCGTGCTGTTCTTGTAGAACTCGACGCTCCAGACGTCCTCGTCCGTCGGCGCGATGTTCCAGTCGCCGACGAGCGCGATCTGCGCGTCCGGGTCGGCTGTCAGCCAGCTTCGCGCCGTATCTTTCAGCGCGGCCAGCCATTCCAGCTTGTACCGATAGTGCGGTGAATCCGGAATGCGCCCGTTCGGAATGTAGAGGCTCCACACCCGCACGCCCGCGCAGGTGGCTCCCAGGGCTCGCGCCTCAACCACCGCCGCGTCGGGTTTGTCGCTGTCGGGCTTGTCGCTCCATCCCGGCTGCCCGTCGAAACCGACCTGCACGTCGTCTAGGCCGACGCGCGACGCGATGGCCACACCATTCCACTGGTTGAAGCCGTAGTGCACGACCTCGTAGCCGATGGCCGCGAACGGCATGGTGGGGAACTGGTCGTCGGCGCACTTGGTTTCCTGCATGGCCAGCACGTCGACGCCGGCACGCTCCAGCCAGTTCGTGACACGGTCGACACGGGCGCGGATCGAGTTGACGTTCCAGGTGGCCAGCCGCACGCGCTAAAGGGTATGTGCTTAGTGGCCGAACGGATCCGGCACCTCTCCCGGCGTCCACGACAACCCTGGCACTCCCCAGCCGTTCGCCTTGAGCATGCGTTTGGCGCTTCTGGCGTGCCGGCCGACGAGCCGATCGAGGTAGAGCAGACCGTCGAGATGCCCCGTCTCGTGCTGCAGCATGCGCGCGAACAGGTCTTCGCCCTCCAGCGTGACCGGCGCCCCGTCGGCGTCCAGGCCGGTGACGCGGGCCCATTTCGCGCGGCCGGTCGGAAACGACTCGCCGGGCACCGACAGACAGCCCTCGTCGTCGTTTTCCGGGTCGGGCATCGTCTCCGGCACCTCCGAGGTCTGAAGCACCGGGTTGATCACCGCGCCCTTTCGCCGGACCGTCTTGCCGCGCGCTTCCGCGCAGTCGTAGACGAACAGCCGCAACCCCACGCCAACCTGATTGGCGGCCAAGCCGACTCCGTTGGCGGCCTCCATCGTCTGGTACATGTCGGCGATGAGCTTGCGCACATCCTCGGGCACAGACCCGTCCGGTCCGACCTGCACGGGGCTCGTCGGCTCGTGCAGAATGGGATCGCCGACGATCCGGATCGGGAGGATGGCCACGGCTCGATAGCTTAAGTCAGCCGACTCGCGGGCTTCCTGACGTGCGCTGAACACCAACCGTGATTGAATGTTCGCCGAAACACAAGGATGTCATTCGATTCTGGGAAGAGTGATATGGACGGCGCCATGGCGCGGGCGGAGCGGTCCGGGGACGCTGAACCCACTGACGGGCTGACCCGTCGGGAGCACGACATCCTCGCGTTCGAGCGGCAGTGGTGGAAGTTCGCCGGCTCGAAGGAAGACGCCATCCGGGAGCTGTTCTCGATGTCGGCCACCCGGTACTACCAGGTGCTCAACGCGCTGGTAGACCGGCCCGAGGCAATGGCCGCCGACCCGATGCTGGTGAAACGGCTGCGCCGGTTGCGGGCGAGCAGGCAGAAGGCCAGGGCCGCGCGCCGGCTCGGCTTCGAGGTCACCTGAGTTATCTGGGCCCGCGAGTGCCGGCGATGAGCGCTTGCGCGAAGAGCAAAGTGCCTGCGATGAGCGCTTGCGCGAAGAGCAGATCGCCATCGTCAGATGGCCATCGTTACAGTGGGGCACGATGAATCAGCGTGTACCCGACTCCGGGGGCCTGCCGCTGCGGGCGATGGTGATGGTGCTGCTGTTCCTGGCGATCATTTTCCTGCTGCTCGGCATCAACGCGGTGCGAACCGGCGGCAACTCGAGCAATCAGCCAATTGCGGTGGCCACCCCGACCGCGACGACCGCCTCGTCAACGCCCGCCGCGCCGAAGCCCGACGTGCACGTCTACAACATCTCCGGGGTGGAGGGTGCGGCGGCGCGCGCCGGTCAGCGGCTGACGCAGGCCGGCTGGAACG
>Ga0209009_1000518_pt1 | contig 13052 bp, 10 predicted proteins | sample BlaSpr_A8_OM3_M2_FD_187979 | JGI IMG/M metagenome (GOLD analysis project Ga0209009, IMG submission 187979) | Forest soil microbial communities from Thunder Bay, Ontario, Canada - Black Spruce, Ontario site 2_A8_OM3_M2 (SPAdes) (version 2) | ecosystem: Environmental > Terrestrial > Soil > Boreal... | reverse complement strand
CGCTTTCGATCAACGGCGATCCGCTTCGGCCGCGGCGAGCGGCGCGAATGCCGAAATAGAGCTGCGCGACGACGAGGAGAGCGGCGACGCTGATGATCGTCGCGCTGATCGGGCGATGGTAGAAGACCGCGAGATCTCCGCGCGAGAGAATGAGCGCGCGGCGAAAGTTCTCCTCGACGAGCGGGCCGAGGACGTAGCCGAGCACGATCGGAGCAAGTGGAAATTCGAGATAGAGCAAGATCGCGCCGAGCAGACCGAACACAGGGATCTCCATAACGTCGAACATGCTGTTCTTGGTGCTGTACACGCCGACGGCGATAAAGAAGAGCGCGCACGGAAACATGTAGCGGTAGGGAACCTGCAACAGTTTGACCCACACGCCGATCAACGGCACGTTGAGGAGAACGAGCAGTACGTTCCCCACCCAAAAGCTTGCGATCAGTCCCCAAAAAAGGTCGGCGTGCTCGCTCATGAGCTGGGGACCGGGCTGAATTCCCTGAATGAGCAGCGCTCCCAAAATGAGCGCCATGACCGCGTCTCCCGGAATGCCAAGGCTCATGGTCGGGATGAAATCCACTTGCGTCTTGGAGTGCGACGCCGCCTCCGGGCTCGCCACGCCCTCGAGCGCTCCTTGCCCGAACCGCTCGGGCGTTTTGGATACCTTTCTCTCGACCGCGTAGGCGATGAACGTGGTGATGGTCGGTCCAGTTCCGGGCATCGCGCCGAAGAGCGTACCGATCGCCGTGCCGCGCACCATCGGCATGAACGCTTGCTTGAGTTCGGCCCAGCTGGGCTTCATGTCGCGCAACCGCACCTTCACACTGCTCCCGACCATCGACGTGACGTTCACATTGGTCAAAAAGTCGGCCACGGCGAAAAGACCCAGTGCTAGGGCGACCAGTTCGACGCGGTCGTTGAGCTCGTAGAAGCCGAACGTAAAACGCTGGGTTCCGCTGTTGATGTCGATCCCGACGATCCCGATGACGAGCCCCAGGAGCGTCATCGCCACACCCTTGAGCGGCGATCCCCTGGCCATCGTCGCGCCCGCTAAGAGTCCTAGCAGCATGATCGAAAAAATCTCCGCCGGTCCGAGCGCGAACGCGACTTTCACGAGCAGCGGCGAGGCGAACACCATGATCGTGATGCCGACCGATGCGGCGAAGAACGAGGCGATCATCGTGATCCCGAGCGCGGTTCCGCCTTTGCCCTGTCTCGTCATGGGATAACCGTCGAGGCAGGTGACCGCATGGGGCGGATGAGACGGCATGTTCAGCAAGATCGCGCCGATCGCGCCGCCGTATTGCGACCCGTAAAAGATGCCCGCCAGCATCAAAATCGCCGGGACCGGATGCATCGTGTAGGTCAGCGGCAAGAGGATGGCAATCGCCGACAGCGCGCCTAAGCCGGGCAACACGCCGATCAGGTTGCCGACGAGAACTCCGAACAGCGACCACATGAAATTCTGCGGCTGGAGCGCGACGCCGAATCCGTGCCAGAGCCCGTTCAGCGATTGGAGCATCGTTCAGCCCCACGTAAACAGCGGAAATCGCAGCTGCAAAGCCCAGTAGAATACAATCAGGCAAATGACTACGATCGCGGCCGAGAGCAGCAGAGCCGATTTCAAAGAATTGCCGCGGTCGCCCAGCGCGGAGACGAACACCAGTGCGAACGTCGCCGGCAAGAGGCCGCCGTACTTGCCGAGCACGATGAACGCAAGAATACCGAGCATGATGAAGAGTGGGCCGCGCCATTCCCACGGCTTTCGGGTTGCCGTGGAGGTGTTCGGATCGGCGGCGCGCGCCGTGAGAACGATGCCGATGCCGACGATCGTCATGAGGACGCCGAGCGCTAGCGGGAAGAAGCCCGGCCCCATCCGGCTCAGCGTTCCGACTTGGTACGAGGCGCCGCCGCGCGCGGTCGCAAGCCCAAGTGCGGCGATGAGGATGCCGCCGACTTGATCGCGCGCGCGCCTGCTCTCCAAGTACCGCACGTTCAGCTAACGGGAATCCCCGCGTCCTTCACGACCCGTTTCCACTTCGCGACCTCGCCGGCGAGGTACCGTCCAAAGGCCTGCGGCGTACTTCCGACCGGTACCAGAACCTCGTTTTGCAATTTCTCCTTGAGTTCCGGAGCGTGGACCGCTTTCACGAAAGCGTTGTTCAGCACGTTAACGACCGGCTGGGGCGTCGTCGCCGGAACCAGAACGCCGTACCATTGTTCGACGGCGAAGCCGCGAACGCCCGACTCGGCGACGGTCGGCAAATCGGGAACGACCGCCAAACGCTCGGTGCCTGAAACTGCGATGCCGCGAAGTTTTCCGCTTCTCACGTACGCCAGCAGCGCCGGCGCCGGCGCGATCGCGGTCGCGACGTCGCCGCTCAACACGGCGAGAATAGCGGCCGCCGTTCCGTTATAGGGAACGTTGGTGAGATCGCACCGGGTCGAGATTTTTAGGAGCTCCATGCCGAGGCGCATCGGGCCGCCTTGATCGCTCGCGAAGTTCAGTTTTCCTGGCGAAGCCTTGGCGAGCGCGACCAACTCCTTGATCGACTTCGCCGATACCGAAGGGTTGACGACGACGATCAAGGGCGTCTTCGCGAGCAGCGTCACCGGCGAAAAATCGGCCGCGAGATTGAACGGCTGGCTCTTGTACAGCGCGACGCCCATCACCTGATTCGCGGCAGCCTCCAAGACCGTGTAACCGTCGTGGGCGGATCGCGCGACCACTTCGGCGCCGATGCTTCCATTGGCCCCGGCTTGGTTGTCGATGACGCACGGCTGTCCGAGAAAATCGGCGGCCTTCGGGACGATAAGCCGCGCCGTCGAGTCGGCTCCGCCGCCCGGTGCGAACGGCACCACGTAACGAATCGATCGCTCGGGAAAGTTTTGCGCAAACGCGGGGCGGCCCAGGACTTCGCCCAGGATGCCGCCGCCGACGAGCGCCAACGCTGTTCGTCTCTTCATTCGTTTCTCTCACTTTTTGTCGAGTGCGAGCAGAACGACTGGACGAGTTCCGGAAGCAGCGTGTCGATCCGCTCGTTGATTTCGGTTTCGTTGAGATAGATAACGGGATTCGCCGTTACCAGAACCGGGATATTCGGATAACCAAGGGACGTGAGCAATTGATGGGCACGATGTTCGAAGACATCGGTGACGAGACACGTCGTCGGGATGCCCCTCTTCTCAAATTCGACGCATGCGTGGCAACTCCACAGCGTGCATCCCCCTCAATCGGCGACGCCGGACACCATCAAGTCGCATTTTTCCACAAGCTTGTCGATCTCGGGGCCGATCTTCGCCACGCGTTCGGGATGCGTGAATTGCCAATCGGGATCGTGCATGAAGGCGTGCTTCACGTCGGTCCCCGCATTGAGGCGCCGTGCGAAGACGTCCAAGAACGGGGCCGAAATCGCTTTCCAGTTGGGGACGAGCGCGATTATCTTCCCGCTGACCGATTGCGGCCGCGCGGGCGGATCCGCTACCGGTTCGTGTATGAAGTCACGATAGGCGGCAGTCGGGACGACGATCTCGAGTTGTAGGGCTGTCGATTGGCTGGTCATGGGTGTCCTTTCCGGTAACGAACGTGCTGATTTAAGCGGGAACTGACTCGACGCTCAGAGCCGAGCACAGCTCGCTCGCGTCTTCGAGCTGTTCCAAGCGCTCGATGAGGCCGAGCACGCGGTCGATGCGCTCGGGCGAAAGAACGCGCTGCGCGCAGTCGAGGAACTTCGCGAGATGCTCCTCTTGCGAGAGCGGTTGATCGCCGCGGCCCTTGGGTTTGTCGCAGCGCGCGTACAGCGTGCGGCCCCCCTTGAGACGGACGGTGACGGTCGCCCAGGTTTCGGGCCAATTCATGCCGCCGGGGATCTTTTCGTCTTCGACGACCGTGATTTTGCCCAAGAGTTCTTCGATGTCGTCCGCGAATCTGCGCTCGTCGGTAAAGTCGTCGATGACGATCTTCCCTTCGATCAGCGCGAGCGCGACCGTATAGTGGATGCTGAATTTGCCTTCCAGCCCCGATTTCGGCCGCAGCCACTGAGACGACCAATTCGGCTTGCCGACCTCGACCGTCACGGCGACGATGTCGGCCGGATCGAACGCGTTGTTCGCTTTGACGTCGAGCGCGGCGTCGATGCACCAATGCGTCGTCGTTTGGGCGGGGTGCTTTTTGATGGTCAGACCCGGCGTGACCATCCGATAGGGACGTCCGAAATCGCGAACGGCGGCCTGTAGGTCGGCGCCGTCGCCGTAAAAGAGCTTCGCAAAACCGCCGGTTTTGACTTCGATGACGTCCTCGTTGGACGTGTAGCCGGCTCGCGCGAGCAACGCCGCCTCGACACCGGAGCGCGCGGCGTTTGCCGAGTGCTGAGATTTGGTCATCGTTCCGGAGTTGGCCCATAGTCCTCCGGCTCGCGAGGCGGCGATGCCGATGGCCATGCGCGTCTTCCAGGCGTCGAAGTCCAACAGTTTCGCGCACGCCGCGGCGCTCCCAATCGCTCCGATCGTTCCGGGAGGATGAAAGTACGCGTACGGATCTTTGATCCAGTCGGCCATCATGTTGAGACGGCCTTGGACTTCAAAGCCGACGATCAGCGCCTCGAGCAGTTGCTTGCCCGAACTGCCTTCCTGTTCCGAAAGCGCCAAAAGCGCCGGCAGCACCGGCGACGTCGGATGGGTCGGCGGCCACCACATCGCCTCGTAGTCGAGCGAATGGCAGAACGCGGCGTTGGCAAAGGCGGCGTACGGGGGATTGGTCTTGAGGCCCGTGCCGACGACGGTCGCGGTGGGCGTCCCACCCATCGAGCGTACGAACGCGATGAGAATCTTGCCGAGCGGTTCGACCGACCCGGCCAACATATTCGCGACGCCGTCGAAGACGACGGTTTTGGCGACCGCGACGACGTCACCGGGCAGCGTATCGTAGCGTACCGCCACGATGGCATCGGCGAGCTGCGCGGTCAGGCCGCTCGCGGGAATCGTTTTCTCGGAGATCATGTTCTCACACCTTACTCTCGTCGATGACCTTGCTAACGGGGACGTGCGGGATTTGCTCGTGCGAGAATCCTGGCAAATACACGGTGTGTATGCCGGTCCCGCCCATGACGCCGAGATAAATGTCCTCGGGCCCGTCCACGAGCGAGACCTTGCCGTTAGCGACGCGGCCTTTCTTTTCCAAAAACGGCACGTCGCTCTTACGAAAGAACGAGACGGGAAGCAGCGAGTACTCCCAAATCATTTCTCTTGCTTTCGCTTTCGTGATGCCGGCGTCGGCAAGCAACTGCACCCGCTCCGGATTGAAGAGCACGACCGGAGAAAGTGCGTTTGCGTAGAGCGCCGTGTTCCCGAGCGAGGTCAATCCGAGTCCCGTGTGTTGCAGGAGGCCCTCGGGAGACTGATCCCAGTCGAGCGGCGCGAGCATGCCGATGTAGGAAGTAACGCGGAAGACCGATACGACGCTCTGCTCTTTCTTGAAGCCGCGCTCCACGTGAAAGGGTTCCCAGGCAGATTCCTCTTCGTCTTCGCCCGCGCAGAACGTATACTGCAACGGAGACGCGAAGCAGGTGCGCGCGTAACCGCCCGGAGAGAATCCGCCGACGTTGATCATCACGAGACGCAGCGCGCGGCCGATCGTTGCGTTTGCGCGCCAGCCCGGCCCCAGGCAACCCCTCGCGCAGTTGAGGCCGATCCGATCTCTGATGGGGCCGTTGATAAGATAGAACGGAGTCTCCGGACGCAGTCCGACCAAGGTTCCGAGCGGAAACATCGGATCGTTGATCGCCTCCACGGCGGCGACGACGGTTGGGAAGTACTCCGGCAGGCAGCCTGCCATCACGGCGTTTGCGGCAATCGCGCGCAGCGTGCATGGACCCTTCCGGGGCGGCATGATGAACATGACCTCGTCGGGATCCCGGTCTAGCGTCGCGAGAAACTCCGCGACTCGCTTCGGTGTCGGCGGGATGACCGGCAAACCATCGGTCCATTTGTTGTCGTTCGCGATCGCAAAGAAGTCTTCGTAGAGGTCCTCGAGCGAGCCGAGCGGCACGCGCATGGTCTTGATTTCTTCGGTGGGGCGGTGGGTCGCGGTTTCCGTCATCGTTCTCCCGGCATCCTAAGTGAGTGCGTTGTAGATCCATTGCGCGAAGGCGAACAGGCTGCGATCGTTACTGCGCCGGCCAATGAGTTGTGCGCCGATCGGCAGTGCGTGCGGCCCCGAGAAGACTGGGACGCTGAGCACCGGCACGTGGAGGACGGTCCAGATGCCGCAAAAGGACGAATTCCCGGTCGACTCAAAACCCAGCGGCGCTTCGCCGGCGACCGGTGACGTCAGCAGCACGTCGTAGCGGTCGAAGATCGATGCGAGCGTCTGCCGCGCATGTTCGGCGGTATCGCGTGCCGCGAGGTATTGCTCGAACGTGCAGCCCAGGCCGTTTTTTAGCCGGCCGTTGCGAAGGGTAGTGCTGATTTGGTCCCAGTGATGCTCGATTTCCCAAGTGTAATTGCGCGTGAATTCATAACTCGAAATCGTCCGATGGGCGTCTTCGAGATGCTCGAATTCTTCCGGAAGCGTCACGTCCTCGACGTTTGCGCCCGCGGCGCGTAAGGCGCGCGCTCCTTCCTCGAAGAGCACCTGCGTCGCCGGTTCGAGTTCGGCCCACTTGTGCGTGCGGCAGAAAGCGATTCGCGGAATCGGTGCCTCGTTTGGGAGCGGTGCAGGCTGCGCTCCGGCTAGGACGTCACGAAAAAGAGCGATGTCCTCGATCGAGCGCGCGTAGAGCCCGAGCGTATCGAGCGATCCGGAGGATTCCTTGACGCCGGCGCACCGCAACTCGCCGTGCGTGGGACGGTAGCCGAAGACGCCGCAGAATGACGCGGGCTTGATCGTCGAGCCGGTCGTCTGCGTGCCGATCGCAAGCGGAACCATATCGTCGGCGACGGCGGCAGCCGAGCCGCTCGAAGAGCCGCCGGGGGTGCGTTCGGGATCGAACGGATGCCGCGTGCGCGCCGGATGACGGTTCGCAAATTCGGTCGTCACGGTTTTTCCGAGGCACACCGCCCCGGCCTGACGACTCAGCGCGACGCAAGCGGCGTCGCTCTTGGGTTGATGTCCGGCGTAAATCAGCGAGCCGTACTCCGTCGGCATGTCGCAGGTATCGATGATGTCTTTGACGCCAAACGGAACGCCGGTCAAAGCGCCATGCCGGCCGCTACGATCGAGCGCGCTCGCGTACGCGATGGCCTGCTCGGCTCCTACGAATTCCCAGGCTTCGACGCTCGGCTCACGCGCGGCAATGCGCTCGAGACAGGCTCGCGTTACAGCCTCGCACGTCGTCTCGCCGGTCCGTACGGCGCGAACGATTTCAGTGGCGGTCAGCTCATGAAGCGACTTGCGCCTGGCATCCCCTCGAAGAGGTCGCCCAGGCACAAGCCGTTGAGTCACTGTCTAGGAGCGCTGCCTTTAGCGAACGGCGCGCTGCGTATTCGCACGCCGCCACCATTGGCGAGGCCAGGCGTTTGTCCTTCTCCGAGCATGGTCGCCATGCCGTTGACCTTCTCGATTGCGAACGGCGTCAGCTTCGGCGTTATCAGTTACGCTGCGATCATGCTGTTCAGCAAGCGAGGGAAGCTGGTCGATCCGCTCCTCTATCTCGTTGCCGGATTGCTGGTCGTCCGTTACATCTGGCTCGCATCGTAGTCTGATCCGCCGACGAGCGGGATCCCCTGTAAAGGGCAGCCGGATGGTCCGGGGGGAATTCGGACGCGTGCGTCTCTCACGCTCTCAATTTCTGTCGGGCGCCGCGGCGGCGGCCACCGCGCCGTACGTCGAGTGGCCGCGTTCTGCTCTTGCTCAGGGACCGCCGTCAAAACTCTCCGACATCGAGCACATCGTCATCTTGATGCAAGAGAACCGGTCGTTCGATCATTACTTCGGCACGCTCGCCGGTGTCCGCGGCTTCGATGACGCCCATGCACTCCTGCTCCCCGATGGGCGACCGGTATTTTATCAGCCGGATACCGCTTCAAGCGCCGGTTACGTTCTGCCGTTTCACCTCGATACGAAAACGACGAGCGCGCAGCGGCTGCACGATCTCGGCCATAGCTGGGCCACGCTGCACGATTCCTGGAACGGCGGCCGGCTGGACGGTTGGGTCAGCGCGCACGAAAAGAGCGATGGAAAAAGTGGCCCGCTGACGATGGGGTACTACACGCGCGACGACCTTCCGTTTTATTACGCGCTCGCGGACGCGTTCACGATCTGCGACGGGTACCACTGTTCCGTGATGAGTTCGACGAATCCGAACCGTTACTACTGGATGACCGCGTCGATCGACCCAACCCGTCAGAACGGCGGACCGGCGACAAACAACAGAGGTCGCCGATATACGTGGGAGACCTACGCCGAACGGCTCCAGCGCGCCGGCGTTTCGTGGCGCATCTACCGGCCCGAAATCACGGCTCAGTTTCCGGTCGGACTCGACGTCATCATGAACTTCGCAGCGTTTCAGGACGCTTCGAAGAGTTCGCCGCTCTACGAAAATGCAGCCAAGCAGCGTTCGGTCGAAACGATGCTGCAAGACATACGCACGGGCAATCTACCTCAGGTAACCTGGATCGTACCACCGTATGATCTTTGCGAACATCCCGACATGCTGCCGGCCGCGGGCGAGAACTATCTGCGCCAGATCCTCGAAGCGTTTCGTTCGAATCCGAAAATCTGGTCGCGGACCGCTTTCATTCTCGTCTACGACGAGAACGACGGCCTTTTCGATCACGTCGTTCCGCCGACGCCTCCGCCCGGCACGCCGGGCGAGTTCGTCGACGGGGTTCCGATCGGCTTGGGCTTTCGCGTCCCCTGCCTGGTTATCTCACCCTACTCGCGCGGCGGATTCGTCTGTGGCAACACTTTCGATCATACTTCCACGCTGCGTTTGATCGAGACTCGCTTCGGTGTCGAGGTGCCGTACCTGACGAAATGGCGGCGCGAGACGTGCGGCGATCTCACGGCCGCGTTCGGCTTCGGCGAACCCGCCGACCCAAGCTTTCCATCTCTGCCGCCGACTCTCGAGGCACTCCGTCTCGTCGAGCAACGCGTGGGGTCGCTGCCGGGGCCGGCTGTTCCCAGTATCCAGGCGATGCCCAAACAGGAAGGCGGCGTGATCAAGCGTCATCGCCGCACTTAGTCCATAAACGAGCGAGAGGGATTAAGCGAGCGAGCGCTCGCAGTTCGTTCGAGGAAAAGGACCCGTTTTGGGTCGCGAAGGTTGACTCGGGGGAAACATACTCGTGAACTCTTTCGTTTCCCCAATGGCTCAAACGCCAACTTCATAAAGGAAAATCATGATCAAACTCCGCGGTGCCCTCGGCACGCTGCTCCTAGCCGCGCTGGTTGCCTCACCAGCGTTGACGCTCGCTCAACCATACGGGAACAATGGCAACGGTAACTACAACAACAATAACTACAATGGTCACGGACCTCGCCAGATCACCGGCATCATTCAATCCGTCCAAGGCTCGAGCTTCACGCTCGACAGCGGTCGAACCGTGTTCCTGAAACAGGGCACGGTCATCAATCCGACCGGCCGGCACCTGCGCGCCGGAATGCGCGTCAACGTGACGGGCGTTCGTGCGGGTAATGGCGCCATCAACGCCACCGAAGTCGATATCCTTCGCCAAAATAACCGGATGTAAATTCGACGCGCCCGCCCGAGCGGCGAGCACGACACACAGGACGGCGGGCCGGTCGGCTCGCCGTTCCTGCTTCCTGTGACCAGTCGCGGGCCCTCAGCAGGTCTCCGCGCTCGGAAATCGAGAAGTGCCCCCAGCTGGCCGTGTTGCGGCGACGGTAGGTAGGTAGTCGTATGGATCATTGGTTCGACCACCTGACGAAACAACTCGCAACGAGCACTCCGTCGCGACGTACGGTCATGGCCGGAGCCGGCGCGGCGCTCTTCGCGGCCGCGACCAATGGGCGCTGGCTCGACGCGTTTGCAGCCGTTCGCCCGGGGCGGCCGGCGCCTCGGCCGATCACTGCCAAGACGGCCACGTTCGGTCCGTGCACGGTCTACAGTAAGGGAGCGGTCTACGAGCACCGTCTGGCCAGCACCGCGACGGCGGGCGGTCACACCGCGGTCTTGCACAAGACGCACTCGGTCGATCCGAAAAAAGGAACGACGCTCGACACGACGGTTCTGGTCGACGGGAAGCAACAGGCCAAGTTGACGGGAACCTACACGAAGTCGTCGCGCTCGGAAACGTTGGTCCTGGGCGACGCCTTCGGTTTCGGCGGCGCCGTGCTCACCAGCAGCGACGACGGCGCAACGCTGCGCGGCACGGTCGGCGGCAAGACGATCGAGCCGTACGTTGTCGGATCGGGCAAGAAACTTCGGTTCGTCAACGGGCAGCCGGCGCGAACCAAGGAAACGCCGGGGATTAGCGATGCGATCAAAGCGGTTTTCGCAAAAGCGGATTCCGACCAGACGCAATGCACCTCGAGCGCGCATGCGTTCCACCAGCGCGGCGGCGCGCTGGCGCTCGAGCCCTATCGCGCGCGCCATGACGCCCATCGGGAACTGACGCAAGAAACGAGCTGCGGCACGTCCGCCCCGAATCAGGCCGTCTACGGAACGACGTTGACCTGCGCGCAATACAACGCGTTGATCAAGCAGTCGAATAAATTAGGTGGAGGACAATCGATCGCCACCACCGAGACGTGGTTCACGGGCCTTTGTCAGGCGTGCCAGAACAAATGCAGCGGCAACCTTTTCGACGAGGTCGCTAATCTCTTTGAGTGCGCCGGCTCTATCGCCGAGTACTGTGCCAACGGTTGCGACAAGTGCAAAAAGTTCGTCAATTATTCGGGAGTGCAGTTCAACTGCCAGCAGGGATGCAGCGCGAAGGGCGCCGCTTGCAATCCCGTACCGTGTCCCGAGGGGGCGACGTCGTGCAAACCCGACCAAGTGTGCGTGTACGGCGGGAACTACGCTGCGCAGTTCGGAGCGCCGGGGGCCGTCGGGGGGCTCTGTTGCCCGAAGAGCCATCCGCACTCGTGCGGCAACCCCGGAAACTCCGTCCAAGGCTCCTCCGCCTGTTGCGGCGCGCTCGCGCCGTGCGTCTACGACACGCGCTTCGGCCCCATGTCGACGGCCGGCAACACCAATTACGCCGGCTATCTCTGTTGCCCCGAGAACCACATCTGCGGCAAACTGGTCAAAGGCATCTTTGTCGGCCAGTGCTGCTTGCCCGATCAGACGTGCTGCGACAGCACCGTGTGCTGCCCGCAGGGTCAAAGGTGCGCGGTCCAAGCGGCGGTTCACTTGCCGCAGCAGCACGCTCCTAATCATCTTTCTACGCCGGGCGGCGCGAAGGTGTGCTGCCCGCCAAACCAGGTGAAAGGCGGCCAATGCTGCCAGAGCGGCCATTGGTGCGGCAACGAATGCTGCGACCAGGCGTCCGCCCCCGGATGTCCGGGCGGTAAATGTGCGCCGGCGAGCAAGCTGTGTCTCACGGGCGTGCACTGCGGATTCGTCTGTTGCGAGAACGGCTGCGCCGACGCAAAGACGTCAACGTGTAAGAAACCCAAGTGCGGCCGGGGTCACTACGAATGCCAGCCGAACCAGTACAATGCAACTTCCGTGTGCTGTCGGACGGGCGCGACCTGCGCGAACGGAAAGTGCTGTCCGCGTAGGACGACCGCGTGCGGGCACAAGACAAACGGAGCATTCGGCTGCTGGCCGCCATCGCAGTGCCAGCAGGCGCCTCCAATCAAATGATGGCCGAGGTTACCGAGATCCGCTGAGGCGGCGATAGCGCTCGATGATCGCGCGCACGGTGCGTGTTGCGACCCCAGAAGCCAAACCGTGTTGCATAGGTACGAACGGCGTGCTCGGCTGCTATCTGCCCTCGGAGTGCCAGCGCCCTCCGGCTTAGGGTTATGTGTCGTAGGCCGTAAGGTCTGCGCCTTACGCCTTCTTACCGCTGAGGCCGCGCAATAAAGTGCCGATCGCGTCCTTACCGGCCGCGACCTCCGAGGCGATCCTTCCCTCAGCATCGACGTGCACGGCCATCGGCGTGCCCGCCGCTCCGAACGAGCGGCCGATGTGTCCGGTTTCGTCGATGACGAGCGGAGCGCGCAGGCGGCGCGCGGAGAGTTCTTCGTCGTCGCGCGACGAGACGATCACCAACGGCGCGACGTTGTCTCGATCCCAGCCGGCGACGTCGTCGACGGCCGCGCGGCAGAACCCGCAATCCGGGCTCCAAAAAAGCACCACGAGATCTCGACCGCGGAACTGCAGCAACTCGACCGTGTCTCCCTTCGCCGTGCGCGCCGAGAATTCGGGCGCGGCCTCGCCGCGCGCGACCTGAACGATCGGGGGCACTGCGGCGTTTGCGATCAGCGTGCGAATCGCGTCGGCGCCGGCAGCGACGCTGCTTCCGATCGTTCCGTCGGGCTCGACGGCGACCGCCGCCGGCGTGCCGTAAGAAAGATACGCCTCCGAGACTTCGGTCTTCGTTTGCAACAGGACGTTGCGGAAGCGTCCTCCGTTGAAAACGCGGCGATTCTCCTTACTTTTCCCTTCGGAGACGATGACGAAGGTGAGCCGCTCTTCGTGTTCGGTTTGCCAGCGCGCGACGTCGGGGAGCAGCGCTTCGCACGGGCCACACGCCGGATGCGCAAACAGCAGGACGACGCGCCGGCCGAGCGCGAGAAACTCGGCGAGCTTCGCCCGCTTCCCTTCGAGTGACGGGAGATCAAATGTCGGAGCGGGCGTCCCGACGGGAAGCCCGGCTTGAGCGGCGACTCCGGCGTGACCGTTGTGAGCGAATCCGTGTTCGGATCCTTCGATCGACTCGAGGCGGAGCAACATGCGGCCCTGTTGGCGCAAGATCTGCAGCATCAAGAACGTTTGGACGGCGAGGAAACCAACGAGGATCGCGATCGCGACGACCCATCCGAGCTGTTCGCCGAGTGCGGCAAAGAGCGCCGGATCGAGTTGCGTTGAGGGAACGAGTCCGATCAGACTCGCCACGGCGAGCAATGCGACGTTGCGCACGAC
>Ga0209009_1000517_pt1 | contig 13076 bp, 16 predicted proteins | sample BlaSpr_A8_OM3_M2_FD_187979 | JGI IMG/M metagenome (GOLD analysis project Ga0209009, IMG submission 187979) | Forest soil microbial communities from Thunder Bay, Ontario, Canada - Black Spruce, Ontario site 2_A8_OM3_M2 (SPAdes) (version 2) | ecosystem: Environmental > Terrestrial > Soil > Boreal... | reverse complement strand
AAAGCTTATTCAGACGCACGGCGGCACGCCCATTGGCCACGAAGCCACCGTACGGATCGCTACTAATTGAAAAATTGTAATGATTGTTTTGGACTGGTCCAGGCGAGTGCAGGACAAAACTTCCACCCACCGAGTCGACAATGGTGGGGGCGTTTGCACCGGGTCCGCGCACGATATCGGCCGTGCTAAACCCGTTGAGGGGGTAAGCCGCTAGGTTCGTTCCCCCTCCCGCCGGAGCTGCGCCGAAATTCGCGCCGCTGATCAATGGCATGTTGTCGAGCAAGACCGCGCTCTCGTAAGCGAATGTACCATTGATCGAGATTTGCATTGGTTGGAGCGGGCCGAGAGCCACGCCGGCATTCACCCGTTGGCCGTTTAAGGGACCCACTTGCGCAATGCCCGGTATCTGCTCCAGGATTTTTCGCCATTGCGTTTCCCCCTGGAACGCTCTTTCCGTGAGATTTACTTGAGTTACGGAGGCGGACGTTACGTTGAAGCCGGCATTTGCGCGGGTCGATACCGTCGCAATCGTCTTAAGACCGTTCTGCGACGTCGCCTCGTATTGGATCGCCACGTTCGTGTCACCAGTTACGACGACGCTGCGCGTGGCCGTTCCTAAGCCGGCCGCGGCGGCGGATAGTTCGTAAATTCCGAGCGGCAGTCCGATAAAGGCGAACAATCCGCGAGCATCGGTTCGCGTTGACGCGCTCTTTGGTCCGCTGACGGAGACCAAGGCATCCGCAATAGGTTTTCCCGCGCTATCGGCCACGCTTCCCGTAAGCGCCGCCGAATTCGTCGGTGCGATCTGAGCGCGGGCGGTGCTCGAAAGAAGCACCACGAGCACCGTTGCGATTATGCCTGCGCGAGAGATCGACTTCAACACGGTCATCCTCCAAATGCTCCCTGGCGAAGAATCACTGATTTTTGACGTTGTCATACTCGGCAACCAGCTCCGACAGCTGCGTGCCCAAAATCGCAGCCACATTTTCCAATTCCTCGATCGTCAAGCTGACTTTGCCGCGTTCGTAAGCTCGAACGAATGAACTGCTCCTTCGCAAGGCGAGGGACATCGCGCGTTCATTGATCCCAGCTCCGAGGCGGCGCTCTCGGAGGATGTCACCTAAACCGCGACGAGCGCTTCCCCCGCCCATGCTTAAAGAATAGAGGCAAGGAGGCAGAATTAAAACAACGGAAAACCCCAGTTTTATTATGGCTGACACAGCTCGCGCGCCGGCTACGCGTAGGAATTTCGAGCGAGACTACAGGCTGGCCGACGATCTCGCGGTCTCGGGTTCCGCGGACCTCGCCTTTGAAACGGCGGTGGTTACTTTTCGCGGCGCCAAGAAGGCCGGCAATCTCGTCCTAACGGCAAGGGCGTTAGAGCAGCTCATTCGTCATAGTTGGCCGGCGGCTAGATATCCGGATGCTCTTCCGATTGCACAACGGTACTTTAAGCGCCGCATCCTTGCTACCCATACACCTTACCATCTGTCTGCGCTACTCAGATACGCACACATGTTGGCGACGCTAGGACGCGCCGTAGAGAGCATCGAGGTGTTGGACAACGCGGAGGCTTTGGATGTAAATGCGCCGCTGGAGACATTCGCCGCGCTACTCAGCGCGCGCGCCTTTGCCGTTTCCCAACTGGGCTACGACGATAGCGCGACGGAAATGTATCGCCGTGCCGCGGACCTGCTTAGGAAGCGAGACAACCTAAACGCGATTGCACCCTGCATCAATAACTATGCGGTACACGCACGGCTCACCGGCCATATCGGACAGGCCCTGCTATTACACGCTGAGGTCACACACTTGGTCGAGCAGGCGCGCATCCCTTGGCGCGTTCAGTACTATCTTCTTAGCCATGGAATAACGTGCTATTTCGCCGGCGATCTCAAGAAGGCGAGTGCTTTGCTCGACACCGCCAGTGCGCGCCCACCTTGTAATAGGCAGGTGTCGATTGCGCAAGCGACGCTCGCGCTACTGATCGGCTGCTCGGTTGGCGACGATCGGCTTGTCGCTTCGCACAGCAATGGGAATGCAATGAATGATGCCCTAAGGTCAGGGGAACCGTCGAAGATCGCGAACATCGCGGCCGCCCTATATCGGTTCTACACCTATACAGGGGCTTTCGATGAGGCGCGCCGCCTCCTTGACCGGGTGCTGCCTGTGGCAACCGATCCGTATTTCGGCGGTCTCCTGTTTCTGATGATCGGGAAAAGCGGCGACCGAGAAGCCTTGGACCGCGTCGCCGAGCGGAACGCAACCCGAAACCATACCTCACAAATCCGGCACGCATATGATTGCCTTTTTCGAGCGAGACATCTTTCTCTGGGCGGCGAGACGGGTGCGTTGCACGAAGCCGATCGCGCTGCGAATGCGTTCGATTATCTCAAATGGCCTCTGCATCGGGCAGCGGCGCTTGAAATCGCGCAACGATTCGGCGAATCGGCCGGAATTTATAAGTCCTGCGGTGCGCACGCGGATGCCAAGAACGTGCGCTCAAGAAGGTCGCGACGAGGTCGTCCTCGACAGGTCAGCGGTCAGCTCACATTGCGACAATGGGAGGTTGCGAAGCTCTGCGTAACGGGACTGAGAAATCGTGACATAGCAGCTCGGCTTGGCGTAGGAGTCACTACCATCGAGTTTCATGTTCGCAATATTTTTCGTGAACTAAACCTTACGTCTCGCTACGAGCTTCGCGACGTGTTGCCTGCACCCAGCGATGTCGCTGAAGCGGAACGGCGGTGGGCCGGTATCAGGGACGCCCCCGAGAAGGACCGCGAGTGAAAAGCCCATCGTTGCTTATATTTCAAAGGCACGGTTATTGAACGGGCAATCGCATTTCGCAATATCTACCGGTTTTCAGGGTTATGAGCAAGACGGACGGCGCGGTGGTGCGCCGCAAATCAGAAACTCGCCGAGGCCGCGCGCGCCGATGGCGCATGGCTTTCAGCGAGGCCGGTTTCCAAGGATGCCGACGACTGACCGTCGACGGGACGGAACCTTCGATCTCCAGAATCCGTTGACGCTGGCAAAGCGTCCCCGGTTTAACAGGGCGTTTTTCGAGTGCTCGTGCCGTCAGTTCCGTTGAAGTTGCCGTCCATCGTGTCGCCGCTAAGGTTGAATTTATCCGTGGATTTCCATTTCGGCCAGTAAAGCTTATACGAGTAATCGCCACTCGAGACGCGTTGCCAGGTGCCGGGCTGGCCCGGCGCAGCAGAGTGGTCTGCGCTGCCACCGGCTTTGAATGTTACGGTGCTGCCATCCCACCAGTGCCACGTGCCAACCGGGGAGGCGCAGGGGATCTGCTGCTGTTCAACGATAGTGCCGTTCGCGGTAAGGGCGTACTCCGCCGTAGGATCTACAAGGTTCCGGCGGTCCGGAGGCGTCTTTTCTTCACCTTGGTTCGGCCACTTCTTCGGCAGCACGACGACGAAGAGTTTGTTCCTCGCGTGAAGCTCGTCGAAAAGCTGGAACAATGCGGGGTTATCGCCATTGTTGTTAACCACGTACGTCATGCATTGGCCGGGCTTGAGCTGGCCGCCGGGCGCCGTGAAGTTCGTGAAGCCCTTGTTGAGGCTGAACGGCTTCATGATTAATTGGTCGTGGTTGCAGATCTTCAGCGTGTCGCCCGCATGCACCGCGAGCCGGAAGCCCTTCTCTTCGAGCGCTTGCGGAATCACCGGCGTCATCGCTGGAGGCTGGTATTGCTTGCTGCTGATGTCTATTTCGACTGTCGATTTTGCTTCAGCAATACCTCGACCGGCGAGAAGCGCGCCGTAACTTAATGATAAGAGCAAGGACAAGGCAATCAATACCATCCGCTGCATCTGGCCGAACCTCAACTTCCGTACTGGGCGCACGGTGCGCCGGCTCTCTTGGGCCGATTATGCAGCACTCGACCCGAGATTTCAAGACCTCAACCGCTCTTCGGCAAGCCGCCCAAAACGGACCCCTCCCGAGCCTCCCGACAACCTGGATCGGGGATGCGCGGCTCTGCGCGCTAGGCCAGCAAAGCGCTAAGCGTATCAAAGCACCAAGCGAATCGTGCCGGCGGCGTCATCGATAGATTGTGATGACAAGATAACCGGTTTCTCCGAAGCGTGCGCTACTCCAAGCTCATAGAAAAACGACGTCTCCGAGGCATCTCTTATACTTCTTGCCTTAGGCAGTCGCTTATCCAGCGAGAAGGACAATTGCCGAGTGCGAGTCGTCGAGCCAGACGGCTCGACCCACGAGCGGATCGGTGAGTTGTGTAAACGCGGCCTTGTCGCGAACAGTAAAAGGCGTGATAGACTTATGTTGGGGTCTATCGTTGCACACCATCGATTTCGCCGAGCTGTCTCGCCTATCGGACGAGCTGGACGCAGAGAAGCCGTACATCGAACTCATCGACGGCCTCGAGCTCCGGAAGATGAGCCCGAAGCTTCGGCACGGCGAACTTCAGTACGAGTTCATGAAGCTTCTCGACGCCTGGTCTGCCGGACGAGGAAAGTTCGGCCTGGAGTGGCGCTGCTGGCTGGTTGCCGCCGGGCCGCGTCGTACCTCACTGGTTCCCGACGTCGCCTGGGTTTCGGAGGAACGCTTCGCGCCGCTCGACGCCGAAGCGAAGCAAACTCTACCTTTCGCGCCGGACATCGCTATCGAAATCCGTTCGCCCGGAGATCGTCTGCGCAACTTACAACGAAAGGTCGAGTTGTATCTCGCGCATGGGTCTCGGCTGGTCCTCGACGTCGATCCGAAGTCCCGCACCATCGTCGCGCACGATCGCACGTCAATGCGGACGTTCAAAGAAAACGAACGCTTCGAACACGCCGAAGCGCCCGGGCTGAATTTCGACCTCAAAACACTTTTCGGTGCCGTCACATAAAGAAGACGGCATCGAGTTGCAAAAAGACGAACGGGTCGTAAACCTTCGATTCGCACGGTGAAAGCGGCATAGCCCATTTGCAGCCGCGAACCATCAGCCGTTCGCGAGCGACCAGCTGGTCAAGAGGCGTTTTCGCTTCATGCTTGTTTTAGGTCCAATCCTCGACGCGAAGCCGGGACTTTTCCGAACTCTTTCACGTTGTGAGTGATCAAGCGGACACCGAGGAGGTTGGCGCGCTTTCGCAGCCGCGGAGCTTCGCCGGCGCAACGCTTAGGACGCGGTCGAGATCGAGATGAACCCCTTGTCATTGGGTCCGGGGCGCGTGATAGACTGTGCGTGAGGGTCTATCATTGCAAACCATCGACTTCGCCGAACTGGCTCGCCTCACGGACGAACTGGACGCCGAGAAACCATACATCGAGCTCATCGACGGGCTCGACGTGCGAAAGATGAGCCCGAAGCGACGACACGGCCGCTTGCAGGGGAAGCTCTTCACGATTCTTGACGCCTGGGCGGGCGAGAGGGGCGAGGTAGCCCCGGAGTGGCGGTTCTGGCTCGTGCCGAGTGGCGCGCGGCGCACTTCCTTAGTTCCGGACGTCGCATACCTCTCTCGGGAGCGCGCTGATACGCTCGACGATGTGCTTCTCGAGGCGCCCCCGCTTTCGCCGGATATCTCCGTCGAGGTTCGCTCCCCGGGTGACCCGTTACGTAACATAGAGCGAAAGATCGAGCTGTATCTTGCGAGTGGGACGAAACTCGTGCTCGACGTCGATCCGAAGTCTCGATCGATTACCGCTCACGACGGTGCTCGGGTTCGGACGTTCACAAGCATGGATCGATTCGAGCATCCCGCTGCGCCTGGGCTAACTTTCGAGGTCGGAGCGCTTTTTACAGCCTCTGAGCGCCGTCGGAGTAAAGCCTAAGGGTTCATCGACGATGGCAACGGGTTCCAGCCGGTGCCGAGGCCGCAAGGCTGTGGTTTGTTTTTGTGAAACGAATTTCGGCCGGGTTCGTTAGAATGGTATCGGAGGATGACTCCATGAAACGAGAACTCTCGGCTGCGGCTCTATGCTCGGTGCTCCTCGCGACGTTCTTTGTGTCGCTCGGAAGCGAAGCGAGCGGCGCAGCGTCCGCCGTTGGGCCTTCCACCATAAGAGGCCCGCAGCCGACCCCGACGCCGTCCTACAAGCTCAAGTGTCTCGGCATCGGCTTACCGCAGGGGAACGGCCAGGTGCAGATCACCAACGAAGGCCTCGGGTCGGTACCGGCGGGGACGAGCGTACACTGGTATGTCTCGAGCACTACGGTGACGGTTCAGGGGAAGCAAGGCACGCTGCCGCCGGTCGATGGCCCATACACGTTTGGGCAGGCGTTGAGTGCCGGCGGAAAGGTCGCCGTCGCGATGCCGTCGCCGACGCCGGCCCCGGGTCCCCAAGCCACCGGCGCAGTACCGTGGGAAGCATCGCTCGCCTTGGGGCTCGTCATGCCGGTGCTCTTGGCTCAGCGAGCCTGCTCGGTCGGAAGCGGTATCATCGCTCCATTCCCCATCCGCGTCCCGGCGCACTGAGTCTATCTAAAAGCGTTCGCGTCAGGCCGAACGGTGCGGACGGCGACGACGCGAGAGCTGCTCGCTGAGAGCCTCGAAACTTGCCGGAATCATCGCTGGAAAAGGACGGTCATATGGGGAATGCCGGCTCCATGCAAAGAGCCCGTTTCGCGCGCTTTGTCCTCTTGGGTACCGTCGCCGCTCTGTTGCTGGCCACTGCCTCCCCACCGGCCGGCGCTGACCCGCCCAAGCGAAGCACGTCGATCGTCCCACCGCTGCCGACTCCGTCGCCCGCTTCGACGGTGGGTCGCTTCGCATTCAACGCCGACGGCACGAAGCTGACGAGTTTCCGTGGTCTCGCCGACTCGGCGATCATCATCATCGGCGGACGAAAGACGACCGTCGGAGCGGTGCGCGCGGGAGTTCGCGCGGCGACGCTACTGCATCTCGGTGCGGCGCAGAAGTCGCCCCGTCTGCACCGGAGCTACGCGATCGCGACCTTACCCGAGCAGACGGAGATGGCCACGCAGCCTTCTGCGCTGGGCCTCGCGCACATCTCGAAGACGGCGTATCGAGACGATCCGAATTTCTGTAAGACGCACTCGGCCTATATTTTGAGCGCCAAGGGGAAGATCGCACCGGGCGGCTACGTGACCGCCGACGGCGTCTGTTTCGGCACGGGCGGCCAAATCCGGCTCGAGGGCCGCTTCGACGGCGGCGCGCTCGCGCTGCAGGTGCAGCACTGGGACGACGGCACGATCTTTGCCGCGATACCGGCGGTCAGCGGAGTCTTCGATCAACAGGTCAAGCTGCAGGTCGTCAACGGGAGCGTCTACTCAAACGAGGTGACATTCCCATTCGTGGCGACTCGTGAGCGCCTCGTACTGCCGACGCATTTCATCACCAACGACACTTGCAGCGCTAGGTGGGCGCCTGCGACCTGCCTTGACGCGACCGGCTTTCGCATGGATCTTTCGAGTCCGCAGGGCCAAGACTATGACATCTGGCGGGCGCACGCGCCGCCCGGATGGGTCCTCGACGAACTCGATTACCGCACCGGGCTCGGCACGGTTTCCGAGCTGAATTTCGAAGACGCCAACGCGCCGCCGGACTCGGCCACCTGGTACATGAATTGGAAGGTCGCATTCCAGAAGTCGGTTACGCACTCGCAGGACGGCGGGTTCTTCGGCGGGATGACGGGCGACACGTATTCCTGGACGGACGACTACTACGGTTCGTCGTATTCGATGACAGTCTACGCAATCGGCCCAGCCGGAACGATGCCGCAGTGAGTGCATGAATCAAGTCGGATAGTGGATGTAGCCGTTGAGGTTTTGGATACACGCGTACCTGGAAAACCGCCGCGATGAACTTCGGCGATTTCGAACGGCTCCAGAATCTGGTTACGAATTCGAAATTATGTAACGATCCTTGGACGGGCGAAGCGTTCATGGACGGCGTGCTAAAAGTGACCCATTTGATTCTGCGCAAGCCCACAACCACCGAGTGCGATCCGTCGTTGTACGGTCCACGAGGCACGGGAGCTGCGGGGTACAGTCAGCTCGTCGCAAGCGTGGAGGCCTACCTCGCGAAGCCACCGCCGGCTCTCCCGGTCGCGCTTTCCGCTACGAAACCCACGAACTGCGCGCAAGGTGTCGCTTGGGCTAATACGACGTCCAAGACGTATTATGTCGACGGGACGCGATTGTTCGGGGCCTCGTTTGTGCCCAACGATCCGAACTTCTGTTATGCGTGTTACGAGGTGCTGAGGGCGAACAATTGGACGGCAGGCTTCACGGGAAACAACCCGGTTCCGGCTTGGGCCCAGACAAGCAAACCGACGAATTGTCCGGACGGAGCGGTCTGGATCAACGATCGCTACAAGGTCTACGTCCCCGAGGGCAAACCGGGGTTCGGACTGACGTATAGCAACGGCGCTCCCGGGACGCAGTTCGACTTCGGATACGCTTGCACGTCTGCCGCCAAGAGTAACGGCTACACTCCGTATCCGTAGTTCGCTCCGTATGCTTTCTCCACAAGTGCTGCCGCATTAGCGCCGTCCCGCGCAGCTCTACGCCGTCTAAAGCGGAACGCTACTCAGGATTTCGTGCAGGTTAATTTGTACTGCGCCTTCCAGATCCCGCCGGACTGATACTCGCCCAAGTCGGTATACTTTGTGGCGCTAAGCATCACGTCCGTGTCGCGGACCTGCATCGTCTTGCCCGAGGCGGCATCGAAGGCTGAGCCCGTCCAGACGATCTTCTTCCCGGTCTGCGTCGTCGACTCGCTGCCGTAACTGCCGTCCCCGTAGATGAAGGGGCTCAGCCACGCCTTCGTCTTCGATACATACACGGTGTAGTAGGAGTTATCGAAATTCTTGCCGGCGTTGCGAAAGAACACGCCGCCGCCGTTGCTGGCAGTAACGGTGCTCGTCGACGTGCTCGGGCCGCCCATCGGCGAGGGCATGCTATTGGTGCACGACCAGCTCCCGATCATCCAGTCGTAACCGTGCGGTCCAACGCCAACCATGGACGGGGACCACGCGTTCGGCTGGGCCTGCGCGGCGCACGGTGCGACGGCCAACGCCGCGAGTGTAATGAACCAGAGAAGTCTATTCATCGTCATTCCTCCAACGCAAAAAGCCGCCAACACTTTACAGCGTCGCCTCAGGCGCGCAACGCAGCATAGCACGGCCGAACCTCGATCTTCAATGAATTAAGACCCGTCACCTTGGACGTTCCAGCACGGAAGTGCGAGCAGGCGTCGAGCGTCGGTGTCACCGACGTCGCCTGCAACTGAAGCGCGGAACTCGCGTGAAATCGCTTCGTTCCGGACCTTCCACCCGCCGAGCGAGCGGTGGTCTGCGCGACAAGGCGGCGCCGAAACGAGGGGCGCCAGCGGCTCGTTACCTAAGTCAGCTGCAAGTTCGTCTCACGAGGAGGGCCCCATATGCGCGTTCTCTTCCCACTCCTGATCATCGCTCTGTCGCTCACGACCGTTGCGCCGGCGGCGGCGACCACCTATCCCGCGATTACCATCAACGTGCCGGTGACGGTTTCTCTTCCGCTGCCGGCGGCCCAGCAGTCGACCTCCTGGGGCAGTTCGCTCCTCGAGGTCGCGTGCGCGTCCGGGACATCCGTCGGGACGGGTTTCACGACGATTCCCATCGTGCTTACCAATAATACCGTCAGCTACACCGGACCGCCGATCGCCGTCTCGATGAAGGCTGGATTGCAAACGGGCAACCCCGTTGCGTGCACGATTACCTTCGTCGCGGGGGCGCCGGCGAATCAAGCATGGTTCAACGGGCTCAACGTCTCGACTAATGCGGCGACCCTTATTCTGCCCTAGGGCGTGCTACGTCGCCGCTGCCGCGTTTGCGGCGAGCATCGCCGCACTCGGCCCCAGGACGATGCCCGCGAGCGAGGCCGCGGCGCCGCCGCGGCCTCTGCCGACGCGAACGCCGCAAACAGTCTTTACGACGTCGCCGATCAGTTTAACGGCGAAAGGCGTGCAGACGACGTTCACCACCGCGCCGCTAACCCTCAGCGCCGCCGGGCCAAAGACGACGTTCACGACCGCGCCGCTAACCCTCAGCGCCGCCGCACCAAAGACGACCTTCACAACCGCGCCGCTAACCCTCAGCGCCACCGCGCCGCAGACGACATTCACGACCGCGCCGCTAACCCTCAGTGCCGCCGGGCCGCAGACGACGTTCACGACCGCGCCGCTTACCCTCAGTGCCGCCGGGCCGCAGACAACGTTCACGACCGCCCCGATCAGCTTGACCGCGCCCGCTCGTTAGAGATTTCAACAGACGGTAGTGGCGAGAGCCTTGGCGCACTTCCGCACAGCGCTCGCGCGTATCGGTGGGAGCTGAACAAGGCTGGAGCGAACAGCGCGCAAAAGTTCATGAACCTCAGTCGATCCCGCCGTAACCACGTAGCGATCGGAACTCAGCTCACGTGAGAGCAACGAGCGATGTGATGCTCCGGACTCAAGACTTTGCGACGGCGAAATCCTACTATGCCGATGTGCTGGGCTTTCCCATAGTAGTCGATGCAGAGAATCTTTTGGGGTTCGATCTCGGCGGCTTCGTCTTGTATTTTGAGCACGGAGATGACAATGGAGCTGTCTTCGAGTTCCAGGTCCCAGACGTTGCGGAGGCCAGGGAGCGACTGCTCGCGCAGGGCTGCGTCCTACTGGAAGAGGATCCAAAGATTCCGCGCTGCTACTTACGCGATCGGTTTGGGCTGATCTTCAACGTAACACAAACGTTCGAATAAAGTCTTCAGAGCGCGCGTACACGGTAAATGACACATGAAGCAGGTAGAGGCTTTCGGTAATACTAGCCGTATTACCAAGACTATGCCAAGGCCACGGATCGCCCGAACTGCGAGCGGCAAATCGAAAATCGTTCGGCGCTCGATCACCCTCGACGCATCGCTGGATCGCGCCGTGCGCAGCATTGCGGGTCACGGCGACTTTAGCGCCTTCGTGGCTGAGTCGCTCGTTCGCCGCATCCAACAGGATTCGATGTTGGCCTTGCTTGACGAACTCGATGCCGAATATGGGCCGGTGGGAAAAGCCGCAGAACGCCGGGCCGAGAGAACATGGCAGCGCCTCCACGGATCGCGCTCGACAGCGGCGCGCTAATCGCGCTAGCCCACGGAAACGTGGATGCCCGTGCACATCTTAGACGATGGGTCTCGGAAGGCAGCGCCGTGCTCGTCCCCGTGCCCGTACTGGCTGAAACCCTGCGAGGGAGCGCCAGAGACGCATCGGTGGAGCGGATCCTCAATCGCGAAGGAATTCAGTTCATTTCCGTTTCGCAATCGGCGGCCAGACGTGCCGGTTGCTTATTGGGCGCTGCAAAACTGCCGGCCTCAGAAACGATGGACGCCCTCATTGTTGCAACAGCTCTCGAGGGCGGCGCTACCGACATCATCACGAGCGATTCTCGACAATTTCGTTCACTCGCCGGCATCGCCGCCAATATCATCGAACTGCGTTCAATCGTGTAACGTTCCGGTGTGGACAGTTTAGGGGCAGGCGGGCCTGAAGGGCGCGTAGCTGACAGTCTGACCGTAGCGGTCGGCGAGGACGACGTACCATGCTTGGCTCGACGACGACGGGCAGACGTCGTTCGGGGTCGTCGCGCCGAAAGTCGTACCGCCGGTGTACGTCACGGGAAGATCGATGCCAACGCAACCCTTTGGTTTCGCGGTGACGATCTGGGCCGAGCGCACGACCGAGCCCCAATTGTTCCCGCTGCGGTTCGGGAAGCTGATCGCGAGCGCCGCGCCAGGCGCCGGACTCGCGGGGTTGAGCGTCAGCGCGTACGTCACGCCGCCCACGCAACTCGGGAGCGGCGCAGCATCACCTGCGGCGGCATGTGACAAAGCGCACGGAACCAGCGTCAAGAGCGCGGCAAAGATGAATCGCATGTGAACCCTCCTGAATTCGTTATCGGTCCAGCGCGAGGGCTACTTACTCGCAGCGACCTGCTTTTCGGTGACGGCGGACGCTTTGTTGTCCCATGGGCTGCGAATGGAGGTGATGGCGGCGGCGATCTCAGCGTTGCTCAGATTGCGCAGGCGAGGAGATCGCTCCGACACCGATCAGGGCAAGCAGATCGGTTTGTTTCAGCTAACGTTTGGCATCTTCAAGCCGTACCCCACGGCCCTTTCGCAAACTGCCACGGGCACTTTCGATTCTCCGAAGAAAACGCCGATCATTCTCGAGACGATAGTCAAACCAATCGTCTTCCGAGTCGAAACCGATCAGCACACCGGCCGGCTTTCCGTGACGCGTAACGATGATTTCCTGCTTGCCCGCCTCACGCAGATAACGCGAAAAGTCGTCTTTGATTTCCGACAGGGGCACTTCCCTTACCCCGGTCTTCCGAATTGGGCGAGCCATGGTTCAACCACCGATTTGGCCTCGTGCGAGGAGGTGCGAAAATACGAGTGCTCTTAAGAGAATGGGTCGCGGCGGCCCTTCGACTACGGCGCTGAGCGAAGCTCAGCGCCTCCGCTCAGGGTGACAGACACGACGCAAAACCGCCCGAGTTTCTCGGGCGGTTTCGCGTTGCGTACGTGCGCCGCTCAGTGGCCTTGTTGTTGGTGGCGATCGCCCTGCGGTCCGCCGCCGCCACCGCTGCCGTGCTGATTGGAAGCTTGCCGCGGACCGCCTGGGGCGGGACCCTGGCGCGGACCGACGGCACCCTGCCGAGCTGGACCTTGCGCAGATCCGCGATACGGCACGCCCTGCTGAGGCTGCCGATAGGCCGGAGCGTGATACGCCGGAGCGTGATACGCCGGAGCCTGATTCGCCGGAGCGCGATAGGTGTGATACACGGGCGCCGGAGCGTGATACGTCGGGCCCTGATTGGCCGGAGCGCGATAGGAGTGATGCGCGGGCGCTGGAGCACGATACGCCGGAGCCTGATTGGCCGGAGCGCGATAGGAGCGATGCGCGGGCGCTGGAGCACGATACGCCGGAGCCTGATTGGCCGGAGCGTGATAGGCGTGATACGCGGGCGCCGGAGCACGATAGCCCGCATTGTGCTGTGCCGGCGCGCGCTGGACGTTGGCGTGCTGCAGCGGTGCACGTTGCACGTTAGCGTGCTGCAGCGTCGCGTTCTGTTGGCGGAAG
>Ga0209009_1000515_pt1 | contig 13102 bp, 10 predicted proteins | sample BlaSpr_A8_OM3_M2_FD_187979 | JGI IMG/M metagenome (GOLD analysis project Ga0209009, IMG submission 187979) | Forest soil microbial communities from Thunder Bay, Ontario, Canada - Black Spruce, Ontario site 2_A8_OM3_M2 (SPAdes) (version 2) | ecosystem: Environmental > Terrestrial > Soil > Boreal... | reverse complement strand
CCTCGGCCTGCGTCATCTCGCGCTCGAGACCGCGCAAGGTCCCCTCGACCAGCCGGAGGTAGCGGAGTTTCTCGCCAAGCATCATAGCAAATTGCAATGTGATAATTGCAAATTGCTATTGGCTTGTCAAGTCCTTTTATAGCCTGTTAAATCAAAGATTTACGCCGCCCCTTGATCCGGAGAAGGACCAAATCCCTGTCATTCTGAGGTCGCCGACGCGCCAGAGCCGCTATGGCGACGGCGCGAGCGCAGCGACGAAGAATCTGCCCTGCCCGTTCAACGGGGCAGATCCTTCGCTGCGCTCAGGATGACAGGGAGGAGACGCGAAAGGGATGAAAGGAGGTAGGGCGAAGGGATGACAGGCGACTGATGGGGTCTAACGCCCTTCGCCCGCGTGCTCCGCCTTCCACCGCATCGCGGTGAAGATCCGCGTGCGCCCGCTCGGATGATCGTAAAGCACCATCTCCTCGAGCCGGGTCGGATCGAGCTTGCGGTACTCGGCGAGCTTCAATACCGTCTCCGCGAATCCGTCCGGCTGGCGGCTGGCGTTCAACCCGAAGATGTCCGCCTCGGACTCCTGGATACGAGTGATCGAGTTCATCACGGGCGTCAGCGCGAAGAGATAGCAGGAGATCAGGATCACGAAGACCGGCAGCCCCGCCGGGTCCGCCGCGCCGCGCACGCCCCACCGCGTTCCCCTGCGCCGCGTGACGCCCTCGAATCCCGCCCGGCAGAAAGCGAAGCCGAGGACGATCAGGATGGACGTGAACACGATCCCCTTGTAGAGGTGGTGCAGCACGTAGTGCCCCATCTCGTGCCCCATGACCGCCTCGATCTCCTCGAGCGAGCAGCGCTTCAGCAGGTTGTCGTTCAGCGAAATCCGCTGGGTCCCGAAGAGCCCGCTGACGTTGGCCGAGATGCGCGTCGTCTGACGCGAAGCGTCCACGACGTACACCTTCTCTACGCCGATCCCGTTCGCGCGAGCGAGAGACAGGATCGGATCGCGGATCCGCGCGTTCTCGAGCGGCGTGTATGAGTTGAAAAGCGGCGCGAAGTACACCGGCGCGAGGAGATCGGAGAACACGACGAGGCCGGACGCCGTCAAGGCGCCCCAGATCCACCACGTTCGCGGCGCCCGCCTCAGCACGCCGTAGAGGAGCGTCACGCAAAGCCCGCCAAGGACGACCGCGACAGCCAGCGCCTTCAACCGGTCGCCGAGCCACGGCCCGAAGCTCTGCGTCGCGAGGCCATACTTGTGCTCGCGCACGAATCCCTCGTAGAAGGTGAGCGGAAAGAGAAAGGCGGCGGTCAGGACGCTGTACTCGACCCAGTAGAGAAACGTCTGCGCCGGCTTTCGCCGCGCGGCTCTCTCCGCCAGCCCGCGCATCCTCGCCGACCATCCGGCCGCGAGCAGCAGCCACGCCACCGCGACCCCGTACAGAAAGTCCCACAGCCGGAGCCAGTACCCGCCCTCGAAGTACGCATCCGACCGGGCCTTCTTCTCCGGCGTCATCCGCGCGAGATACGCCTGCGTCGCCTCCTCCACGTCCAGCCTCCGCTCCGTGCCGGAGCGTGGGCCAGGCGCCGATGCCTGACCCTGAATGCCGCGCGGGACGCCCAACAACGCGAACGCCACTAACGCGACGGGGAGCACTCTCAGCATCGGCGCCTCACTTCTCGATCTTCGGCGCCGGCGCGACCCGCGGCAACTTCGCCTCCTCCGCAGCGCGGTTGAACTCCGCCACGTCCTTCTCCACCAGCGCCTGGTACTCCCTGACGATCCCGTCCAGCCGGCCCTTCAGCTCCGCGTACATCTTCACCGATCCCGCCGTGGGCTTCCTGTCCGCGCTGGCGACGATGCCAGCGAGGTTCACCCAGTCGTGGTCGAGCTTCGGCTCGTAGTTCAGATCGTCCTCGTCGGCCTTGATCTCCGGGTTCGTCAGCTCGAGCTCGACCGCCGTCAACTTCTCGGCGAGCGCCCCGGCGCGTTTCTTCAAGCCGTCCCCCTTGCCGAGCCTCTCCGCCCGCTCGCCCAGCTCCTTGGCCTGCTCGCGCGCGTCGCGGACCTTGAGCACCATCTCGTGCGTCTCCGACAACCGGTCGCGGATCGCGGCGAGGAGGTCGAACTGGGCCTTCAGGTCCTCCGCCGCCGCGACGCCCTGCGGATGCGGCTTAACCTCGGCCGTCTCGGTGAACGACTTGCCTCCGACCGTCAAGCGGACCTGGTAGGTCCCCGGCCCGACCTTCGGGGGCGACTTGTCCCCCTCGTTGAAGACGGCTCTGGGCGCGAGCGTCGGCTTGAAGACCCGCATGTCCCAGAGGAACCGGTTGACTCCCGCCTTCGGCTCGAGCGGCTTGTCCCTGTCCTTCTCCAGCTCCTTCTTCTCCGCCTGCTCCTTCAAGTCCCCTTCCGGCTCCTTCTTCTCGCTCGAGAAGGAGCGAATCACTTTCTCGCCCGAGAGGATTTCGATCCTGACGATCTTGTCCTTGCCCGGTTTCTCCCTCAGCCAGTAATGGACGAGGACGCCGTTGGGCATGTTCGCGCCGACGCCTTTCGGCGGATCGTCCTCGTCCGGCTTTTCCGTCTGGACCCGGTGCGACGGGCGCGTCGGGAAGAGGTGCGCGTCGACCTCCGCCGTCCGGTCGTTCCAGAGGCGCAAGGGTGTCAAGTCGTCCAGGACCCAGAAGGCCCGCCCCTGCGTCGCGACAACGAGGTCGCCGTTCTTGATCGTCAGGTCCGTCACGGGTACGGCGGGAAGGTTCCTCTGGAACGGCCGCCAGGACGCTCCGTCGTCGAAGGAAACGTAGAGCCCCGTCTCCGTGCCGGCGTAGAGGAGGCCGCGCCGCGCCGGATCCTCCCGCACGACGCGCGTGAAGGCGCCGTCGGGAATGCCGGCGACGATCTTCGTCCAGGTCCTGCCGTAGTCGGCGGTCTTGTAGAGGTAGGGCCGGAAGTCGTCGAACTTGTACATCGTCGCCGCGACGTAGGCGGCCGCCTTGTCGTGCGGCGAGACGTCGATCGCGTTGATCTGGATCCACTCCGGCAATCCCTTTGGCGTAACGTCCTTCCAGGTCTTCCCGTCGTCGCGCGTCAGGTGCACGAGTCCGTCATCCGAGCCCGCCCAGATCACGCCTTTCTCGTGCGGCGAGGGGGCGAGCGCGAAGATCGTGCCGTACACCTCGACACCGGTGATGTCCGTCGTGATCGGCCCGCCGGACTTTCCCTGTTTCGCCTTGTCGTTCTTCGTCAGGTCCGGCGACATCTCCTCCCACGTCTCCCCTTCGTCCTGCGTGCGCAGCAGGACCTGCGACGCGTGGTAGAGGACCGACGGGTCGTGCGGGGAGATCGCGATCGGCGCGTTCCACTGGAAGCGGTACTTCAGGTCCTTCGTTGCGTGGCCGTCGGCGAGCTGCGGCCAGGCCATGATTTCCCGCGTCTCACGCGTACGGTGGTCGTAGCGGGTGATCTGCCCCCCGTACTCGCCGCCGAAGACGACGTCGGGATTCTTCGGCGAGGGGGCGATCCACCCGCTCTCACCGCCGCCGACGGCGTGCCAGTCGGAAAAATCGATGCCCGCCCCCGACACGCCCGACGGGATCCCGACGCTCGAGTTGTCCTGCTGCGACCCGTAGACCCAGTACGGGAAGCGGTTGTCGGTCGCGACGCGGTAGAACTGCGCGGTCGGCTGGTTGTTCTGCGTGGACCAGGTCTTGCCGCCGTTGTACGTGATCGTCGCGCCGCCGTCGTTGCCGAGGATCATTCGCTTCGGGTCGTCCGGGTCGATCCACAGGTCGTGGTTGTCCCCGTGCGGCACCGACAGGTTGGAGAACGACTTGCCGCCATCGGTGGACTTGTGCATGTACACGCTCGGCAGGTAGACCGTGTCGGCGTTCTTCGTGTCGGAATAGACCCACGAGTAGTACCACGCGCGCTCGCGAATCTTGTGCTCGTCGTTGACGTGTTTCCACTTCTTCCCGCCGTCCTCGCTGACGAAGAGGCCTCCCTTGTTCGCCTCGACGAACGCGAAGACGCGCCCGGGCTTGCCCGCGGAGGCCGCGACGCCGACCTTGCCCCAGATCCCCTCGGGGAGGCCTTCGTTGTCTTCGCGCGTCAGCTTCTTCCAGGTGTCGCCGCCGTCGGCGGACTTGTAGAGCGCGCTCCCGGGGCCGCCGCTGACGAGCTCCCACGGACGGCGGATGACCTGCCAGAACCCGGCGTAGAGGACGCGCGGGTTGTTCGGGTCCATGGAGAGATCGGAGGCGCCCGTCCTGTCGTCCACGAAGAGCGCTTTCGTCCACGACTTCCCGCCGTCCTGCGAGCGGAAGATCCCCCTCTCGGCGTTTGAACCCCAGACGTGCCCGAGCGCCGCGACGTACACGATGTCCGGGTTCGACGGATGGATCCGGATCCGCGCGATCTGACGCGTGTCCTTCAATCCGACGTTCTTCCAGGAGAGCCCGCCGTCCGTCGACTTCCAGACCCCGTCTCCGTGCGAGACGTTTCCGCGGATCGCCGCCTCCCCCATCCCGACGTAGACGACGTTCGGGTCCGACTCAGAGACCGCGATCGCCCCGACCGACCCCGTCTTGAAGTCCTTGTCCGAAACGTTCTCCCAGTTCGACCCGCCGTCCGCCGTCTTCCAGACTCCTCCCCCCGTTCCCCCGAAATAGAAGGTCAGCGGGTCATGCCTCACCCCCGTGACGGCAATCGCCCGTCCTCCCCGATAAGGCCCGATGCACCGAAACTCCATCCCCTCGAACAAGTCCGACAGCGTCTTGCCTTTTTTCGGTTCTTCCGAGGCCTTCGGCGCCTTCCTTTCCCTCCCCGCCGATCCAAGAACCCCTCGCGCCGGAACCAGCAGGGACGCGGTCACCATGCCAAGAACAACAAACTTCCGCAGACCTCTCACGAAGACCTCCTTGGAGTCCGTTAGATTCCGCTTTTTCGCGGGGAAGTATAGATGCGCTCGGGGCGTGACTACGGCCGGCCACTCCCCTCATCCACGATCCGAAACTCCTTTTCCGGGTGCACCTCCAAGAACGGCCCATCCGTGTCCACGACAACCGCTCCCCCGAACGCTATCCCCATCCCCGCGAGCACTCTCGTCGCCGCGCATACGTCGTGAGCCTTCGTCCCGGGCTCGACCTCGACCCGGACGAATCTCGGCTCCGTCAGGTCCGCCGGCTCCGCCCCGACCGCGAATCGCTTCAACCGAACGTCGATCGTCCAGAAGCCGTCGGTCGAGTGCTGCGCGTCCCGCACCGGCCGCCCCGCGGCCTGCGCCTCGCAGCCGGTCTCCGTCCACCCCGAGATCCCGCAGAACTTCAATGGCGTCGTCAGCCAGGCGATCCAGCGATCGAACCACGTCAGCGCCTCCTGCGGCTTTCCGGAGAGCCCCGCGATCGTCTCCACGGGATTGCAGACGGTCCGGCCGAGCGCCTCCGGCCGCCTCTCCCGCAGCCTCCGCCTCCAATAGTGCTTCGCCCGAAGTCTCACGCGCCTCGGCCCGATCGATCCTTCCGGCCGGACTCAGCGACTATGTCAGATCTGACATAATGTGCCGCGCGCGCCAATCTCCGTGTCAGAGCGACCTCAGGAACTCCAGCAGGGCCTCCCGGTCGGCCTTCGAGAGACGCGCGAAGCGCCGCGCCGCGCTCCCGGCTTCCCGGCGGTGGCGCCCGATCGCGTCGGAGAGCGTCACGGTCGCTCCGTCGTGCATCAGCCGCGTGCGCAGCCGCAGGCCCCAGAGCGGCGCGGTGCGCACCTTGTTGCGCGACTCCTCGCAGCTCGAATAGGAGAAGCTCCGCCACGCGACCCGGGACATGGAGCGGCCGTAGTGCTCCTCCACGGGAATGACCATCCCGTCGCCGGTCCCGACGTCATGCAGCAGAAAATCGCCGAACGGGTGGAACGACTTTCCGCCCAGGGCGTCCGGGATCGGGTACGCGCCTGCGTTGATTTTCGTGCCGGCCGGCGCGGTCGTCAAAGTGCGCACGTGGCAGGACGCGCAGCCGACCCGGTCGAAGATTTCCGACCCGAGCTTCGCCTTCGGCGTCTGCCCCAGGAGGGCGTCGCGCGCGGGAGCCTTGCTCGCCCGGATGAATCGCGCGAAGTGATCCACGTCGTCTAGCCCGTCCGCGCCCGGCGGGCTGTTGGGCTCGGGCGCCGCGTTGCAGAGCATCGTCACCTCGTCGGGGAAGAGCCGGCTGGTGATCCCCATCTCGTTCAAGTACGCGTCCGCCGAAAACGACTGCAGGCTGGCGTGCTGGTCCTTCCAGCCGAAGCGGCCGATGCCCGTCTCGCCGGGCGCTTCCACGATGGGAACGCGCAGCGCCTGGCCGCAGATCGTCCCGCCGCTTCTGCGGCACTGCTCGCGGGCGAGGTCGAGGAGGGTCTGATCCGCCACGGCCTCGACGAAACCGTCACCCAGGAGGTTCAGGGAGATACGGGTCGTTCGGATCTTCTCCGTCTCCGGCACGCGCTCGTGGATCTCCGCGTCCGGGAAAGCCCCGTCGGGGCAGATGGCCCGGTCATTGACCAGCGTCCGCCCCGTGACGATCTCGGTTCCACGGGCTATCGGGATCGCGGGGTTGCGAAACCGCCCGTCCGGGCCCAGATGCCCGACCCGCAGCTCCGTGATCTGGCTCGCGCCGCCGGACGTCGGGTCCTGGTGACACTCGCGGCACGATTGGGCGTTGTACAGGGGCCCGAGACCGTCCTCGACGGACTCGACCTCGTCGAAGACCTCCCGGTCGGACTGGTGGGTCGGCTCGTCCACCATACCGTTGCTCTTGTCGTCGAATCCCGCCGGAGCCTCGGCGGGCGACTGGCCCACCAACAGCGAGACGAGGAACAAGGAACCCAGAGTCAGGACGATCTTCATGACCCCCTCCTCTCCCCTGGCCTCCGCCGACCCGTAATCTCGACTGTGAACTATACGAGCTTCGTCTCCCGGCCCCGCTCGCGCTCCGGGCCGCGCGACGGTAGTCTCACCGGGATGCCGACCTCGAAGAACCCCGCCGCCTGCCTCGTGACCGGCGCCAACCGCGGCATCGGCCTCGCCTTCGCGCGAGCGCTGGCCGCCCGCGGCGGCCGCGTGATTGCGACCGCCCGCCATCCCGAGAAGGCCCGCGACCTCGCCGGGCTCCCGCTCCGGCTCCTCGACCACCTCGGCAAGGAGGTCCCCTGGTGACCGATAACATTATGGGGCTCGAGCCGTAAATCCATTGATTACCGCTTCAGAGGAGCCACAAACATGCGCACCGCCAGAACCCTGACTTGCCTCGTAGCCCTGCTCGGAGCCGCCCTCGCGCCGAGCGGTCCCCAGAAGGGGATCGAACCGGCCGACATCAACCGTGCCGTGGAGCCCTGCACCGACTTCTACGAGTTCGCCAACGGGGCCTGGCGGGCCGCCAACCCCATTCCGGCCTCCATGCCCCGATGGAGCCGGCGGTGGGCGGCCGGCGAGGCGAGCAAGGACCGTTTGAAGCTGATCCTCGACGAAGCGTCCGCCGCGAAGGACCAACCCAAGGGGAGCGTCGAGCAGTTGATCGGCGACTTCTACGGCGCCTGCATGGACGAGGGCCGGGCCAACGGCCTGGGCGTCAAGCCGCTCGCGCAGCTCCTCGCCGAGATCGACGGGATGAAGAACACCGCAGACGTCCGCGTGGTGATCTCGCGGCTCCACGGGATCGCGGTTGGCGTGCCGTTCGCGCTTTTCGGCGGCTCGGACAACCACAACCCGAACGACGTGATCGCCCAGATCGTCGCGAGCGGCCTCGGCATGCCCGACCGCGACTATTACGTCAAGCCCGAGCCGCGCTTCAAGGAAGCCCGGGAGAAGTACCTTGCCCACGTCGCGGCGATATTCCGCCTCGCCGGCGAAAGCGAGGCCGGGGCGAAATCGGCCGCGGACACGGTCATGCGCATGGAGACGGGGCTCGCCGAAAACTCCCTCGACAACGTGGCCCTGCGGGACCCTAAGGCGACCGACCACAAGATGTCGTTTGCCGACCTCCAGAAGTTGACGCCCGATTTCAACTGGACCGCCTACTATCACCGGACCGGCCTGACGCGCGACTCTCGGGGCTCCGAGGAGCCGGCGCGCATCGGCGACGCCAACGTCGCCGAGCCGAAGTTTCTCGTCGAGTTCAACCGCCAGCTGTCCGCCTACCCCATCGCCGACTGGAAGACGTACCTGAAATGGCAACTCCTGGATTCCGCCTCGCCGTCCCTGTCCGACGCCTTCGTCCAGGAGAACTTCGCCTTCAATGGCGCGTATCTCAGCGGCGCGAAGGAGATGAAACCGCGCTGGAAGCGTTGCGCCGAATCGGCCGACCGGCTTCTCGGCGAGGCGCTCGGGAAGAAATACGTCGAGAAGTACTTCCCGCCCGAGGCGAAGGCCCGGATGCAGGAGCTGGTGAAGAACCTGAGGACGGCGATGGGCGAGACGATCCAGGGACTCGGGTGGATGAGCCCGGATACGAAGAAGCGCGCGCTCGAGAAGCTCTCGACGTTCAATCCGAAGATCGGTTATCCCGACAAGTGGAAGGACTACAGCAAGGTCCCGATCAGCCGCGCGTCGTACTGGGACGACGTCGTCCTGGGCCGGAAGTTCAACGTCGGGGACAACCTGGCGACGATCGGCAGGCCCGTGGACCGCGGACGCTGGGGCATGACGCCTCCGACCTCCGATGCTTATTACAACCCGTTGTTGAACGAGATCGTCTTCCCCGCCGGCATCCTGCAGCCGCCGGCCTTCAGCATGGAGTCGAACGACGCCGTCAACTACGGCGCGATCGGCGTCGTCATCGGGCATGAGATCAGCCACGGTTTCGACGACCAGGGCGCGCAGTACGACGCGGAGGGGCGCCTGAACAACTGGTGGACCGCGGAGGACTTGAAGTCGTTCCAGGAGAAGACCGCCTGCGTCGTCAATCAGTTCGACGACTACTTCGTCGAGCCGGGGCTCCATCACAACGGCAAGCTCGTGCTCGGCGAATCGATCGGAGACCTCGCCGGCGCGAAGATCGCGTACCGCGCCTTCCAGATCTCGCAACAGGGCAAGCCGGCGCTCCCGAACGTGGACGGCTTTACCCCCGAGCAGCAGTTCTTCATCGCCTGGGGGCAGTTCCGCGGCGACGCTATCCGCCCCGAGGCCGCCCGCACGATGGTCCAGGGCGACCCTCACCCTATCGCCAGGTACCGGGTCATCGGCCCCGTCTCCAACCTCCCCGAATTCCAGAAGGCCTTCTCGTGCAAGCCCGACGCCGCCATGGTCCGCCCACCGAATCTCCGCTGCGAAGTCTGGTAGTTTCAAGACGGGCGTCCTTTCCAGGGGACGATGTGACGCTCGCAGGGGTCACACGTTGGAGCGAGCCACCCTCAGGAGCCGATCCCAAACACTCCAGAGAGGGAGCTTACAGACAACGAAGGCCAGGAAAATGTGGCAGCCGGATTGCTGATACGTCCTCGCGAGGAGAAGCTTCGTCATCAAAATTGCCGGGCGGGTAACTCCGCCGTCTCAAGCGATTCGTCGGCTCGCCGCCGCCGTTCTCCTCTCGGCGCTGCCGGCGGCCGGGCTCGCTGTTGAGCCACTTTCCGAGCTGAAGCTTCAGAACCGCAACGGAAGTCCCTTCTCGCTCGAGTCTCTGAAGGGTCAGGTCGTCGTGCTGGACTTCTGGGCGTCCTGGTGCATCCCGTGCCGGACGAGTTTTCCGTTCCTCGACGCCCTCCAGGCGAGGCATGAGTCGCAGGGCCTCCGCGTGGTCGGGCTGACGCTCGAGGACAACGAGGACGCGATCAACGCGTTCCTGGACTCGGTCCTCGTGCGCTTCACCATCGTCCGCGATCCGACAGGGCACGCCGGGGATGTCTTCAACGTCGTCGCGATGCCGACGACCTTCCTCCTGGACCGCGAGGGACGGATCGCCGCCCGCTTCGAGGGGGGGGACAGGCGCACGCATGCGAGCCTCGAGTCCGCGGTCTCGACACTTCTCTCGGGGGGCACGCTCGCGGCGGGAGAGGACGTCCGCGTCTCCCGGAATCTTGAGGCGACGAGCAGTCTCAAGGCGTGGCAGCGCGGCTATCTGGCGGATCCGATCATGAGCCTCGACGGCGATGCGCTCACGCGTATGCTGCGCGAGCACATCCACGCGAGCAAGGAGGGCTCCGCGGGCGACGGGGGCCCGTCGGGAGGCGGCTGTGGCTGCAACTAGGAGCCCGGCCCTGCCCCCGCGCCGCCCGCGACTCCGCCTCCTCCGCGAGCTTCCCTGGCTTGCCGCGGGCCTCGGGAGCCTCGCCGCGCGTGATGCTCTCGGACAGTCGTCCGTCGACACGCGCTTTCTGTTCTACAAGGAGTCCGGCGGCCGGACCCAGGTCTTAAACCCCGTCCTCCTGTTTCGCCCGGACCTCGGACAGAATTACGGGCAACTCGGACTCCTGCTCGGCTACGACGCCATCTCGGGGGCGTCGCCGACCGGGGCTTACCCGACGTCCGACGTGACGACATCGGCGTCGGGGCACCTGATCAACGCCGGCAGCGTTCCCCAGGCGAGCTACACGGACGCGCGCAAGTCCGCCTCCCTGTCGTACGAGCGCAAGTTCGGAGCTCATCTGCCGTCGGTCGACATCTCGTACGCCAAAGAGAACGACTACGTCGCGCGCGGCGTCGGCCTCTCCGACTCCTGGACGATGGCTCAAGGGCGCGGCACGCTCCACCTGGGAGCGGCGTTTTCGCGCGACCTCGTCGAGCCCGTGAAGAACCCCACTACGAATCCGGGAGGAGCGAACCTCCAGCTCGACAAGTCGGAGAACGGATTCTCCCTGGGCTGGACCTGGATTCTCACGGAGAGGGACCTGATCGACGTCTCCGCCTCCCTGATGCGGCTTTCCGGTTACCTCGACGACCCCTACAAGGTCGTCCCCGTCGGGCTGACGGGAGCGGAGACGCTGCCCGAGCACCGCCCGGACACGCGCTCCCGGCACACTCTCGTCGTGAAGTACGGCCATCACTATCTGTGGGACGGCGCCGTCAAGGTCAACTACCGGTACTACAACGATGACTGGGGGATCCAGGGCCATACGCTCGAAGTCACCTACGACCAGCGCCTGTTCACCGATTGGATCGTCTCTCCTCAGGTGCGGCTGTACACCCAGACGGGGGCGTCGTTCTACGGCAGCCGGTTCGCGGCGGCCCGGACCCTCATGTCGGCCGACTACCGGCTATCTCCTCTCGACAGCGTGCTCGGCGGCCTGACGATCACGCGCAAGATCAACGACGCCTTGAGCGTCAGCCTGGGCGGCACGATTCAAACCCAGTGGGGACGCGACCGTGTCACGCCAATCCCGACTTCGCCGACCGCGCCGTTGGCCGCCTCCACCTCGGCCGCCGACATGACCGTCCTGGCGATCACCGCGGGCTTGCACCGGACTTTTTGACGGGCGTGGACGGCGCCGTCCTTTACAAGACGCGCTTTCCCCTGATGGGAGGCGGAGCTCTCGTCGAATTCGTGGACGACCGGGGAGAGGTGCGCGCCAGGAAGATCGCGCGCGCCGTCGAGGACGAGGCGCGCCGGATCGAGCTCAAGTTCTCGCGCTACCGCGACTCGAGCGTGGTCTCGGAGATCAATCGGAACGCGGGCCGGACTCCCGTCGCCGTGGACGAGGAGACGGACATGCTGATTGAATCGGCTCTCGACCTCGCGGCGATCACCGGCGGCCGGTTCGATCCGACCGTCGGCGCGCTGCGGCGAGCCTGGGATTTCAAGAGCGGCCGCGTCCCGTCGCAGGACGAGGTCTCGGCTCTCCTCCCCCTGGTCAATTCCGCCGCAGTCTCGAGGCGGGACCGGACCGTCTTCCTGAGACGCGCCGGGATGGAGATCGATCTCGGCGGCGTCGGCAAGGAGTACGCGGTGGACCGCGCCGCCGAGCTGCTCCGCCAGGAGGGGATCCGGGCGGCGATCGTCAGCTTCGCCGGCGACGTCCACACAATCGGCAGCCGCGGGGACGGCCGCCCCTGGAAGGTCGGCGTCCTCGACCCGAGGGATCGCGGCCGTTGCCGTTTCGCGGTCCGCACGCTCGCGGACGCCGGCGTCGCGACTTCCGGAGACTACGAGCGCGGGTTCATGAAGGACGGCGTCCGCTATCACCACATCCTGGACGCGAGGACCGGATGGCCCGCGCGCGGCGTGGCGTCGGCGACGGTGGTCGCGGCCTCCGCCTTTCGAGCGGGACAGTTCGCGACCGCCGCCTTCCTCCTTGGCGCGGAAGAAGGCCTCGCTCTTCTCGAGGAGACGCCGGGCGTGGAAGGCGCGCTGATCACCGAGGCCGGAACGATCCTGCCGACGACCGGCATGAGGTTCCTCTCGGACCTGCCGGGAAGCGCCTGGTCCGCCCACGCCTATTTCTGATTCTGACCCGACGACGCGAGAACGACGCCGGCCGTCTCGTCACGGGACGCCTTTTTCAGCACCCTGCTGGCTAGCGACCACCACGGCGAATCGCGTGGTACACGACGAGGACGACGATAGCGCCGGCGACGCAAACCAACACGCTGTAGAGGTTGAGGCCGGTAACGCCCATCTTTCCGAACTTTTGGAAAAGCCAGCCTCCGACGACCGCGCCTACGATGCCGAGAACGATGTCAAGCAAGAAGCCCTCGCCCGTCTTGTTGACGATTTTGCTGGCGAGGAAGCCTGAGATAAGCCCGAGGATGATCCAGGCCAATATCGACACGATGTCCTCCTATTCGCGAAATCCAGGCGCGACACCTGACGGCCGCCTCCTCAATGCTTCTCGTCTTTCTTGTCCTTCTCTTTCTCGTTTTTGGCCGGCTTCCCGTGCCCCGGGTCTTGTCCGGGGGGAGCGGCTTGCGCGGCCGGGGCTGGAGCCGGGCGGGCGCCCGGACCGGCCTCGGCGCGGGGCGGGGGCTCCTGGCGGCGTTGCGCGGGGGCGGCCTGAGCCGCCTGGCCATGCGATTGTGCGGGCGGTGCCTCCCGGGCTTTCGGGACCTTCGCTTCGCGACGCTCCGGTTTCGCCGCCGCGCGCGGTGCCTCCTGGGCCTTCGGGACCTTCGCTTCGCGACGCTCCGGTTTCGCCGCC
>Ga0209009_1000514_pt1 | contig 13125 bp, 10 predicted proteins | sample BlaSpr_A8_OM3_M2_FD_187979 | JGI IMG/M metagenome (GOLD analysis project Ga0209009, IMG submission 187979) | Forest soil microbial communities from Thunder Bay, Ontario, Canada - Black Spruce, Ontario site 2_A8_OM3_M2 (SPAdes) (version 2) | ecosystem: Environmental > Terrestrial > Soil > Boreal... | reverse complement strand
TTCGGCCGACGTTCCTCTGAATGCCCAGCGAGGCTGGACCTATCTCGTCGATCCGGTGCGCTACGGCCGCTCGACAGATCCGATGCCGCCAGCGTTCCTCGACGAAACGTGGTATAGCATCATCCTGCATGAGACCGGGCACAATCTCGGCTTCCAGCATAACTTCATCGGCTCGCTGGCATATACGGCGAAGCAGCTGCAGGACAAGAACTTCACCTCGAAATTCGGCATCACGTCGACGACGATGGAATATGCGCCGCTCAATCTCTGGCCGCGCGGGACGCCGCAGGGCGACTTTCGTCAAGCGGTGCTGGGACCGTACGACTATTACGCCGTCCATTGGACGTACGCGCCGATTCCCGGCGCGAAGTCGCCTGAAGAAGAACTGCCGACCTTGCGCCGCTGGGCTTCCGCCTGGAGCGATCCGCGCTACCGGTACGCCAGCGACGAAGATGTCTCGTGGACGAACGGACACGCGGCGGACCCGCGCGTCGAAACGGGCGATCTCACGAACGATCCGCTCGAGTGGTGTGCGATGCGCCTCGCGATGTACCGCGATCTCATCCAACATCTCAACGAGCACTTTCCGCTCGCCGGCGCCGACTACGGCACCGAGACCGACGCGTTCTCGTACCTCTGGCAGCAGTACTCCGCCTGTGCAAGGCTTCCGGCGCACTTCATCGGGGGTCAATATCTCTCGCGCGCGCATCGTGGCGATCCGCATGCCGAGTTGCCGGTCGTTCCCGTCTCGCGCGCCGAACAGCGACGCGCCTTCGATCAACTCGACCGCAACGTCTTCTCGACCGATGGGTCGCGACTGCCGCCGTCGCTACTCTCACGGCTGACCTACACCGAATGGGCCGGCTACGGCTACGACTTTCCGACGTATGGTCAGCTGCCGCAATGGGCCTACGATCCGCCCGAACGGCACGACATCTCGCTCACCGATCTGGCCGGGAACCTGCAGGCCGGCGTATTGCGGCAGATATTCCAGCCGCTGGTCCTGGCGCGCATCGTCGACGGACCCTCGGAGACGGCGGACCGCAACCCGATGCGTCTCGTCGACCTGTTCGAGTGGATGCACTCGAGCGTCTTCCGCGAACTCGCCTCCCCCGCAACCTTGTCGTCGATCGCGCCGTTGCGTCGCGCGCTGCAGCGGCGCTACGTCGAAACGCTCACGGACGTCGTGTCGTCGACGGATCCAAAGATGCCGGCCGACGCGCCCGCCCTGGCACGCGCCGAATTGCTTTCGATTTCCGGCCAAGCCGCGCGCTCGTTGCGTTCAGCGAGACTCGATCCCACGACGCGCGCGCACCTCGAGATGCTCATCGCGAGCGTCGCAGAACGCCCGCGCGCCTCCCCGTCGGCCGCGCCGGGTCGCGCGCGCTGAAAAAGACAAGCGGGGCGGGCATCCTTGCCAACCCCGCTTGCCGGCTCTCTGGTCAGGAGCGCCGTTTCTCGCAAAGACAGCCTATCACGCACGCATCGCGCTTGTCGTGTGACGCCGCTCACCAAAACGTAGGGCTAACCGAACCGCAGAACTAATCACAACAGCGTGCACGCTGACGTGAACGAGCGGCTTTCGAAAGCCTACGATCCTGCAACGGTGGAGCCGCGGCGCTACGCCGAATGGCTCGCCGCCGGCGTCTTTCACGAAGAACCCGATCCGGCGCGGCCGCCGTTCATCATCTCGATGCCGCCGCCGAATATCACCGGCCGCGCGCACCTCGGTCACGGTTCGACCTATACGCCGCAGGACATCTTGACCCGCTATCATCGGATGCTCGGCGAAAACGCCGACTGGATCCCCGGCCAAGATCACGCCGCGATCGCAACCGAGGCCGTCTTGGTTCGCGAACTCGCGAAGGTGGATCTCACGCGCGAGAAACTGGGCCGCGTCGAATACTTGAGACGCGCGTGGGCGTGGCGCGACCAATACGGCGGCGAAATCAACGAAGCGTTTCAAAAACTCGGCTTCGGTCCCGATTGGTCGCGCGAACGTTTCACCATGGATCCCGGGCTCTCGGCCGCGGTCGCGAAGGTTTTCGTCGCGCTCTATCGGGAGGGCCTCATCTATCGCGGCACGCGCCTGGTGAACTGGGACCCCGTGTCGCAATCGACGCTCTCCGACGCCGAAGTCGACGATGAGGAACGCGACGGATTCCTTTGGCACGTCCGCTACCCGAGCGAAGACGGTTCGTTTTCGATCGAAGTCGCGACGACGCGCCCCGAAACGATGCTCGGTGACACGGCCGTCGCCGTCCATCCCGACGACGAACGCTATCGCGCTCTGGTCGGCAAATACGTCGTTCTGCCCCTCGTCGGACGGAAGCTTCCGATCGTCGCCGACGCCGCGGTGGAACGCGAGTTTGGAACGGGCGCGATCAAGGTCACCCCGGCACACGATCCGCTCGACAACGAAATCGGCGAGCGCCATCAACTTCCGATGCCGAGCGTGATCGGTATCGACGGGAAAATGACCGCCGAAGTCCCCGAAGCGTACCAGAATCTGGATCGCTTCGACGCCCGCAAAGCGGTCGTGCGCGATCTCGAAAAGCAAGGCCTGATCGTAAAAACCGAACCGCGAAGGCACACCGTCCCGGTCAGTTCGCGTTCGGGCGCGGTCGTCGAGCCGCTCCTCTCCCTGCAGTGGTTCTGCACGATGCGAACGCTGGCCGAGCCCGCGCTGCAAGCCTATCGCGACGGCCGCATCCGCTTCGTCCCCGAACGTTTCGGCCGGACCTACGAAGCGTGGCTCGAGAACATTCGCGATTGGAACGTTTCGCGCCAGGTCTGGTGGGGCCACCAGCTTCCGGTGTGGTACGGCCCGAAGGGCGAAACGATCGTCGCCGAGAGCGAAGAAGAAGCCTACGCGCTCGCCCAGCGCGAGCACGGCATCACGCAACTCACGCGCGACCCCGATACGCTCGACACTTGGTTTTCCAGCGGACTCTGGCCGTTCTCGATTCTCGGTTGGCCCGAGAAGACGCCCGAATTCGAACATTGGTATCCCAATCAGGTCATGGTCACGAGCCGCGACATCATCTTCTTGTGGGTCGCGCGGATGGTGATGCTCGGCATGAAGTTCGCCGGCGACATCCCGTTTAGCCAAGTCTTCATCACGCCGCTCGTCTTCGACATGCAGGGCCGCAAGATGTCGAAGAGTTTGGGGAACGCGATCGATCCAATCGATCTGATCGAGAAATACGGCGCGGACGCAACGCGCTTCGGCATCGTGCGCCAGATGCGCCTCGAATCGCAAGAACTCAGATTCGACGAACGCTTCTGCGAAAAAGCGCGCGAGTTCAACAACAAGATGTGGAACGCGCTGCGCTACCTGAACTCGCTGCCCGAAGGTTTGCCCAGCGCCGGGACGCTTCCGCCGAAAGAGAAACTGACGCTGGCCGACCGCTGGATCCTCACGCTGCTCCGCCAAACCGTCGTCAACGTGACCAATGCCTTCGACGGATTCGCGTTCGGCGTCGCCGCCGATCTGCTGATCGACTTCGTCTGGTACCGCTATTGCGATTGGTACCTCGAAGCCACCAAAACGCCGAGCGAGACGCGCGCCGCGGTACTGTCGTACTCACTGAACGTGACGATGCGCCTGCTCCATCCGATCGCTCCGTTCGTTAGCGAAGAAATCTGGCAGACGCTTCCCCACGACGGTGCGACCATCGTCACCGCATCCTGGCCCGACGCGACCGAGATTCCGCACGACGACGGCGCTGCCGCTCGCTACGAAGCGTTGATCGCCACCGTCACCAAAGCGCGCGACGTCAGGGCCCAACTCGGCCTTGCGCCGCGCGAGAAGCTGACCCTTGAAGTCCCCGCATCGCTGGACGCCGACACGCGCAATCTCCTCGCCCTGCACGCTAACGCCGAGCTTGCCGAAATTACCGGCAACGGCGAAGCCGCCGGCGCGCTGGGCGACCCGCTCGCCGGAGTGACGGTGCGCGCGCCGACAAACATTCTGCGCGAGCGTTTCCGCAAAGAACTCGAACGTCTCGACGGCGAGGTCGCCCGGCTCGAGAAGAAGCTCGCCAACGAACAATTCACAGCCAAGGCATCGCCCGCCGTCGTCGCCGGCGAACGCGCAAAGTTAGCCGGCTACCAAAGCGAACGCGCGCGCGTTCACGCTCAACTCGATTCGCTGTCACCCTGAGCGAAGCTCGCGCAGCGCTTGTCACCCTGAGCGAAGCTCGCGCGGCGAGCGGAGTCGAAGGGCGAACGGTGTTCGGCTCCCGTCCGCTACGAGTGCCAGTCTTTTCGCGGGACGTATTTCGACGTCGACATCGTCTGCAGCGTGATCACGACGATGTCTCCGCCACGCGAATCCTTCGCGTCTTCGATCGTGACGCTTCGTTCGAATACCGGCGGATTGCCATTGACGTCGAGGTGCACGGTGCGCAAACCGGTCGCCGGCGTTCCATCCACGGTCGCGATGAAATCGTCATCGATACGATCGGAGTACCACTCGTCGACGTCCTGAAATTTCTCGAACGTCGTCAACATGACGGTCATGGCGTACCCGGGGCCGTCCATTTTCCGAATGACGCTGACGTCTCGAATCGTGGGGAAGATCGGCAGATCGAGATGAGCCAGATCGTCGGCCGACATTTGGCCGTGAGCGTAGCGCGGCGCCGGCGTCGCCGCGCTGCTCGCTGCTTGTTCCTCGTCGGTACAGCCGGCGCACAGGCCCAAGAGCCCGAATAACGCCAATGCCCGCGCAAGATTCCTCACCATTCGGTGCATCGGCACCGCAGCAATTTGAAGCCCCACGCGGGCGCCGAAAAGTGACCGGCCTCACGCCCCCACCCGGCTTGGGGTTCCCGCCCCACCGGGCAAGGCGTCGCTCGACGGCGCTTCGAAGAGCGAGGCCGATGAGCACGCTCGAGGCCGTGCGGGAACGGACGCTGATGTCGGGCCGCCAGATCGACCGCATCATCGCGCGCCTCGCGCACCAGATTCTCGAACCCGACGACGCGCAGGACGGCGTCGTCGTGATCGGCATCCGCCGCGGCGGCGAACAGCTCGCGCGCCGCCTGGCAACCAAGATCGAGGAAATCTCCGGCCTCAAGCCCGGCCTGGGCTTCCTCAACATCAACCTCTATCGCGACGACGACGTCGCGCGCGCCCTACCCGAATCGGAGATCCACGAAGATCTCACCGGCAAAGTCGTCATCGTCGTCGACGACGTGCTGTACACCGGCCGTACGGTCCGTTCGGCGCTCGACGCCGTCACCGACCTCGGCCGCCCGCGCACGATTCGGCTGGCCGTCTTGATCGATCGCGGTTTGCGCGAACTCCCGGTTCAGGGCGACTACGTGGGCCGCAAGATTCCGACGAGCCGCAATGAGCGCGTCGAAGTCAACATCAACAAAACACCCTCGAAAGAAGATCGCGTCGTCATCCGCTCCGAAGCTGATGCGGGAGCGTAGTCTCCTCGACCTCGACGATTTCACCGGCGACGAAATCTCTTACGTGATGCAGCGGGCGACGGCGTTCCACGCGCGTCCGCCGGCGCGCGACCTCTTGCGCGACGTCACGGTCGTGAATCTCTTTTTCGAACCGAGCACGCGCACGTACACGTCGTTCGCGATTGCCGAAGCGCGCGTCGGGGCCGACGTGGTCGCGCTGCCGCCGGGTTCCTCGAGTCTCGGGAAGGGTGAGACGATCGAAGACACCGCGCTGACGCTCGCGGCGATGGGCGTTCGCGTCATCGTCACGCGCCACCCCGAGTCCGGCTTTCCGTATAAACTCGCCGACTCGTTTTCGGGTCACGTCGTCAACGCCGGCGACGGCAGCCACGCGCATCCGACCCAAGCCTTACTCGACATCTTGACCATCTGGACGGAATTCGGCCGCATCGCCGGCCTTAAAGTCGCACTCGTCGGCGACGTCTTGCACTCGCGCGTCGCGCGCTCGAACATCATCGGCCTGCGTCGCCTCGGCGCCGATGTCACGCTGATCGGGCCGCCGACGCTCGTCCCCGACGCGATGGAAGCCGAGGGCGTCCACGTCGAGCGTAGCCTGGATGCGAACCTCGCGCGGATGGACGCGGTCATGCTCTTGCGCATCCAGCACGAACGCATCGCTTCCGCCGTCCTCGCGACGCTCGATGACTACGCGCGCGCGTACCAACTCGATGCGCGCCGCCTCGCGATGCTGGCGCCGCACGCCGTCGTGATGCATCCCGGCCCGTACAACCGCGGCGTCGAATTGACCGACGACATCTTTTCGTTCGGCGGCTGGCGCTACGCGCAACAGGTCTCGCACGGCGTCTACGTGCGGATGGCCGTCCTCGACTTCTTGGTGAACGGAAAAGCGTGAGCGATATTCTGATCCGCGGCGGACGCTTCGTCGATCCGTCGCAAGGGCTCGACGCGCGGCGTGACCTCCGTTTGCGTGACGGCCTCGTCGCCGAGATCGGCGAGCACCTCGAAGCGCGTGACGCGGAGATCGTCGACGCGAGCAACGCCGTCGTCGCGCCCGGCTTCATCGACATGCACGTCCACTTGCGCGAACCTGGCCAGACGCACAAGGAGACGATAGCGACCGGTAGCGCCGCCGCCGTCGCAGGCGGGTTCACCGCCGTAGCCTGCATGCCGAATACGCAGCCGGCGCTCGACACGCCCGCGCTGATCGCCGAAGTCAAACGCCTCGCCGAAAGCGCCGGCCTCGCGCGCGTCCATCCCATCGCCGCGATCACGCGCAACCGCGAAGGCCAAGAGCTCGCGCCGTTCCGCAGTTTGCACGAAGCCGGCGCGGTCGCATTCAGCGACGATGGCTCGACGATCGCAAGCGCACACGTCCTACGTCAAGCGGCGCTCTACGCCCGCGACATTCCCGGCGTCTTCATCTCTCATTGCGAGGACGCGGTTCTTAAAGGCGACGCGGTCATGAATGAAGGCGAACACTCGTTGCGCCTCGGCCTACCCGGCGAGCCGAGCCTTGCCGAAGAGATCGTGATCGCGCGCGATCTTTTGATCGCAGGCGAGACGAAGAAGCCGTTTCACATCGCGCACGTTACCACCAAGCTCGGCGTCGAGCTGATAAAATTCGCGCGCGCGCAGGGCTTTGCCGTCACGTGCGAAGTCACGCCGCACCACCTGCTCTTGCACGACGATGCGTTTGGCGGCTTCCGCGCCGACGCGAAAGTCAATCCGCCTTTGCGCGCGCCGCGCGACTCGGCGGCGTTGCGCGCCGCGGTTCGGGACGGCCTCATCGATGCGCTTGCCAGCGACCACGCGCCCCACACGCACGAAGAGAAGACGCGCTTGCTGAGCGAAGCGCCGGTCGGTTTCTCCGGTCTGGAGATCGCGCTCGGCGCTTACGCGCGTGCGTTGCCGGACGTAGCGCTCACAAAATTCGTCGAGCTGCTCTCGACCAACCCGGCGCGCATCTTGGGCGTTCCCGGCGGCACGCTCCGGATCGGCGCGCCTGCCGACGTCACGATCTTCGCCGACCGTTCCTGGCGTGTCCAAGCCGCGCGCTTCTATTCGAAAGGAAAGAACACGCCCTTCGACGGCCTCACGCTTCCGCGCCAAGCCATCGCGACGATCGTCGCCGGCCGCGTGGTCATGAACAACGGAACCATGTCCTCGCCCGCGAAGCAATGAGCATGCTGCGTTTACTCGCCGGCTTCGTCTCGATGTCTCTCGTCGCCGTGACGTTCGCAATGCGGCCGGCCCTCGCCGCCGACCGGATGGTGCAGTGCGGAATCGTCCCACAATTTTTGTCGGCGTTGTCGGACGGCAAGTCGTACGCGCTGGTTCTCGGTTCGGTCGATCGGGAACCGGCCGATCTCGAGATCGCGCTGTACTCGAAATCCGAAGAATACCGCGTCAGCTTGCACGACGTCGGGTTTGAGGGTTCGCCCGAGCGAGACTACATCGCGCCGCGGCGCCTCTTTGGCCGCAGCTACGGATTTCAGTCGGCGCCTCGGGTCATCGCGTTGCCGAGAGCGGACGTGTTGACGCTGGCAGTTCTCGAGCGGCCGGCGAATGCGACTTCGTCCGAACCGGCCTGCATGGCTTATTTTTATTCCGAAGGCTATCGCCAAGTCATGAATCCCCGTTACGTGACGCCCAAGACCGCCAAGGCGGAGAACGAGAAATTAGCCGAAACGCCGGCATCGAACGTCACCGTCTTGGCCGTCTACGTCGGTCCAAACCCGTTCTCGTGCGTCTCGCCATTTCTTGCCCCGCTCGTGGTCAAACCCGTCGAGCCTGTGTACCCAGACCTCGCAAGGGACACTCGTGCGAACGGAACGGTCGACATCAGAGTCGTCGTCGACGAGCGCGGCTCGCTCCTTTCCGCGACGATCTCCACGTCTTCCGGCAACGGGCTGCTAGATCGTGCGGGGCTCGCCGCGGCGCGGGCCTCGACGTACCGCCCAGCGCGCATGCGCTGTGAACCGGCCGGCGGCGAGCTCCACTATAACGCTGTCTTCTCATCGCTCTAACCGCCAAATGAAAAACCCCGCAGCCCTCTTACTCGCGGACGGGACGCGCTTCGACGGCGAAGGCCTCGGTTACGAAGCGCTCGCTCTCGGCGAAGCCGTGTTCTACACCGGCATGACGGGCTATGAGGAGGCGCTCACCGACCCGAGTTATGCAGGGCAACTGCTGACATTCACCTACCCGATGATCGGCAACTATGGCGTCTCCGGCGGCGCGATGCAGCACCAGCGCGCCTGCGTTGCGGGAACCATCATCAAACGCATCGCCGCGCATCCGTCGCACCATGCGTCACGCGGCGATCTTGCTAGCTGGCTCGACGAGCAGCATGTTCCGGCGCTGATCGGCGTCGACACGCGGGCTCTCACGATCGCGTTGCGCGAACACGGCACGATTCGCGCCGCGCTCGCCGTCGGCGCTGCCGCGCTCGAGAAGATGGAAGCCGCGCTCGTCCCCTATGCGCGCGGAACCAGCACCGTCGGGCTCGTCGCCGACGTCGCGACGCGGCAGATCACGAGCATCGGCGCCGACGCGAAAGGCCCGCACATCCTCGTCATCGACTGCGGCGTGAAGCGCGCTATCGTGCGCGACCTCGCCGCGCTCGGCGCGCGGCTGACGGTCGTTCCCTATGACGTATCGCGCGACGACATCCTCGAGCGTCGCCCCGACGCCGTCGTGATCTCACCCGGCCCCGGGGACCCCACCGACCTCCCCGAGACGATCGCAACGCTCACAGGCCTGCTCGGCGAACTTCCGATGTTCGGCGTCTGCCTCGGCCATCAACTTCTCGCGCTCGCCTGCGGCGCGAAAACCTACAAACTTCCCTACGGCCACCGCGGCGGAAATCAGCCGGTCAAAGCGCTGCGTAACGGCAGCGTGATCGTCACCGCACACAACCACGGGTACGCGGTCGACGGCGCCTCGCTCCCCGACGAGCTCGAAGCGACAATGGTCAACCTCAACGACGGAACGAACGAAGGCTTCCGTCACAAGAAGCTCCCGATCGAAGCCGTCCAATTCCATCCCGAAGCGTCGCCCGGGCCGTTCGACGCGCGCTATCTTTTCGCCGAGTGGATTTCCTCGCTCCGCAGCACGGCGGAGCGGAAGTGATCCGGGCCGGGACGGCGCCTTCGTTAAAGGTCACGATTAGCTTTATCGCGCTCGTCCTCGTGAACGTAGTCGTCGTGAGGATCACGCTCCCGCACCTTTGGGCCGACTGGCCGACCGCTATCGCGGATCGACTCCTTGGTTATCACGATCGCTTCTCGGCCCGCTCTGCTTCTTGGTTTCTGTTGCTTAACTCGTTGGCGCTCGTTCAGGCGTTTCTGCTGCCGGTTGTGTTCGTTCTTCCCGCAACTTTGTTTGCTGCGTATCTTCGGCTACCGTGGTGGGCTTCGTTGGTCGTCATTACGACAACCTTCGGCGCAATTCTCGCGGCTCCGGACAATTGGCGCGATTGGCCAATAGATCTTATTGTAATTGCGTATACTTTTGCTGTGCTGTGGCCCTCGCTATTCCTCGCATTCATCGTATACTTCATCGCCCGTGGGCATATAGAGCTTCGGGGTCGCCGTTCAATTGACAGAATGCAGAAGGATGTTCCTTAGAATTTGTATCAACTTGGTAAACTTGATGATAGAAAGGAGACGCGGCATAGAGTTGAACGTTGAAGCCGCTGAAGAAGAACGCGATCGCTTAACGCGCGAGGGATTGGCTGATGTTGACGCCGGGCGCGTTATCGATCACAAGGTAGTCCAAGCGTGGGCCAACAGCCTACGGACTGCCAACCCCTGCCCGCTTCCGCGTTGAATTTCCTCGTTCCGGTCGTTGCACCGGCCTCGGCGCAAACGCTCGCGCGCCTGCACGTGCGCTCGTTCGTGATGACCGCCGAACCGAAGACGCTCAACGTCGGCGACACGCTTCGTTTGCGCATCGTCACGCGTGTCGACGAGAATGTCGGGCAGCTCGACAACGTGACGCTCCCCGATCTCGCCGGTTTCGATTCGCTCGGCGACGAGCGAGTTTGCGCCTCGTCGGGTCACGGCACCGAGTGTACCGAAGTCCTCGCGCTCTCGCCGACCGAAGCCGGCGATCGTACGATCGCACCGACGACGCTCGATGCGATCGATGCGCGCAGCGGCAAACCGAGCCACTTCGCCACCAACCCGGTGACGATTCACGTCATTGCCGCCGGACCGCAACCGAGCGGCGTTACGCGCACGCTGGTCGAAGATCTTCTCAGACCGATCGCGATCCTCGTCCTCGTCGGCGCCGCCGCCTACGCGCTCTTGTGGGGCTTCGGTCGAAGGCCGCGACCGAAAGCGCAGCCTCCGATACCCGTCTCGCAACCGATCGCGCCGCCGGCGCCGGTCGATCCGCTGCCGCAACTGATCGCGGCGCTGGCCGCGGAACGGACGCGTCCGCGCGTCCTCGCCGTTCGCGACGAAATTCGCCGTCGCATCGGCGCGCGCGAAGACGAAACGCTCGGCGATCTCCTGCGCCGCGGCGCCGCAGGTAGCGATCGTGCGCTCGTCGACGTTCTGCGCGCCGTCGAACGCGCGTCGTTCATCGACGACGACCAGCTTCCCGGCGCAATAGACGAAGCGCTCGCCGCTCTGTCGAACTGGAAGCGCGCATGATCGCCGCCGAACGAAAACCGCAAACGCTGCTCGACGCACTCGAAACGACGATCGTCGGGCAACGCGTGACGCTCGAAGCTCTGCTTTACGCGCTGATCGCCGGCGGTCACGTTTTGCTCGAAGGCCCGCCGGGCCTTGCCAAGACGCTCGCCTGCCGCGCGCTGGCTAGCGCCGTCGGAGGTTCGTTCAAACGCATTCAGTTCACGCCCGATCTGCTTCCCAGCGACATCGTCGGGACGCGCGTCTTCGATCAACGCTCCGGTGAATTCACGACGGTCCTGGGCCCGATCTTCGCGCACATCGTCCTCGCCGACGAGGTCAATCGCGCGCCCGCCAAGGTGCAATCGGCGCTGCTCGAAGGCATGCAAGAACACCAAGTGACGATCGGACCGCAAACCTTTCCGCTCCCCGATCCCTTCGTCGTCACGGCGACGATGAATCCGATCGATTCGGAAGGAACCTACGCACTGCCGCTGGCGCAAATGGATCGTTTCTTGGTGAAAGTACTGGTCGATTATCCCTCGATCGAAGAAGAGGGCTGCATCCTCGAACGTTTCGGCGGCGAGCAGCCGGCGATGCCGCGCGACGTCGTGACGGTCGAGGACGTCCTCGCCTGGCGCCATGCGGCGCGTGCCGTGCACGTGGAGCCGCGCTTGAAACGCTACGTCGTCGATCTCGTCGCCGCGACTCGCGCGAAGCACGACTACGTCGATCGCGGCGCGAGCCCGCGCGCCACCCTCGCTCTCGCCGCGCTCGCGCGCGCCCGCGCGCTCGTCGACGGTCGCGATTTCGCCGTCCCCGACGACGTGCGGGCTGTCGCACCGGCCGTGTTGCGGCATCGCCTCGCGTTCAATTATCGCACGCTCACCGACAAAGTCGATCCCGAAACGATCGTCGCCGGCGTGATCGGCGCGGTGCCGACGCCGTGAGACGTTCGCTTTTCGTCGCCGCTCTCGGAACGGGCGCGCTCTTCGCCGGCGTCGGGGCGCGGCCCAAACCGAATCCGACGCCGTCGCCGCCGCCGGATCCCGTCGCCGAAAAACTCTTCGCCCGCGCTAAGGATTGGTGGCGCACGCGCAAGGATGTGCCCTACCTCGACTACGCCGTGCTGTTGCGCTTCAAGCACGACAAGTACATCTTCGACGACTGGTGGCAATGCAAGTTTCGCACCAAGGACGGCGCCATCCATATCGAGCGGCTCGTTATCCTCGAAGACGACGCGAAGCGCCTCAAAGGCTTTCCGATATCGATTTTCGGCTTCAAGATCGGCGACACCAATCCGCAGGCCGAACCAATACGGCCCGAGGAACCGTTCATCGAGCCGACGGCGAATTTCGGGATCCTCAGCCGCTATTCGTCGAGCGTCTACGTCTCGAGCGAGCCGACCGAGAATCCGCTCTTGCTCCCGTCGCCGAGCCCCAGCGCGACGCCGCCGCGAGAGATCGGACACGTCGAAGTCGCCGGTCGCGACTACGACGTCCGGCTTCTGGGTGAAGAAGAATTGCGGTACGGGAGGGCCACCCATCTGAAGCTCACGCCCCTACACGACCCGCGTTTCTACCGTCTGCGCGACCTTTGGCTCGACACGGAAAGCGACGCGACCGTACAACTGACCGTCGACGGCATCTACAACGGCAAGCCATACGATAGCATCCGCTGGACCGTGAGCTACGTCCCGATCGACGGCCACTGGTATCTCCAGCAACTCCGCGGCGACAACTTGCACTTCGGTCTCAATACGAACGTCGAAGCGATGGAGATAGACTTCGTCGACTACCATTTCCCGACCGAGGTCCCGCCCAAGACCTTCGACCGGCTGTTATGAAACGTTTCGCGCTCATCTTAGGTGTGGCGCTCGCGCCGGCGCTGCTGATCGTACTCCTCATCGTGGCGTACGTCGGCGCGGGTATCGCCGCCGGAAGCCATGACGCGACCGGCACAATAGCACGCAGCGGCGTGCGCGCGCCCGTGACGATCGCGCGCGATGCGCGCGGCATCCCGCACGTTCGCGCGCAAAACGAACG
>Ga0209009_1000513_pt1 | contig 13126 bp, 11 predicted proteins | sample BlaSpr_A8_OM3_M2_FD_187979 | JGI IMG/M metagenome (GOLD analysis project Ga0209009, IMG submission 187979) | Forest soil microbial communities from Thunder Bay, Ontario, Canada - Black Spruce, Ontario site 2_A8_OM3_M2 (SPAdes) (version 2) | ecosystem: Environmental > Terrestrial > Soil > Boreal... | reverse complement strand
GGGTTCATTTCTGCGCCTTCACGGACATACCACAGTGACGACAGGATCTTGTCAAGGCTTGAGCGCGATGGTAACGAACTCCCTGACTGCTTTCCTGGCTTCGGTAGAAGCCTTCTCGTCGTACGCAATCGTCGGACCATACTCCACGCATGGGTCGCCGTATGTGAAGAGTTGCTTGGTCTTGACGTTGATGATCAGGCCATCCTGTCCCTCTGCGAGCTGGCATTGTCTGGTCGTTTGCGCCTTCTCAAGCTTTACGGGCGTCTTATACGCTCGGCCATCGAACACGTGCCCCGCGCCAGCATATTCAGTCAATTGGACATCCTTGCCTTTCGCCTTCAGCCGCTCAACATAGGCTCGACAAGGCGCAACCGGAATGTAGTCGTCTGCGCTGCCGTGAAAGAGCCTTATCGGCCTGTCCGTCACGTTCTCGTCGTCGCGAAAGGCCGTGCCGCACTGCGGATAGAACGGAATGTAGGCGGCGAACTCCTGGCCGGCCGAGCCATGCATGCGCTGAAAGCGCTTCAGGCTCGCATAGAGCGCCGCCTGGCCACCCCTCGAGAAGCCCATGAGTGCAATCCGCGTAGGGTCGATCCGCGGGTGCTTCGCGAGGAGATCGAGCGCGCGATACGCGTCGACGATCATCGCGAGCCGGCCGAGTTGAGCCTGATCGTAGTTCGTATTGACGATGCCGCGCGCTGTGAAGCTGTCGATGACAAAGGTTGCCACGCCCATCGCATTGAGATCCTGCTCCCAATCCGTGACATAACCCGATACGCCTCCCGAGCCATGTAATAGGACGACGGCTGGCAGGCGATCATTTCCCGGGCGGGGCAGGCGAAGCTCGCCCGCGAGGGTGACTGGCTTGCCCTCCTTGCGACCGGTCAGGAACTCCTGATCCGTCAACGTCGTCGACTGGAACGAATGAATCTCCATACGCGCCACCTGCGCCTTGCTCGTAGCGGGAGTACCGGCAGCCAAGGCAACAAATATCGCGTAGACGAGGCGGCGAAGGCTTGAGCACCTTAGGCTGGGAGTAGGCATCCTGCGCTCCTTTCAATGTACGACCCTTCCCGGACTGCGCCTAACATCATTTAGACAGCCCAATGGAAGAGGGCAAACGAAGCTCTGAGCGCTGCCTATTTCTCCACTGGTTGGTGGATAGGCTGCGGAGTCTGCTGTCTAAATCCCCACGGATCAATCGGAAAGGGCCTTTAGAGCGCATCGGCGGGGCTCCGCACACCGCGACCGCCGGAACGGTTGAGAACATGCGTGTAGATCATTGTCGTTTTCAGATCCTTGTGGCCCAGAAGATCCTGAACCGTTCGAACATCATACCCGTCTTCGATCAGGTGCGTCGCGAAGGAGTGGCGGAAGGTGTGGCAGGTGGCCGGGCGGCGTACCTCGGCATCCCGGACGGCTTGCTTGACGGCTCGCTGGATGATCGTCTCGTGCAAGTGATGACGCCGCTCGACTTCCGAACGCGGGTCGCTGCTGAGGCCGTCGGCCGGGAAAGCCCACTGCCAGCCCCATTCCCGGCTGGCAGACGGATACTTCCTCTCGAGAGCGTCCGGCATGTAGACGCCGGCAACCCCTTCCGATAGGTCCTTCTCGTAGAACTGCTTTACCCGCGCGAGCCAGGAAGCGAGCGCCGGCCGCAACGAGACGGGAAGAGGGACGAAGCGATCCTTGTGACCCTTCGCGTCCCGAACGAGGATCCGGTTGAGCCCGAACTCGACGTCTTTGATCCGCAGCCGCAGGCATTCGAGCAGGCGCATGCCGTTGCCATAAAGGAGCGTTGCGATGATCCGGTTCGTGCCGCTCATTTTCCCGAGGATTCGCCGGACCTCGTCGCGCGTCAGGACGGCCGGCAAGCGGACGGGGCGCTTCGCGCAGATGAGGTTCTCGAGGGTCGGGAAGGGTTTCTCGAGGACGTTGCGGTAGAGGAAGAGGAGGGTGCAGAGAGCCTGGTTCTGGGTCGAGGCGCTGACGCGGTCCTTCACGGCGAGCTGCGAGAGGAAGGCGTTGATTTCCGGCCCCCCCATTTCCAAGGGATGTCTCTTGTTGTGGAAGAAGATGAAGCGGCGGATCCAGCCGACGTAGGCCTCCTCGGTACGAAACGAATAATGCCGCGTGCGGATCGCGATGCGCACGCGGTCAAGAAGCTTCGGCTGCTGGTGCTCCGGACGTTGGAACGCCTCACCCGGGCCTACGACGTGGACGTCACGCAGCTCTTCATGACGTAGGGCTGTCGGAGGGGAGGGTTTATGGGCTGGACACTGGAGGGTGTTGAGTTCGAGTTCGAGGGCGAGCTTACTGAAGCCGACGCTCACGGGAACAACGTTGCCTGGAACTGCCCTTCCAGCAGTCGCGCCATTCTTTTCGTGTATCGGGGGGGGCGTCCTGGTTCCAGGCGCCGGACCCCGGCAACGTGCGGAGGTTGCCAGCGGAGGTTTTTCCTGTGGCCTGAGTACCCTCCCGGACCGGAGCCGCGGGCTAGAACACGGCCGAGTCCACGCATGAAATTTATCAGGGTAGAGGGTCCAGAACCAGTACCGTGAACTGGCAGAGACGGGTTCTGGCCCGCGTCGCTCGCGTCGATCTCGTAACCGCAGAGGCACAAGCCTACGCCACCTCCCTCCTGGTTTCGCTGCCCAGTTGCCCACACCCCCGGAGTTTGGGCAGCTGGGCAGCGAGAGGCCGACTACGCGTCGTCGGTGTCGTCAGGACCTTCAAAGTCCCCGGGCGCGTCCGCCTCAACCTGCCAGTAGCGGGCCGGGCTGCGTCCGCGACCAGGCGAGTGAACCACTCTCCCGGCTCTCTGAAGCAGCGCCAGTACCCTCTGGAGGTCGGAGCGGCTCCGTCCGGTTCTGAGCTTGATTTCGTTGATCGTGATCGCGCCCTCCTCGGTTAACGGCAGAATCCGGAGAAGATCTTCCACCGCTTCGTCCCGTTCCGCGACCACGGGATTACCGAGTGCGACGTATCCTTCAGGTCTCAGCTCGATGAGGAGGTTTTCGGGAGTTTCATCGAAACGGCTCAGGCTAAGAATCTGGCGAACCGTGCGGTCATGACCGGCAGGGCGACGGAGCGACAGGATGATGTCCACCTCGCCGCCGATCGCGGAACTGCCCCGGGCTGCGTCGCCAACGGGGCCGCCGGCCTTCCGTTCATGGCGAGCGAAAATGATGGCGAGTCCGTGGTTCGCCGCGGCCTCCTTCAGCGGTCTCACCGCCTCGGCGCCTTCCCCGGCGCTGTTTTCCATGTCGCCCCTCAGACGGGCCCAGCGAGCCAGGGTGTCCACGACGATAACCTTGGCGCCGATCTCGAGCGCCTTCCTGACGGCGGCGCCCATGACGGTCCGAAAGTCCATGCGCATCGTCTCGTGGAGCGACAGGATCATGAAATCCTCGCGGTCGAGAAGATCCGCGCGGCGGAGCGCCTCCCGGAAGCTGGTGTTGGACTGCTCGGTCAGGTAGACCACCGGACTCTTGGTCGTGGGTTGCCCGAGGAAGTCCCGACCGTCGAGCACGGCGCGGCCGAGGATCGTGAGCCAGGTGGTCTTGCCGGCCTCCTTGATCTTTCCGTCAACCTCGGTCACGCAGGCCTCGACGAGCCAGGGTCTGGCGACCCAAGGCACGTGGGCCGGTGTCATGTCGGCGATTTCCCTTGCGCTGCGGAATTGGAGAACAGGCAGTTGCGGCAGGACGACGGGGGCCGCGGGCGGATACCTCCCAAGACTTTGGGCTATCCCGGCGACCTCGTCTGCTGGAAGGGGAGGGACGCAGCGCTCCTGGTTCTCGACTTCGAGAGCCGCCAGGATCGCGCTGACGCTGAAGCCCCGCGCCCGCATCGTCCCGCCAAGACTCGTAAGCGACGAATTCCGCTGCCCCTCCAAGATCTGCTGAGGCATTTCATGCGGCCCTTCTTCAGGCGCGGATTGAGTCCGAGACCTGGCGCGACGGAGCAGCCATTCTGGAGCGTCCGCCGGTTCGAGGTCGTTCTGCCACCGGTAGATTTTGCCGAGTTCGTGGGCGCTGGGGGGAGCGATGAAGTATCCGCCGTCACCGCGGACATCAAGGTTCGGGCCGACGCGACCGGTGCTGCTCGGGACTTCCGCGTCGTCTTTTGGGTATTTGTAGACGTAGTGGATTCCGAGAAACCGACCAGTTATCGAGTACAGGGTGGCTGGAAACGTCCGAGGGAAACCCTGGGGATCGCCCACGAGCAGGCGCCCGTGCAGAAAGGCCGATCCGCGGGGGCCGTCTTGATCGAAAACGATGATCCCAGAGATCTTGCCCGTCGCCACGCCGATGTTCGCGTTTGGCCACCGGGTCCACCACTCGGTAATCGTCGAGCGATCGACGGTCGCCTCGCTCAGCCCGTGCGGCGTCCGCGGGTGCTTTCCGACGCGTTCGCAAGTCTCGCCCTTCGGACACGAGCAGACTCCGGGCGAAATCGGTTCGTAAACTGGAAACACATGCCAGCCACGGGCGGCGTACCGAAGCGCCCACTCGAGCATGTTGCGGTTAGTAGGTCTGCTCACGCTGACCTGGAAGATTAGAGCCCGCGGGCGCCGTAGGCGAGAGACCCTTGGACAGAATCTACACCCGCATTTGTGGTTCCTTGCTTCCGAGGTGACGCGGCTGACTTGCCAGCTCTGCTGAGTCGCCGGGCGGAATCTACGAGCCGCTCGGCGTCGGTTTCGATCGCCTCGGCCAGTCCTTCTGGCCCCGTCGCCGCACTAGGAACTGCAGTTTCTCTTCAGCGCGCAGCGCAGCGTGCCGTCTGATACGTCGGTCGACTGATTCCACCTTCGTCCCGTCGCGCTGAGCGATTTCGCTCGTGGGAATTCCCTTCTCGAGGCCGTAGTTTGTAAAGTGGCGCCGATGGCGGCCGGCCTGTTTGAGCGTCCGATCCTCTGCGAGAGTAAGAACGAGATTTAAGCCGTCTGCATCGAGTCGGTTCAGAGCACGCTGGACGCGAGTATTCAACGCCGCGCCATAGCCCCAGTCGGAAAAGATCGATCCGATTGTGAACGGTATCGCGGTCGCGTCTCTGGGCAGCATGAAGGTGCGCGGGTAGAGGCTTGGCACAATTGAATTGAAAAAGCCACGGGGATCTCGATAGGCGGCGAGAATCGGAATGATGAAACGCTCTAACTCCCACGCAACAGACGACCGTGAGCCGGCGCGGGGCCGATGTGAGACGCCACGATAATCAGCGACTGAGAGACACCATTGCCGGAGCGCGCCCTCGGCTTGGGCATAATTGTAGGGCAGCGGCCCCAGCGCCTTGCGGATCAGTTCGATCGCTTCTTTCCTGACAGGTCGGAGTTTCGCCGCAGCAGGTCTCAGAATCCCACGCGTCGCGTAGACCTTCAGAGCCTGTCGGACGTCAGAACAACGGCGGACAAGGGTGGCTTCAGCCGGTCGTCCACTCGTTCGCTGTAGCTGCCTTGCGGCCGTCATCTCAGCCGTGAAATCTAGTCTCGCTATCCAGGTTTGGCAAGGGGTCGGGCTCACCGTCCCGACGGTCGCGGGCACGCGTTGCGAAGGGGACATGCAAATCGCGTGCTTGATGTGACTGTCAGCCCAGGTCGGACAGGAGACATTCTGGACGAAATCGCGTCCTGAATTTCGTCCGCAAGGCGCTGGCGCCGGCTAGTCGGCGACGGGATACTCGGCGATACCGGAAGAGTTATTGATGCGACCTGTGAAAGATGGTGATGAACGTCGTGACGGCTTCCCAGCATATTGACCCGACTCAGCAGAGCGGCGGCGACATCGGCGCTCCAGCGACTGGCCGGTGCAGTTCTCGTACTGGCAGCGCGACCCTCGGCAGGCAGGTTCGCCTCTCGGTGGCGGGGCCTGTGATGCCGCCGGTCCGGTTCTCGCCTTCACCGTATCCAACCGGAGCCGCGCGCGGACCTCCGCGGCCTCTCGCCAGAAAGTCTGATTCTCGCCGGAACGTGTGATTCGTAACTATCTACAAGAAAGGTTCAAGTCATGGCTAAAGCCATTGTTGGCGACCCCAGCCTAGATCGTTACGTTGGCCAGCGGTTCGTCCAGGCGCGCGACACTCTTGCCGCCGCTGTAGCCGACGTGCTCGGCAACGAGAACACCGTTCGCAATTTGGGCTTGGATGCGCTCGACAGCGTCGAGACAAGTTTGCTCGAAATCAGGTTGGAGGCTGACCGCGGCCGGATCGTATTGCCGAAGTGGCGCACGATCCGGGCGCGTCAGTCTGCCGGAGGCGGGATCGCCTCGATCAACAAGAGGATTGCCGACCTCGAGGCGGCTATCTCCACTCCTGACTCTGCCCGTAAGACCGAGCCCACCCCAGCCGCAGGAGCGTCCCGTGCCTGACCCGGACGAAGGGGAGGTTGACGTCCAGCCGGTCGAGGAGGCGGCGGACCAGTAGCAGCAGTTTTCAGGGGCGTTGCCGGGCTCGCCTCGGGGTGGCAGCCCGGCGCTGCCTGCGGGTGACACTCGAGGAAAGGGTTAATTACAGGAAGAAGAGAAGAGAGGAATAGAAATTATGTCGAGAACATGTACACCGAATCCCTGTGGAGATCGCCATGTCGTTGAGAAACTCGAGGAGGTTCAGAAGTCCTTTAGGGCCGCAGTAACCGATGTGCTCGTCGAGGAGAGCACGTTTCGGAACATGAGCAAGGACACGTTCAATGCCGTCGAAATTGTGTTGCGGGACCTGCGGCTCCAAGTGGGCTACGCGATACTGGCTATTTCGTCGCGCCGTATCCAGCGCGCTCGCCTAGGGCACCTTCCCCCACTGAGCACGGACGAGTAGCCGAGGAGGACATGTGGGCGGCGCCGTGTTCGCTGTCTAAGCGGTTCGGCGCTGACCCACGGTCATTTTCTGTTCCGGCGTAGTGCTCTTCGCAGGAGGAGGGGATAGGTGGACTGGGTCAGAATGGCTTTCACAACGGCGGCATCGGGCCATGGTTCTACAGCGAGGACGACGACCTCGATGACGTGGAAACGAACCTCGACGAGGACGACGACCATGTCTAGGACGTTTTCGGGATGGGGCGGGGAGCTGGTTACCGAAAAGCCACGAATGGAGGGTTTTCCACCCTCCTTTCGCCTCGGAAACCGCGCCGGAATTTCGTCTTCGCGGTGGTGTGGCACGAGTGTGGCATTCCGGGGCCCTAATGGACTGACAGCCAACCGGTTCCCGCGGGACCGCTTCCAGGAGGTCTTTCAGGGGTCTCCGGCGGCCTTCGGAAGCCTCCTGAGCGGCAAATCTGACCCTTCCAGGAGGCCGGCGTGAGCTCTTCGGCTCTCGCGCCCGGCCCCGAGGTCCGGATCGCCGAGTTGCTCTCAGAACTCGAGGCGCTCCTGCCGGGGATCTCGCCCCCGAACCTGCTCGATCTTCGGGACGGCTTGGTCCGTTTGGAGGGGGCCGTTCTCCGCCTGCTCCTGGCCGCCGTCGTCACCGTCGTCACGCCGCCGGCGAAGGAGCCGGACTTCGTGATGACGCTCGAGGAGGCGGCCGCCTACCTGAAACGCTCGAAGAGTTGGGTCTATCACGGCTGGCGGAATCAGTGCCTCGGTTTCCGCGACGGCGGGCGGGTCCGCTTCCGAAAGCGCGATCTCGATCGGTATGTCAACGCTCAGCGGCGGGGGCTCTGATGCTGCCAGCATTCACCCGCGGTTATGGACCATATCTTCCGCTCGGGTTTTCGCTGTGATAAAATTCTAGAAGCCTAGATTTCTGGAAGGGAGTACCGATGCCGAACAAGAGAGCCGAAACCCGGGGCCAGGATGACGCCGGCGAATCGCTGAAGACGTCCTTCTCGATCTCCAGGGCGCTGTGGCGCCGGGCAAAGGTCCGGGCCTTGGATGAGGGGATCGAGTTGCAGGAGCTGATCTCGAAGGCGATCGAAATGTACCTCGAGAGGAAACCGAAGAGATAGGGATGATGCCCGAGGGTCGAATTCGCGGAGTCTACCGCCGCAAGAAGAGCCCCAAATGGTGGATCGCCTACATGGGGCCCCGGCCGGACGGGTCTTGGGGCCGTATCCGGGAGTCGGCCAAGACTACCGATTTCGAGAAGGCCAAGCGACTGCTCGAACGCAGGCGCCGCGCGGTCTCCAACCACCGGGAGGGGATCCGGCGTTTCCAGGGGCCGGCGCAGGAGCGCGTGACGATCGCGGAGCTCTTCAACAACCTCGAGCGGCACTACGAGACGCGGAAATTGAAGAGCCTGCGCTCGGTCAAGGTTCATGGAGCGCACGTTCGCCGCGCCTTCGGGTTCGAGCGGGCCGCCCGGGTCACGAGGCCTCTGATCGACAGCTACATCGCCAAGCGTCGAGGCGAGAGCGCCGCCGACGCGACGATCGACCGGGAGACGGAGCTTCTCCGACGAGCGCTGACGCTCGGCCAGGAGGACGGCCTCGTCGCCTACGTTCCCAAGGTGACCCACCTCGTGAAGGGTCATGTGAATGCGCGGCAGGGGTTCGTCGAACGGGCCGAGTTTGACGCGCTCCTTTCCGAGCTGCCCTCTCAGGTATTGCGTGACGTGGCGGCGTTCGGCTACTCCACCGGGATGCGCAAGGGCGAGATCCTGTCGCTGACCTGGGACGGCTACAACCACGAGACGAAGACGATCAGGCTGCAAGCGGCCCGGGCGAAGACGGGGCGCGGCCGCGTCATTCGCTGCGGCCAGAATCCAGAGTTGGTGACGGTCCTCGTGCGTCGGCTTGCCGAGCGCCGGCTCGATTCGCTCCTAATTTTCCACAACGGGCAGGGTCAGAGGGTGGGTGACTTCTACACTTCCTGGGCGCGGGCTATCGCGCGGGCAAAGATCGCGCAGTTCACGTTCCACGACCTGCGGCGCACGGCCGTCCGCAACATGATCCGCGCGGGTGTCCCCGAGCGGGTGGCGATGGAGATCTCGGGCCACCGGACTCGGGCGATCTTCGACCGGTACAACATCGTATCCGGGCGTGACCTCGACGACGCGATGGCGAAACGGGCTGCCTATGAGGCGGGGATGGCCAAGACGAGCAGGGAAGAGAGCGCGAGAAAAGAGCCGGTCACCTTTCCATCAGAGCGGCTTGCCAGGAGTTAGGGAAGGCCCGGGTTCTCCGAGGCGTCCGTGAGGATATGGTCCCTTCCAGAAAGTGGTTGGCCGGGACGCAGGACGCGCTTGCTTGAATATCCCAAGCTGCGATTAAATAGTCACAATTCTGACGCGCGTCCAGCATGTTGCTAAAGGAGTACATCGATGACCCGACTCGGGAATGGACTTCTCTTCCTTCTCGCCACCTCGGGGGTCTTACCACTCGTTGCGTCATCGCCAGCCGAGCAGCTCCCTCCGGACTGGACGCGCGTATCGGTAAATTGGATGTTTCATCAAACCCAGGATCCAATGACCGATCTCGTCACAACCACTCTCATGAGTGTAACCAAGGCAAGCAGCTCAGCAAGTTGGGCGCTCGCTCTAGGCTGTTTTCAGTCTTCAAACAGTTCAGCGCTCGATGCTACGGGCCGGCACCTGGTGACTGATATCTCCATAGTGTCGAACCACCATATTATCGCACCAAGTCTTGGAGTGGTCCACGTTCGCTTTGACAAGATGGCTATTGAACCGTACGCCGTGGAAAACGATCAGGATGGAGAAGGCTTCCACTTCAAAGAAGTACAAGGCAGGATTCTAAAGTCTATGCTCCGTGGTTCTACCATGGCCGTGCGAAGCACGAGCGACAGTAACCAACGAGTTGATGCAGGCCCCGTCGCTGTATTTAGGCTGGAGGGGCTAGCCGGGGCCATGAAGCGAACGCCACAGCCGTGTCAGCAAGAGTTTAAGAGAGTGATGGGCGCTCGGTAAGCGAGAGTGTCTGGCGGCTAGCCGAGACACCTGGCAATCCGCGTCAACTTGACCGGTGGATTACCCCGATCGGTCTCATAGTCGAGGCCAGGGATTCGGCTCGATACCTACGAAATCGTTTAACCAGTGGGGGCAGGGGCACGGGTGAGGTGTGCCGTGCCGGGAAGCGCAGCTCGAGCGGACGGTCGCGATCAAGGTCCTGCCGTCGCATCTCTCGGCCTCTTCTGAGGCGCGCCAGGCTTCGAGTGGGAGGCGAAGACGATCCCGCAGCTCTCCCGCCCCTTTGCCACACTTTTGCCACACTGGGCGCTGCCGAGAGCCTGCGGCAGCTAGAAAACGACGTACTGGCGCGGGTTTTGTGATCTCACAACTCTCGCAGGCTGAGGGTTCGAGTCCCTCCTTTCGCACCAACTTCCGAGATCGGCTCAGCAACTCCGAGCAAGCGGGCTCGCCTCATTCGGCTCTCGGAAGGCCCGGTTTTGGCTCGGGTGTGCCCGTGTTTGCAGCCACACGTGTCACACTGGCGGTGGACGCCAGGGCGAAGGGCTTCCTCCTGATCGCCCGCAAGGCCGCCGCGGCGCGCGCGTAGAATCGCCGCGCAGGATGCCTCTTTCTTCCGGCACAGCTCTGGGCTCCTACGAGATCCTCGCGCCGCTCGGCGCGGGCGGAATGGGGGAGGTCTATCGGGCGCGGGACAAGAAGCTGGATCGGGACGTCGCGGTCAAGGTCCTTCCCCAGTCCGTTGCGGCGGATCCCGAGGCGCTGGCGCGGTTTGAGCGTGAGGCGAAGGCGGTCGCGGCGCTCTCTCATCCGAACATTCTCTCGATTTTCGATTTCGGCAACCAGGACGGCATCGCCTACGCGGTCATGGAGCTTCTGGAGGGCGAGACGCTTCGCGGGAAGCTCGACGCGGGTCCCATCCCCCAGAAGCAGGCCGTGGAGTACGCGCTCCAGGTCGCCAGGGGCCTCTCCGCCGCTCACGAGAAGGGCATTGTCCACCGGGATCTGAAGCCGGAGAACCTCTTCGTGACCCGGGACGGCCACGTGAAGATCCTCGACTTTGGCCTGGCGAAGAGGGTGGTGGCCGTCGCGCCGGGTGAGGAGACGAGCGCGCCGACGGTCTCGGGTCACACGGAGCCCGGGACGGTCATGGGAACGATGGGCTACATGTCGCCCGAGCAGGTGCGGGGGCTTCCCGTGGATCACCGCACGGACATCTTCTCGTTCGGGGCGGTCCTGTACGAGCTGCTCTCGGGGAGGAAGGCGTTTGCCCGGCGGACGGCGGCGGACACGATGTCGGCGATCCTGAAGGAGGACCCGCCGGAGCTGTCAGAGTCGGGACGGAACATCTCACCGGCAGTCGACCGCATCGCGCGGCACTGCCTGGAGAAGGACCGGGACAACCGGTTTCAGTCGGCCAAGGACGTCGCGTTCAACCTTTCGGAGCAGTCCTCGCTGGCGGCCACGAGCAGCGCGCCATCTGCCGCGCCACTGACCGGGAAGAGGAAGGGCCTGATCGCCGCCGCGGCCGTTGTCGCTATCGTTATTCTCGGAGTGGCGGGCGTCCTGGTCATGCGGCAGACGCGAAGGGCCGGCGGCGAGGCCGGCGGCTTGAAGCGCGTCGCCGTGCTGCCGTTCGAGAATCTGGGATCTCCCGAGGACGACTATTTCGCCGACGGGATCGCGGACGAGGTGAGGGCCAAGTTGACCTCGCTGCCGAGCCTCCAGGTGATCGCCCGCGCCAGCTCAACTCCCTACAAGAAGACAACCAAGACACCGAAGCAGATTGCCGGGGAGTTGAATACCTCTTACTTGCTCAATGCCACGGTGCGATGGGAAAAGGCCGTCGGCGGCAGCCGCGTCCACGTCACTCCCGAGCTCGTGGACGTGACGCGCCCGGATGCGCCCACGTCGAAATGGCAGCAGCCGTTCGACGCGGCGTTGACGGATGTGTTTCAGGTGCAGTCGGACATCGCGTCGCGAGTCGCGCAGGCGCTGGGTGTCGCGCTCGGGGCGGGCCAGGAGAAGCGTCTCTCGGAGAAGCCCACGCAGAACCTCGCCGCCTACGACGCGTTTCTCAAGGGCGAAGAGGTCTGGAGGCGCCTCGCTGTCGGCGATCCGCCGGGTGTGCGGAAGGCGCTCGGCTTCTACGAGCAGGCCGTGGCTCTCGATCCGAGCTTCGCGCAAGCTTGGGCTCGGATCTCGTGGGGATCGGCGAGCCTGTACCTCAACAGCGTCCCGACCCCCGCGCTCGCAGAACGCGCGCGCGAGGCCGCGGAGAAGTCCGTCGCGCTCGCCCCCGGCCTTCCCGAGGCGTATCTCGCGCTCGGTAACTATCAGAGACTGGTCCTCAAGGACTATGACCGAGCGATCGAGCAGTACAACCGAGGCCATCGAGTCGCGGCCAACGCGGACCTGCTGACCGCGACCGCCCTTGCGGAAGAGTCGCTCGGACGCTGGGAATCCGCGGTGGATCATTTTCGCCAGGCGAACCGCCTGGACCCCCGGTCGATGCCGACCCACATGCGGCTGAGTCAGGCCCTCCTCTTTCTGCGCCAATACTCCGAATCGCGCGCGGCATCCGACGAGGGCCTCAAGGTCGCTCCCGCCAACCTCCAATTGATCGAGAACAAGGCGATGGCATTCCTGGGAGAGGGAGATCTCGCCGCCGCCCGTGGCGTGCTCCATGCCGCGCCCGGGGAGGTGGAGCCCACGGCACTCGTGGCCGACGTTGCGAACGCCTACGATCTCGTCTGGGTCCTCAACGAGGAGCAGCGGGCGCTGCTCCTGCGTCTGACACCGGGCGCGTTCGACGAGGACCGCGCCACCTGGGGTGTCTGTCTCCTTCAGGCCGCCGCCCTCGAGGCGGATGCGGAGGGCGTTCGCAAGTACGCCGAAATCACCGCGACGGCCCTCGAGGAACAGCTCCGCGCCGCTCCCGCAGTCGCACCGCGCCGCGTCCTCCGGGGTCTCGCGCTCGCCTACCTGGGACGGAAGGCGGAAGCCATCCGAGAGGGGGAGCGCGCCGTGGACCTCCTCCCGGTGGACAGGGATGCCGCCATCGGCCCCTATATCCAACATCAGCTCGCGCGGATCTACATCGTCGTCGGCGACCCGGAGAAGGCGCTCGACCGGCTGGAGCCCCTTCTCAAGATTCCCTACATTCTGTCGCCCGGCTGGCTCAAGATCGACCCCAACTTCAACCCGTTGCGCAAGAACCCGAGGTTTCAGAAGCTCGTCGCGGGTGAGAAGTGACGCCCCCCGCCGGGCT
>Ga0209009_1000512_pt1 | contig 13149 bp, 10 predicted proteins | sample BlaSpr_A8_OM3_M2_FD_187979 | JGI IMG/M metagenome (GOLD analysis project Ga0209009, IMG submission 187979) | Forest soil microbial communities from Thunder Bay, Ontario, Canada - Black Spruce, Ontario site 2_A8_OM3_M2 (SPAdes) (version 2) | ecosystem: Environmental > Terrestrial > Soil > Boreal... | reverse complement strand
CCCGGGTAAACGCCGATCCAGAACGTCTGGCGCATCGTGATGTCGGTGTTGACGAGGTCCCCGACGACCCGGCACTCGATTCCCTGGTAAGCCGGCTGTCGCAGCGCGTTGCCCGCGAAGACCTGCCGCGTGGCGATGCGGCGCGATTCCAGGTGCGCGACGACGTCAACGCAGGAGAAGGGAGCTTCGGGCCGCACCGTGATCGGGAACCCGAACCACGAAGGATCGCTTCCGGCGGTCGCGCGCGGCAGCAGGAGGTGCTCGGAAAGGGGCGCGAGACCCTCGGACAGCCGCGCGAAGTTGCGCTTGCGCGCGGCGATGAATCCGGGCAGCTTTTTCAACTGCGCCACGCCGACGGCCGCCTGCATGTCGGTCGCTTTCATGTTGTAGCCCACGTGCGAGTAGATGTACTTGTGATCGTAGCCGTGCGGGAGCTGCCCGAGCTGCCAGTCGAAGCGCTTGCCGCAGGTGTTGGCGACGCCGGGCTCGCACCAGCAATCCCGTCCCCAGTCCCGGAACGATGCCGCGATCTTCTTCAGCAGCGGCTGGTCCGTCGCGACCGCGCCCCCTTCGCCCATCGTGATGTGGTGCGCGGGGTAGAAGCTGAAAGTGGACAGATCGCCGAAGGTCCCCGTCTGGCGGCCGCGGTAGAGGGACCCCAGGGCGTCGCACGTATCCTCGACGAGCCAGAGGTCCTTCTCCCGGGCGACAGCCGTGACCCTGTCGAGGTCGAACGGGTTGCCGAGCGTGTGGGCCAGCATGATCGCCCGCGTCCGCGGCCCGATCGCCTCCTCCAGGCGCTCGACGGAAACGTTGTAGGTGCCGAGCTCGATGTCCAGGAAGACCGGGACGAGCCGGTTCTGGATGATGGGATTGATTGTGGTGGGAAATCCCGCCGCCACGGTCACGACCTCGTCTCCCGGTTTCAAGCGGCGGTCTCCGAGCTCGTCGGCCGTCAGCGTGGACAGCGCGATGAGGTTGGCGGAGGACCCCGAGTTGCAGAGCAGGGCGGCGCGGCGGCCGAGCAGGCGGGCGAACTCCCGCTCGAACTGCGCCGCGAAGCGCCCGGCGGTGAGCCAGAAATCGAGCGACGCGTCGATCAGGTGTGTCACGTCGTCGGCGTCGAAGACCCGGCCGGAGACGGGGACCGGCGTCTCGCCCGGAACGAACTCGCGCTCGGGCCATTGCTCCCGGGCGTACTCGGAGGCGAGATCGAGGATCCGCCGGCGGAGGTCTTCCGGGGCGGTCATGACAGGCCCGAGAGGCGATCCCGATACCACGCGATCGTCTTTTCCAGTCCTTTCTCGAGCGGCCATCGCGGCTTCCAGGCGAGGAGCCTGGTCGCCTTCGCGCTGTCCAGGTGCTGGTCGCGGATCTCTCCGCGCGCCGTGTTCTCGATCACGGGCTCGAGGTCGGGGCGTCCGGCAAGACCGAGGACGGTCCGCGCGACCTCGAGAACCGTCAGCGACGCGGCGGGCCCGAAGTTGAAGGCCCCCCCGCGGATTTCCGGCAGGTCGATCTTCTCGGCCATCGCCAGGTAGGCATCGACCGCGTCGGCGACGTAGACGTAATCGCGACGGTAGAGACCGTCCGAGCGGATCACGGGGGTTTGCCCCGCGAGGACCGAGCGGATCGTGCCGGGAATCAGGCGGCTCCAGTTCAGATCGCCCTCGCCGTAGATGTTCCCGCAGCGCGCAACGACGACCGGCAGCTCGTAGGTGTGCGCGTAGCAGGAGGCGAGCAGATCCGTGCAGCTCTTGGAGACGTCGTAGGGGTAACGGCCGCGGGCCGGCATCTCCTCCGTGTAGGGAAGGACCGCGGACTCGCCGTAGGCCTTGTCGCTCGACGCGACGACGACGCGCCGCGCTCCATGCCGCCGGCAGGCCTCGAAGAGCGTGTAGGAACCGCGGATGTTACTTTCGAAGGTCGCGTGGGGGCTGCGGTAGCCCGTCCCGACGACCGTCTGCGCGCCGAGGTGGAACACGGTCTCGACGTCGTGCTCGACCAGCGCCCTCTCGACGTCCGCCAGGGATTCGAGGCGGCCCGAGACGACCCGGCACGAGGCGACGGCTCCGCTGTGGATCAACTCCGACTGCGGGTCCCAGTCGCGCACGAGCACGGTGACGCGGGCGCCCGACTCGAGCAGCCGCGGCACGAGCGCCGAGCCGACGAGGCCCGTGGCGCCCGTGACGAGAACCGAGCGGTCTCTCCAGAAAGTCATGCCCAGCACTTCCAGGGCGCGTGACCGGATCGCCAGAGATCGTCCAGCAGCCGCTTCTCCCGCAGCGTGTCCATCGGTTGCCAGAAGCCGGCGTGGCGGAACGCCATCAACTCTCCCCGGGCCGCGAGCGTGTTCAGAGGGTCCATCTCCCAGAGCGTGTCGTCCCCGCCGATCAAGTCGAGGACCCTGGGCTCGAGCACGAAGAACCCGCCGTTGATCCACCCTTCACCCGTCTGGGGCTTTTCGGCGAATGAGGCCACGCGGTCCGCTTCGAGCACCAGGGCCCCGAACCGCGCGGGCGGGCGAACGGCGGTGATCGTCGCCAGCTTGCCGTGCGAGCGGTGGAACGCGACGAGCGACTTCAGATCCACGTCCGCGACGCCGTCGCCGTAGGTCATCAGGAACGTCTCGTTGCCGATCCAGGAGGAGAGCCGTTTCATGCGGCCGCCCGTCTGCGTGGCCAGACCCGTGTCCACGAGGTGAACCGTCCAGTTGGGAGGAGAGGCCGAGTGGATCTCGTTTTCACCCTGGCCGAGCCGCACGGTGAGATCGGCATTGCGGGCGTAGAAGTTCAGGAAGTAGTCCTTGATGACCTCACCCTTGTAGCCGAGCGCGACGAGGAACTCGGAAAAGCCATAAAAGGCGTAGATCTGCATGATGTGCCAGAGAACGGGGTGCTCGCCGATCTCCAGCATCGGCTTGGGCTTTACGCCCGTTTCTTCGGAGAGGCGGGTTCCGGCGCCCCCGGCCAGTATAATTGTCTTCATGAAATCTCTGAGCGGCGTTCACCGCTCGTCCGGAGATTGTAGCAACCCCGCCGATTCTCCCGCCATGACAGGGGAGGGTCCGGGCGAGGGGAGCGGTCGAGGAAGGATTCGCCGGCTCCTGCGAACCCGCTTCGTTCGATTCTTGCTGGTCGGCGGGTTGAATACCGCTTTCGGATACACGGTATTCGCGATCTGCATCCTGATCGGGATTCCATACCCGCTGGCGGCCCTCGTCTCGACGGTGCTCGGCGTTCTCTTCAACTTCAAGAGCTACGGCACCCTCGTCTTTACGAGCCATGATAACCGTTTGATCTTCCGCTTCATCGCGGCTTACGGCGTCTGCTATGTCGTCGGCCTCGTCCCGCTGGCGTGGGCGAAGGCTCATGGCGTGCCGATCCTGTGGATGGGAGCGATCTGCGTGCTTCCCATGGCGGCGCTCGCCTTCACGCTTCAACGCGTTCTCGTCTTTCACGCCGACAGAGCGCCTCTCAATCCGAAACTTTCGAGCTGAAGGTGCGGTTGGCGCCGCGGATTCTCGACGCAGACCGCAAGCTCCTCGTCGAGCATGCGAGGCCGCTTTTCGAGAGTGTTCGGGACTGCCGGTTCTTTGTCACAGGCGGGACCGGCTTCTTCGGTTGCTGGCTGCTCGAAGCTCTGACGGCCGCGTGCGACGCCTTCGCTCCGGACCTCTCGGTGACCGTTCTAACCCGAAGTCCGGAGGCGTTTCGAGCGCGCGCCCCGCTCCTGGCCGGGCACCCGGCGGTGCGCCTCGTAGCAGGGGACGTGCGCGATTTCGTCTTTCCGGCGGAAGGCTATCCCTTTGTGATCCACGCGGCCTTCGACTCTTCGCGGGAACCGTCGCCGGAGGAGACGCGCAGTACGATCATCGAGGGCACGGCGCGATGCCTCGAATTCGCGCGCCGGGCCGAAACGCGCCGTTTCCTTTTTGTCAGCTCGGGCGCCGTCTATGGCCGCCAGCCGGCGGACGTCCCACGCAGGTCGGAAGAGGTGATCGGAGGCTCCTGGCCGCGGACGGCATACGGCGCGGCGAAGGGAGAGGGCGAACGGCTGGCCTTCGAAGCGGCCGACCACGGCGGACCGGCTGCCATCGTCGCCCGTGGTTTTGCCTTCGTAGGCCCTCGCCTGCGGCTCGATGGACACTTCGCCATAGGCAACTTCATTCGCGACGCCATCTCCGGCGGCCCGATCCGGGTTGCCGGCGATGGCTCCCCCGTCCGTTCCTACCTCTACGCCGCCGACCTGGCGATCTGGCTTCTGACGGTCCTCTTTCGGGGAGCACCGGGCACGGCGTACAACGTCGGCTCCGAGGACGCCGTGACGGTCGCCGAACTGGCGCGGATCGTAGCGGAGGCGATCGCTCCGGACGCTCGAGTCGAGATCGCGAAAGCCGCAAAGGGCATGCTTCCGGACCGCTATGTGCCGTCTACGGAGCGAGCCCGGAAGGGACTTGGTCTCCGCCAGACCGTCGATCTTGCCGAGGCGATTCGACGAACAGCCGCCTGGCACCGCGTCCCCGTTGATCGGGTTCCCTTACCATAGAGTGTTTTGATCAAGCTCTCCGACTTCCTGATGGAGCGCGTCGCCGCAGCCGGCGTGCGGCACGTTTTCCTCGTCCCGGGCGGCGCGACGATGCACTTGAACGACTCCCTGGGGCGCACGCCCGGCATCGAGTTCGTCGCCAATCTGCACGAGCATGCCAGCGCTGTGGCGGCCGAGGCCTACGGCAAGCTGACGAACAATCTCGGCGTCGCGATGGTGACGGCGGGTCCGGGCTCGACCAACGCGCTCACGGGAGTTGCGACGGCGTGGGTCAACTCGTCGCCGGTTCTGTTTCTGTCGGGGCAGGTCAAGCGCGCCGACCTGAAGGGTCGCCGGACGATCCGCCAGTTCGGCCTCCAGGAAATCGACATCGTGTCGATGGTCTCTCCCATCACGAAGTATGCCGCGACGATCGACGACCCGCTTCGGGCACGGTCCCAACTCGATCAGGCGCTGCATGCGGCGCGCGAAGGCCGGCCGGGGCCGGTCTGGCTGGCTGTGCCTATCGACATTCAGGCGGCGATGATTGAGCCCGACTCGCAGGAGGCGTTTTGTCCCTCCTCGGATGCCGGGAGCTCGGACACCGGCTTGCGTGAAGCGGTGGCTCGCGTCCTCGACTGGCTTGCCGCCGCCAGGCGGCCGGTCTTGCTTGCGGGCGGCGGCATCCGCATTGCCGGGGCCGCGCAGCGATTCCTCGAGCTGGCGAGGGCTCTTGGCATTCCAGTCCAGACAACGTGGGTGGCAACGGATCTGCTTCCGGAAGATCATCCGCTCTTCGCCGGCCGCCCGGGGTCCTTTGCTCCTCGGGCAGCCAACTTCGCCATTCAGAATTCCGACTTCATGCTCGCCGTCGGCGCTCGCCTCGACTTCGCGACGACGGGCTACTCGCGGGAGCAGTTCGCTCGAGGGGCCCGACGCGCTGTCGTCGACGTCGATCCCGCCGAGCTCGACAAGCTGAAAGGGAGCGTGGACCTTGCGATCCGGGCCGACGCAGGCGCTTTCATCGACGAGGCGCTCTCCCAGTGTGGCCGGCTCCCGCCGGTCGACCGATCCGCGTGGTTCGGCCGCATCCGGATCTGGAAGGAGCGCTACCCCGTGCTGTCCGCAGACTTCAAGGGCCACCCGAACGACACGAGCACGTACGTTCTGGTCGATGAGCTATCGAAGCGACTGACGTCGGACGATGTCATCGTGGAGGGCAGTTCCGGGATCCACAGCGAGATCTTCTTCCTGACGTATCGAACCCGGCCGGGACAGCGCGTGCTGGCCGACGGGAGCTATGGTTCCATGGGCTATGGACTGCCCGCCGCGATCGGCGCGTGCCTGGCTTCGGGTCGTCGGACGATTCTCGTCGAAGGAGACGGGAGCCTGCAGCCGAACCTTCAAGAGCTCGAGACGGTCCGGCGGCTCGGCCTTCCCCTGAAGATCGTCGTCGTAAACAACTCCGGCTACGCCTCGATCCGCGCCTCGCAGCAGCGGTATTTCGGGCGGCTGGTCGCGGCGGATTCCACGAGCGGCCTGACATTTCCTTCCATCGAGAAGATCGCCGCCGCATACGGCATCGCATGCTCCACCGTGTTCCGGGAGGCCGAGCTCGCGGAGAAGCTTGAGGAGGCGCTCGTGAGGCCGGGACCGGCGATTTGCGAGGTCCGTGTGCCTCCCGAGGAGGATCGCATGCCGCGGCTGGCGAGCTTCCAGAAGCCCGACGGAAGCATGGTCTCGAAGCCTTTGGAAGACCTGTTCCCGTTCTTGAACCGCGACGAGTTCCAGTCCAACATGATCATCCCCCCGCTGCCGGAGGAATGAGATGTCGGATGTCCTGAACGCGAAGCGCGCGCTCGTGACGGGAGCTACCGGAGGGCTGGGCCGAGAGATCGCCCGAGCTCTGGCGCGGCGCGGTGCCCGGCTCTTCCTCAGCGGGCGGGACGAGACCGCGCTCGAGGAGCTCATCCGAGAGCTGTCCGCGTCCGGCCGGACCGCCGACTTGATGCGTGTCCAGGACGTCGAGGGACTCGCCGAGGCCGCGCGACACGCTCTCGGAGGGGTAGACATCCTCGTGCACTCGGCAGGCGTCTTCCCCGTGGCCCCGCTGGCAGAGACTTCGCTCGAAACCTTCGACCGGTGCCTCGCCGTCAATCTGCGTGCGGCCTTTCTGCTGGCGCGCGCTCTCGCACCCGAGATGGCGGCGCAACGCTGGGGACGTATTGTCCTCGTGGGGTCATCTTCGGCTTATTCGGGCTTTCGCGACACGTCTGTTTACTGCGCTTCCAAGCACGGCCTGCTGGGCTTCTCGCGAGCCCTGCACGAGGAGCTCAAGGGCTCCAACGTCCGGACCTTCTGCGTGTCGCCGGGCTCGATCAAGACGCCGATGGCACGCAGCACCCCCGACCAGGACTTCGAGACGTTCCTCGAGCCGGCGGAGGTCGCGGCCTTCCTCGTGGAGTTGATCTCCTCCGACGGCGAGATGATCGCGCAAGAGGTGCGGCTGAATCGAATGGTGCTGCGATGAGTCCCTTGCTCGAGGTGCTCGCGCTGGTCCCCGCCCGGGGCGGATCGAAGTCGATCCCTCGAAAGAATGTCCGTCGTGTCAACGGCAAGCCCCTTGTGGCCTGGTCGATCGAGCACGGGCTCGCGTCGCGGCGAATCACTCGGGTCGTATGCACGACTGATGACGACGAGATCGCCGAAGTGGCGCGAGCGCACGGCGCGGAGGTGCCGTTCCGCCGGCCTGCGGAAATCAGCGGCGACCTCTCCGTCGATTTCGAGTTTCACCTTCACGCACTCGAGTGGCTGAAGGAGCACGAGGGATATGTCCCCGACCTCGTCGTGCACCTGCGCCCGACGCATCCCATCCGCAAGCCCGAGACGCTCGACCGTGCAATCGAAGCCCTGGCGGGACGTCCGGACGCGGACTCCCTTCGGGCCGTGCGGCGGGCAGTCTTCACGCCCTACAAGATGTGGCGCGTCGCCGCCGAGGGGTTACTCGCTCCGCTCCTCTCGCTGGAGGAGATTCTCGAGCCGTACAACATGCCTCGCGATATCCTGCCTCCAGTGCTCCAGCAGGATGGTTACGTCGACATCACGCGACCGCGGACAGTTTTCGAGCAACGGTCGACGACGGGACGCCGTATCCTGGCGTTTCCGGTAGACGAAGAGCCGGTCATAGACATCGATTACGAGGCCGACCTGGCGGACGCGGAGCGCCGGCTTGGCCGAAGTCCGGGAACTCCAGCATAGGCCGGAGGAGATGGCGAGAGTCCTCTTCCTCAATCCGAACCGCTGGGGCCGCGGGATCACCACGATCTGGGTGGCCAGCCATGCCGCGATCTTGCGGCGCCGAGGCCACGAGGTCCAGCTCTTCGATGCGACCTTTCACCGCGACTGGGCTCAGGACGAGACCGGCTACAACACGCAAAACCTCCAGTACAAGCCGACGAACTACGATCGGTGTCTCGTATGGAAGGTGGAGCCGGTACGCGAAGCGCTCCAGCGCGCGCTCGATGATTTTCAGCCGGACATCGTCTTCTGGTCGGCTCTCTCCTCGCACATCCACGGCGAGGGTGAGTACGTCAACATCCAATACGGCGAGGAGTTGATGAAGGGCCGCGCCACCTCCGCGCTGCGCATCGCTGGTGGCCTGCAGCCCACGGCGGCGCCGCAGGACACCTGGGCGCGATTCCCGACCCTTGATCTCTTGATTGGCGGCGAGAGCGAGCTCGTTCTGGGAGATCTCGTGGATGCTCTGGCCCGGGATGGTCGGGACTTCAACCGGGCGCCGATCGCCGGCCTCGTTTGGCGGGATTCTCGAGGCGATGTCATCGTCAATCCCCGACAGTTTCTCCTGAAGGACATGGACTCGATCGGTCCGTACGACTATTCCCTCTTCGAGGATCAGGCCTTCCAGCGCCCCTATAACGGCGAAGTCGTCCGCGCTGTCGACTACGAGCTGTCGCGCGGGTGCATCTACGCGTGCACTTATTGCGTCGAGACCGTGATCCAGCGTTACTACGGTTTTACCGAGTTGACTCCACGCGGCGCTCTGGTGTCCGCCAAGGGGTACCTGCGAAACAAGAGCGCGGCGCGCGTTTACGAGGAGCTCTCCTGGCTCCATCGCGAGCGTGGCGTCACGCTCGTTCGTTGCCAGGACACGAATTTCCTCACCATCGAGCGGTCAATGCTGACGCGGCTCGCCGAGCTTCTCGGAGAGAGGCCGCTCCCGATCCGGCTCTACGTCGAGACGCGCCCGGAGGGGATCAATCCGACGAGCGTGGAGCTCTTGAAACGGCTGCAGGTCGACGGCGTGGGTATGGGAATCGAGCTCTCGACGCAATCGTTTCGAGAGCGCAACCTGAACCGCTTCGCGGACACAGACCGAATCGTTGCGGCATTTCGACTCCTTCGCGAGGCCGGAATCAAGCGCACGGCCTACAACATCATCGGTCTGGCGGGCCAGGACGAGGCGTCTGTCCTCGAGACGATCGACTTCAACCGCCAGCTCGATCCCGACAACATCACGGTGGCTTTTTACTCTCCGTATCTCGGAACGCAGCAGCACGAGGCCTCGGCGAAGCAGGATTACTTCCAGGGCTACGAGTTCGATGTCGACAGCCAACTGAGAACGAAGTCGCACCATCGAGAAGTCACCAGGGACCTCCTGGACTTCTATAAAGCCAACTTCTCGCGGCTCGTGCGCTCGGGTGCCGGCGAGCTGGTGAGCCTCAAGCGGGCGGCAGGCCTGTGACCACGCTCGTCGCGGAGGACGAACGCCCTCTCCAGATCTGGCCTTCGGCCGGCGAGGTCGTGATTCTCGACCTCGAGTGGACGGCCTGGGAAGGCTCGCTCGCCCGGGGATGGAGCGAGCCCTGGGAGTTCCGCGAGGTGATCGCGATCGGTGCTCTCCGTGCAGGCGCGGAGGGGTTCGACGCCCGCGCGGAATTCGAGGTCTTCGTGCTGCCGGTGAAGAACCGGGTGCTGTCCGAGTACATCGTGCGTCTGACGGGGATTACGGATGCCCTGCTGGCCGAGCGCGGCTTGCCGTTTGCCGACGCTCTTGAGCGCTTCTTCGAATTCGCCGGGGAAGCGCCCATCCTGGCAAACGGAGGCGACGGTGCCGTGCTCCGCGAGAACTGCGTCTTAAGCGCGATCCCCTTCCCGTTCGACCCGGACCGCATCCGCAGTATCCGTCCGGAGCTCGCCCGCGCGACCGGGCTCGGCTCGCCGGAACTCATAAGCGCGGAGCTTCCGGCGCGGCTGGGATTCGGGACGGTGCCGGAGCGGCACGGCGCTCTTTCCGATGCGATGGCGATCAGAAGCGCGCTCGAGGAACTCCGGCGGCGCGCGCGCATCTGACGCCACGGCGGCAGAGGGCGCGTACTCGCGCGGTGTGTCGAGGTCGTCGCGGGCTCCCGCGCCGCTCGAGAGGGTTTCCCACGGGGCCGCAGGCGCGTACAATCTTGCTGGCTCATCTCAAACAACGAAGCCCGCTCGCGCGCATGGCAGAGATTAACGAGTATCAAGGTGCCGTGTTTTTTCTTTGTTCCGATGCCTCCTCGTACATGACGGGAGCCAATCTGGTCGTGGATGGAGGCCGCACGTGCTGGTGAGCCGCCGGACGCGAAGGAGGCGGGAGAGGCGATGAGCCCGTCTGTCGACAGAAGCCTCCAGGAGTTGCTTTCCGAGCCTCGGGAGGACGCGCTTCGCCGCGCGCGTTCGGCCTTCGACGAGCACGCCGGCACGTCGGTTGCGCCGCTCGTTCTCTTCGGGGCGGGAAGCCTGGGCCGTAGGACGCTCGCGGGACTCCGCGCGGGCGGTATCGAGCCGATTGCCTTCACCGACAACGATCCCGGCCTCTGGGGAAGAGAGGTGGAAGGCGTGCGCGTCCTTCCGCCGGAGGAAGCCAGCCGCAGCCTTGGAGAGCGAGCGGTCTTCGTCGTGACGATCTGGAAGGGCGACGGGACCGACCGCATGCGGGAGCGCTGCTCTCAACTGCGTCTCCTCGGGTGCGCTCACGTGGTGACCTTCCTCCCGCTCTTCTGGAAATATCCGGAGATCTTTCTCCCTCATTACGCGGTCGATCTTCCTCATCGCGTCCTGGACGCGAAGGAGCGGATCGAGGAGGCCTTCGGCCTGCTATCGGACGACGCCTCGCGGACGGAATTCGTCGGCGAGGTGCGGTGGCGGCTGCTGGGAGACTTTGACCAACTGGGGGAGCCCGTCTCAAACGAGATCTATTTTCCGGAAGATCTCCACAGGTTCTCTGCCGACGAGGTCTTCGTCGACTGCGGAGCCTTCGATGGCGACACGATCCGGCGATTCCTGGCCAGGCAGCCCGATTTTCGGGGCAGGATCAAAGCGTTGGAGCCCGATCCCGCGAACTTCGGCAAGTTGGCCGGGTATGTGGAATCGCTTCCAGCCGCGCTGCGGCGGAGGATCGATTTTTTTCCGTGGGCGGCGAGCAGCCGCCGGGAAGTTCTTCGTTTCAACGCGACCGGCACGGATAGGGCGTCCGTCGGTTCCGGGAGCATGCAGGTGCAGGGCGTGGCATTGGACGAATTGCTGGAAGACTGCCGGCCGACCTATATCAAGATGGATATAGAAGGAGCAGAGCCGGAAGCGATTCGGGGCGCCTTCCGGACGATCGCGGCTCACCGCCCGGCGATGGCGATCTGCGTTTACCATCGGCAAAATCACCTGTGGGAGATTCCGCTCCTGATCCACTCCTGCTGCGCCGGATACCGGTTTCATCTGCGTCCCCCAGCTTCTGGAAGGATGGGACCTCGTCTGCTACGCGATTCCCTGTTGAGCCGGACTGGGCGTTCGATGGAAGAGGCACGGGCGTATAATTCCTCCACCCGGACCCTGACCCAACACCGCATGCATTTGATCAGTGTTATTACGCCCTGTTTCAACGAGGAGGAGAACGTCCGCGAGGTGTACTCCCGCGTGAAGGCGGTCTTCGAGGCGCTCGGCCGGTATCGCTACGAGCACATATTCATCGACAATGCCTCGCGGGATCGCACGGTCGAGATACTCAGGGAGATCGCAGCGGCCGATCGCAATGTCAAGGTCATCGTCAACACGCGCAACTTCGGGCAGGTCCGTTCGCCGTTTCACGCGCTCCTGGCGGCCCGCGGTCACGCCGTGATCGGCCTCGCCGCCGATCTGCAGGATCCGCCGGAGCTCATCCCCGAGTTCTTGAAGAAATGGGAGGAAGGTTTCAAGGTCGCGTTGGGCGTCAAGGCCGGAGGCGAGGAGTCCTGGCCGATGTCGTGGGTCCGCGACAGCTACTATCGCCTGCTCGCCCGCCTCTCGGACGTGGAGCCGGTTCGCAACTCCACCGGGTTCGGGCTGTGCGACCGTCAGGTCGTCGAGATTATCCGCGAGATGAACGATCCTTATCCTTACTTTCGAGGGCTGCTGCCGCAGATCGGGTTTCCCATCGCCCGGATCGAGTACGTCAAGCCTCTGCGTAAACGTGGCGAGACCAAGAACAATTTCTACACTCTCTTTGATCTTGCGATGCTCGGCGTCACGACGCATTCGAAGGTGCCATTGCGCCTGGCCACGATTGCGGGCTTTGCCCTCTCGGCCTTCAGCCTCATCGTCGCCCTGGCTTATCTCGTGGCGAAGCTCGTCTTCTGGTACCGGTTTTCCGCCGGTATCGCCCCCATCCTCATCGGGCTCTTCGTCGCGTTCTCGGTCCAGCTCTTCTTCCTCGGCCTTCTCGGCGAGTACGTCAGCGCTGTCCACACGCAGACTCTGCGAAGGCCGCTCGTCGTCGAAAAGGAACGGATCAATTTCGAGGAGGCCCGGAGCGAGGTACGCGAAGAACGCGATCCTGTATCCCGCGTCGGCCGCGAAGAAGAGGTGACGTCATGGCAGAAGTGAGAATCGGCAACCATCTCGTGGGAGGCGAGCATCCTTGCTTTGTCGTCGCCGAGGTGGGGATCAATCACAACGGGGATCTCGAGATGGCAAAACGATTGATCAGCGTTGCGGTCGCGGCCGGATGCCAGGCGGTAAAGTTTCAAAAACGAACCGTGGACGTCGTGTACTCGCCCGAGGAGCTGGGGCGCCCGCGAGAAAGCCCCTTCGGTGAGACGAACGGCGATCTCAAGCGAGGCCTCGAGTTTGGCGACATGCAGTACCGCGCGATCGTCCGTTACTGCCAGGAAGTGAACATTTTCTGGTTCGCGTCCTGCTGGGACGAAGGTTCGGTCGACTTCATCGATCGGTTCGATCCTCCGGCCTACAAGATCGCTTCGGCCTCGCTGACGGATGACAATCTGCTGAGGCACACGCGGGCGAAAGGAAAGCCGATTATCCTCTCCACGGGAATGAGCACCCTAGAACAGATCGATCACGCTGTCGAGGTGCTGGGCAAGGAGGATCTGGTCATTCTTCATGCCTGCAGCACGTATCCCGCCCCCTACAACGAGCTCAACCTGCGCGTCATCGGAAGCCTTCGGGACCGGTATCGAGTGCCCATCGGTTATTCCGGACACGAGACGGGGCTGCCGTCGACCATCGCGGCCGTGGCGCTTGGCGCGAAGGTGGTCGAGAGGCACATCACACTCGACCGCGCCATGTGGGGAACCGACC
>Ga0209009_1000511_pt1 | contig 13153 bp, 14 predicted proteins | sample BlaSpr_A8_OM3_M2_FD_187979 | JGI IMG/M metagenome (GOLD analysis project Ga0209009, IMG submission 187979) | Forest soil microbial communities from Thunder Bay, Ontario, Canada - Black Spruce, Ontario site 2_A8_OM3_M2 (SPAdes) (version 2) | ecosystem: Environmental > Terrestrial > Soil > Boreal... | reverse complement strand
CGACTTCGACGCACCGCTCCCGGAGGGCCTGCTTGCCGCTTTCCGGGGCGCCGATCGGTGAGGCTTCTGCTCGACACACACGTCTTCTTGTGGTGGCTGGCGGACGACAAACGGCTAACCGCAGGAGAGCGCGAGGCGATCCGTGACCCCGAGAACGATGTTTATCTGAGCGCCGCCTCGGTCTGGGAAATCGTGATCAAGCAAGCCCTCGGCCGTCTTCGTACTCCAGAACCGGCCTCCGTGGCCGCCCTGCGTTTGGGACTGCAACCGCTTCCCATTACGTTCGAACACGCCGAAGCCACGGCGGCTCTTGCGCCGCTGCACAACGACCCATTCGACCGCCTCCTCATAGCGCAGGCGAAGGTCGAGAGCCTGACGCTCGTGAGCCATGACCCCGCGATCCGGGCGTATCCGGGGCTGGCCGTCCTCCCGTCCTAAAGTCTTGCGCACGGCCATTGAGCGGGAGAAGCGGGCGAGGATCGTCAACGGTCGGACCTCGGTGACTGCCGAAATGGCCCTGAAGCAGCCATCTGCTGACCGAGAACAGATAGCCCGCCAGGAGATTTTCCCGACCGCAGAGTCAGGCTTCTCCTCGTGAGGACCGAGGCTTGCTGTCTGCGCGTCTTGGCTCCCCGAGAAGAAGCCTGCTCTTCCAACCTCGAGATTGGATATGGCCGCGGCCTCCTCCAGCAGGGCCCGAGCCGTCACCAAGTAATACACCGACACACGATTGACCCCATCCGACACCATCCGAAACGTTGGCCAGCTTCTTCAGGTACTTCTGGTACGACGCCCCGTCGGCCCGCCGCACGATCGTCCGCATCGTCGCGTTGGCCTCCAGCGTCGTCGCGTCGATGGCTACCTTCCGACCCTTCAGGAGTCCTTCCTCCTGGGCCACCCTCAGCACCCAGTCGAAGACCTCCCGGTGAACCTCTTCGGGGAACTTGCGCCTCAGTCCCGACAACGTCGAATGGTTCGGGGTCGCTTCCGTCAGCCCGTAGCCCAAAAACTCCCGCAACGACAGCGAGTCCGCGCACTTCCACGCAATCCCTCGCTCGGAGGACAGCCCTTCAAAGTACCCCACGAACATCATCCGCAAATAGGTCTCCGGCGGAATCGACGGTCGCCGCAGCGTCTCCGCGAAGATCTTCTTCTCCTCAACCAGACCCTCGACAAACCGATCGAACCCGTGACGCGCAAGAAGCTCGTTCAACCGGCGGTAGAAGATGTGCCCTTCACCTCGCGCCAGCTCGCTTGTCGTCACCCACAACGGCGGTTGCTTCCCATCCTCCCGGCTTCCCATCGACATCGTGCCTTCCTCCCTCGACAATCTCTGTCGATGAAAACCCACACGGCAATTACTTCATGCCAAAAGAATCAGACTTTTTCCACGGGCTGTTAAGGGAGATCTGTTATGGCGGCGGCCTCCTACAGCAGGGCCCGAGCCGTCACCAAGTAATACACCGACGCACGATTGACCCCATCCGATTCCCGTTTCCCCGAGCCGGATGGCGAGATATTTCGGCAGGGACGAGTCCACGCTCGTGCGAGGCGTGCTCAAGCTGGAAGAGAAGCTGAAAAGCGATACATCTTTGCGCCGACGCCTTGTTCGATTGGATGCAACCCTTCGATCCACATAATACATGACTACACGGTTGACCCGTTACGGTTCTGCGGTTTCTGCGGACTTCTTGGCGCGCCACAGGCAGAGCTCAAACGCCCCGGCGCGGGCCGCTTGCGTGAGCGCGCGCCCGCCTTCGCCTAGCAGGACCTGGACCGGCGGCACACCGTCGCAGAACACGTCCGCTAGGTCGCCGTTGGGCCCGCGGGCCAGCCCCGACTCCGCCGTCAGGTCTTGGAACAACTCCAGATGCAGTCCCGCGCCCGCGAGGTGCTGCTCGAACTCGGGCCGGTCGATCAAATACGCGATCGCGTGCAGCCGGCAGATCGGCTCGATGTAGCGCCGCTCTCCGTCGGCGTCCAAGCCGGCCGCCTTCATCCAATCGATGCCGGCGAACCGCCCGCCGACGCGCAGCACGCGCGCGCACTCGCGATAGAAACGAGCCTTGTCCGGCATGTGACAACCCGATTCGAAGATCACCACGGCGTCGAACGCCCCTTCGGGAAACGGCAGTCGCATCCCATCGGCCACCACGAAACGCGCGCGCGCCGACAGCCCGCGCTCGACGGCGCGCCGTCGCGCGATCGCGACTTGGTACGGCACGATATTGACGCCGGTTACACGTGCGCCCGAATGAGTCGCGACGGTGAGGCTGGGGCCGCCGACGCCGCAGCCCACGTCCAAGACCTCGGAGCGCGGCCCGAGGGCGCACTCGGCGGCTACCCGCTGCTCGATGGACACCAGCGCCTGGCTCGGCGCAATATGGCGGAAAAACACGGGCAGGTGAAACGAATCGCCCCAGCGCTGGCGATATCCGTCGGTAACGCGATTATAGTATTCGATTACGGCGGCACGATATCGCGCAATACGCGCTGCCCGGTCCGAGACCACCTGGATGAACTCGCGATCGTCCATCATCCCTCAGTGCAAGAAGTGCGGGAGCAGCGTCGTCAGTCGTCCAGGCGCGCCGGTGCCGGTGAGCCGGGTGCAGCCGAATCGCGCGCGATGAATCCCAAAATGAATCGGAATCAATCCCGGAACCAATACGCGCGAAACGGAAAAGCCGAGCTCGGCGAACGCGCGCGGCGTGATGTCGACGCCATATGCGCGATATCCGCGCACGGCGAGCGCGGCGAGGAGCTGCGCCCGCGCGCTGTCGTCGCTCGCCGCCTCACCGACGGCAATGGGTGCGCCCTGTTGCAGCGTGGCGGCGAGCCGCTGCCGCAAGAGCCCGTGCAGCGGGCCGCGATGATAGAGCGCGTAATGGTCGCCCGTCGCGCGCACCTGTGAAATCGCGCGATATTGAAATGAAACCGAATCCTCTTCGCAAAGCCAATCGAGCGCGCCACCGAGCTCATCGAGCGCGTGGGAGAGCGCACGGCCGCCGTCGGGATGGCAGCCGAGCCCATAGCCGAGCGCCTCGCCGCGCAGCGCGAGCACGAGAAAACAGGGCACCCCGAGGTCGTAGGTCAGCCGGCAGATCGTCACCACGAACCCGCGCGCGCGCGCGCGCTCCAGCGGCGCCAGCAGCGACGGCGTGGTCACGCTCGCGAGGTCGAGCGTGGCGGTGGGCGGCGCACGATACCAGAACAGCATCACGCCGTCGCGCTCGACCACTTCGCAGAGCGCGGTCAGCTCGGCGGCGGCGCGCGTGCGGTGGGCCGCGCTGCCGCTCGAGGTCTCCATCACCAGCGGCCGGCGCAAAAGGGGTGCGCGCGGAAACACCAGCTCGATCGGAATCAGACGGCGCGTGCCGTCGTGCAGGTCGAACGCCGGCACCCATTCGCGCGGCGCCTCGGCGTGAAAACGCTCGCACTCGAAGGTGGGGTCGGCGTATTGCGGTTCGGCGTAGAGGCCGAACGCCGCGGGACACAGCGCCTCGTCGCCGAGCGCGGCGTAGGGCGCCACCGTCGCGGTTGGCAGCTCCGGCGCGCCGAACTGCGCTTGCCGCTCGACGTACTCCATCACCGCCAGCAGCGCCGCGCGCTCGGCCGAATCGCCCGCGCCATAGCCCGCGATCATCCCAGGCGTCGCATCGCGAGCGCGCGCGACGGCGCGAAACGGCGCGCCCGCCAGCGGTCCGGCGGCGCGGCGCAGCTCGACGTGCAGGCCGAGTCGCTCCTGCGCGGCGATGAGAGCACGCCGGTCGTCCTCAGCGGCGCTCATCGTCGCCTCCGAGCGCCAGCGCGTAGACAATCGCCTCGTCGGGGTAGGCGAGCCCGGCGTCGATGCTCAGCTCCTCGTCGGGGAACCCGCAGAGCGGAATTCCCGACAGGCCGAGCGCGCTGGCCACCAGCAATAGATTCTGCGCAATGTGGCCGGCTTCGAGCAAAGCCAGCCGATATGCCTTTTCTCCGTATTTTCCCAACGAAGGTCGCGCGAAATCGACAAAGAGGAGTATCAGTATGGCGGCGCCGGCAATGGCGTTGTCGTCGAGAAAACGGCTGATCAGGTCGGCCCGCGGGCCGTCGTCATGTGCGAGCAGCCGATGTGAAAAGACCTGATAATCGTAATATTGGATATTCAATCCTTCGACCGCGAGTGGGCACACCAGCGCCTCGACCGGGTAGAGCGCGCCGCCCGACGGATAGGTGCGCCGCCCCGGCGGTCCGCCCGGCACCGGCGGCAGCGCCGGCTGTTCGCGCGCGCCGCAACCGAGCGCCAACAGCGTGCCGAGCTGCGCCGCCGTCAGCGCACGCCCGGACAGCCGTCGCGAGCTGTGCCGCGCCGACAGCGCTTCGGCGAGCTGCCCCGACAGCGACGGCGGCGGCAGCGCCACCGCGCCGCCGTCGGCATATTCGCGCGCCAGCCGGCGCCGCTCGTCACCCGCGGCGTTCGGCGCCAGCTCGCGCGGCGCTACGGTGCGCTGATGCAGCTCGGCGAGCACGCAGCCGAGCCGCCACGGCAAGAGCACGCGCTCCTCGCGCAGCCGCCCGAGCAGCGCCTCACCGCCAGCACCCAGGCCCCGCGCGCCAAGCGCCTGCAGGAGCCAGCTCGCGCGTCGGGGCGTGTCGAGCAGCTCGACAAGCGCACACACGCGCCGGCCTTCGCCCAAAAGCGACACCCCGGGCGCGCCCGCTCGTTCCAGCACCGCGTCCTCGCCGACGACGCGCAGCACGACGTCTTCGGCCAGGCGGAGCATCAGCGCCACAGCGTCGCGTACGCCAGGAGCTCGCGCAGCGCCGCCACGCCGTCGGGCTCGAACGGCCCCTCCAGGGCCGCGCACGCGTCGTCGAGAAACCGCTGCTGCGTCGCGCGCACGCGCTCGCAAACGCCTTCCCGCTCCAATCGCGCGCGCCGCTCGTTGCGCGTGGCCGGCGCGACCCCGCCGAGATAGATCAACGGCAGGAGCGGCCGCCCATTGGCGAGCGAGTTGCCCGCCGGCTTGCCGAGCTCGTGCGATTTGGCCAGCAGGTCCAGCATGTCGTCGCAAATTTGAAAAGCGATCCCGAGATTGCGCGCGTAGTCGGCCAGCTGCTCGACGGCGGCACGGCCGGCCCCGCCGAGGATTGCGCCGCAGGTCGCCGCGGCGACGAACGGCGCCGCCGTCTTGCACGCGACCATCTCGAGATACGCGCGCTCGGCCTGCACCGGCTCGGCCCACAACAGCTCGTCGAGCTGGCCACGGCAGCATCGCTGCGCCTGGCGCGCCAACATCTGCATCGCGTCGAGCACGCGCGCCGCCGGGTGAAGCGCGCGCGCTTCTGCCAGCACGCTGAACGCGCGCGACAGCAGATAGTCTCCGAGGACCAGCGCCGCGCTCGGGCCCACGAGCACGTGCAGCGCGGGCAGCCCGCGCCGCTCGTCGGCGCGATCGATGAGGTCGTCATGGAACAGCGACGCGCCGTGCAGCAGCTCAATCGCCACGGCCGCCGCCATCACCGCCTCCGGATCGCTCCCGACGGCGGCAGCGGCGGAAAATACGGTCAGCGCCCGCAGCAGCTTGCCGCGCTCGAAGTAGTCCACCAGCACTGCAGCGGCCGGCGCTTCCGCCGCCAGCCCCGCCACCAAGTGCGCGCGACAGCGCTCCAGGTGCGGCCGGTAGCGCCACGCCGGGTCCTGCAGTTGCGCGAGCGCGGCGGCGCTCATCGCGCGAGCAGCGCCTTCAGGCAGAAGGTCGTCGTCATGGTGCGGCTGCCGTAGACGACTTGACCGTCGACGGTGGGAAACAAGATCCACGGCTGCGACGACCAACCGCCGTCGGGCTGCTGCGACGCGAGCAGGTACTCGACGCCGCGCGTGGAGGCCGCTTGGCGGCGATCGCCGAGCGCGGACAGCGCCAGCAGCGCCAGCGCCGTCGAGAGCGGCTCGCTGGCCACTTCGCCCCAGCCGCCGTCGCTGCGCTGCTGCGCGTGGAGAAATTCACGCGCGCGCGCACGCGCGGGGATGCCGGGCATAAGCGCGGTGAGCACCGCGGCGACCTTGAAGGTCCCATAATAAGGGCCGGTGTACCACTTGCTGGTCCACGAGCCGGCGGCGTCTTGCACCGAGACGAGATATTCCGCTACGCGCGCGAGGACCGCCTCGTAGCGCGGTCGCTGGTAAAGGAGGCCGGCGACCAGATTTGCTACCACTTCGCAGTGCACGCCCCAGCCGCCCATCACCTCGAGATAGCCGCGAATCGCCGCGTCGCCGGGTGAGCGGCCGCGCGGATCGAGGATCCAGGTGTGAATGCCGCCGTCGGGCTCGATGGCGTCGAGCGCCAGGCGCACGCCGTCGTCGCACGTGGCCGCCAGCGTGGATCCGCCGACGCGCTGCAGCGCCTGTAACACCTGCCCGAGGTCGTCGGTGTCGGGCGGCAGCTCGGTCACCTCCGGGATGTAGCTCCAGCCGCCGCGCACGTCGCGATGCTTGACGCGCAAGATCGCCATCACCTCAGCGGCGAGGGTGGCGGCGGGCACGGGCAAGCCGGCGTCGCGCGCGTCGAGCAGCCCGTCGAGCGCCACCGCGCGAAAGGAGAGGAGCGCCGGGTGCGTCTCGTAGCGGCGGTCGGCGCGCGGAAAATGCAAGTGGTGAATTGCCTCGGTGTAGTCGGCGCGCTGCTGCGCCAGCAGCATCTCGACCGCGGCCAGCGCCGGGCGGTCGCCGCGGAAGGGGCGTGCCCCCGTCTGTGTCTTGGGGGGCGGGTCGTCGCTCGGCCAGTCGGTCCAACCGGCGACGACGCGGCGGGCGAATTCCATCAGGGGCGCGGCGGTGGCCGCGTCGACGCCGAACGCGCTCGCGTCGAAGAGCGCCAACAGCTCACCTGCCGCCTCGTCGACGAGCTGATAGAGGTCGGCGTCGGCGACGCAGGGGCGACGCTCGCTGCGCAGTCGCTCGTCGAGGCGCAGCAGCAGCGCGCCCGGTCGCTTGCGCTGGCAGTCGTCGAGCAGATCGACCAGATCGTCGACGCGCCAGAAGATCTGCCCCAGCGTTTCGGCGGGGCGCAAAGGCGGCGCGGGAGCGGGGCTGGCCAGCGCCGCGATCTGCAGCATCGCCACCGACGGCAGCACCGACTTGGCCCGCAGATCGGACAGCGGCTGGGCCGGCTCGCCGAGGCTGACGCGCCGCTCGGCCTCGAGCTGGCGCACGATCGACTCGCCGAGCCCCGCCCACGCGGCGCGATTGCCGCTCGCGCGCAGCAGCGCCCGCCCTTCGGACGCGCACAGCCCCACCAGCGTCAGCACCAGCTGCAGGCGGGGCTCCGGCTCGTGGCGGTGCGCGGCGGCCAGAAGCGCCTCGATCTCGTCGGTGTGGTCGAAGATCGCGCTCACCAGGTCGGCGGCGATCAGGTCGAACAGCCGCGAGCAGTCGGGCCGCTCGTCGACCAGATAATCGATGATTGAGATGGCGCTGTTGAATGCGGCGCCCAAAATGGCGACGCGCTCGTCGCCGGGGTCGCCCGCCGTCAGCGCCGCGAGCGCGCGCGCCTGGTGATATCCCAGCGCGGCCATGCGTGGCAGGTGGTCCCACAGATAAGGCTCTATATCGGCGATGGCGTGATATCCCGCCGCGTCGACGAACGCGGGAAAACGCGTCGGAAACAGGTGGTCCCGCAGCCGCAGGCCGAGCGCCTGCCAGTCGCCGCGCTCGCGCTCGAGCGCCGCGCCGTCGTAGCTGAACCCGTGCGCGCACAGCGCGGCGCGCACCACCGCGGCGAAATGGGTGTTATCGAGAATCCCCCGATAATCGACCACGCGACCTCCTGCAAAGAGACAGCGATGCCCGGGAGCCGGCAGCTCCCGGGCGTCCGAGTGATCACGATCGACTATTACGACCAGCAGTGGCTGCAGGTCGGCGGCGGCTCGACGTGACGATGCAGCGCCGCGTACATCGAGCTATAGGAGTCGGTGTTTCCCCAAACCGTGTCGTATCCGGGCGCGCCGACCCAGAAGGTCTGGCCAAAGCCGATATACATATAATACCAACCATCGCCGTTATTATAATTAGCCACGCTGAACGTGGCATTGGTGAGTCTCACGCCATTGCTGACGTCATAGACATTGATCCACATAATCCCCTCCGATGTGAAAAACGGCGTTTATGGCTTCTTGATTCCCCCGATGCCGGGTTCACCCTTGGCGTGAATGCCCTCTCTCGCCGCCAGCTCCTCGCCGCTCATCTCGGGCGGCACGCTGTCCGGCTTGGGCGCATGCGCGATCGGCGGGTGCGTCACGCCGATGACATGGCCGCCAACCGCGGCGGCGCGGCCGAGGCCGCTCAGATCGGCGATCTTGGCGACCAGATCGTGGACGTTGGAGATCGGGAAATAATACGAGGGCACATGTTTCTGGATCTCCGCCAACGTCATGTGCCGTCCGCGAATCGTAACCGCCGTCTGGTCGCCGCCCATCGCCTCCGACAGCTCGTGATAGCTGTGGATGGGAAAACTCACCTTGTTCGCGACGGTCTGCACCGCGCGAACGGCCTCCGCGGCTTCCGGGTGGTGCTTGAGCACCATATTGACGAGCTCGAGATCGTCAATCTTTCCTTTTGGATCGGGCATCATTCCCTCCTTTTGAAATGGGTTCAATTCCAGCGAAAGCGTTCGGTTCCATCACGGCACGCAGGCAGTTGCAGATCGCGCCCGCGGCGTCGTGCTCGCCGCGGGCGACCGCGACGGTAATATGCTCCAGCATGCGGCTCAGCACGGCGCGGCTCCCATCGGAGAGGCGGCCTTCCCACAGCGCCTCGCGCCATAACTCGAGCGCGCGCGGCTCGGCGCTGAAAATGAGCGCGTGCATGAGCGCGTCCATGGCCAGCACCGCTTGGGGACCGAGCGCGCCCTGTCTCGGGCGTTCCCGAATCACGCGCTCAATCGAACCCACCAGCTCGCCCACACGCCGCGGCGCCTCACCCATGGTCCCCCCTCAGGATCGCTCTCGAGCTAGGTCGCGCTCGGAAGCGGCAGCAGCCCTCGCGAAATGAGAAGCTCGACTACCTTGCCGATCAGCTCGGCATCCGATTGCACCGGAAAAAAGAATTCCGGAATCAAACTGGCGCCGAAACGCGCGTCATAAGACATGCCGCGGAACTGCACGTCCGCTCCGCTTTCCACCATCTGCTCGACGAAGTCGTCTTTCGTGGCCATGGGGAACTTGAGCTTGCGATCACTCACCAGCTTGGTGAGGTCCGGATATGCCACGGGATTGAATTCCATCATCGCCGCCCCTCGATTCGCGCGCTCAGTCCATGCGCCGCGAATCATCGGGCGCCAGTCTTGCAGGAGGCGCTCTTCCAGTCAAGACACGACTTCGAACCCTGCAACTGGGCGAATATCAGCAGGGCGGCGGTCCTATATCTTCATTCGGCACAAAGCTCCAATCCGGCGGCGGCGTGGCGTTCGGCGGCGTCGGGTCGAGGAACAACGAGGTCGCCAGATCGGGGCAATTGGGGATCTTGTGCCGACCTTGGCAACTCCTTCTGGTCGACGAAACAGAAAAGGAGAAACCCACACTGCCAAGGTAGCTTGTCACCGGCCAACAGCCTGAGGCGACTGGGCTTGCGCTGCTCTACGCCGCCGGGGTGTAGGGTTCTCCTGAAAGCTTCGCCGGCGAGTGCGGACCCGCCTCTACGCCGCAGGTATCTGGTCAGGAAGGGCTTGCGGTGCAGATCCCGGGGCGGCACGCGACCTGGCTCTCCCCCCGCCCGTGGAGGCGTTCGTCTACCGCCGCCGGAGGCCGCGGCCGAGACGCCGCTCTACAGGCTGCTCGAGTCCCTCTACGAGCGCCTCAAGGGATGCTGGGATGAGCGCTTCGAGCATCGTTACGGCTTCTGGCGCGGTCTGGTTGACGGCGTGGTGGCCCGCTACCTCGATTGCGGCATTCTCGACCACGGCTTTGCCCGCATCCGTTGCCCTGAGTGCAAGAAGGAGCTCCTGCTCGCCTTCTCCTGCAAGGGCCGCGGTCTGTGCCCTTCCTGCGGGGCCAAGCGGGTAGCCGCCTTCGCCGCCTTCCTGCCAGACGAGCTGCTCGCCGACGTCGGCCACGCACAGTGGGTGTTCACGGTGCCCAAGCTCCTGCGCCCCTACTTCATGCACCACCGAGAGCTGCTCGGCCCCTTGTGCTCGGCGGCGTGGGAGACCGTCCGCGACCTGATGGCGGAGGCTGTCTGCGAGAAGCAGGGCTTTCGCCCGGGAATGGTCGCTGTGGTGCACACCTTTTGAGACCAGCTCAACCTGCCTCCCCACGTACATGCCCTCGTAACCCGCGGCGGCTGGACGGCCTCTGGCGAGTGGATCGGTGTCCCGTACGTAGACCAGGGAGTTGCCGAGCTGCTGTTCCGTCACAAGGTGATCCGGCTCCTTGAGGGGGCCGGCCTCCTCGAGGAGGGCCGCGTCCGCCTGCTGCTGTCGTGGCGCCACACCGGCTTCTCCGTCCACAATCAGGTGCTCGTGCCGCCCGGCGACGGCCGCGCCATCGAGGCGCTGGCCCGATACTGCCTGCGCACCCCGGTCAGTCTCACCCGCCTGTGCTTGACGGCCGACTCCAGTACCGTTAAGTACCTGGCACGCGATGACCTCCACTCCCCGGGACGCAAACCAGCCGGCGCCGAGGGCGTGGTCGGTGTGGTGGTGGGTCAGGAGGACGTGACGGACGGGCACGGTTCGCGGAGCCTTCCCTCCACGAGCCGCGCGAAAACCGGCGCGATGAAGGGATCCACCAGGAGAGCGGCCGTCTCCCCCAGGATCGCCGTGCAGTTGGCGCCATAGCTCGTGGCGAGCCCTTCTCCTCCGAGCGTCCACACAAAGACGTTCTCGCGGAGCCGGGTCTCGGCCAGCGGGTTTGGGGAAGCCTCCGTCACCCCTTCGCGGGTGCGGCGTTGTCGACGAATTCGAGGATTTCCCCCGCGTGCTCGTCGGGCTTCACCTTCGGCCAGACCGCGGCGATCTTTCCTTTCTCGTCGATCAGATACGTGACCCGGTGGATTCCCTTGAACAGCCGGCCGTAGAGGGACTTGTCTCCCCACGCGCCGTAGTCCTGGACGATCTTCTTCTCCGTGTCGGCCAGCAGCCGGAAGGGGAGGTCGAATTTCTCGGCGAACTTCTTATGGGATTTCTCATCGTCCGCGGACACGCCGAGGACTTCGATCCTGCGTTTCTTGAAATCCGCGAACCCGTCGCGAAACGCGCAGGCTTCCTTCGTGCATCCGGGCGTGTCGTCCTTCGGGTAGAAGTACAGGACGACTTTCTTCCCCGCGAAGTCCTTTAGAGCAACGCTCTTTCCGTCCTGGTCGGTGGTCTTGAAATCGGGCGCCTTGTCACCGGGCTCGAGCAGTTTCATCATTTCCTCCTTGTTTTCGTTTTCAATCCGGGGAGCGAAACTATGGCCCTCTCATTCCCGCGAGCGAGCCACCGACCTGTCATCCTGAGGAGCGAAGCGACGAAGGATCTGCTTCTCTCTGGTTCCCGCGGCGGGAGCAGATCCCTCGCTGCGCTCGGGATGACAAAGGGGGGCGAGGGGCTCGGGATGACAAAGGGGGGCGAGGGGCTCAGGATGACAGAACAAGCCGGATGAGAGAGCAAGCCGGATGAGCACACGTCAATGCTCCGTGGTCAAGGCGATGGCCGGAAGTTGCGCCTTCCGCAGCTCCTGGTTCAAGGCCGGGAGGTCGCGCGTTACGATCTCCTTCCACCGCGCAAGCAGCGTCGCGAGCGCCTTCAACGTTTCTTCGAGGGCGGAGAGCGTGGCCGCTGTCGGGCGGGCGTCCGCGCGATCGACCACCTCCAGGAGCGTCGCGAGATCTCCGTTCGATCGCGTCAGGTTGTTTTCCGACGCGGCGCGGGACGCGCGGCCGAACCGGCCGGAGACGCCCTCGAGAGTGGCGGCCTTCCCCTCGAGCGCGCCGACGGCATCCCGGGCGGCAGTCCTGTCGGCGCGTTCCCGGAGTGATTGGAGCTGCCGGCGGAGCGCCTGGACCTGCCGCAGCGCTTCAGCGTCCTCGTGCATCGCCGCGCAGATCTTCGTCGCGACCTCGAACTGCCGCGCGAGGTCCGAGGCCGGGGTCTTGACGCGCGGGTCCATCGCGACGGTCAGGGCCTGGGTGACGGTCGAGCCCCCGGCCGACAGCTTGACCGTGTATTGGCCCGGCAGGACCCAGGGCCCGAGAGGCTCGCGGACAGTGTCGCCGATGATGGCCGCGATCGGGAAGTCGCGGGAGAGCGCGTCGGGCGGCTTGTAGCGCAGGTCCCAGACGAACCGGTGGAAGCCGGCCGCAGCGGACAGGACCTGCGGCGGCCGGACCCAGTAGGTCGGGACGTTCAACTCCTTTTCGTTCACGGGCTCGGGCTTGTCGGCGCTCGAGAAGCGGCGCACGCTCTTTCCCGAAGCGTCGAAGACCTCGAGCGTCACCGGTCCCGCCGCGGCGGCCTTCAGCGTGTAGTCGAGGATCGCGCCGTCCGGCGGGTTTTTTCCGGCCGGCTCCTCGGGCGGAAGCGGCGTGTCCGTGTTGGTATTCCAGCGGACCCGGCGGGCGAGTTGCGGGCGGAAGAGATGCACGGGCGCGCCGGCCACTTCGGCGTCCTGCCGGCGCAGCGGCGTGATGTTGTCCAGGATCCAGAAGGAACGTCCGTGCGTTCCCACGACGATGTCGTCTTCGTGGATCACGAGGTCGCGGACCGACGTCGCCGGCATGTTCAACCGCAGCGACTGCCAGCGTTCGCCGTCGTCGAACGAGACCCAGACCTGGCGCTCCGTGCCGGCGAAGAGGAGCCCTTTGCGCTCCGGGTCCTCGCGCACCGTGTTGACGGGAGCGTTGTCCGGCAGGCCGCCGGTGATTCTCCGCCACGTTCTTCCGCCGTCGTGCGTCCGATAGACGTAAGGCTTCAGATCGTCCAGCCGGAACCGCGAGACCGACGCGTAGATGGTCGCCGCGTCGAAATGCGAGGCGTCGAGCTGCGTGACCTTGCTCCACGGCGTCATCTCCGGCGGCGTGACGTTCTGCCAGGTCTTGCCTCCGTCGCGCGTCACGTGGATCAGGCCGTCGTCGGTCCCGATCCAGATCACGTTGACGTCCTTCGGAGAGGGTGCGATGGAATAGATGACGCCGCGGTGT
>Ga0209009_1000508_pt1 | contig 13281 bp, 11 predicted proteins | sample BlaSpr_A8_OM3_M2_FD_187979 | JGI IMG/M metagenome (GOLD analysis project Ga0209009, IMG submission 187979) | Forest soil microbial communities from Thunder Bay, Ontario, Canada - Black Spruce, Ontario site 2_A8_OM3_M2 (SPAdes) (version 2) | ecosystem: Environmental > Terrestrial > Soil > Boreal... | reverse complement strand
GGCGCACCGGCTCGCGGCTCGGCCGGATGCGGCCTCGACCGCGAGCCTGGTCCCTCGCTCCGCGCTTCGCTCCCGCGGCGCGCGCCTCCTCCTTCGATTACCTCAGGAGACTTCGCGCGCCGCGAGCGTAAGCTCTGACGCCTCGGAGAACTCCCGGTGCCGCGACCGAACGCTGAGCTAAGACTTGCTGGCCCAACACCGCCCAAGAGCTCGCGGCGTGAGTAGTCTCCCGAGCGACGCGAGGGAGGAGGCTCACGCCGCGGGAGCGAGCGGACTGCGAGCGACGTTGGAATGGGACAATGTTGGAAGGAGGTCCTATGAAACTCATGGAGTTCCGGCGGAGTCCGATCCTTCGGGCCGGATCGCACGCGATAACCTTTCGAGAAAAGGTGGGCGAATGAACCGCGAGTACGTGGAATGGGATTCGCCGATCCTCGGGCGCCGGATGAGGCTCTTGTGGTTCGGGCATGCGGGCCGGACGATGATCTGGTTTCCGACGTCGAAGGGGAGCTTCTATCAGTACGAGGACTTCGGTCTGATCGGCACGGTCTCAGACCTCGTCGAGGCAGGCGCGCTCCAGATCGCCTGCGTAGACAGTGTCGACGCCGAGAGCTTCTATGCCGAGCACCTGCCGCCGGCCGAACGCATGGCGCGGCACGACCAGTACGACCGCTACGTTCACTCCGAGGTCGTTCCGTGGGCGCGCCAGAAGGGCGGATCGGCGAAGGTCGGGACTTTCGGGACTTCCTTCGGCGCCTACCACGCGGTCAATTTCGGGTTCCGGCATCCGGACGCCGTGGACAAGGTCGTCGGCTTTTCAGGCAGGTACGACATCCATGCTTTCCTCGACGGCTGGTGGGGCGATCTCGCCTACTTCCATTGCCCGACCGCCTACGTTCCGAATATGGACCGCGAGTGGGTGGACCATCTCTCGCGGATGGACATCGCGATCGTGACGGGAGCGACCGACAACATCCTCCAGGGCTCGCAGGACATGATCCGAATCCTTCAGGAAAAGGGGATCCCGCACCGCGGCCACATCTGGGACGCCCCCTATGGCCACGACTGGCCCTGGTGGAAAGAGCAGATCAGGCACTACGTGCCGTAAGGCGGACGTCGTTTTTGCCGCGGGAGGCGAGCGTCAGCTCGCCGACATGGGCCACAGGCAACCGGAGGAGCCGACCCAGGTCCGGTCCTTGTTGAAGGCGACGCCCATCATCTTTCCCTGGGAGAGGCGGGCGAGGGTGATGACCGGGAAGGGCCGGCCGTCTTTCCAGACGAACATCACTCGGATTTCGACCTTGGAGGAGTGGCCGTCGGTCGTTTCGATGACAGGCGCGTAGTCCACCTTGCGCATCAGGAGCGTGTGGGAGCGCTCCTCGGGGGCGACCGCGTCGAGGTCGGCCGGCGTCACGTCCACCTTCACGCCCGCTCCGGCGAAAGAGAAGAGGGGCTTCAAGACCCAGTTCTCGAGGTCTCCGGGAGGGCCCGGGAGATCCGACAGGAAGTGTGACTCGGGGACCGCCGGATGTCGCAGCGCCGGCAGCGCGTACTTCGACCAGCGGAAATACCAGTTGGGATGTCCGGCCCAGGAGACGTCGAGGTCCTCGCGGAAATCGATCGGGAGCTCGATCCCCTTGTGGGCGAGCTCGTCGAAGATCAATCGGTTGTAGATGCGCAGGATGCGCGTCATCTTTGCGTCACGGTCGTACCAGAGCTCCCGCCCGCGTTTTTCGATCCGGGTCGGGTCTACCGCCCGCACGCCCCAGAGCTTCTCGGTGAAGGCGAAGTCCACGAAGGTCTTCTGCGTCGGCGGGTCAAGATCGAGCAGGACGACGTTTTCCGGCGGAAGGCCGCCGAGGATGGCGTCGCCGACCTCGCGGCGATAACCCTCCGCGTCGAGGCCCGAGAGGAAGAGATCGAGCGCCGACCCTTCCGGGCAGAGGTCGCGCAGGGCCAGCGATTGAAAGAGCTGGAAGGCGTAGAGGGAGGGAAAAGCCTGGAGCTCGATCAGTTTCGGCGCCAATTTGCCGCCGGCGTCGCGCGTGACGGCGAAGTCCGTGACGGCGAAGACCGGGTGCGCGTCCGATCCGGGGACGTCGAAGCGGGCCGGAACCGCCGCCTCGGAACGCTTCAGCGCTTCCGGCGTCGAGAGCTGCTTCCAGATGTCCAAGGACGCCGAGACCATCTCGTCGCGAAGCCCGGGGGGCAGGAAGACCGGCGACTCGGCCAGATGAAACGGGATCGGGCAGCCGGCCTCTTCTTCCAGCCGCCGGCGATACCGCCGGTACTTCTCGTCGGTGTAGGCCGCGTTGAAGGACCGGCGCAGCTCCGGGATCATCCGGGGATTGAGGGATTGAAGGATTGAAGATTGAAGGATTGACGATTCGAAAACAAACGAGGGGCTTTGGACTCAATCATTCAATCCATCCATCACACAATCGCTCAATCAAATCAGGAACTTCCCTTCCGCCATCACCTGGTCGTCGTCGAACCAGATGTCGAACCGGCGGCCGACGATGTCGATGTGGGTGGAGCTGCGCCACTTGGCGCCCGTGTGCTCGGAGTAGGGGTGGCCGAAGGCGAGGTGGAGCGTGGGGAGCTTCTCGTCCTGCAGGATGTTTCCGATGATGTCCTCGAGAGCAACGTTGGTGCCGATCGCGAACTCGCCGACGCGGTTGGAGTTCTCGTCCGTCGAGGTGTACGCGCGAAAGTCGTTGACGAGGTCCCGGTTGGCGCAGCGGATTTCCGTGATCCGGCTGTCCTCGATCGTGACGGATAGCGGGGTGTTCTTCAGGTCGCCGTAGCGCGCGCAGAGATACTCTCCGACGACTCCGTCGGCGATATAGACGCCGTCCACGCGGGCGGGGGCGGTCAGGACCTCGCCGCCCGGCAGGTTTCCCCACTTCGCCGTCGAGATGATGCCCGAGGTCTTCAGCCACTTGATCTCGGGATCGAACGTGGCCTCAAGGTATGAGCCGGCGCCGGAACGCGCGACGATGCGGGTGGCCTTTTCCGCGCGGTCGCGGACGCGCCGCGAGATCGCGTCCACCTCGTTGAAGTCGGCGCGCATCGCCTCGCACATGATCCGGTGGGAGATCGACACCATGTGGGCGTGCCGGATCTGCCGGCGGTCGATGACCTGCGTCAGCTCGCGGCGGAAGGCGAGCTCGCCGGACTTCGGCTGCCCGGCGTAGATCGACACGTCGGCTGTTTCCAGCGCCTCGCGAATCGGCGCGGGCAGCGAGAGACTCGGGCGAGGGCCGTAGTCATCCATGACGTGGACATCGATCGACGCGCCCGCCTCCCGGACCTGGTCGGCCAGGCTCGCGGCGATCTCTTCGGTCTCGAGGTCGGTGACGAGGACGACCCGCTCGCGGGGCGCGACGCGCAGGCATGTGCGGACGGCGTTGCGCGCTCCGGGCACGAGGTCCTCGGCATAGGTCGTCCTGAGCTCGGTCAGGTTCTCCATTCTCGTGGTGCTCCCTCTCTGTTCAGGCCGTCAGGCCTGCGGCGCGGCGGTCTTCAGGCCCTCGAGGCCGAGGCCGTGGGACGTCTCCTCGCAGATGTAATCGACGACCTTCTTCAAGTCCCCCCCGGTCTCCCCGTAGACGCGGAGCTGGCGGTCGGCCCCGGTGCCGTTCTCCAGGATCCAGTTTACGCGCTCCACTTCCTCGCGCGATCCGAGCTCGTCCACGACGTCGTCCACGAAGAGGAGCATTTCCCTTGCCAGCTCCCGGAACGGGACCTCGATCTCCTTGCCGAAGTCGATCATCTTCCCGTCGATGCCCCAGCGGCTGGCGCGCCACTTGTTCTCGAGGATCAGCGCGCGCCGGTACTTGCGCCACCCGAGGTTCTGCTCCCGCAGCTTGAAGAGCTTCACGCAGATCGCCTGGACGAGTGCCGCGATCGTCAAGGTTTCGTCCATCCGCATGGGGATGTCGCAGACGCGGAACTCGATCGTCTCGAAGAAAGGGTGCGGCCGTATGTCCCACCAGATCTTCTTGCCGTTGTCGATGCAGTTGGTCTTGACGAGGATCCGCACGAAGTCGTCGAATTCGGCGGGCGATTCGAAGTACTCCGGGATGTTGGTGCGCGGGAACCGGTCGAACACCTTCGTGCGGAAGCTCTTCAGGCCCGAGTTCCTTCCGAGCCAGAAGGGCGAGTTGGTCGAAAGGGCGAGCAGATGCGGCAGGAAATAGCACGCCTCGTTCAGGATCTGGAACGCGATCGTGCGGTCCTTGATGCCGACGTGCACATGGAGGCCGAAGATCAGGTTCGCCCGAGCCAGGAGCTGCATTTCCTCGACGACCTGGTCGTAGCGGGGATCGGGGAAGATCTTCTGGTCGGCCCAGTTCGAAAAGGGATGCGTGCCGGCCGCGGCGACCCGCATGCCGTTGCGCGCGGCGAGGCGGATGATCTCGGACCGGGTCTCGGTGATGTCCCGCCGGACCTCCTGGATGTTCCGGCAGATGCCCGTGCCGAGCTCGATGACAGACTGGTGCATCTCGGGCTTGACGCGCTCCTTGAGCAGCCGCCGGCCCTCTTCCAGCATCTCCTGGACGTGGGAGCGCAGCTGCCGGGTCTCCGGGTCGATGATCTGGAATTCTTCCTCGACCCCGAGGGTGAAGGCCGGCCGCTCGATCATGCCGTCGGGGGATCGTCCGGGCGGGCCGGACGGCGGGCGGCGGGCCTCCGGGCGGGGCGCTTGTTTGCGTCGGGCCCCGCGGGCGCGGCGGCCGTCTCCGGAGAAAGGAGTGCCCGCCAGTGGAGCCGGGGTGGCGGCTCTGCTCCCTGCCCGACGCGCTCGATGAGCCACTCCGCGGCATGTTCCAGGATCCAGCGGAAGTTCTCCTCGCCCACCGAGGCCGGGTCCGCGTCCGGCGCGGGGTTCAGAAAGTCGATCGCGTAGGGGACTCCGCCGCGCACGGCGAACTCCAGCGTGTCGAAGTCGTAGCCGAGCGCCTCCGTCAGCTTCAGGCAGTCGCCGCGGATCCTTTCCACGAGCGCGGGCTCGACCGGCGGCGCGTTCTTCACGTACCTGTTCGCGTGCGGCTGCCGCGGGTCGTACCGCATGATGTAGACGTGCTTTCGCCCGATGACGTAGCAGCGAAAATAGTCCTCGAAAACGATCTCCTCCTGGAGCGTCATCACGTTCTGGCCCGAGGCCTCGTAGGTGGCGAAGAACTCGCCGGGATTCGCGACGCGGTACACGTTCTTCCAGCCGCCGCCCGAGTAGGGCTTGAAGTAGGCGGGGAAGCCGATGTGCGAAAAGATCGCCTCCCAGTCCAGGGGATATGCCAGATTTGACATAGAAGCCGACGTCGTGTCGGGCGGATGCTGGTTGGAGGGGAGGAGCACCGTCTTCGGCACCGCGACGCCGACGGCGCGGGCGATCACGTTGTTGAAGAACTTGTCGTCGGCCGACCACCAGAACGGGTTGTTGACGACGACCGTGCCATCCGCCGCGAACTTCTTGAGCACGGCCCGGTAGAACGGGATGTCCTGGCTGATCCGGTCGAGAATCAGGTCGTAGGCCTTCGGCGTTTCGAGGCTCACGCCTCCGATGTGGGCCGGCTCGGCCACGACGCCGGCGGCGCCCGAGCCGTTGATCCTGTCCACCAACGCCAGCGGGAAAGTCCGCTCCTGTCCGAAAAGGACGCCGATGCGTTTCATGAGAGCCGGCGATTATGCCATCAAGGAAAGTTATCAGTCGTCAGTTGTCGGTTTTCAGTTCAGGCACCGCCGGGAAGCTCCGGACCGAGAAGTGAGAACTGAAAACTTGGGACTTATTTTACGACATCAAAGGCCTGGCGACGGAGAGGCCCGAAACGGAAGATGGCGAAGTCTTCGTCGAGGCTGGCGACCCGGCGAAGCCCCAGGCGCAGCATGACGGCGAAGCTCGTCCGGTCCACGATGGAGAAGTCCTGGTCCGGGAAGTCTTCGGACACCGCCCATGCGACCTCGAGGTCTGCCGCCGTCACCGGCTCGATTTCGGCGGCGCCGGACCGTAGTCCTTCCCAGAATCGTTCTGCCGGCTTTCGTCCGAGCCGGTGCCGAAGCAGTTGCCACGTCTCGACGAGCACGTGATCCGAGGTCACGAGCGGTTCGGCGCCGGAGAGCGCCTTCGTGACGCGCCGGTGACTCGCGTCGCCGCGGTCGGCGGCGGAGTACCACGCGGAAGTGTCCACGTAGAGGCTCATCGGCGCAGACGGCGGCGGCGCTCCGCCATCACGGCCTCCCCAACCATGGCATCCTTCTCGCGGGCGACATCGGAGCCTGGCCGGGACGTTCCGAGGTTGAACACCACGGTGACATTCCCCTGCTTCCGCCGGTCTCCCAGATCGTGCGCGACGAGCCGGCGGACATACTGGGCAAAGGAGATTCCGAGCTCCGTGGCGCGGCGCCTGGCTCGCCGCTGCAGCTCCGGCTCCAGACTAACCTGAGTCCGTGACATCATGATGGCTCCATCATAACATCAGGGTTACCCGCGGGCGCGCAATGAACGTCAAGAGTCCAAGAGCCCCGGGCCCCCGTGCCTGAACTCACAACTCACAACCCTCCTTGACCGAAACACCTCTCGCCTGAGCATAGCCAAAGTCAAAAAGACGTTCCCGCGGACTCGCCTCTATCAACATCGGACCAGTGCGGAGCGAGGGCCTGCTCCTGGATCTTCCGCAGGTGCAGGAGGCCCTCGCCGGCGAGCTCCAGGAGATCGAGGAGCTGCTTCTGCGTGAAGGGCCGTCTCTCGGCCGTCCCCTGGATCTCGACGAAGGCGCCGGACGCCGTGCCGACGACGTTGCAGTCCACGTCCGCTTCCGAGTCTTCGAGGTACGCGAGGTCGAGGACCGCCTGGCCCGCGCAGATCCCGACGGACGTCGCGGCGACTGTCTCGCGAAGCGGCCACCGGGGGATGGCCCTCTCCCGGAGGAGCTTCGCCAGGGCCATGGCCAGGGCGACGCACGCCCCGGTGATCGCGGCGCACCGGGTGCCGCCGTCGGCCTCGATCACGTCGCAGTCGAGCGTGATCGTGCGCTCGCCCACGCCGCGCAGCTCCGTGACGCTCCGCAGCGAACGGCCGATCAGACGCTGGATCTCCTGCGTGCGCCCTCCCTGCCGGCCCGTTGCCGCCTCGCGGGGCGAGCGCGTGTGCGTGGCTCGCGGCAGCATGCCGTACTCGGCCGTGACCCATCCGCTCCCGGTCCCCTTCAGGAAAGCGGGGACGCGCTCCTCGACCGAGGCCGCGCAGAGGACGCGCGTCGAGCCGAGCGCGATCAGGGCCGAGCCTTCGGCGTGCTTCAGGGCACCGGTCTCGATGGAGACGGCGCGCATCTCCGAGGGCTTTCTTCCGTCGGGGCGGGGAGTCTTTGTCGGGCTCATGGCGCAACCTCGTTTCGCAGGTAGAGAAGCGGGCGGGTCAGGTCCACGTGGCCTCCGAGAGTCTCGGCCGGCTCGCCGTTGACGAGAAGACGGACGCGTGTCGTGTCGGCGACGTTCTGAAGGACCGTGTCCACGAGAGCGGCGACGATCGTCACTTCCTCCGTGGATCCGAAAGAGGGGGAGTCGAGGGAGAGGTCGAGGACAGCAACCCCGTCATTCAAGAGGAAGGCGTTTCGCAGTTGGAGACTCGGCGGGAGGGCCGCGACGAGGCCCTCGCGGGTCGGGCCGCGCTGCAGCTCGGCGAAGAGCGCCTTCAGATACGCGCTCGCGCCGGCCGGTTTGGGGATGTCGCGCTCTTCCGTGTGAAGTTTCTCGTCTTCCTTTCCCGGAAAGAAGACCGTGACGCGGACCGTCTGGATCGGAGTGACCGCCGGGGTTCCGGCCTCAACAGGAGTGACGGGAGCCGGCGCCGGGGTGACGCGCAGGAACGAGAGCCCGCGCCGCTTTCCCGTGGCGGCGACCCGCGGGCTCGTCAGGAGCACGGTGGCGACGACCGCCGCGCCGAGGAGGATGAGCAGGATCGCGGCCGCCCGCCGGGTCATGGCTTAATCCTCACGGAGGCCGCGACAGACATTACTCGGACAGCCCCCCAGGGGTCCGGGAAGACGAATCGGTTCCGGGAGTCGTCGCCGCGGGGGTTCGGGCCGCTCCGCCGGTCTTGCGCCGCTCGAAGAAGCGGCTGATGGCTCGGGCCACGGCGTCGGCGACACTCTGCTGAAAAGCGGGCGAGCCGAGCTTCTTCTCCTCCTCGGCATTCGAGATGAACGCGGTCTCGACGAGCACGGCCGGCATCGTCGCTCCCACGAGCACCCGGAACGGAGCCTGCTTGACTCCCCGGTTCTCCGTCCCCGAGAGCACGTTCAACTCTTCCTGCGTCGCCTCGGCGAGATCGCTCGATTCCTTCAGGTGCGCGGTCTGGGCGAGGTCCCAGAGGATGAAATCAAGGTCGGGGTTGCGCGCCGGCGCCGCAGCCGGGGTCGATCCGTACCCGCCGGAAAGCGCCGGCTGGTTCTCGCGGCTCGCGATCTCCTGCGAGAGCTTGTCCGATGCCTCGAGCGAGAGGTAGTAGCTCTCCGAGCCGCGGGCGCCCGCCGCGCGGGAGGAGTTCGCGTGGACGGAGACGAAGAGGTCCGCCTTCTCGTGGTTCGCCACCGCTGTCCTGTCGTCCAGGGGGATCGCGGTATCGGAATCGCGCGTCAGGACGACCCGGCAGGAAAGGACGCGGGGGAGCGTCGCTGCAAGCCGTTTGGCGATCTGAAGAGTGACGTCCTTTTCCTGCAGGCCGCCGGGGCCGACAGCGCCTGTTTCCGCGCCTCCATGGCCCGGGTCGATAACGATCGTGAGCGCTTGCTGGGCCGCCTCGGGCAGGACGATCGGCGCGGCCGGCCGGGCCGGAGCCGGGCGTCCGATCTCGACGACGACGCGGTCGGGCGAGGCAAGAGGGTAGGCTCGCGCGGTCGAGCCCTTCTCCTTGAACTCGATCGAGGCGGTGTTGCCGGAGAAGCGAATGGCCGTGATCAGCGGGTCGTCGTACCGGCGCTCCGCATAGGGAGGCACGACCTTCTGATTCGGCCAGCTGATCTGGAATCCCGTTTCGGTCAGGGCCGGGACGAAACGCGCCGCGGCCGACTGGCGGATCACGATCTGGGTCGTGGGTTCGACGTGTACGACGGCGACGTCGAGGGCGACCGCCGGCGTTCCCTCCGCGAGGACCCAGGCTCGCCGGGCGGCATCGTAGGCGCCCGTGGCGCCGGCGAGTGGGAAGAGGACCTTCTCGAGAAAATCGGGAGGCGCATAGAGCGCGCCGGCGACGACGCGCGCGGGCCGCGAGATCTGGAGAATCCGTTGATCCACGGGGACCTGCGTCGTGCCGGCGCCGACGAGGACGTGGTGGCCGGCGGTCGTCAGCGTGAGGACCCCGGTCGTCGAGTCCGTGGCGACCTCGAACCCCAGCGCCCGGGCGGAGTCGGCGACCTGAAAATCGGCGCCGGCCGTCGCCACGGCGTGCGACTGGCCCCTCCAGAGGATCGCCGCGGAGTCCTCGGGTCCTGCCGCCGCCGGAAACGCCGGGAAAAGCAGGGCTGCCGCGGCCGCGCCGCGGATCAGGGAGAAGAGCGGTCCGCCCGCCATCGCGGGCACTCTCCGTCCGGGCGTTTCCGCTTCTGTGCCAGAGGTTCGCAGAACGAGCCAAGTATAAATGCCCGCCGCGCCTGTCCCGGCCTGGCGGCATCGGGGTGTCGCGCCAATCTCGCGAGAACGGTCGGGGAACCGCTACACTTCCGAAGCCGTCTGCCATGAAAAAGCTGGTCCTGGTTCTCGCCCTGGCTGCCGCCGCGCTGCTCGGCTAGCCGAGGTATCTCGACATGGGAGTCATCCCCCGCCACTGACGAAGCCCGCATCGGCGCTGTGGTAGCTTCGCCGGGATCGTGAGGTCACGGGCCTTTCGGGTTTCGCTCCTGCTTTTCGGCTCGGGTCTGACGGCGCTCGTCTATCAGATCGCGTGGATGCGCGAACTCCGCCTCGTGTTCGGGTTCTCCACGGCCGCCTCGGCCGCGGTGGTCGCGATCTTCATGGGCGGACTGGGAATCGGCAGCTGGATTCTCGGCCGGCGGGCGGACGAGGCGGCGCGGCCCCTCGCCTTCTACGGCAGGCTCGAGCTCGCGATCGCCGGCTCCGCCGCCGTAACGCCGGCGCTTCTCTGGCTGGTTCGCGTTGCCTACATCTCTCTGGGTGGATCGGGGCAACTGGGACTCCTCGGCGGGACACTCCTCAGGATTCTCTTTTCGGCGCTGGTCCTGGTGGTGCCGACCGTCCTGATGGGCGGCACGCTTCCGGCCGCGACGCGAGCCGTCGAGACGGAGGAGGATCCGGGCCGCCGACTGCTCGCCCTCCTCTATGGATCCAACACTCTTGGCGCCGTCGCGGGGACGCTTGTTTCGACCTTCTATCTGCTCGAGGCGCTCGGGACCCGGCGGACGCTCTGGGCCGGCTGCATCGTCAACGCGTTGGTGGGGCTCGCGGCGGTGCTCTGGTCGAGACCCGATGTGACTGTCGCCGCCACGGCGGAAGAGCCGCGGGCGGAACTCGCCACCGAGAGGGCCGCGGCGCCGAGTCCCGCGTTTGCGGAAGCGGGAAAGAAAAGAAAGAAGAAAAAGGGGAGACACCGCGACACCGCTGAGATCACGCTCGCTCCGCCGGCCCGGCGCGGCTCCGCGCCCCAGACCCGTTTTGTCCTCACGGCCGCGGCCATCACGGGATTCGCCTTCACGCTCATGGAGCTGGTCTGGTACCGGATGCTGGCTCCGCTGCTCGGCGGCTCCACCTACACGTTTGGCTTGATTCTCGCCGTTGCGCTGCTCGGCATCGGCCTGGGATCGCTCGCCCGGTCGAGCCTGAAACGGCCGGGCACTCTCGCGGGCCTTGCGGCGACGTGCGCCCTCGAGGCCGGCCTGCTCGCCGTCCCGTACGGCCTCGGCGACTCTGTCGCCATCCTTGCCGCGCGCCTGCACCCGGCGGCCGTCGGCTTCGGCGGCCTCGTTTGGGGCTGGGCGGCGGTCACGGCGATCGTCGTGTTCCCGGCCGCTTTCCTCGCAGGGCTTCAGTTTCCGATCCTGATCTCACTGCTGGGACGGGGACGCGAGAAGGTCGGAACGCACGTGGGTCTCGCGTACGCCTGGAACACGGCGGGCGCGATCCTGGGGTCTCTCGCCGGGGGCTTCGGGTTGCTGCCGCTGCTGTCGGCTCCCGGCACCTGGGTTCTCGTGACCCTGCTGCTCGCCGCTCTCGCGATCGCGGCGCTTCTCGTCTCGCGCGGGCGTCAAGAGCGCGCCCTTTCTCGCTGGGGAGTTTCGCTCGGAGCCGCGGCTGCCAGCGTCGCGCTCGTTTGCTTGACCGGGCCGACCGCGGCCTGGCGGCACAGTCCGATCGGCGCCGGCCGCGTCGATCTCTCCAACGCCTCGCCCAACCGCGTGAAGGAGTGGGTGCGAGACCAGCGCCGGCGGACCTTCTGGGAAGCCGACGGGGTCGAATCGAGCGTGGCGATGCTGACGACGAGCGGCGGCCTCGCCTTCGCCGTGAGCGGAAAGATCGACGGCAACTCCCGCACCGACGCTCCCACCCAGGTCATGGGCGGGCTGATCGGCGCGGCGCTTCATCCCGCGCCTCGTCGCGCCCTCGTTATCGGCCTCGGCACGGGATCCACGGCGGGCTGGCTGGCCGGCGTGGCGTCGATCGAACGCGTGGACGTCGTGGAGCTCGAGCCGGTGATCCGCCATGTCGCCGAGGCCTGCGCGCCGGTCAACCGGAACGTTCTCGAGAATCCCAGGGTGCGCGTCGTGATCGGCGATGCGCGCGAGTACCTCCTCACCTCGCGGGAGCGTTACGACATCATCTTTTCCGAGCCTTCGAACCCCTACCGGGCCGGCGTCTCGAGCCTCTTCACGGAGGAGTTCTACCGGGCCGCGCGCGGACGTCTCGCGCCGGGCGGCATCTTCCTGCAGTGGCTGCAGGCCTACGAGGTGGATACCGAAACGGTTCGCACCGTTTACGCGACGCTCCAGAGCGCGTTTCCCGCCGTCGAGAGCTGGTATGCGAGGCGCCAGGACCTGGTTCTGGCGGCGACGGCGGAGCCGATCGTTTACGACGCCGAGCTGCTGCGCGCGCGACTGGCGCAGGAGCCATTCCGGTTCGCGCTGACCGCGGCCTGGGCGGCGGCGGGCCTCGAAGGATTCCTCAGCCATTTCGTCGCGCGCTCCTCCTTCGTCGAAGGCCTTCTCGCCGGCGACCGGGTGCCGCGAAACACGGACGACAAGAACGTCATCGAGTTTGCGTTCGCCCGCAGTCTCGGCGGGAAGGCCGTTTTCGATCTGGAGAAGTCGCGAGCCCTGCCCCGCGAACGCCACGAGGACACGCCGGTTTTCTCGCGCGGAAGGGTCGACTGGGATCTCGCGAGACGCCTGGAGGTCTCGACGACCACGGCCGACGGCGTTGTCGCGCCCGTCCGCGCCGAGAGAAAGGGAGAGGAGCTTCGCCAGAGCGTCGTGCAGAAGAGCTTTCTCGAAGGCCGGCCCGACATGGTCCTGGCAGCCTGGCGGGAGCAGCCCTGGGAGCCGGTCGGACCGGTGGAGCTCGCCGTCGTGTCGCAGGCCCTGGCCGAAGGCGGCGACGAAACTGCCGTGGCCTATATCGACCGGCTGCGGGAGACGGGCCCGGCGGAGGCGGACGCCTTGCTCGCGCAATTGCGGTGGCGGCAAGGGCGGCATGGGGAAGCCACCGGCCTCTTCGAGAAGGCCTACGCGCGCTACCGGGAAGACCCGTGGCCTCTCCTGACGGTGATGAACAAGACCTTCCTCATCGTCGCCGACATCGCAGGCCGCGACGCCGCTCTCGCGGACCGCCTGGAGAAGGCGCTCGCGCCGCCGTTCGCGGTTCTGCTCTTGAACGATGAGCGGCTGCAGACACGCTACAAGGTCGCCACGTATCTGAGCCCCTCGAGGCTCGAGGACGCCATTCTCGCGCTCGAGCCCCACATGCCCTGGAGGAAAGGGCTGCTGTCCCGCCGCGCGAAGCTGTATGAGTCCACCCGCAATCCGCGGGCGGAGCTGGCGCGGCGCGAGCACGACCTGTACCTCAAGAACGAGTCCGAGGAACGGCGGTTTCCCACTCCGCGCCCGGGCGCCCCCGCCGACGAGGCCGAGTCGCGCGAGCCGGGCAATAATACATCAAGTCATGACTGACCCCACGGGGATGGCCGGACGGGGCGGCGCTCAGGCCGCAACTTGCGCCGCGATGCCGCGGAGCATTCCCGCGAAAATGATGCGGTGGACCGGAGAGAGCGCAAAC
>Ga0209009_1000506_pt1 | contig 13302 bp, 13 predicted proteins | sample BlaSpr_A8_OM3_M2_FD_187979 | JGI IMG/M metagenome (GOLD analysis project Ga0209009, IMG submission 187979) | Forest soil microbial communities from Thunder Bay, Ontario, Canada - Black Spruce, Ontario site 2_A8_OM3_M2 (SPAdes) (version 2) | ecosystem: Environmental > Terrestrial > Soil > Boreal... | reverse complement strand
CGCGCCAATCGCATCGGTGTGTTCTGCGGGATCTTGATCCTCGCCTTCGCCCTGATCGCGATCGCCGCCCCAGCGTTCACCCAGTTCCTCACGCACTTCGACCCGACCCGCCAGCACCTCTCGGACAACTTTCGAGCGCCCGGCCACCCGTACCTCCTCGGGACCGACGAGCTGGGCCGAGACACTCTGACGCGGCTCATCTACGGCGGCCGGGTGACCCTGGGGGTCGCCTTGCTCACGGTCGCGCTGTCGTTGAGCCTTGGAACCACGGTCGGCCTCGTCGCCGGGTATTACGGCGGCTGGGCCGATGACATCCTGATGCGGGTGGTCGACGTGTTCCTGGCCATCCCCGCCATCTTCCTGTTCATCCTGATGTCGATCCTCTTCAGGCCCAACGCGATCACCCTGGCGGCCATCATCGCCTCGGTCGGCTGGGGCGGAGTCGCACGCCTGGTGCGCGGTGAGGTGCTCTCGGTGAAACAGCGAGATTTCATACTTGCTACACGCTCGATCGGGGCCCGCGACCTGCGTCTGATCTTCCGCCACCTGCTGCCGAACGTCCTGCCCGTTCTGATCGTGGCCGCGAGCCTGGGAGTCGGCCAGATCATCCTGATCGAGGCGGCGCTTGACTTCCTCGGACTCGGAATCCAGCCTCCCACCCCGAGCTGGGGCAACATGCTCACCAACGCCGAGAGCTACTTCTTCCACTCCGGGTGGTTGGTGGTCTTCCCGGGCGTGACGATCTTCGTGACCGTGCTCGCCTCGAACCTTTTCGGCAACGCCGTCCGAGACGCCTTCGACCCCAGGCTGAAGACGCACTGAGGATGGCCCGGCCCCTTCTCGAGGTCCATGACCTGCACACGGTCTTCGTGACCAAGAACGGCAACGTCAAGGCGGTCGACGGGGTGTCGTTCGAGATCAACCCCGGCGAGACCCTGGGCATCGTCGGCGAGTCGGGCAGCGGCAAGTCGGTGACAGCGCTCAGCGTGATGCGCCTCCAGCGACCGGGAAAGATACTCGGCGGCGAGGTCCTCTTCAACGGCCGCGACCTCACCAAGGTGACCGAAGGAGAGATGCGCGAGATCCGCGGCCAGGACATCGCGATGATCTTTCAAGACCCAATGACATCCATGAACCCGGTGTTCAGGACCGGATGGCAGGTGGCCGAGCCGCTTCGCCTGCATCACGGCGTGGACAAGAACAAAGCGATGGGTTTAGCGGTGTCGATGCTCGGGAAGGTGGGCATCCCGACACCCGAGACGCGTGCACGGGACTATCCCCACCAGTTCTCGGGCGGGATGCGCCAGCGGGCGATGATCGCCATGGGTCTCACCACCACGCCGAAGGTTTTGATCGCCGACGAACCCACCACAGCGCTCGACGTCACGATCCAGGCACAGATCCTCGACCTGCTGCGCAATGTCAACCGGGAGTTCGGCACCGCGACCATCCTCATCACGCACAACCTGGGCGTGGTGGCGGGCATGTGCGAGCGCGTGATGGTGATGTACGCGGGACGGGTGGTCGAGTCTGGCCCTACCGTCGACGTGTTCGCGCACCCCAAGCATCCGTACACCTGGTCGCTGCTGCGGTCGATTCCGCGACTGGACGCTGAGCGACACGAACCGCTCAAGCCGATCGACGGGCTGCCACCCGACCTGATCGATCTTCCGTCAGGCTGCGCGTTTCACCCGCGCTGTCAGTTCAAGGTGGAGCGCTGCTCGCGCGACACCCCGGTGCTCAACCGGGTCGGCGAGACGCAGCTGGCCGCGTGCTGGGTCACCCAGTCCGGCGTGGAGCTCAAAGGTGCCTGAAGCAGTCCATGCCCAGCTGAAACGCGCCTGGACCACCTCGGCCCCCCTCCTGTCGGTGCGGGGGCTCAAGACGTGGTTTCCGGTTTCCTCCGGTGTTCTTCAGAGGACCGTGGCCCACGTCCGCGCGGTCGACGGCGTCGACCTGGACATCAAGAAAGGTGAGACCGTGGGACTCGTCGGAGAGTCCGGCTGCGGCAAGTCGACGCTGGGCCGCACCATCATTCGCCTCCTCGATCCCACCGCCGGAACGATCGAGTACATGGGCGAGGACATCACCCATCAGCGAGGGTCGGCGATGCGAGCCCACCGTCGCGACATGGCGATGATCTTCCAGGACCCATACGCGTCGCTCGATCCGCGCCAGACTGTCGGCGACATCATCGGCGAGCCGTTGGACATCCACAAGCTCGCCAGGGGCAGGGAGCGCCAGGACCGCATCTATGAGCTGCTTCAAGTGGTGGGCATGAACCCTCGATTCGCCGACCGCTATCCGCACGAGTTCTCGGGCGGCCAGCGGCAGCGGATCGGAATCGCCCGCGCCCTCGCGGTCGGCCCGAGCTTCATCGTCTGCGATGAGCCGATCTCCGCGCTCGACGTGTCGATCCAGGCTCAGATCATCAACCTGCTCGAGAACCTGCAATCCAAGTTCGACCTCACGTACCTCTTCATCGCGCACGACCTCTCGGTTGTGAAGCACATCGCCAATCGGGTCGCGGTCATGTATCTGGGCAAGATTGTCGAAGTGGCGCCGGGTGGTCAGCTCTACCGCCGGCCTCGGCATCCGTACACCGGGTCGCTGCTCTCGGCGATTCCCATTCCGGATCCGATCATCGAGCGCAATCGCGAGCGCGTGATCCTTCAGGGCGACGTCGCTTCGCCGATCAATCCGCCCTCCGGTTGCCGCTTCCGCACGCGATGCCCGCGAGCGCGACCGGATTGCGCGGAGAGTGAGCCGCCGCTCGAGTCATTCGGGGACGAGCACCTGGCGGCCTGTTTCCATCCATTAGATTGAGGGCGTGGTAGGAAACCCTGGGAGCTGAGCGGGAGGATCTTGCCCGCGATCTGGTCGCGGCCTCCTACTTGAAAGGCGATTTCGTTCTCCGCTCGGGCAAGAGGTCGAATCGATACTTCGACAAGTTCCTTTTCGAGACCGATCCGGCGCTGCTGCGCAGGCTGGGCAAACACCTGGCCGCGTTGGTTCCGAAGGAAACGCAGCGCCTCGCGGCGCCTGAGCTTGGCGCTGTCCTGCTCGGCGGTGCCGTGTCGATGGAAACCGGGCTTCCGCTCGTGCTGGTGCGCAAGGAGCCAAAGGGCTACGGAACATCGAAACAGATCGAAGGCCATCTCCCGCCAGGAGACAGAGTCACGGTCATCGAGGACGTGGTCACGACCGGCGGCGACTCGCTGCGTTCGGCGCAGGTGCTTCGTGACGCCGGCGCGGACGTCATCCACCTGGTCGTGGTGCTCGACCGCGGCGAAGGAGGCGAGGAAAACATCCGCACCGCCGGCATCCCGTACTCGCCTCTCTTCCGGGTTCAAGATCTCGAACTTGACTGAACTCCTTATCCAGGGTGCCTCGGTCTACGGACCGGACGGCCCACTCGACGCAGATGTCCACGTCTCTGATGGCGTCATCACGAGCGTCGAGGCCGGCGTCGTGACTCCGGCCGGCGCAACGGTCATCGACGCGCGGGGCATGTACCTCATGCCGGGTGCGATCGACGTGCATGTGCATAGTCGTGACCCGGGATTTCCCGAAAAAGAGGACTTCGGCACGCTGACGGCCGCGGCCGCGATGGGTGGGGTTACCACTGTGGTCGACATGCCGAACACGGTGCCTGCGGTCGACGCGGCAGGCGTGCTCGAGGCGAAAGCAGCGCTCGCCCGGCCCAAGGCGCGCGTCGACTTCGGCCTGTGGGGCCTGGTCCGCTCGAGCTCGACTGAGGATCAGCTGGAGGCGCTTGCCGCGGCGGGCGCAGTCGGGTTCAAGGCGTACCTTGGCTACAGCTTCAGCACAAGCCGCAAGCAGGTGCTCCAGTCGGTTGACACCGATGACCCGGACCTCGAGGCTCCGCCCGACTACGGAACGCTCGCGCGACTTGCGCCCGCGATGGCGCGACTTGGGCTGCCGCTCGCCATCCACGCCGAGGACCCGGCGATCCTCGCAGCGTTCCGGCGCCCTCTCGAGACCTATGCGGACCTTCTCGAGGCGCGGCCGGCCGAGGCCGAGGCGGTGGCCATCTCCGCCACTGCCGCGATCGCCAGGGAGTGCGGAGTGAAACTTCACGTCGCCCATCTGTCCAGCGCGCTGGGTTTGCGTGCTGCGGAGGACGCGATGCGCACCGGCACTCAGCTGACGCTGGAGACCTGCCCGCAGTACCTCTGGCTTTCCGACCAGGATTTCGTCCGCCTGGGCAACTCGATGAAGGTGTTTCCACCCGTTCGCACCGCGGCCGATCGCGAGGCCCTGGTCGAGGCGGCCGCCAAAGGCGTGATCAGGATCGTCGCCACGGATCACGCGCCGCACACCGACGACGAGAAATCATGGCCTTTCGAGCAGGCGCCTTCCGGAACCCCCGGCGTGCAGTCGCTATACCTGAGCTGCCTCGAGCTGGCCAGGCGTCTCGGTGACGTATCGCTGGCGCCCCGCTGGGTGAGCGAAGGCCCGGCGGGGCTCGCAGGGCTTCAGGAGACGAAAGGAGCGATCGCGACCGGCTTCGATGCCGACATGGTCATAGTCGATCCGAATCGCAAGACCCAGGTTCGCCCGGCCTTGATGCGGTCGAGGCAGCGCCAGGGTGCTTTCGACGGCCGGGAGTTCGGCTTCGCCATCAGGGATGTGTTTCTGCGCGGGCGTGCGATCGTACGCGACGGCAAGCTGGCCGGCCGACCTTCGGGTCGAATGGTGCGTCCCGCACGTTGAAATCATCCGCCGCGGCCGCGCTCTTCTTCATCGTCGTCCTCGTCGCCGCGTCTTCGTGCCGGATCCCTGGAAACGCGGCTGCGAGCACCCCGCAGCCATCGTCGAGCTCGAAAGCCACCCCTTCACCGGCAGGCCCCCTGGACGCCGAGGTCCCGATGCCGGCGGGATTCCCGCCGGACGTGCCGATCTACACTGGCGCGCGCCTGACGGCGGGGGCGGCCTTCTCCGCAAACGGACAGACCACGTGGGGAATGGAGTGGGAGACGCTCGACACGGTGGTCAAGGTGCAGGCCTTCTACGCGAGCAAGCTCAGCCAGGGCGACTGGACGATCCAGATCAGCGGCGCGACCAATGGAGCCTTCGCCGCCACTTTCCGCCGCAAAAGCCAGACGGACAATTCGAAGTTTGCCGGCATCGTCGGCGCCGACCGGACTTCAGGGGTGACGAAGATCTCGCTCAGCCTAGAAATATGAGAAGGAACCGGGCGGTTCCTTCTGCGCGCGAGCGCGAGCAGGATGGGACTTACTGATTGCATCGGCCGGTCGGCTTCGCCGACGGGCCTGCTCATCCTCCCCGGGATTGGGTTATCGAATTGGATACTCCCGGCGACGCAAGGCGGCATAAAGGACGATTGGGACGGCCGGAGTAAATCCGGCCTACTTGCCAAGTAGGGGCTAGCGGGGAGCCGGCGCGCCCCTGAAGATCGGGTTCTGCGCCAGCTCGCGCTCGAGGCTGGTGGCGGGTCCGTGGCCCGGATAGAGCGCCGTCGTGAGCGGCAGCCGGAGCAGCTTGGTCCCGATGCTCATCATCTGGCGGCGAAGGTCCGTCTCGGGAGTCTGCTTGCCGATGCCTCCGGCCAGCAGGGTGTCGCCGACGAAAGCGTGGTTGGCAATCAGGAAGCAGACGCTCCCAGGTGTATGTCCCGGGGTGTGCAGAACCGAGACCTTGAACTCTCCGAACTCGAGCTCGTCGCCATCCACCAGGTAGCGGTCCGCCGAGCGAAGGAACTGCTTCGCGTCGGCCGAGTGAAGGCCGGTCTCACCGCCGACCAGGTCCTTGAGCTCATCCTTGCCGGCGACGTGCCCCGGGTGGCAGTGCGTGGCCAGGATGTAGCGGACCTTGAGGCCTTTCAGCTGCTCGGCGATCTTCTCGACCGGAAGCCCTGGGTCGATGACGACCGCCTCTTTGGTGCTCGAACACGTGAGGACATAACCGTTGACCTCGCGATCGAGCTTGACCTTGACGATGGAGAGCTTGGCCACACATCAGTATTTACCGGAATGGAGCAGGTCGCTGCAGTCGGCTTCGCCGTTGTCCTTACTGCCGTCTGCCTTTTTTGGGCCTACGGCTATTTCCGAAGGCGGTCCAAGAAAAGGTACTGACGCGCTACTGAACGGCTACTCCGGCGCTCCCTGCACCTTGAGGCGGAGCGCGTCCAGCGAGTCGAACTTGTCGAGCGCCGGTTTCGCGCGGGGCCGGTCAGGGTACTTGGCGACCTGGATCGCCTCGAGCAGCAGCTCGATTTCGTCCGGCGTGAAGTTGAGGGTTCGGTAGACGACCTCTTTCACCTCGACGTGGCGGTCGACGGCGCCTTTGATCACATCATCCGTGTCCGTGACGACCTGCGGCCGGGTTGGCCGGAACAGCTCCTCAGATCCCGCGAGTGACGCACGCTTGAAAGTTGGCATCAGTCTCCTACCCTGTGATTCTCCATTACCTTCCACCCCACGAAATCTTCGATTTCGCGGGGACCCCGGAGATCTTGGCTCTGGTCAATCATCGCTTGGCCTACGGTGATTCTCTAACACACGGGCCGCCAGCGCACGGTATGCCTTCGCACCATCGGATTCGCGGGCGTACTGAAGGATCGACTGACCGGCGAGCGGGGTTTCCGCAAAACGTATCGAGTCGGTCACGCCGAAGTCGTAGACCTTGTCACCGTATTTCTCGCGGACTGCCGCAAGCACTTCTTGCGAGTGCAGCGCGCGTTGCTTGTAGAGCGTCGGCAGAATGCCGATCAGCTCGAGGCGCGGGTTCAGCCGACGCTTGACCCGTTCCATGGTGACGAGCAGCTCCTGCATGCCGCGAAGCGCGAGAAACTCAGCCTGCAGCGGGACGAGCACCTCGTCGGCGGCGACGAGCGCATTGATGACGATCAGGTCCAGCGAAGGCGGGCAGTCGATGATGATGAAGTCGTAGCGCCTCTGCGCAGGTTCGAGCTTGTCGCGAAGGATGCTCTCTCGTCCGATCTCGTTGATGAGCTGGTTTTCCGCGCCGGCGAGCTCGATGTCGGCTGGGATGTAGTGGACGCCCATCTGCGGAGCCTCCTGCACGACGTCGGTTACCGTCGTGTCAGGGTCGACGAGCAGGTGATAGATTGTTTTCTCGATCTCGGCCGGAGGCTTCATGTAGAGCGTCAGGTGGCCCTGGGCGTCGAGGTCGATCAACAGCACCCTCTGGCCGATCTCTGCCAGCGCGGCGCCGAGGTTGACGGCAGTGGTGGTCTTGCCGACACCCCCCTTCTGCATGGCGACGGCGATCGTTCGGGCCAAGATTGGCCCGAGTCTAGCGGAAGCTGGGGTTTCTGGCCGAGTGGGGGCGGTTGATAACCCTCCGCCCTGCGAGGCCGGGCCGGAGATCCCCGTCGGATCTTCGTCGCCGATGCGGCCGATCTCCGTTGTTGCGGCCTCCGCTCCTCGCTTGAGCATGCGACGATGCACGCGCTGCGGTGCTCGGCCGCGCCTAGGATCTCGGCCACCTCGGCGCCGAATCTCTCGACGGGGCCTCCAGCCCGCCCTCTAGAATGGCGCCGGTGTTTGTGATCCCCCTGATCGCAGGTGCGGTCGGCGGTGCTTTCGCCGCGGTCGTCGCCCGCCAGTACTCGAGCCGGCGCAAGCCCTACCAGGCGATCTGGGCCGTCGCCCTCGCAATGTTCGCGGTGGCTGCGCTCTTCGAGACGGCCGGGCAGGCCTTCGGGTGGTCGGACGCCACCTACAAGGGCTACTACCTCTTCGGAGGACTGCTCAACGTCGGGTGGCTCGGTCTTGGATCCCTCTTGCTGCTGATCCCACCACGCGCCGGCCGTATCGCAACGATCGCGATGGTCGTTGTATCGATCGTGGCTTTGGTCTCGATCCTGATCGCGAACACCAATCCCGAGCTGCTCAGAGCGCAGGTGCCGGCGCGAGGCGCGATCGATGTGCCGGCGGTTCTACCTCTCATCACGAACCTCGGAGGGTCGCTGCTCCTGGTCGGCGGCGCGGCCTGGTCGGCCTGGAAAGCGGCACGCTCCGGCGCGCGGAGAAACAGGGTGGTCGGCCTTGCCGTCCTGGCCGCCGGAGCCTTCATCGTGGCCACGGGTCACAGCTACGCCCAGACCAAGGGCGTCTACGCGGCTCAGCCGCTCAGCGAGGCGCTGGGTATCGTCGCGATGTTCGTCGGCTATCTCGTGGTCGAGTCACGCCTACCGATGCAGCGCGCGAGCGCGGCATGAGGATGCATCAGTGATCATCGATGTGGTAGTCGTCCTCATACTGCTCGTCTCCCTGATCGTCGGTTATCAGCGCGGCGTGATCCAGCCGCTCCTTGCGGAGATCTTCTTCTTCGGCACCTTGCTCGTGGTGTTTCGGTTCCACGACCAGTACACGACCGAGATGCAGAAGCTGCTGCACCTCAACGCCGTGCTCGCAGTTTTCGTCGCTCTGATCATCGCCGTGGTGATGGGCGCGATCGGTGGGTCCATCGGGGGCGCATTTCACCGACTCGAATCGATTCGCGGGATCGACGGCTTGCTCGGTGTGGTGGTCCACGGATTGGTGACGCTGATCGTGGTCTATCTCGCCATCTCGGCGCTGGTGACGCTCGACAACGCGTTCGAGCCGGCCTTGAAGAGCGCAAGCCTCACCCTGAAGCAAGTCAACGCTCTGGAGTCGGAGATCGCGTCGAATCCCATCACGTCGGCCATGGTCTCGAAGTCGGACCTGCAGGCCCTCAAGTCCGCGGCCTCGAAGTCTTCTGGGGCGCACCTCGACTCGGTGGCAGGCATCCATCAGCTGCAGCAGATCTACACGGACTTCCTGCAGCCGCAGCTCCACGGCTCGAGGACCGCTCCGTTCATCCTCAGCATCGGCCAGCACCTTCCGGTGATCGGTCACGTGAAGCCCAGCGATCTCCACTCACTCAGCACTGCCTCACCCGCCCGCCTCGCCACGCCCTCGCCCAGCCCGAAGAAGTAAGAATGAGAGGAAACCTAGGTTTCCTTGCATGGCTCTTTTTCCTGCAGGATGAGTTTTCTAAATTGTTTACTCCCCGCTACGCATGGCGACATTCGCGCTTGCAGGGAACGGCCGGAGTAAATCCCGCTACCGGCCACGTGTGGTTACCGGGCTGGACGTGGCGGCGTGATGTAATACCGGCGTAGATGCTGGACCTAGCGCTCACGCCCGACCAGGAGCAGCTCGTCGCGACGGTCCGCGACTTCTGCGCCCGCGAGTTCGCCCCTACGATCCAGGCCAACGATCGCGCCGGCCGCCACGACCCTGAGATCTTCGCCAAGCTCGCTTCGATCGGATTGCCCGGCGTGTGCTTCCCCCAGCGGTACGGCGGGGTCGGGCTCGACTACCTGTCCCTGGGCCTGGTGTGCGAGGAGCTCGAATACGTAGACACCGTCTTCCGGACCGTTCTGTCGGTCCACGTCGGCCTGGTCGGGATGGGCCTTTACACATGGGCCACGGAAGAGCAGAAGCAGCAATGGCTGGTGCCGATGGCGTCGGGCCGCAAGCTTGCCTGCTACGGCCTCACCGAACCCAATGCCGGCTCAGACGTGGCTTCGATGCAGGCGACCGCTCGGCGTTCCGGCAGCGGCTACATCCTGAACGGGCAGAAGGTCTGGATCTCCGACGCCGACACCGCCGACTTCATGCTCGTGTTCGCCAAGACCGACCCCAAGGCCGGATCGCGAGGCGTCACCGCCTTCATGCTCGACCGCTCAGCCGGCGGCAAATCGCTGCGCACGGAGTCGATCGAAGGCCGTCTCGGACTTCACGCCGGCGACGTCGGTTCCATCTTTATGACCGACCTCGAGGTGCCCGAGGCCAACCGGATCGGCGACGAAGGCGACGGGTTCAAGATCGCGATGAGCTGTCTGGACAACGGCCGCTACACCGTCGCGGCCGGCGCGACCGGGACGGTGCGGGCATCGCTCGACGCGTCGGTGAAGTACGCGCGCGAGCGCAAGACCTTCGGCCAGGAGATCGGGCGGTATCAGCTGGTCCAGCAGATGATCGCTCGGATGTCGCGCGACTACGAGATCTGCAGGCTCCTCTACTTCAAGGTCGCGTGGATGAAGAACACCGGGACGCGACACACGCGCGACGTCTCGATGGCGAAGCAGTACGCCACCGACGCGGCGTTCAACGCGGCGCACGACGCGATCGAGGTGCACGGCGCATATGGCTACTCGGCCGAGTACCCGGTCGAACGCTTCCTACGCAACGCGAGGGCGCCCATCATCTATGAGGGGACTCGCGAGGTTCACACCATCCTCCAGGGCGAGTACGCGCTGGGCTACCGAGAAGACCGGCCGGTCAAGGCGTCGCTTCCCCCATATCGACCCGATTGATCGCCGGCGTGCGCACGGCGCGCAAGCTCGGTCACCTCGACTTCGCTCTCCTCTCGGTCTACTGGGTTGCGATCGGCTACCTGTGGACCAGCCTCGGCGGGCTCATCATTCCGGACCTGGTCATCCAGCTGGTGGGCAGACGCCACGAAGGCGCCGCCCTCGCCGTGCTGGAAGGAATCGGTTCGCTGATGGCGGTTGTCTGGCAGCCGGTCGTCGGCGCCGTTTCGGATCGCACCCGGTCGCGCTGGGGACGGCGCCGCCCGTTCATCGTCATTGGCACGGTCGGCGACGTGATCTTCCTGGTCGGGCTCGCGCTGTCGGGGAGCTACTGGCTTGTCGTCATCTTCTACTTCCTGCTGCAGATCGCCTCCAACACGGCCCAGGGCCCGTACCAGGGCCTTATGCCCGACGTCGTCCCGGTCTCGCAGCGCGGCACCGCGTCGGGCTACTACGGCATTTCGAACGTGGTCGGACTGCTGGCCGGCACGATCGGCGCCGGGTTCATCCTGATGCACGCGGGACGGGTGGTCGCCATCCTGAGCATCTGCGGGCTTCTGGTGGCGACCATGCTGCCTACGGTCCTGCTGATTCCGGACCGAGCGCAACCGACCAGCGAACAATTCACCGGGGTCCGGCAGGCGCTGAGGGCGACGTTTGCGCGACCGCTTCAATACCCGGCCTTCATGTGGCTCATGGCGTCGCGCCTGCTGATCCTCATGGGCCTGGTCGGCGTGCAGAGCTTCGTCTTCTTCTACTTCAGCAACGTCTTCTTCGAGGGCAACCGGCACGCCACGATCGCCGCAAGCTACACGCTGCAGGGACTGGTGATCATCAGCGCGTTCGCCGTCGCACTACCCGCGGCGCGCGCCTCGGATCGTTTCGGCCGCAGGCCGTTCATTCTGGTCGGCGGCCTGCTGGGGGCTGTTGGGCTTCTGATGCTTGTCTTCAGCAACTACGAACTGCTGCCGCCTCGGCTGGTCGAGCCGATTGCCGATGCGCTCAAGGTGCCGGACCTGGCCGCGCAGGCGACGCTGGTCGGGGTGCTGATCGGGATCGGTTATGGCTTGTTCTTTTCCGTCGATTGGGCTTTCATCCAGGACGTGATCCCTGGCGACGAGGCAGGGCTTTTCATGGGTTTCAGCAACATCGCTACCGCGGGGTCTGGGATCATCGCCCGGTTCGTGGGAGGATTCCTGCTGGATCCCTTCAACGCCGGGCCTCGGATCCTGGGACTGCCAGGAGGTTTCCCCGTCATCTTTTCAGTGTTTTCGGCATGGCTATTGATTGGAGCGTTGTTGATCTTGAAAGTGCCTGAGAAGCGCGCGGCGCAGACTTCAGCGAGGTCGACGAGGTGAACCTCGACGGTCTTAAGCCGTGGGCCGGCCTGGTTGGGGGGTCGCCTGAAACCTCGGATGTGGTAGTGGCCGGCATCGCGTACGACGGATCCGCGGTCTACCGCAAAGGGGCCGCCCTGGCGCCGCAGCGAATTCGTAGCCTTTCGGCCGCCATCCCTCCAGTCACCGAGGACGGGCGGCTGCTCACCGGGCTGCGCATCGCCGACATCGGGGACCTCGACCCTGGGACCGACATCGAGACCGGCTGGTTAAAGGTGGCGGAGAGGCTGGCAGCGATTCCGCCATCCGCGTTCCTCACCGTGCTGGGCGGCGACCACTGCACCTTCATCTCCACCCTCGCCGCGCAGGTGAAACGCCACCCGGGCCTCTTCCTTCTGTGGGTCGACGCGCATCCGGACCTGTGCGACTTCTCGCGCGGGGGCCGCTGGACGTGCGGTTGCGCCCTGCGCCGTGCTCTAGACGTCTCGGGCCTCGACCCCGGCCGCGTCGTCATCGCGGGCGGTCGCGATTACGACCCCGAGGAGCTGGAGTACATCTCGGCCAATGGAATCTTGCTGGTATCGGCGCATGAGCTCGCCCGCGAGCCGGCACGGTCGGCGGCCACGATCGCCGATCGGCTCGCGGGCCATGAAGTCCACATCTCGTTCGACATCGACGCCCTGGATCCGGCGTTTGCCCCGGGGACAGAGATCCCCTCCGCCGGCGGGTTATCGACGCGGCAGGCTCTGGATCTCCTTTCGAGCGCCACAGATCACGTCAAGCTCGCCGGCTTCGACGTGGTCGAAGTTTCGCCGCCGTTCGACAATGGCGACATCACGACCTTCGCCGCGCTGAAGCTGATCTTCGAGGTGTGGGGCATGGTGTGGAACCGACGCGTTACCGGCGCGCATCTCGCCGAAGGCCGTGGAAAGCGCTGACGTAGTCATCGTCGGCGGCGGGATCATGGGCTGCGCGCTTGCGTACCAGCTCGCGAAGCGCGACGTCGACGTGCTGCTGCTCGAGCGCGAAACCCTTGGGTCTCAATCCACTGGCAAGTGCGCGGGTGGCGTTCGGCAGCAGTTCTCGATGGAGGCCAACGTACGCCTCCAGCGTCTGTCCGTGAAGCTGCTGGAAGGATTCGAAGAGGAGACGGGCCACCCAGCCGACTTCAGGCAGATCGGTTACCTCTTCGTGCTCACGCTTCCACAGCAGGTCGAGGATTTTCGCCACAACATGGAGATGTGGCATCGGGTCGGCCTGACCGAGGCCCGGTGGGTCGATGCGGCGGAGGCCTCGCGGATGGTGCCTGTGCTCAACGTGGACGACGTGCTCGGCTGCACGTTCTGCCCGACCGACGGAGTCGCCAGCCCGGCCGACGTTACCTCCGGTTACGCGGCCGCCGCTCGGCGCCACGGCGCGCGCATGAAGGAGGGAGTGGAGGTGGCCGGCATCGATATCGCGTCGGGACACGTGCAGGGAGTGCGGACATCCACAGGCGACGTCGCCACCCGGCTCGTCTTCGACTGCGCGGGAGCCTGGTCCGCTTCGATCGGGCGGATGGCCGGGCTCGAGATCCCGGTCCTGCCGTACCGCCGTCATGTCGCCGTCACA
>Ga0209009_1000504_pt1 | contig 13328 bp, 14 predicted proteins | sample BlaSpr_A8_OM3_M2_FD_187979 | JGI IMG/M metagenome (GOLD analysis project Ga0209009, IMG submission 187979) | Forest soil microbial communities from Thunder Bay, Ontario, Canada - Black Spruce, Ontario site 2_A8_OM3_M2 (SPAdes) (version 2) | ecosystem: Environmental > Terrestrial > Soil > Boreal... | reverse complement strand
CGTGCTCGGCAAAAAAACCGCGCAAAAAGGCGCCGGGCCGAGCGCCGCCCCCGTCCCAAAAAAGGCTCAGGTTGCAGTAGCCCCGGGCGCGCCTCCCAAGGGCCCGCTCTCTGTCGGACCCTACAAGTGTTATACGCTGAGTGGCGGCCGGCTCCAATCGGCGATGGCCGAAAACTTCACCCTGCTCGGAGGCGGCCGCTATCGCGACTCCGGCGGCGGGACCGGCACTTACACGAATACTACCCTTTGAATCAGACCACGGCGCCAAAAGTGAGCGGGGTTACTGAATGAGGTGGATGTCTCCGAATTCGTGGTAGTAGTAGCTCCGGTCGGCAGCTTCGGCGTAAGCTTCGTCGAGTAGTGGCGCGTCGGCGAAAGCGCGCAGCATGGCGAGATGCGTAGCGGTTGCTTCGTGGAAGCCGGAGATCAGCGCATCGATGGATTTGAGCTGGTGCGTTTCGTTGATGAAAAGATCCGTCCAGCCTTGGGAGGCGATGATGCCGTCCTCGCTCGCGGCGCTCTCGAGCGCGCGCACGACGGTGGTACCGACGGCGACGACGCGGCGGCCTTCGCGGCGAGCCGCGTTTACGCGCGCCGCGGTTTCGGCGGGGACGATGAAGCGTTCGCTCCCGGGACGCTCGGGGTGTTCGAAGCTCGCGACGCCGCAGTGTAAGGTGATCGTCGCGATTGCAATGCCGTTGTCGCAGAGGCCTGCGACGACGCGCTCCGTGAACGGCCGCGCGGCCGACGGCATCTCCGACGAGCCTTCGGTACGAGCGAAGATCGTTTGGTAGGTTTGCAACGGGAAGGTGCGCGTGAGGTAGGCGTATCTAATCGGCGCGCCGTGCTTTGCGAGGTAAGCGTACATCGGTTCGCCCATCTCGAACGTCGCGTACCAAACGCGCGGACGCCACGGGTCGATCGGGGAAAGCATCGTGGCGGTGCCGCCGCCCGAAAGCGTCAGCTTCTCACCCGAGGTGACCGGGCCACGCGGTTCGACCATCCAAAGCCGTTCGTCGATTTTCGTGCTGATGTGAAGGGGTATGCTGTTTCCCACGCTTCGACTGCGCTCGGGGTGACACACGAGGGCCGCGGGGAGGGTCGCCGAGTCATTGACGACGAGCAAGTCGCCGCTTCTCAGCAGTGAAGGCAGGTCGCAGAAATGCTTGTGGGAGTGCGAGCGTGTTGCGCGATCGGTCACAAGCATGCGCACTGCGTCGCGGGCAATGCCGCGCCACTCCGGCGGCTCGGTGGCCTCGACCAAACCGCGCGACAGCGCCGGCGCAGCCGTCATGCCGGCGCGAGTTCCTTGGCGCGCACGCGCTCGAAGCCGCTCTTCATCTCCGCAACGGCTCGCAGCAGCGCGCGCGCCGATTCGGCGGGATCCCGGAGTTCCGACGGATCGGCGTCGGGGATCGCCTCGCGATGCATCGCAGTGTTCATGTCGCCGGGATCGAAGGCGAGCACGCGCGTCGAGGTGCCGGCGAGCTCGACGGCGAGCACGCGCGAGACGTGCTCGAGCGCGGCCTTCGTCGCACCGTAGCCGCCCCAGGTTTCGTAGGCTTGCACGCCGGCGTCCGACGTAACGTTGACGATCGTTCCGAGCTCAGAGCGATCCATCAACCTGAGCGCGTGCTGGGCGAGATGAATTGGCGCGAAGACGTTAACGGCGAAGAGCTTGTCGAACGTCGCTCGATCGAGCTGGTCGATACGCGGAAGGGGCGCTTTGCCGAGCGTCGAGGCGTTATTGACGAGCAGATCGAGCCGTCCGCGACGGTCGGCCGCGGCGATCAGAGCGTGGGCGTGAGTAGGATCGGCGATGTCGCCGGCGATCGCGACCACTTCGCCGGCTTGCGCCAACTCGCGGCGCGCCCGTCCGAGATCCCCGGCGTCACGGCCGTCGATGATGACGACGAGCCCTTTCTCCAGGAGCTCGCGAGCCAGCGCCTTGCCCAAACCGCGCGATCCGCCGCTGACGATCGCGACGTGTCCTTTCTGAAACCATTCCACAGTGAGCACGAGTCTACAACCTCAAGTATAGTTGAGGTCAAGAGATGGAGCATCTAAACGTCGGCGAGGTCGCCAAACGCAGCGGACTACCGGTTTCGACGATCCACTTCTGGGAATCGAAGGGACTCATTCGTAGCGAGCGCAGCGAAAGCAATCAGCGACGCTTCGCGCGGTCGGAGCTGCGGCGCATCGCGGTGATCAAGATCGGCCAGCGTGCCGGCATTTCGCTGGCCGAGATTCGCGACGTGCTCGATACGCTGCCGGCGGATCGCGCAATCGGTGCGCACAACTGGGCGGCGCTCTCGAGGCGATGGAAGCGCGACCTCGACGAGCGGATCGCGCGCCTTACCGCGTTACGCGATCAGCTCGGCCAGTGCATCGGATGCGGCTGTCTCTCGCTCGACAAATGCTGGCTGCGTAATCCGAACGACGAGCTGGCGGCGCAAGGCCCAGGACCGCGGTTGCTTGACTTCGACGAGTAGCGTCGCGCGCTTATCGTTTCGACAACGGCGATGCGAGGCGTGGGAATAGCGCCAGCGCATTACCGTTGTTTATCGCCGCACGCTCGGCCGGTTCGAGGTGTTCGTTCGCATCGAGGGCGGCGATGAAGTAGGCCGCAACGTCGGGTGGAGCGTACGGAAAATCCGAGCCGAACACGATGTGGTCCTTGGCCGCGAAATCTTTGAGCGTCGGAATCGCCGACCCCGATGAGAGCGCGGTGTCGAAATAAAAATGTTTCAAGCGCGCTAACGTTTTTTCGGGATCTGCGAGTTGCGGTAGGAAGTGCGGTGCACCGCCGGCTACGCGGAGAGCGGCGTACGGCATGAAACCACCCGCGTGGGAGAGGATGATGCGCGCGGAGGGATATCGGTCGATCACACCGTTGAATACCAGCTGGACGGCCGCGCGCGTCGTGTGCAAGAGAAAGTCAAGGAGGGGGCTAGGAATGCCGTCAGCTGGTGGAAATGGCGGCTGGCCGGGAGTTACTCCCGGGTGGATAAGGACGACGGCTTGACGCCGGCTCAACTCCTCCCAGATCGGATCGAACAGGAGATCGCCTAGGTACTTTCCGAGATAATTGGCGAGCAACAGCACGCCGTCCGCGTGTAGCGTGTCGAATGCATAGGCGATCTCTTCGAGCGCTCCCTCGACATCGGGTAACGGCAGGGTCGCAAAGTTCCCGAATCGGTCCGGCCGGTTGGCGACGAGATCCGCGGTGTATTCGTTCACGCTGCGAGCCATTTCGCACCGCTCTTTTCCGCTCCAACCGACGACGCTCGGCGAGCTTAACGAAAGGATCCCCGTGCCGATTTCGTGCGAGTCCATGTAGTCGATCGCGAGTTCGGGCGACCACTTTGGCATCGGACTCTCGGATGGGTCGCCGCCGTTCGCTTCCATAGCGCGCGCATAGAACGGCGGCATCAAGTGCTGGTGGACGTCGATGCGCATCCTAATTTTTGAGCGTTCCGTCAAAGTCGATCGTTAGGTGCGTTCCGTCGCAGAACGGTTTGTTGCCGGAGTGCCCGCAGCGGCAGAGCGCCATTTGATCCGGATGCGGAATCTCGCGACCGTCGACATCGGTGAGTTTTACGGGTCCGGAGACGAGGTATGGGCCGTTCAAGCTCGGCGTGATATTGACGTCAGCCATAAATGATTTCCCTTCGTTAGAAGATTGAGATGGTTTTTGAAAGCGGCAGCTGCCGGATACGCTTTCCGGTGAGCGCTGCGATTGCGTTGGCGAGGGCCGGGGCCGTGCTGGGGACGCTCACTTCCCCAACGCCCGACGGCGTTTCGTTTGACTCGATCAGGTGTACGTCGATTTTGGGACTCGACTGCATCCGTACGACGGGGTAGCGGTCGAAGTTTTGCGTGAGGATCTCTCCGCCGTCACCGAGGACGACCTCACCCCACGCCGCCGCGCTCATCGCGTACAGTATCCCGCCTTCGACCTGCGCGCGGATGAGGTCGGGGTTGATCATGATGCCGCAGTCGAGCGCGAAGACGATGCGCTCGATATGCACGCGATTTCGCTCGTCGAGTGCAACTTCTGCGATCATCGCGCTGTGACTGAGGAAACTGCTGCATACGACGCCGCGGGCGCGGCCTTGAGGCAACGGCGAATGCCACGACGCGAACTCTGCCGCAACTTCGAGTGCGTGGAGAGTGCGCGGCGTTTTCGCAAGGAGGTCGCGGCGCAGGTCGATTGGATCACGATTACTGGCGATCGCCAACTCGTCGAGCGCCGACTCGCGTGCGAACTCGGTGTGCGAGTTCCCCACGGAGCGCCAGACCATGATGGGCACGCCGGCTTCGACGTTGGTCGATTCGAGTTTGAAGTTTTCGAACGAATACGGCGAGTCGAAAGCGCCGGTCGTCGTCATTACATCGACGCCTTTGGCAAATAAGACGTCGCCGACGAATGGAAGGTTCGGAGACGTCGGCTGGGCCGCCATCTGTTGGTGAAACGCGGTCAGGCGGCCGGCGGAGTCCGTCGCCGCTCGCACGCGGTGCACGGCCATCGCACGGTACCGGCCGCTTTTGAACTCTTCTTCGCGCGATGACTGCAACTTGATCGAATGCCGCCAGCCAAGTGCCTTGGCGACTTGCACGCCTTCACTTGTCGGATCGCGCCGGGCGCTGCTGTGAAGACCGAACGATCCGCCGGCATCGGTAACGTGCACGAGAACCTGCTCGTTCTTCACGCCGGCGGCGCCGGCCGCGGCCATCTGCGTGTACAGGGGCGACTCGGTACTCGCCCAGACCTCGAGCAGGCCGTCGTCGCGCATGCGGCAGACCGCGTTGTTCGGCTCCATCGGCGCATGCGCCAGATACGGGAGTTCGTAGACGGCGTCGATGACGTGCGTCGCTTTGGCAAAAGCGTCGTCGACGTTCCCCGTGTTCGCCGAGATTACGGCGCGCTCGCCCGTTTCGACGAGCCGGCGGTGTTCTTCGAGCAGCTCTAGACTGCTGCGACGTTCGGCGTTTTCGTCGTCCCAAACGACTTCGAGCAAGCGTAGCCCGCTTTGCGCGTCGGCGAAGGTCTCGCCGACGACGGCGACCCCTTCGTCAATTGCGACGACGGCTTTCACGCCGGGTGCTGCAAGGGCCGCTTTGTCGTTCATCGAGGTTGCGCGGGCGCCGAATCGCGGCGGATGAAGAACGATCGCCGTAAGCATCTCCGGCAGACTGACGTCGATCGTGAACGTCGGTTTACCGAGGATCTTCTGGGGCGCGTCGACTCTGAGCCGGCCTTCCCGGCCGATGAGTTTATACGACTCACGCGGCTTGGGCTCGACGTCGGGCGCCGGCAGCTGCTCGGCGCGCGCTGCGAAGTCAGCGTACGTTGCTCGCTTGCCGCTCGGATGTGAAAGAACGCCGGACTCCGTCAGAATCTCTCGCACAGGGACTTGCCACGCGTCGGCCGCGGCAGCGACGAGCCGCGCTCGCGCTCGAGCGGCAACCTTGCGATAGCGCTGCCAAAAGCTTCGCGTCGACGTCGACGCGCCCGTAATTTGAAAGCCGCCGGAGAACGGATTGCCGTAGACGTCCCCGGAGACGCCGGCTCCGTTGGAGGCATTCACGACGCGAATCGCCTCGAAGTCCGCGTCCAGCTCTTCCGCGACAATCGTTGCCAAACCGGTGTGAGCGCCCTGCCCCATTTCAATCTGGCTCGAGTAGACAACGATCGTTCCATTAGGCTTGATGCGAACGTACGGGTGAATCGGGTCGCTTTTCTCTTCTTCCGTCAGGGGAGGCACGTCGAGATCGGGCGGTGCGGTAAACGTTTCGACCGGCTGCCTCGAAGCCAACGTTTCGGCGGCAGCGTGAATCGCGTGCCGGATACGCGGATACGTGCCGCAGCGACAGATGTTGCCGTTCATCCATCGCGAGATGTCGGCGTCGTCCGGCGATGGATTCGATTCGAGCAGCGCGGCAGCCGCGAGCGTCTGCCCGGGTTGGCAATAGCCGCACTGCACGACGTTGCCGCGATGCCACGCAGTGCGAACGGCATCGACGATGCTTCCGGAAGCGCCCTCGACGGTCGTTATCTGCTTGCCGGCTGCGCGTTCCGTGGCCGTCTGGCACGACTTGGTGTTGCGTCCGTCGATCAACACGGTGCAGGCGGCGCAATAGCCGGCCCCGCAGCCGAACTTCGTTCCACGCAACCCGAGGACGTCTCTGAGCACCCAGAGCAGTGGCGTCTTCGCATGACGGTCGTCGACCGCGACTTCTGCGCCGTTGATCGCTAGTTTCAATCCCCCTCCTCGCGTCCCGTGACGCCACTATCGCTCGGATAAGGGTGAGCCGTCATCGCCGGATTTTGGTGAGCGTGAAACCCCGGGGTTCGGGTCGAGAGTTTAGGGAACCCTATGGCTGTGGATACGGCTCATCTCGGCTTAAGGGGTCTGATCGACCGCGAGCGCCTGTTCGATACACTCGACCAGGCTGTTGAAAAGCGCGTCATGTTGATCTCGGCGCCCGCGGGAAGCGGTAAGACATCGCTTTTGCGTACCTGGATCGATCGTTTCCGGGGCGCGCGCCGCGTGGTCTTCACTTCGGCGCGGGACGCCGAAGACGAGCAGGGTTTCTGGCTCGCCTTACTCGCGGCGCTCGGGTCTGTAGAAACGGTTCCCACGCCGACCTTTACCGGCGCCAGTATGGCCGAGCGTGTTCTGGCGCAGTTGGACGAAAACCACGATCCAATCGTGATAGCGATCGACGACGCGCACGAGTTCGCGCACGATGCGCTCTCGCACATTGCTCGTTTCGTCGCGGACCTTCCCGCTCACGCGCACGTCGTGTTGGTGTCGCGCCATGACCTTCGGCTCGGCATTCATCACCTGCGACTCGCCGGCGAAGTTGCGGAAATCCGCGCGACGCAGCTCGGATTCACGGAATCGGAGACGCGCGAGCTCCTCGCGAGTTCCGGCATCACGCTCTCCAACGACGCCGTGCGAACGCTCCAACAACGAACGGAAGGATGGGCAGCCGGACTTCGGCTCGCGGCGCTCTCGCTTGTCGTCGACTCCGATCCAGAGGCGTTCGTCGCGCAATTCTCCGGAAGCCACAGAGTCGTCGCGGAGTATCTGTTGGCAGAGATGCTCGAACGGCAACCGGAGCACGTTCAACGGCTGCTTCTTACGACGTCGATTCTCGAGCGAGTCAATGGCGAGCTCGCCGATCTGCTCGCTGAGACGAGCGGCTCAGACAGAGTTCTGCTCGGCCTCGAAGATGCAAATGCTTTCGTGGTTTCGTTGGATAGCGAACGAACGTGGTTTCGTTATCATCATTTATTCCGCGAACTACTTCGGCTCGAGCTGCGACGAACGATGCCGGATCGAATCGCAGACCTGCACCGTCGAGCTGCCGCATGGTTCGCAGATCGGGGATATGCGATCGAGGCCATCCGCCAGGCCCAAGCCGGTGGAGACTGGCAAGGCGCGGCGTGGATGCTGGCCGACCAACTCTTCGACCTCCTCATTCGCGGACACAATGAAACGATTGCGTCGCTGTTGGACGCGTTTCCGCGGGCGGTCCGGCTCGATCATCCGGAGCTCGCACTGGTCGATGCAGCACTGGAGACGCAGCAAGGCCGGTTCGAGGAGGCAGCGCAGCATCTCGATATTGCCGAACGCGAGGCGCAGAAGATGCCTGAAAAGCTTCAAGCCGGGTATGGAGTGGGGATCGTTATCCTTCGGCTTGGCTTGGCACGGCGCCAGGGGCATCTCGAGAGCGTTATCCAGCAAGTGAACTATCTGGGGACGTGCGGAGTCCTCCGCGCGATGGCGCTCATGAACCTCGGAATTGTCGAAATGTGGTCCGGGCGACTCGCCGACGCCGACCGGCATTTGCGCGACGGCGCGGAGCTATCGGAGCAAATCGGAGCGCCGTACCTCCGAGTCATCTGTTTGGCAAATCTCGGATTCGCGTCGAAGATTCATTCGTTCGCGAGCGCGCGCGAACACAGCGAACGCGCCTTCGAATTGGCGCGGCGTTACGGGTGGGAAAGCGAAACGATCGTTGTGCCGGCGCTGCTGACCCTGGCCGGCGCGCCTCTTTGGGCGGGCGACTTCAGCACGGGCGAGAAGTGGCTCGAACGTGCGGTCGAGGCAATGAAACCCGGTGCAAATCCGCCGGAAGAGTTGCTCCTGCACATCGTTATCGGGATGCTGCACGTCGGCCGGAACCGGCTCGCCGACGCACTTGTCGAGTTCGCGGAAGCGGAAAGCATGCAGTCGCGCATGCTCGGCGAGCACGTGTTAGCAGCACAAGCGACAGCGTGGGCGATCGCCGTCCAAGCCCGACTGGGATTGCTCGACGACGCTCGCGGCTCGCTCGCCGCTGCTCCGGCGCCGCGGGCCGCGTCCGCCGAGGTTCGAAACGCCGCCGCCATGATTTCGTTGGAGTCGGGTGCGGCCGAGGCAGCGCTCGCGGACCTTCGCGACGTTATCGAGGGGCGGCTGCCGCTGATACACGATTTCGTCCTCGTCGAGGCGCAGCTTCTCGCCGCCCGTGCTTACCTGATGCTCGATAACGAACCCGAGATGATATCGTCGGTTGAAAAAGCCTTAGCGCTGGCGGAGCGCGAGCGCTTGCTCTGGCCGTTTGCGATGACCGGCGCTCGCGAGGTACTTGCGAAGGTCCCGCGCCACAGGACGGCACACGCCGCGTTGCTCTTCGAGATCGTCGACATGCTCGACGGGCTGTCTCCGCGCGGCAACGGTCTTCCGGCGCCCGCAGGAAGCGAACTCAGCGCGACGGAGTTGCGCGTCTTGCGCTATCTTCCCACGAACCTCTCTCGGTCGGATGTTGCTCGGGAGCTCTACGTCTCCGTAAACACCGTGAACACTCACGTTCGTAACATTTATTCGAAGCTCGGAGCCGCCAGTCGTACCGAGGCCGTCGAGCGCGCTCGGCAGCTTCGCCTTCTCGCTCACTAACTTCAGGCGATGCGGCTTCACCAGCCGCTCACCGAGAATGGTGCGGTGCGGAGTCACGCGCCGAAGCTTTATTCAATCCGCGTCAAGGGCCACCTCGGCGCAACCGCCCTCGCTGCCTTCCCGGAGATGGTGTCGCAGCAACGGGGTGCGGATTCCATCCTCACGGGTATTTTGCTCGACCGCTCCGCTCTATTCGGCATCCTCACCCAGATCGAGGCGCTCGGCCTCGAGCTGATCGAGATTCGCCGGCTCGTACCAAACCCTGAATCGGCTGAGATCAGCAAGAGGGTCACATCATGATCGTCGCAGCCACCATCGCTCGCATTCTGCTGGGCCTTCACTGGTAAGATGAAATCCTCACCTAACGTCGTCGTACACCCGTTGACCTCTGCCGACGCACAGGCGCGAGTCTTGCTGAGATCCGTTCTCGCTCCACACAAAGGCCAGGTGCGTGGTGTCGCTGCGCGTCCCGCCTTTGATGCCATCCTACGACAAACGCCTCCAGCAAAGAACGTCGACTACGTGCCCGACACGATTGCGGAGGTTCCCGGCACATGGTGCAGACCTGTCGTTCCAGTGGATCGCACGATACTGTGGCTTCACGGCGGCTGGTTCGTCGGGGGCTCCGCGGACGCGTACCGGAACTTCGTTGGACACTTCGCCGGGCGGTCCGGTGCAAGCGCATTCATTCCGGACTATCGCTTGGCGCCGGAGCACCCATACCCGGCTGCGGTAGAAGACGTGCGCGCCGCGTACAGAGGTTTGCTCGATCGCGGGTTAGCCGACGTCGTGATTGCCGGCGATTCGGCGGGAGGCACACTTGCGCTCGAGTTGCTTCACGCGATCTCCCGAAACGAATTCAAAGCGAGGCCTAGGGGTGTGGTGTTGCTGTCACCGATAACTGACTTGTCGCTTTCCGGCGAGACGTGGGAGTCGCGAGATGCGGCGGACGTTTTGTTTACGAAAGAGCAGGCTCGCGAACTCGTCGACCTGTATCTCGGGCATGCCGATTCGTCGCTACCGTTCTCACCGCTCACGCAAGACATAGCCGGCTTTCCGCCCATGCGCATTCATGTCGGCGACGATGAAGTGCTTCTCGATGATTCGGTGCGCCTGGCACGGCGCGCCGAGAAGGCCGGTGTCGACGTACGACTCGACATCTGGGACGGAATGCTTCACGGTTTCCCGGCTGCACTTGCAACATTCGAAGCGGCAAAGAGCGCCCTCTACGAGATCGCAGCCTTCATCCGAGACTAACCACACCATGTGAGGGCGCCATGACAAGCGACAGAACGATTCTTATCACCGGAGTGACGGGCCATCAGGGCGGCGCGGTCGCTCGGGCGCTGCAAGGCGCCGGGTTTCACCTGCGCGGCCTGACGCGAAAGCCGAACAGCGAGCCGGCGGCGGCGCTAGCGCAGCGTGGCATCGAACTCGTCAAGGGCGATCTCGATGACGAGTCGACGTTGCGCCGTGCGTTGGCCGGAGCGTGGGGCGTCTTCGGCGTGCAGAATGCGGGCGAGGTTGGCGCTGAGCGGGAAGAAGTGCAGGGCAACGGTTTTGCGACCCTGGCGCGCGAGGTCGGCGTCGAACACTTCGTCTACACTTCCGTGGCGTCGGCGAACAAGCGGACGGGCATCCCGCACTTCGAGAGCAAGTGGCGCATCGAGGAAACCGTGCGTGGCCTCAGCTTCCCCTCGCATGTGATCCTGCGCCCGGTGTTCTTCATGGAGAATCTGGTGGCGCCGTTTAGTCTCCAGGGCGCCACGCTGGCCTGGGGGCTCGGGCCCGCCGTGAAGCTACAGATGATTGCGGTGGACGACATCGGCTGGTTCGGCGCGCGCGCGTTCACCCACGCGGCTGCCTTGAACCGCCGCGAAATCGATCTCGCCGGTGACGTACGAACGATGTCGGAGGCGGCGGAGATCCTGACGGAAGCGCTGGGCCGGACGATTGCGTTCGTGCAGACGCCAATCGAACAGGTCCGGCAGTACAGCAACGACATTGCGTTGATGCTGGAATGGTTCGAGCGCGTCGGCTACAGCGTCGACATCGCCTCCCTGGAAAGCGAGTTCGGCCGCGCGCTCGCGAAGCTGCCCGAGTGGGCACGCCGCCACTCGCCCCAGACTGCAGAAAGGTAGAACAGAATGGTAAGTGCCCCCGTTCGCGATCCGCTAGCGGACCATCTCATTACTCCGCAAAACGCGGCGCTGCTCCTGATCGATTATCAAGCGGCGCAGTTCGCCGTAATCCGCTCTATGGAGCCCGACCTGTTGCTGAAGAACATTGTCTCGACCGTGAAAACGGCGAAGACGTTCGGGCTGCCAATCGTCCACTCGACGGTGAACGTTGCATCAGGCAGGGTCGGACCAACCGTTCCCGAGTTGTCTCGGCTGCTTTCGCAAAACCCGCCGATCGACAGAACCACCATCAACTCGTGGGAAGACGTCGACTTCCTTGCAGCCGTGCGCGTGACCGGTCGTCGCAAACTCATCCTCTGCGCGCTCTGGACCGAAGTGTGCATGGCGTTTCCGGCGCTCGACGCGCTCCGAGAAGGTTACGAAGTCTATCCGGTCGTCGATGCCATCGCCGGAACGTCGCTTGAAGCTCACCGAGCGGGTCTGGAGCGCGTCATCCAAGCCGGTGCACAGCCGATCAGCTGGGTCTCGCTGGCGTGCGAACTTCAACGCGATTGGGCTCGCCAAGAGACGGTATCGGCAATCGAGGAAATAGTGATCACGGAGCGCTTAGTCCCAGACCGCAAAGGCAGCCCATCGAATAATCAAGGAGGTTAAAGTCATGTTTCGATCGACGCCCTCATGTCTCGCAGCGCGCGCAGCCGCCGCATTCATCATCTTGAGTGCGGCAATCGCGCCGACGCACGCCGCAGCGGCGACAAGCTGGACGGTGATCGTCGGCGGCCATGCGAAGGATAATAGCGTTTACGGGAACGGCTTCTATCCGCGCGCGCTAACGATTCGCGTCGGAGATACCGTTACTTGGAAATTCGATGGATATCACAACGTCACGTTTTTTGGTGGCGGACCCAAACCACCGTTCGCGATAAAGAGCGGCAATGCGTTTTACGGAAATCCGCAAGTGTTTTTCCCGGCCGGCGGCAGCCAGTACGGCGGCACGGGGTTGCACAATTCGGGAGTGCCGCACGACGATAAGCCGTTCGCGTATTCGCTGACGTTCACAAAGGCAGGACGCTACGAGTACGCCTGCACGATTCACTCCGGTATGACGGGCATCGTAAACGTCGTCTCGAACCAGGTCGCCGACGGCCCGGCGGCCGCGCTGGCTCGCGGGCAAAAAGAACAAGCCGCGTCGGTGAACTCCGGGATGAGGGCATACGAAACCCTCAATCCGCAGCGCAGCGGTACGCGCGTCGTCGTGACGTTGACGGGAAACCGCCAAGACCGGTACTCGCTCCTTCGTTTCACGCGCGATCCGCTCGTCGTCCCCGTCGGCACCACGGTTACGTGGAACGTGCGCGACCCGTTCGAAGTCCACACGGTAACCTTCACGAGTGCCAAGAAACCGCCGGGACTCATCGTCGCGAAACCCCAGCCGGGTGGGCTGCCCAAGCTTCTCCTGAATCCCGTCGCGGTGACTCCAACACGAGCCAAAACGTACAACGGTACGGGCTTCGTTAATTCAGGATTGCTAGGCCCGCCAGGTACCCCGGGAGAACCGTCGTCGTTTAGTTTGACGTTTACCAAACCGGGGCGCTACGAGTACTGGTGCATCGTGCATGCCGATGTCGACCAAAAAGGAATCGTCATCGTCAAGTAGAGCCAAGGAGCGACAGCATGACGACGCATTTCATGGGTCAAAGCTCGGTCGTCTTAGACGGAGTCACGCGGGAAACGCATTGTTTGAGCGCTAGGCTCGCAAAAGTTTCCCTCGACAAACGCCCCAGCCCTAAAAATTGTCGCTTCCGATCGGGGAAATGATTGCCGTCGAGCCACACTTCTCTTCTTAGCCACTTATCTAGCTCGCATTAGCACTAATCGCCGCCTCGCCTAGAAGCCTAACGTCGGGAAGCATTTGACCCGATCTCTCACGAAGGTCCGACAGTGAGGTAATCACAGTGAGAGTCCTAGCATTGCTCGGTTTCTCGATCGCGGCGTCCTTGGCGCTAGGGGCTGCCGAGGCTTCGACCAGTGCGACTGCGGGCTTGTCGTTGTCGTCCGCCCACGCCCGCGAGCGGGCGTCCCTGGCCGCCTCGAGCGCCGCCTCGGCCTCCCTCACGGCGGGGGTGTCGGGCCGCCACACGGGGTCTAACGATTCTTGGACGCTCATTTCAAACTATCCTCCTACGGAACATCGCTGCCCCTCTCCTTTTATTTCGGTAGGGCCGCGTCGGCATCG
>Ga0209009_1000503_pt1 | contig 13362 bp, 8 predicted proteins | sample BlaSpr_A8_OM3_M2_FD_187979 | JGI IMG/M metagenome (GOLD analysis project Ga0209009, IMG submission 187979) | Forest soil microbial communities from Thunder Bay, Ontario, Canada - Black Spruce, Ontario site 2_A8_OM3_M2 (SPAdes) (version 2) | ecosystem: Environmental > Terrestrial > Soil > Boreal... | reverse complement strand
TGGCGGGAACTGGGCCTCGGTCAACACCGGTCTGGGGAACCCGTACGTCTATGCCCTGGCGATCGATCCTTTTACGCCGGCGACGGTGTACGCCGGGACCTACGGTGGGGTCTTCAAGAGCGTCAATGGGGGCGGGAGTTGGACCCCGGTCAATACCGGCCTGACGACAACGTACATCTATGCCCTGGCGGTGGACCCGGCCACGCCGGCGACGGTGTACACCGGCACGAACGTGGGCGCCTTCAAGAGCGTCAATGGGGGCGGGAGTTGGACCCCGGTCAACACCGGTCTGCCGGCACTGAGCATCTATGCCCTGGCGATCAATCCGGCCTCGCCGGCGACGGTGTACGCCGGCGCGAACGGGGGCGGAGTGTTCAAGAGCGTCGACGGGGGCGGGAGCTGGACCGCCGTCAACACCGGCCTGACGAACCTTAACGCCTCCGCCCTGGCGATCGATCCGACTTCGCCGGCGACGGTGTACGCCGGCACGAACGGGGGCGGAGTATTCCAGAGCGTCAACGGGGGCGGAAGTTGGACCACTTTCTCAAACGGAATCACGAATGGTTCCATTGAATCTCTGGCGATAGATCGTACAGGGAAGAACCTGCATGCGGGCAGCCTCGGCAATGGTGTGTTTGATTTCACGATAGCTTCGACGAATACACCAACCCCGACACCGACACCGACTCCGACGAGCGCATTGACAAATACCCCGACCCGGACGCCGACTCCGACGACGAACACCCCGACGAGTACCCGGACAAACACGCCGACGCCGACACCGACGCGGACACCGACGAACGCATCGACAAATACCCCGACCCCGATAAGTACACCGACGAGAACCCCGACTCCGGCGCCGACGATGTTGACGGCGCTCGCCCCGGCGAAGATCTGGATCGGCGTGGCCACCAGCAACGACACCGGGCTGATTCTGGACTTGAAGGCGGAGGTATTGATCAACGGCACGCTCGTGGGCACGGGCGAACTGGACAACGTGAGCAGGCTGACCGCCGACTTCAAGAGCACCCCGCTGGGTACAATCAACCTGGCGCTGACGAACGGGCCGGCGCCGCTTTTCCCGGGCAATCAGCTGCAGTTGCGAGTCTCCGCGCGCAACACGTGCTCGGGCGGGAGTCAGGCCTCGGGCACAGCGCGGGTCTGGTACAACGGCGCGGCCATCGACAAAGGGAGGGCGGACGCGGGCAGCCGCTTCAACGCTACGATCGGCGGAGCCAGCAGGGACTATCTCCTCCGGACCGATTCGACCGGTTTGTTGTTCCTGTCCACCGCGGCGGGCTCGTCCCGGACCTTCATCGACAAGTTCGTGGATAGCAGCGCCCCATGCCCCAGCCGACTCTTCACAGCGTTTGGCACGTGGAGCACCACGCCCTAGCCCAGACCAGCCCCGTCTCGCTACCGTAGCTCCTCCTCGACCGGGGTGAAACCCGGTCGAGGCCTTTGCCATTAGTCTTCTCTTCCTGTCGGCTGCGACGAAGAAGAACTGGATCGGAGGGGCATCGCCATCGCCGTCCGCCCTGCCATCGATGCCGTCGACTCTTCTGTCGATTGGGGGACGGGAGGATAGAATCCGACAGATGAGGCGAGCTGCGGTCGCGCTGATGGGATTGCTCCTGTCGTCGGCACTCGGCGCCGAATCCCCCGCGCCTCCCGTCACGGTCCTGAGGGCGGCCCGCATGTTCAACGGGCGCTCCGATGTGACGGTCGCCAACGCCGTTATCGTCGTCGAGGGGTCGAAGATCAAGGAGGCCGGCTCGAATCTCGCCGTGCCGGCAGGCGCGACGGTCGTGGACCTGGGGGACGCGACGCTCCTGGCGGGATTCATCGATTCCCACATGCACCTGACCTTCGAAGCCGGCGAGAATTACGTGGCCGACTTCTTCGAGGACCTGCGCCGCACCGTGCCGGAAAAAACGCTCATCGCGGGAGGCAACGCGAAGCGCCTTCTCGAGGCGGGCTTCACTACGGTGAGGAACGTCGGCGCTTTCGACGACATGGACGTGGGGCTGCGAAACGCGATCGCCAGAGGGTCTGTGCCGGGGCCTCGCATGCTCGTGTCGCGGTATCCGATCGGCGCGACCGGGGGGCATTGCGACCAGACGGGCTTTCCTCCGAACACTTTCGGTCCGGAATGGGGGCCGGAAAAGGGAAAGGCGTCGGGCGCGGCCGAGGCCCGCCAGGCGGTGCGGCTCCAGGTCAAGTACGGAGCCGACGTCATCAAGATGTGCGTCTCGGGGGGCGTTCTTTCCCTCGGAGACGAGGTCTCCGTGCCCCAGATGACCGACGAGGAGATCGCCGCGGCCGTGGACGAGGCGCACCGGCTCGGGAAGAAGACGGCGGCGCACGCGCACGGAGACCTCGCGGCCCGGGCGGCGGTGAAGGCGGGCATCGATTCGATCGAGCACGGCTCCTTCATGACCGACGAGACGCTCGCGCTGATGAAATCGAAGGGGACGTACCTCGTGCCAACCCTCCTCGTCGGGGAGTGGGTGACGCGGCCGGAGGCGAAATTCCCTCCGAATATCGCGGCCAAGGCGAAGGCCGCGGTCTCCGTCCGGTCCGACATGTTCCGCCGCGCGCAGAAGATTGGCGTGAAGATCGCGTTCGGGACGGACGCCGCGTTCTCCTACGGCGGCCAGGCGCGCGAGTTCGCGTTGATGGTCGGCCTCGGCATGACGCCGGCCGCCGCCCTGCGCGCGGCCGGCCCGGGCGCGGCGGACCTGCTCGGCCTTGGGAGCCTCATCGGGACGCTCGAAAAAGGGAAAGAAGCCGACATCATCGCGGTCCCCGGCGACCCGCTCTCCGACATCCGCGCTACCGAAAAGGTCCTTTTCGTGATGAAGGGCGGGAGAGTCTGGCGCCAGCCCCGGTATTAGCTCAAATTCGGGCGTCTTCCTGACTTCGGTTAGAATGTCGACTCAGTTCTCCAAAACCGACCTTCCTTGATGCAGCCTCGAATTGTTCATCCTTCGGACGAACACCGGGATTTCCAGGCCCGGCGGCGAGGACACAGGTCCCCGAGGGCGGTCGCTTTTCTGGTGGGGATGCTTCTCCTGCCAGCCCTCTCTCTTCTCGCGCAGCCCGCCCGGGTCGGGTCTTCGATCCATCACGATCTTTCCCCGAGGCTGCGCGACATACCGCCGATTCCGCCTCAACCCTGGACCACGATCCGGGAGATGCCGGAGCCTCTGGAGGAAGGGACCGAAGGCCCGCCGCGTCCTCCCGTGCCCGATCCCGTCGCTCAGCGCTACTTCAGGCCGGGCAACGCGGCCTCCGCGATGCCGAGCGCGATCGTCAATTTCGACGGCGTCGGCAACCTCGATGGCGTCTATCCCCCGGACACCAACGGCGACGTCGGTCCCAACCACTACGTCCAGTTCATCAACCTGCATTTCCAGATCTTCAGCAAGTCCGGCGTCTCGCTCTACGGCCCGGCCGCCGGCAACACCCTCTGGACGGGATTCGGAGGGCCCTGCGAGACGAGCAACGACGGGGACCCGATCGCCCTCTACGATCCGATCGCCGACCGCTGGATCATGAGTCAGTTCGTCGCCACGAGTCCTTTCGGGCAGTGTGTCGCCGTCTCGCAGACGGCGGACCCGACGGGCGCCTGGTATCGCTACTTCTTCCAGTTGAGCACGACGGTCTTCTACGACTATCCCAAGTTCGGTGTCTGGCCGGATGGGTACTACATGTCGGCGAACCGTTTCAATGGAAACTTCGCCGGTGGACCCACGGAGATCGTCTTCGATCGCTCGAAGATGCTGCAGGGCCTGGCGGCGACTTATCAGGAATTCCATCCGAGCGACGGCAGCACGCAGACCTTCCTCCCGGCCGACCTGGACGGCTCGACGCTTCCTCCCGCGGGCGCTCCCAACCCCTACGCCCACCGGGGGAGCACGACGCTGGACGTCTGGAAGTTTCACGTGGACTGGACGACGCCGGGCAACTCGACTTTCACCGGACCGACGAGCCTGCCGGTGGCCGCTTACAACCAGCTCTGTCCCGGCACGAGGAGCTGCGTCCCGCAGCCCGGGACGACCCGGGGGGTCGACGGCCTGGGAGACCGCCTGATGTTCCGGCTCGCTTACCGGAACTTCGGCGATCACGAGTCGCTCGTCGTCACCCACTCCGTGGACCTCGGGACCAGTCCGGCCACCTTCCACGCCGGTGTGCGATGGTACGAAGTCCGGGCCACTCCGCCCGGCGCCGCTCCCGCTCTCTATCAGCAGGGGACCTATGCACCCGACGCGACGCACAGGTGGCTGGGCAGCGTCGCGATGGACCGGGATGGCAACATGGCGTTAGGTTACAGCGTTTCCGACGGGAGCAGCACCTTCCCGGGGATCCGGTACACCGGGCGCCTCGCCGGCGACGCGCCGGGCACGATGCCGCAGGGAGAAACAACCCTGATCGACGGAAGCGGCTCCCAGACAGGCTCGGCCAGCCGCTGGGGTGACTACGCGATGATGGCCGTCGATCCGGTGGACGACTGCACCTTCTGGTTCACGACGGAGTACATGCCGTCGACCGGCACCGCCCCATGGAAGACGCGTATTGGTTCGTTCAAGTTTGCGTCCTGCGGCACATTCACGGGCACACCCACGAGCACGCCCACGGCCACGAACACGCCGACGCGGACGCCGACGTCGACGCCGACAGCGACCAGGACGCCCACAGCTACGCCCACGCGCACGCCGACGAGCACTCCGACCGCAACCAGCACGCCGACGCCGACGTTCACTCCGACGGCAACGCCGACGCTGACGCCGACGCCGACGCCGACGTTCACGCCGACGGCAACGCCGACTCTGACGCCAACGTTGACGCCGACATTCACTCCGACGCTGACGCCGACGCCGGACGGGACCCCTGCTCCTACCCCGACGCCCACACCCACGGGCACCCCGACCACGGTCCCGACGCCCACGCCGACACCCACACCGACCGGGACAGCCACTCCTACTCCCACGCCTGCGCCGACGAACACGCCCGGCCCGGGCTTCTTCCACACGCTGGTGCCCTGCCGCGTTCTGGATACGCGCAATCCGAACGGGCCTCTGGGCGGACCGGCTCTGTCGGCCGGTGCGGTCCGCACCTTCGTGATCGGAGGGCAGTGTGGGGTTCCTTCGAGCGCGCAGTCGGTCGCGGTCAACGTGACGGTCACCGGACCGACTTCGGGCGGTTTCGTCACGGTCTATCGAGGTGGCGTGCCGGTCCCGCTGACCTCGACGATCAACTACGGCCCGGGACAGACTCGCGCCAACAACGCCGTGGTCTCGCTCGGACCATCGGGCGACATCTCGGTCGCATGCGGCCAGCCCTCGGGCACCGTCCAGTTCATCCTGGACGTCTCCGGGTTCATCCAATAGAAACCCCGGGGCCGCTCCTGATGTATCATGAAAAATTCGCTCCTTTTGGAGTCTGATCAGCCGTGAGATCACCCGCCATTCGCGTCCAGTCGCCCGGCCTCCAGCGAAGGCACGCTTTACCTGATCGCGGAGTGTTCTTCCTCTGCGCGCTCATGGCCCTGTCGGCGCGCGCGCTCTTCGCGCAGCCGGCGGCCGGCGTCCCATGGACCGGCGCGCCCGGCATCACCCAAACAGTCAGCGACATCATGGAGAGGGAAAAGCGCGCGCCGGCTGTCTATCTCGGCCAGCCTCGGGAGACCAAGTCCTGGGAGTTCGACATGAGACGGCTCGCGCGGCGGCACGATCCTTCGGCCCCTGCTGTGTCACGGTGGCCGCCACCGGGGAGCTTCTCCAGCCTGTCGGAACCCGCGGTCCCTCAGACGGTCGGAGCGAGTTTTTTGGGCGCCAGCATCTCCGACACGATCGGCTACGTCCCTCCCGACAGCATGGGCGCCGTCGGCCCGACCCAGGCCCTCGTCATCGTCAACGGACGCATCAGGGTCTTCAGCAAGACGGGAGTCCCCGGATCGCTGAACGCCACCACTGAAACGTTCTTTGGATCCGTCCGCAGCTCGAGCGTGAGCGACCCGCATGTCCGCTACGACCGTCTTTCGGGGCGTTGGTTCGTCACCATGATCGATATCGCGCCCGTGAACCGGGTCGTGATCGCGGTCAGCTCCGGCCCGACGATCACCAACACTTCGAGTTTCACGTTTTTCCAATTCCAGCACGATCAGGTCGGGGTCAAGCCCAACGCGGACACCGGAGGCTTCGCCGACTACGACACACTGGGCGTGGACGCGTCGGCACTCTACATCGGTGTCAACGTCTTCGATTCCACCAGAACCCTGCTCCTGGGCACGACCGGTTTCGTCGTCCGCAAGTCCGACCTTCTCGCGGGCCTGCTGACGGTCTCGGCCTTCCGCCAGATGACGGCCTGTGTTTCCAATTCGTGCTCCTCCGGCCCTTTGACCCCGCAGGGCGTGGACAACGACGATCCCGGCGCCGGGGAGGGCTACCTCATCGGCGTAGATGCCGCCAGGTTCTCCATGCTGACGATGCGGCGGATCAGCAACCCCGGCGGAATGCCCACGATCTCGAGCAACATCACGGTCGCCGGGACGATCCCGGCGACCCGATATCCGATCCTGCAGCCGGTTCTCGGATCGGCCGCCAATCGCCGGCTCGATTCCCTGGATGACCGGCTCTTCGCGGCGGCCGTCCACAAGAATAGGACGACCGGCGCCAGCAGCCTGTGGACGGCCCACAACATCGAAGTCGATTCCAGCGGCGCCGGGACAGTCGGGGGAGGGCGGAACGGATCTCGCTGGTACGAGATCACGAACCTGACCGCGACTCCCACGCTCAACCAGGCGGGAACTCTTTTCGACCCCGCCTCGAGCGATCCTCTCGGTTTCTGGGTTCCGAGCGTGGCGATGTCGGGCCAGGGACACATGGCGCTCGGAAGCAGCCGCGCGTCGGTCAACAACTTCGCCGAGATCGCAGTGGCCGGAAGGTTGTCGACGGACGCGCCAGGCGACACCGCGGCTCCGACGCTCGCCCAGTCGAGCACGACCTCCTACAACATCGAGGCCACCGACGGCCAGCGCTGGGGCGACTTTTCACAGGTCGTCGTCGATCCCAACGATGACATGACGATGTGGACCTTCCAGGAGTACTGCAACACGACGAACTCCTGGGGAGTCCGGGTGCTTGAGCTGGTCGCACCTGCGCCGGCGATCCCGGCGGCGGCGTCGCCGCCGAGCATCGCGCAGGGCGTGACCGGCAACGTGGTCTTGACCGGGACCGTCGTGGGTGGCTCCGGGTTCTTCGATCCGGGTCCTTCTTTTCCCAACCGTCTCGCCGCCCTGGTGAACGGGGGCGGCGTGACCGTCAACAGCGTGACGTACACGAATCCCACGCAGATCACCCTGAATCTTACCGTCGCCGCCGGCGCCGCGACCGGGTCCCGGACCATCACGGTGACGAACCCGGACGGCCAGGCCACGACCAGCGCGTCCGGTATCCTGACGATCGCGCTCTTGGGCTCCGGGGTCACCGTCGCCGGCATCAACCCCGGAGCGGGCCCTACGGCGGGCGGCACGCCGGTCACGATCGCGGGCACGAACTTCCAGTCGGGCGCGTCGGTGTCTCTGGGCGGAACCGCCGCGACGAGTGTCGTCGTCGTCAATTCGGGCACGATCACCGCGGTCACGGGCCCCCACACCGCCGGCGTGGTGGGCGTCGCCGTCACGAATCCCGACAGCCAGACCGGCATTCTGAGCAACGGCTTCGTCTATGGCGGGAATAGTTTTTTCACGGTATCGCTCTGCCGCGTTCTCGATACACGCCGCCCAAATGGACCCCTGGGTGGGCCCGCTCTTTCGGCCGGAGGAACGCGCACGTTCGTGATCGCAGGTCAGTGCGGGATTCCTTCGAGCGCCCGGTCGGTTTCGGTCAACGTGACCATTACGGCACCGACCTCCGGCGGGTTCCTGACGATCTATCCGGCGGGATCCCCGGTCCCACCTTCTTCGACGATCAACTACGTCGCGGGACAGACCCGGGCCAACAACGCTGCTCCTTCACTCGGGCCCGCGGGGGACATCGCCGTCGCCTGCGGCCAGCCCTCCGGCACGGTCCACTTCATCCTCGACGTCACCGGTTTTTTCCAGTAACACGTCGCTTCCGCTTGCGAGGGACCTGCGCCTGTCGGCGCACCGGCTCGCGGCTGGGCCGGATGCGGCCTCGACCGCTCGCCTGGTCCCTCGCTGCGCTCTCGCTCCCGCAGCGCGAGGCTCCTCCCCTCAGGGAGATCCTCGCGCTGCGGCCGGGGCCCTCACCCGGGATGACGACGAAGAGGACAACCAGCCTGGGCTATATTGCATTTTCTTCAGGAGCGGAAATGAAAACGGCACTCGTTACGGGCATCAGCGGGCAGGATGGGTCCTATCTGGCCGAGTACCTGGTCGAGCGGGGCTACAAAGTCTTCGGGCTCGTCCGCCGGACGAGCGGGCGCAATCCGAATCTCGATCGGGTCACCCATCTTTCCGACCAGCTGGAGTTCTTGAACGGAGACCTGCTCGACCAGAACTCGCTGATCAACGCGATCGCCGACTCCCGGCCCGACGAGATCTACAACCTCGCGGCGCAGTCCTTCGTCCCGGCGTCCTTTTCTCAACCGGTGCTGACGGGAGAGTTCACGGCCCTCGGCGTGACCCGGATCCTCGAGGCGATCCGCGTGGTCAATCCGAAGATCCGCTTCTATCAGGCTTCCTCCTCGGAGATGTTCGGCAAGGTCGAGACGGTCCCCCAGAACGAGGAGACCAAGTTCCATCCGCGCAGTCCCTACGGCGTGGCGAAGCTCTACGCCCACTGGATCACCGTGAACTTCCGCGAGTCCTACGGGATCTTCGCGGTCTCGGGCATCCTGTTCAACCACGAGTCGCCCCGGCGCGGAACCGAGTTCGTGACGCGCAAGATCACGCTCGCGGCGGCGCGGATCGCAGCCGGCAAGCAGAAGGAGCTGCGGCTCGGGAACCTCGACGCTCAAAGGGACTGGGGCTTCACCGGGGACTACGTCGAAGCGATGTACAAGATGCTCCAGCAGCCCGAGCCGATCGACTACGTCATGGGGACCGGCGAGACGCACAGCGTGCGGGAGTTCGTCGAGCTCGCGTTCTCCTACCTCGACCTCGACTGGAAGAAGTACGTCGTGACCGATCCCAAGCTCGTCCGCCCCGCCGAGGTGGACCTCCTGATCGCCGACCCCCGCCGGGCGCGGGAGGAGCTTGGCTGGGAGCCGAAGGTCAGCTTCCGGGAGCTCGTCAAGATGATGGTAGACGCCGACGTCGCCCTGACCGCCCGGGAAGGCGGCCGCGGCGAATAAGCCGTTCTCGCTCCGGGCCTTGCGAGGCTCTCCTCGTCCGCCGGTCGCCGGTGATAGAGACCGCTCCGTGGGCGTAATGCTTGCGCGAGCTTCGGCGCCTGTGATGTTGAATCTTGACAACCTTGGAGTTGCTCCAGTGGTTCTACCCAAATAATTTTGATGATCGGATGAGTCGCCAGCGCGGCTTCCTCGGAACCTGCCCATTTCAGGGGCAGATGCGAAGGAAGCCTCCCGAACGGCTCGACGGAAAGGAGGCCCATCCAAAAACCACAGAAGGCGGTCTCGGAATCAGAATGGTTCCTTTTTTTTGAAGAGGATCGGATACCTCCAGATGATGACCCGGAACGGTACCCTGAACCCGGACGGCTCCGTCAACGCGGAGAAGGCGCGAGTTCTCGGCTGGGACCTCCACTCGGAGGCGGAGAACCCGATACGACTGAGTGAGCCGCAGACACAGGCGTAAGTTCCGGCGCCTGGGGGCAAAATCCACTGAAGTGACGCTCAGGACCTTGCGAGATTCAGGGCTGCGGCGCCTGCCGCAGCCCTTTTCTACATGTCCTCCGAGCGGCTCGTCTGTCCGTCCCTCGGATGGCGCGTGTCGGGTCGCGACTCCTTTTTTCGCCGCGATTTCCGACAGCCGGTAAACTGACGAAAAGAGCGAGAGGCTTGGAAAGCAGAACGATTCACGGGAGCGGTTCGGAGAGATCCCTGGTTCGTGCAAGGGCCGTGGGGAAACGCGTCTGGCAACGCCTTCCTGCTGGGACGGTTCGACGAAGCGATGCGAAGCTCCACGGAAGCCCTTCGCCTCGGGTCGGATAGCGCGATTCCGCTGGCCCGGACGCAATTCGTCCGGGGAGAAATTCGGGAAGCAATCCGGGCCGACGAATGCGGCCTCACGATCGAGCCGGATTCGACCGAAATGCGCAGGAGGCTCGCGCTCGCCCTGCTGATGTCCGAGGCTCCTGACCATCGCCACAGCGCGCCCATCGCGGCGAGCGCGACCAGAGGCGATCCGATGATCCAGAAGCCGTCCGCGACCGGCCCCTGGATGAAGGGCAGGGATTTCGCAGAGGCCTTGACGGTCTTGCCTGCCGAGGCCTTCGTCTTGCGGGTAGCCGATGACACGGAGCGGCTATCTTATTGCTCTTCTTTTCCTGCGTCCGCAAGGATTACCGGCCGCAAGCCGGGCGGGTGGCTCGCCAATTTCCACCTCGGGACACTGGACCCTGATCGTCCGGACAGGCGCGGAGCGACAGGGTCACCTGTCCCATTCGTGAACATCCGACCAGTAGTTTTGACGAGTCCCGAAGCCTAGCCTGATTGCAGTTAAGAAACCTCGTCGGGACCGGGACATCCGGATTCCCTCAAATGCGTGAAAACGGAAAAAGCGGCGTGGGGAAAGGGCGGAGCAGATCAATGGCAAATAGCGGTTCGTTTGCTTTTCGGAAGGGCGGTTTCGGGCGCGCCTTCCGTTTTGCGTGTCTGCTCCTCGCGACGGCCTCCCCGTGGGGAAGGCCCCTCCTGGCCACCAGTGTGATCCCGATCTCGGATGCCGAGCTCTACCGGCGAGCCGACGTCATCGTCCATGGGATCGTTCTCTCGAGCGACGTGACGGTGGACGACCGGGGAAGACCCGAGACGCTCATTTTCATCGAACCGCTCGCGGTTCTGAAGGGGCAGGTCTCGGGGAGCCTGGTTCTCCACCAGGCCGGGGGAACGCTGCCGGACGGCCGGTTCTTCAAGCTCTGGGGGCGGCCGGAATACGTGCCGGGCCGGGAAGTCGTAGTCTTCGCCATCGCGCGAGCCAAAGCGGAGTACGAAACGGCCGAAATGCTCCTCGGCAAGTTCGAGGTCTGGCAGGACGCAGCCGGCAACCGCTTTGCCGTTCCGGACCTCACGATCGGGCATCATCCGGGCGTGGAGGTTCGGGAGGCGCGGCAGGAAACGCGCGCCCTCGACGGCGACGCTCCGGATACCCCCGGCGTTGCCGGCGGTCCGGCCGTTCAAAAATCGCAGGACAACAGGCTTCCGCGCCGGTTGACTCCGTTCCTCGCGGCGCTGGATGCCGGGAGCTTCGAGGAAAACGTCGATGGAGCCCCGGCTGGAAAGTTTGAGCCCGTTCATCACGAGCAGGATGGAGTCGGGCGTTTGATCCCCCAATGGGGGACGCTCGGCAACGCGCTCTACCGCTGGGCCAACAACGCCACCGCCGTGTGGACCCTCTCCGGGACGGCGAATATCACCGGCGGCGGAGTCGGGGAAGCCACCGGCGCCGTGGCGGCCTGGACCAACGACCCGAACAGCTCGATCAATTACACTGCTGGTAGCGGCACACAGAACATCATTCATCTGGACGCGGTGACTTCGGACCTGGGCTGCGGCTGGAGCTCCTGCCTTTCGGGAGGCGGCGTCATCGGGTGCGGGGGGCCGACCGGCCTTTCCGGAGGCAACACTCTGCGCGGCGAGACCTATTCGACGATCGTCCAAGGCACGATGGAGTTGCGGTCCTACTGCACGACGAACCTCTACAGCTCTGTCTTGACCCAGTCCGTCATCACGCACGAGCTGGGTCACACGCTCGGGCTCGGGCACTCGGACCAGGATGTCTCGCCGCACGACGTCTGCCGCGGGGACGAGAGCGCCGCCATCATGCGTTCCGTCGTCCAGAACTACACGACGCTGATGAGCGACGACCAGGACGCGATCCGCTGGCTCTACGGTGACGGTGGAAACTCCTGCGGCGCCGGCGGAGCGCCGCCGACCGCCGTGACCTCCGCGGCGAGCGGGATCGCTCAGGCCGCGGCGACTTTGAACGGCACGGTCAATCCCAACGGAGTGAGCACGATGTCGTACTTCCAGTACGGCACCACCTCGAGCTACGGATTGGCCACCGGACAGCAGGGAATCGGCTCGGGCACGAGCGCCTCGCCGGTCACCGGGTCCTTGTCGGGCCTGGCCTGCGCCACCCTCTACCACTTCCGCGGGGTCGGGACCAACGCCAACGGGACGGGGAACGGATCGGACATGACCTTCACAACGAGCGCCTGCCCCCTCGCCAGGTCTCCCGTGCGCTTATACACGGTGACCCCCTGTCGACTCGTAGACACCCGTAACGCCGTCGGGCCCGGCGGAGGTCCCGCGCTCGCCTCGGGAGGCGGGCGGTCGTTCCCGGTCGGCGGACGGTGCGGCATCCCGGCCGGCGCCCAGGCGGTGGCGATCAACGTGACGGTCGTGCAGCCGACGGCTGGTCCCGGCTTCCTCTCTCTCTATCCGGGCGACATGTCTCTCCCGGTGGCCTCGACGGTCAATTACAAGTCGGGTCAGACCCGTGCAAACAGCGTGATCCTTCCGCTCGGTTCCGCCGGCGATATAATTGCCTGGTGCGCGCAGGGCGGGGGAACCGCGGACATGGTCATTGACGTTAATGGATACTTTCAATAGGAGGCAGTGATGGCGAGAACACGGTTCCTTCGGGTCGGTCTTGGCGTCGCGGGGAGCTTGCTCCTGGCGGCTTCTTCCGCGTCGGCGGGCGGGCCGTATCAGTTTTTCACGGTGCCGCCGTGCCGCGTGGTGGACACGCGCAACCCGACGGGGCCGCTGGGGGGCCCGTCTCTGGCGGGCGGGGCGGTGCGGTCGTTCCCGATCACGGGAATGTGCGCGATACCGTCGACGGCCCAGGCGGTGGTGTTCAACGTGACGGTCGTGGGGCCGACGGGGGCGGGGCATCTGCGGATCTGGCCGTACAACACGACAATGCCGCTGGTGTCGACGATGAACTTTGAGGTCGGGGATCCAGCGATTGCCAACGGGGCGATCGTACCGTTGACGACCGCTCCCACGGCGAACATCTCGATCTACCTGGGGACGGGTGCCGGCACCAACGCCGACCTCGTCCTCGACATCACCGGCTACTTCCAGTAGAAGATCGCGGCTTAAGTAGCCTCCAGCAACTTTTGGGATTCCGGGTCAGCCGGTGGAGTTCTGGTTTTGTTCACCCGCGAGTGAACTCGAACCTTCTGTTCGTCGTAGGGGGCTGGCTTC
>Ga0209009_1000502_pt1 | contig 13364 bp, 6 predicted proteins | sample BlaSpr_A8_OM3_M2_FD_187979 | JGI IMG/M metagenome (GOLD analysis project Ga0209009, IMG submission 187979) | Forest soil microbial communities from Thunder Bay, Ontario, Canada - Black Spruce, Ontario site 2_A8_OM3_M2 (SPAdes) (version 2) | ecosystem: Environmental > Terrestrial > Soil > Boreal... | reverse complement strand
CTAATGTCTCCTGGTTCGTGTCCCGATGGAATGTCCCTAAAGAGTAAAATTCGGCGTCTATTTCCAGCCTGTCATTGAAGTCGTGGCCAATGACGAGACCCGCGAGCCAACCATCCGGACCCTTGTGAACTAAATTGTAGCCACCTTCCCAATTCGCATGGACGGGACCAAGCTTCTTGGAAAATTCGACGGGTAGAGTCAAACTTGCGCCGCGCGGAGTGATCCAGCGTTCCACGGAATCATTCGGGTTGTTGACGGAAAGCTGCGGAAAAATGGACATGGCAAATCCAGAAACTTTGCTTTCGTAGAATCGCCACTTCACTCCCAACTGATCCTGGCCCAGACCGTATTTCGCGGGAGAAGGATCTGCCACGCGCAGGCAGGCATTTTCATAGGTCAACTGGATGCGGTCGCCCAGACCAAAGTTGATATCGACATCCGGCGTGTGCGTGATTGACGAATCGGGGTGGAGGAACGGCATGTATCCCAGATTTATTTCCCACTGCAGGTTGCCCGGGGTACCAGGATCGTTCGTGTAGTAAGGCGGCCCTCCTTGCGCGAAGGCCGAGGGACAAAAATTGAAAAGAAACAAGAGGAAGCCAAAAATGTGCAAGAAAAACACGGAAGCGTTGGTCGGAATCGAACTCAAAACAACCGCGTTTTCATTGTTTTACACAACTTAGATGCGATGAAATCGATTGAAATTTTACCAACTTGCCGGATTCCGTACAATTTCTATAATGTCGCTCCGGAAACCGCGCACGCACGCGTAGATATCTGCGACACAAGGCGCGCTAAAACGATCTGTTAACGGGCGAGTGGTAACCGAATCTGGAACGACGAACCTTTGCTGATTTCGCTTTCGACGCTGATGTCGCCGCCATGTGTTTGCGCAATCCATCGGCCGATGGCCAGCCCCAAGCCGTGTCCGCCGTTCTCACGTGAGCGCGACGGGTCGGCCTGGTAGAAGCGTTCGAAGATGTGCGGAAGATCGTTCGCAGCGATCCCGATTCCGCTGTCGCGAATCTCTGCAACTGCAAAACTATCCTGTGATTTCAAGCGCACGTCCACATGGCCGCCAGACGGGGTGTACTTCACTGCATTCTCCAGAGAAATCAGGAACAATCGCTCGAGCGCGGCTGCGTCACCTTGCACCCACACCGGCTGCTCGGGAAGCTGCGCGGTGATTTTCAGTCCTTTTTGTTCGGCAAGAACCTGCGCCTGCCGGGAGGCTTTCTGGAGCGCTTCGCTCAAGTTTGTGCGCGTCATCGCCAAGGCTGCTGCGCCTGAATCTGCGCGCGCCAGATCCAACAGTTGTTCGACGAGACGCGAAAGGTTTTCTGTCTCGCCAAGAATTTGCGAGAGCGCCTCGCGATACTCACTTTCCGTGCGCGGTTTACGCAACGTGATTTCCGCGTTGGTACGCATCACGGAAATGGGGGTGCGAAGTTCATGCGATGCGTCCGCTGTAAATTGAATAACGCGCTGGAAGGACGCTTCCAGTCGGGCGAGCATTTCGTTGAGCGTGTCAGCGAGCCTCTCCAACTCGTCTCCGGTATCAGAAACGGTGAGCCTTTCAGAAAGGCTGGTAACTCCGATGCGCCGCGCGTCTCCGATTATTTTTTCCACCGGCGCCAACGCACGTCGGCTGATCCAGTAGCCTCCCAACGCAGCTAAGAGAAGAAACGCCGGCGCAATCGAATATAGAACTTTTTGGAAACGGTCGGTGGCGCGGTCGAAATCTTCGGTGTAGATGGCTATTTCTATATCGTAAGTTTTCCCGGCGACGTTGATTCGTTCGCGCAGCACCCGAAATTCGTCGCCGTGTAAGTTTGCGTAAAACGGTTTGGCCTCCCGGACACGCTCGTCCGGCGTGTTTAGCGCCGCCATTCCCGCCGAGGCATAAAGCACGCCGCCATTTTCATCGGTGACGCTTACCAAGCCGCGGCCACCCTGGCCTTCGTCATATTCGTTCAATTCATCCGCGATCGCGTCTCTTCCCTGCGGGGCGGTTCGGGCAATGATGGTGCGAATGCCATCGAGTCGGTGACGAAGACCCGCGTCAATTGCGGCTTTGATGCTGTGGCTCATTGCAAAGTAAGCGATGCTTCCGGAAACGCCGATGGAAAGAGCGAGGATCAGCGAATACCACGCCGTGAGCCGCACGCGGATTGGCAGCGATTTCATTCTTCCTCTCGCGCCCTGACGCAATAGCCGAATCCGCGAACGGTTTGGATAAGTTTCAATTTATGCTGTTGATCCACTTTTTTTCGCAGTAGGCGAACGAAAGCATCGAGAGTGTTTTCTTCCACTTCCGATTCAAGTCCCCATACGGCTTCCACGATGGCTTGCCGCGATGCGACGCGGCCGGTGCGGCGAACAAGAAATTCGAGGAGTTTGTACTCCGTCGGCGTTAGTTGGATTTCGCGTTCGCCGCGGAATACCTGATGCGTGGCTGGATCGATCACCAAATCGTCAACCTCGAGCCGCTTCACGTGAGAAATAACGTTTGGACGGCGCGCCAGCGCTCGAATTCTGGCCAGGAACTCGGCGAACGAAAACGGCTTGGTGAGGTAATCGTCCGCGCCGGCATCGAGGCCTTTCACGATATCTTGCATGGCATCGCGAGCGGTGAGCATCAGGATGGGAGTTGCATTGCCCCCTTTACGCAGGCGCCGCATGATTTCGACGCCGTCCATCAGGGGGAGCATCCAATCGAGGATGATCACGTCGAACTCATATGACCTGGCAAGCTCGAGGCCGGACGGGCCATCGAACGCGGCGCTCACAACCTGGTTTTCCTCTTCCAGGCCCCTCTTCAGAAGCGCCGCCATGCTTCGGTCGTCTTCAACAATCAGAACTCGCATCGTTTTGTGCGTTGGGCCAACTGTACGCTCGGTCTCTGAAATATATATGAAAGAGGCCAGAGACGCTCAAACGACGGCGCCATTCCAGCGGACTGGCCGGCCAAGAGCAGTTTCGTCAGACGGAAACGCGCTTTTCGCGCGTGAGATAAAACTGCACGGCGGGCGTGATGATTAAAGACAGAACCATCGATATGAATATTCCGCCGATCACGGCGATCGCTAGAGGCTGCAACATCTGGGAGCCAGCGCCCCAGGCTAGCGCTAACGGGATCATTCCGGCGACGGCTGCCATCGCCGTCATTAGAATTGGCCGTAATCTGCGGCGGCCCGCTTGAATCAGCGCTTCTTCGTCTGTGAATCCCACCGCGCGGAATTTTTGGTTGGCGTCGAGCAAAAGAATGCCGTTTTTTGCAACGATGCCGACCACCATGATGAGTCCCATGAACGAAGAGACGTTGAAAGTGGTCCTTGTGATCAGCAGTGCGAAGAAGACGCCGGAACTTGCCAGGACCGCGGAGGAAAGAATCGCAAGGGGCGCAGTGAAAGTGCCAAATTCAAACAGCAGCACCAGGAAAATCAGCACGAGTGCCAATAGAAGAACAACCACGAGGTCGTGAAATGATTTCTGCTGTTCCTGATAGGCTCCGCCATACTGGATTTGTATGGAAGACGGTAAGTGCAGATTCGAAATTGTTTTCTTCGCAGCCGCCACACCGCTTCCCAGGTCCAGTCCTTCCAGGCGCGCGGTGACTTCCACATCGCGTTGCAAGTTCTCGCGGAGAATTTCGGTCTGCCCGGCCACTTCGCTGACTGTTGCCAGAGACCCAAGAGTTGCGGTGCCGCCGGATGAATTCACCAGCGGCGTATTGCTCATGGCTTCGACAGATGCGCGGTTGCTATTAGGCAAGCGTACTCGGAGCACGTACGGCCGGTCGTTTACGATTACCGGAGTCGAAGCGGGTTCACCGTCCACGATTGCAGACGCGGCAACAGCAAGTTGATCGGTGGTAAATCCGGCTTTCGACGCCGCTTGAGGATTTACTGCGAAAACAATAGCGGGACCGCTGGTGGTGTTCTCGATTCCATCCTGGATGTCGACCACTGGCTTTTTTCCGTTGATGGTGATGCCCCCGAGCGCATCGGCTACCTTGGGCGCCCAAGTCGCAAGCAGGTTCGCATCGGGTGAAAAGAGTTTTACGACGATGGGTTGAGGCGCGCCTGTTAAGTCGCCAATCATGTCCTGCAGCACTTGCACAAAGTCGACGTCTAGCACCGGCTCTTCTTTCTTCACCTGCGCTCGAATTTCTCCGATGATGTCGTCGATGTTGCGGCTTCGTTTGTCTTTCAATTTTACGGAAATATCTCCCGTGTTTGGCTCGGTAACGGCCGCAAGTCCAAGCTGCAAACCCGTACGTCGCGAAATGCTTTCGACTTCCGGGACCGCTCGAATAATTTTCTCCACATGCGTAATAACGCGATTGGTTTCCTCGAGCGAGCTACCGGCAGGCATCACGTAGTCGAGGATGAACCCGCCCTCGTCCATGGCGGGAAGCAAATCGCTGCCCAGCTGCTTGTAGCAAACGTACGAAACGACTATCAATAGCGCGCAGAGGCCGGCGAGCAAAGCGGGATGGCGAAGGGCCAAGCGCATCCACTTTTCGTAAAACTTCATGATTCGTTCGAAGAAGCCGCCGCGCAGGGAAACCTCCTCGGCAGCCATGAGGCGTCGCATTTCGGCCAATTCGGCCTTTTTGTCGGATTCACGCGGCGCGAGTTCCGGCACGAGCGACTGCCGCGGATCTTCGATTTCTTTTGCGTCATCGGCATTTGATGTCACCGCGTGCTTGCGACGAATCAGAAGAGTTCCCAAGTTGGTGGTCCAACCGAGAGCGAGAATAAGCGAAGTGAGCAACGAAACGCTCATGGCCACGGCGAGCGCGCGAAAGAATGATCCGGTTACGCCGGTGATTGAGATTAGAGGAATGAATACTACGATGGGCGTCAGCGTCGAGCCGATCAGCGGAATGGTCAGCTCTTTCAAGGCCTTGCTAGTGGCTTCCAAGGGAGCTTCGCCGGCATCGCGGTGCAACACGATGTTTTCAACCACCACGATGGCGTCGTCGATGACCAACCCGCCGGCTGCCGCTAATCCACCGAGCGTCATCATGTTGAAACTCTGGCCCATAATCTTCAGCGCAACGAAGGTGATGCAGATGGTCACCGGAACCACTACTCCGGCCATCACGGCGGTCCCCCAATCGCGCAAAAACAGCCAGATAGTGAAGCCCGTGAGAAATAACCCAATAATAATTGCGTCGCGAACGCTTCCGATGGATGCGTTAACGATATTTGATTGGTCGTAGAAAACCGTCAGTTCAATTCCCGGTGGCAGTGTTGGTCGAATGTTCTCAATTTCCTGGTGAACTTGGTTGGCCACCTGCACGGTATTGCTGTCTGGCTGGCGATTGATACTTAACAAAACGGCAGGTTTGCCGTTGGCAGTCACCACCGTGTGTACCGGCTTAGTGGAGGCGGTCACCGTGCCTACATCCTGAATTCGCACTGGCACATCGTTCACATTTTTGATCACGATGTTGCCGATTTCTTCCGGCGTGGTCGCTTGTGCAGTGACCAGCCCTAGATAAAGTTGATGGTTTTGACTCAGCAGGCCAGGCGAATCAATCAGGTTGGTGTGATTCACGGCGTCCAGAATGTCCTGCAAGGTGACTTTAGATCGCTGCATGCGCGCCGCGTCGGGGATGATCTGAAATTCGGGCTCCTGGCCGCCCTGCACCAGCACGGTGGCAACGCCGTTGAGCCGATTCAGCCGCGGCCGCAATTCGTACGTGGCGATCTCCCAAAGTTGCGTTTGCGGAATTTTGTTGGATGTGAGGCTATAACCCAGAATCGGAAAACTCGCGAAATCCAACCGGTTTGTTTCAATCTGAGCAGTAGAGGGCAGCGTGGCTTGAACGCGTCCTAGGGCGGCATTGACCAGTAGGAGCGTCTGCGCCATGTCAATGTTCCAATTGAAAAATAAATCCACTTCCGCAGAACCGCGACTGGTGGTGGAGCGAACGTCTTCGAGGCCCGGTACGCTGTTCACCGCTTCTTCGATCGGGCGCGTGATGGTGACTTCCATCTGGTCGATGGGCATCACTCCGTTATCAACGCCGATAATAATCCGCGGAAAATTTGTGGCAGGAAAGACGGCGATGGGAATCGAGAGCGCTTCGTAAACACCGGCAATAGCCAGAACGATCACGACGAGGATGATCGACTTGGAATGGCGCGCGAACCAGTAGCGCGAAGGATCCTCGGAAGAGGCCTTGGCCAGCCGACTCGTCATTCTTTTTCCCCGCCTTCACCCGCCGCGGGCTTGGACGGTTCGACCTGAATTTTCGTTTTTGCCAGAACGGCTTCGTCTTCCTTGTCGAGTTCGAATGCCCCAACGGTGACGACGCGGTCGCCTTCCTTCAGGCCTTCGAGAATTTGCGCATCGGTGTCATTTCGAATGCCGACCTTCACGCTCTGCTTGTGCGGTGTGTTGGAGGAATCCAGCGTGATGACTGAAGTACCTTCCGAACTTAACAGAGCTGTGACCGGGACAACAATTGCGTCCGGCACGGTTTCACTGACGATGGATACCCGTACGCTGCTTCCGGCTTTCAATTTGCCTTGCGGATTTGCGGCTTGCACCCACACTTCAACTGTCGTGCTATTCGGATCGAGTGCGGGACTTACCAAGCTTACCTTGCCGGGAATATTTAAGTCCTGATCCGGTAGGGAAATCTTGGCTTCATCCCCAACCTTAAGTTCGACCGCTTCCTGCTGTGCCACATGAGTACGCGCAATCACCTGAGACAGATCCATCACGGTGAGAACCGGCGAGCCGCTCGGTGCCGTTTCTCCCGGGTAAAACGGCCGGTCTGTTACAACGCCATTGATCGGACTCACGATGCGTGTGTAACTCAGTTGCGCCGCCGCGCTGGCGTTTTTACCTTTCGCGGCGTTCAACTGCCCTTCCGCGGCTTTCAGATCGTACTGTTTCTGCGCGGCTTCGTATTGTCCCCGGGCCTGAGTTAGCGCGATTTGCGCCTCAGCAACATCTTTCGCGGACATCGCGCCTTGCTTGTAAAGAGCCTGGCGGCTTTCATAAACTTTCTTCTGCTGATCAAATTCCTCTTTTGCGACGGCTGCCTCCTGTTGAGCTTTCTCTACGGCAGTTTGATAGGCGGCTTCTGCTTGTTGATAGCCACCAGCGTTTTCGGTCACCGCGCCTTGCAGATCGGTGTTTTCCAGCTCCGCGAGCAATTGCCCCGCATGAACACGGCTGCCTTTATCCACGTAAAACTTTCTCACGGGCGCATTAATTCTTGGGACGATGGCGGCTTGGTCGCGGGGATAGAGGATGGCATCGGCGGTCACCGTGCTTTGGATGGCTTTCTTTTCCGCCGTGGCAACCTGCACGGTTACGGTCGGCTGGGGTTCGCTCTCTTTCTGCGAGGAGCATCCGCAAAGAGCGCAAACGGCCGGAATAAGTGTGGCCGCGATGAAAAACGTGCATCGTATCCTGCGAATCATCGTGGGGCCACCTTCTTGCATGATTAAAACCTTCCCATGAGCGTCTGGAGATTGGCCAGCGCCACGCGATATCGCGCTTCCGCGTCATCGTAAAAGCCGCGCGCAATGATGAAGGTGTTTTGAGCGTCAACGGCGTCGAGCGCCGTGGACTCTCCACCTTGATAACGCAGATTGGTCAGGCGCAAACTTTCCGCCGCCAACTCCGAGGTGTGCCGCGCTCGCTCCACCGCCTCGCGCGCCACTGCCGCTTCGTTGTAAAACGAATAGAGATTGCTCAACATCTCGCGCTGGACCTGGCTTAGCTCCGCGTGAGCTTGTTCCTCTTTGTATTTCGTCTGGTGAAGCTTGCTGCGCAAGGTGCCCCAGTCCCACACCGGTACGGTGAAACTCGCAGTAAGAAAGTAGCCTAGGTTCGGTAAGGGGCCCTCTCCCGGAAATGCCTTCGCTACGCTACGCAGAGCAAAATCATTTGCTTCGATCCCGTAATCCAGGTCCACGCTCATGGTGGGAAGAAAGGCAGCCTTTGCTGCTAGCACTTCATCATGTGCCTGGCGTTCGCTCTCAATTGCCGCGCGCATCTCCGGATTGCCCTTTCCCGACATGCGTTGCACTTCTTCAAACGAAGGTAGCGCGGGACTTGAATTCAAATCATCGACGACTGTGAAATTGTCGTTGAAATTGGGAAATAACAGGACGGCGAGGTCAAGCCGCGCATTCTGTAAAGCCAGCGTCGCCTCTTCAAACGCCTGTTGCTGCTGGCTGTATTGAATTTCCGCTTTGATCACATCGCTATGCGCAGCTTGGCCCAGACGCTCAGTTTCCTGCGCGATGTCATAGAAGTGTTTTCCCTGGTCCAGAGTTTGCTGGCTGGTGGCGAGCTTTCGCTGAGCCACTACCAGCGCATAATACAGTTTCGTCACTGTTACCGTAAGGCCGCGCCGCGCGATTTCAGCCTTGGCGCTGGCCACGGCTTCGGCCGCGTCAGCTCGATGAAGGTTCGTAGCCAGGTACGTGGAAGGTGATAGATCCTGGTGAAATACGCCCCACGCGCGGTAGACGTGCACTCCGTCGTTTGTGACAAACCTTCCGCTTGGCGTCTTGCCGTTTCCTTCCGTGTTTAGGTACTGCGTCGAGGCGTTTACGGATGGAAGCATCGCGTTGCGAGCTTGCATGCGGTCTTCGTGCGAAATCTTCGCTTCCGTCTCGACCGCCAGAAATTGCGCGTTGAAATGCCGCGCTCGTTCGATGGCGTCTTGCAGCGTTATCGTCACTGGCGGAGTGGCGCTGTCTGCGCTGCTAGGCTGCACGAATTGAACACCCGCGTAACTTGGTGCATGTGAATCAACTGTTTGATCTTTGGCCGATGGGGCATCCGTCGCGGGCCGTTCCGTCGCGTGCGATTCTGTTTCTTGCGCGACAGTCCATTGCGGGCAAACGGCGATTAGAAATACTAGGATCGCGAGAGCGACAGAAATGCTCCTGGCATTTTGGATGGCTAGCCCGATTTCTCGATACAACGATTTCAATACGCCAAAGGCTGTAGAGTTTGTAAAAAGAAATTTTTGCATGTGCGCTCCAAACCTTTTAGCCAGGTGCTGGCGCCTGCCCGCAGCCTGCGCAGGCGCAAGTATCATGGCAATGAAAGATGAAGATTATCTGAAAGCGTTACGCATACGGGGCCAATGCTTCAGACGACCGCGGCTATCATACCGGATGGAACCCCAATCGTTTAAAGCGGAAGAGCTACGCGACGCTGCAAGGATTGAAACCGGGGATTGGAACGAAGACTGTCTAGTTCGGGATCGACTTTCAAGAAGATAAGCCCGTTGGAACGGTCCTGATAGGCTTTTTCCAGCCAGTCGAGGGCCTGATCGTTCTGTCGCAGGCCGCCGACCACCAATGCAACATAGAATGGCGAAACATATTGTCGCGTCGACTGCTTGGTTAATTCGTCCAGGACTCTTTCCGCATTGCTTTTATCACCTGCAACAGCATAGGCGCGGCCCAGCGCGGCCAGCATCAAGGGACTGTTCGGAGAAAGCGAAGTAGCTTGTTTCAATTCGCTAATGGCGAGGTCAAACTGGCCTTTCTCTTCGTAGGTCTGCCCCAGCACCAAGTGTGCTAGCACAAAATTTGGATCCATTTCCAAGGTGCTCCGCAACTGCGTAATAGCCTGATCGTAATTACGCGCCAGATATAACCGCCAGCCGTAACTGAAATTTATGCTCAGGGAAAGAGGATCCAGTTTTAGTGCGCGGTTAATTTCGGCGAGGCTTTCCTGGGGGCGGCCCATCACAGTGAGGTAAAGCGAGTAGCGTTGGTGGGCTGTGGCATGCTCCGGGTTCATCTCCGTGATGCGCTTCAGCCCGCTTTCCGCACCCGGCCAATCCCAATCGTAGTTCATCTTAATGGTAGCCAAGGTTATCTGCGCGTCGGTCAGAGTTGAATCGATTTCCAGCGCTTTTAATGCGGCGGCCTTCGCCTTGGAAGCGGCCTCGTTGGAAGGACGCGAACCGATGATCGTGGTCCCTTCCAAATCGTAGCAATCCGCAAGTCCGGCATAGGCAAGGGCATACTGAGGATCTTTTTCAGTCGCGACTTGATAATACTCGACCGCTTTGCTCAGTCCCTCTTCGGACCGCTTGTTCCAATAATAGCGGCCTTTTAGATAGCTCTCGTAAGCTTGCGGATTAACAGTTCTTGTTGCGGCGAGGCGCTGCTGTTCTTCGGGCGTCAGATTAATACGGATCTCATTGACGATGGCAGTGGCCACCTGGCTCTGGAGCGTTAATACGTTCCCCATTTCGCTTTCATAGGTTTCCGCCCACAAGTGCCGATCAGTGGAAACTTGAACGAGTTCGGCGGTGATGCGAACCCGGTTCCCCGCGCGCAGAACGGTTCCTTCCACTACGGCATCCACATTCAGCTCACGCGCGATTTCCGAAAGCGACTTGTGAGTATCCTTGTATTCCATTGCGGAAGTGCGTGAAATCACTCGCAGACCCCGGATTTTAGCGAGGCTGGCAATCAACTCGTCGGTCATGCCGTCTGCAAAATATTCTTGATCCTTGTCGCCGGAAAGATTTTCCAACGGTAGAACGACAATCGACTTTATTTTCTCTGCGTTGGCGACTGCGCCTGAGGGATTGCGGAAATGCAAAAACAGAAATACCGCGGCAATCAGTACGAGCGCAATTAAACCGCTGGCAACTAATTCCCGAAAATGGAATGAAGACTTTGCTTCGGTTGCTGAAGCTGAAGACTGTTGTGCAAGTAGCGTAGCTTCTGCCGGTGCGTTCGCTGGTACCGACTCCGTCCCGTTGCCATGGGCTACGGGTCTCTCCCCTTCTTCTACGTTCATTGCTTCCACGGGGGCAATAAATCGGTATCCACGACGTGGAATGGTCTCAACAAACACGGGATTCTCAGGAGAATCGCCAAGAGCCTCGCGGAGCCGCATAATCGCGGTATTCAGGCTGTGGTCGAAATCAACAAAGGTATCTCCGTGCCAGAGTTTGCTGCGTAACTCCTCGCGCGTGACAATCTCGCCGGGCTTTTCCAGGAGAACGGCCAGGATTTGGCAAGGTTGGTCCTGTAATTTAATCTTCAGTCCCTGCTTCCGTAACTCGCAGGAGCGCAGGTCCACCTGAAAAACTCCAAAGCGGAGTGGCCGATAATGATTTACAGGATCCGTCATTTTTTGCCGGCGAGGTCAATCTCGGGCGCATAACGCCCGGCGTCGACCCGGAGTCCCCAAAAACATTTCAGGTGATACTAGCTCTTAACTTCCTTATTTTCAATCGACAACTCTGTTATCGATAAATGTCTTGGATGTGACTCATCAAGCATTGAAAGGAATCGCGTTCCGCGAGCAAAGTGTCGGTGCAACAGGGTATAAGGGTCCCGCTCGGACGAACACGCGATGTGTGAGTCAAGAGTTCGCGCGACAGAATTACTTCCATCGTCGTGGAATGTGAAAAATAGCTCGGTCATATATAGCGCGTCAGCAGCGGTTCAGAACCGTTAGTCGAAGAATTTGGAACGCTCGTTTAAAGCGACCTTTAGCCTTGGGCAAAAGAAATCGGTGGTACATCGGTGGTATTGCGTCTCGACCAGAAAACAGGAGGAAGGGTATGCACTGTCACAGGACGTCCACGATCGTTCGGTTCGGAATTGCCGCTCTGTTATTCGTTCTCAGTATTCTGGCCGCACGTCCTGCGGCGGCACAAGTGTCCGGAGCCACCTTGTCGGGCGAGGTGACGGACGAATCGGGCGCGGCGATAGCTGGCTGCACAATCTCTATCAAAAATGTGGCGACTGGCGAGGTTCGCGAGGTCACTACGAATAGCGATGGGTTCTACACCGCTCCAAACTTGCTACCAGGCAATTACGAAGTTACCGCATCGGCTAGCGGATTCTCCACTGTAGTCCAGAAGAACGTCACTTTGACGGTCGGCGCAGAGCAACCATTGAACATCACGTTACGCGTCGGCAATCTTTCGCAACAGGTGGTCGTGACCGCCGCGCCTTCCTCGGTGCAAACAACTACTTCTGAGATAAGCGCGACGGTGGACTCGACCACGGTGCGCGAAATGCCACTGAATGGACGAGATTGGGCGTCGTTAGCATCGCTCGAGCCAGGCGTGGTCAGTATCCCGAACCAGGCCACGACCAGTTTTAATGCGAATAAAGGTAACCGCGGATTCGGAAATCAGTTAAGCGATTCCGGACATCGCCCCAATGAGAATGACTACAGGGTAAACGGCATCACGATCAACGACTATTCAAACGCAGCGCCAGGCGGCCCCACGGGACTCAATTTAGGAGTCGACGCGATTCAGGAATTTTCCGTTATCACCACCGGCTACACAGCGGAATACGGCAGAACTTCCGGCGCCGTAATAAACGCCATCACGAAATCCGGAACCGACGACTTTCACGGTACCGGTTATCTATTCGATCGAGACAGCATTTTTGATGCGCGGAACTTTTTTGATGGACCAACGATACCCACGTTCCACCGTCTCCAGTTTGGTGCCGCGGCTGGAGGGCCGGTCATTAAGAATAAGACCTTCATCTTCGGAAACTACGAGGGTGTTCGTCAGAAACAATCAGGTTCAGGAACAATTAACGTGCCGGACGCCACAGAACGCGCCATGGCCGTTCCCGCGATCGTTCCGTATTTGGCCTTGTGGCCAATGGCGCCGGCCGGCGCGCCAGATGTAAACGGGGTCCAATCTTTCAATGTGAATATACCGACCATCGCGAATGAGAACTATTACATCTTTAGGGTCGATCACAAAATATCCGATCACGATAGTCTGAATGGAGGTTATTTCCACGATTCCGGCCCTCAATCCCAGGGCGATCCTTTGGGTAACACCGTCCACGAAGTTTTTTCACGCCGGCAAATGGTGAATATTGAAGAGACTCATATTTTCAACCCCGAACTTCTCAACACGGCTCGATTCGGGTTCAGCCGCTTGCAAGGAGATATCAACACTCCAGTTTCCGGAGATGCGGTTGCAACCAATCCCGCGCTAGCCATTGCGCCAGGCGCCAAGGCTACGCCGGAAATTCCGGTATCGGGCCTCACTACCGCTTTTGGTTTGGGAGGCTTTAACAGATTCACCCATGCTTTCAACTCATATCAAGCCAACGATGATGCGTTCATTACACGCGGAACACATTCGTTGAAAGCGGGGTTCGCATTTGAGCGCATACAATACAACGTCCTTGAACAATTGAGCCCCAATGGAAGGATGAACACGTATTCCAGTCTGGCGAATTTTTTGAGTAATCAGGCTAATCAGTTGAACGCCCTGGCTCCCGGAGGTTCCACAGAAGTGGGTCTTCGCGAAAGTCTTTTCGCGGGTTACATTCAGGATGACTGGCGCGCCAAATCGAATCTTA
>Ga0209009_1000501_pt1 | contig 13366 bp, 12 predicted proteins | sample BlaSpr_A8_OM3_M2_FD_187979 | JGI IMG/M metagenome (GOLD analysis project Ga0209009, IMG submission 187979) | Forest soil microbial communities from Thunder Bay, Ontario, Canada - Black Spruce, Ontario site 2_A8_OM3_M2 (SPAdes) (version 2) | ecosystem: Environmental > Terrestrial > Soil > Boreal... | reverse complement strand
CGAGCACGCCCGGCCGGCCGGTCTTGACGGCGCAAAAGCCGCAGGCGCGGGTGCAGGTGTCGCCGAGGATCATGAAGGTGGCGGTGCGGGCCTGCCAGCACTCCCCGATGTTGGGGCAGCGGGCCTCTTCGCACACGGTGTGCAGGTCGAGGCCGCGCATGATCTCTTTCAGCTCGGAATAGTTGGAGCCGCCGGGCAGCCGCACCCGCAGCCACTCGGGCCGCCGGGTATCGATCGGGACCACGGCGTTGCGCTTAGAGCGACCGTAGAACTTGATGGGTGCGACGTCAGCCATGGCTTAAGTATCCCAGAGGTCTGTCGAATTCGGCGTCAATACAGCGGGACCTGCTCCGAGAAGCCCTCCAGCCAGCGGCGGACGCCCTGCAGGAAGCGGGCGGCGGACACGCCGTCCAGCACGCGGTGGTCGAAGCTCAGGCAGAGATTCATCATCGAGCGGACCGCGATCGCGTCGCCCTCGACGACGACCGGCCGCTTGACGATCGCGTCCATCGCCAGGATGCCGGCTTGCGGCGGCGCGATGATCGAGTAGGACAGGATGGTTCCGAACGTCCCCGGGTTGTTGACGGTGAACGTGCCGCCCTGGACATCAGGGATCCCGAGTTTTCCCGCACGCGCACGCTTGGCCAGGTCGTCGATCGCCTTCGCCAGTCCGGAGATCGACATCCGGTCAGCCTGATGGACGACCGGCACGATCAGCCCGTCGTCGACGGAGACGGCCACGCCGATGTTGATGTCCTTGTGGAGGACGACGCCCTGGTCACTCCAGCTTGCGTTCAGCACCGGCACGGCCTTCAATCCCTCGACCACCGCCTTGATGATGATCGGCACGAAGGTCAGGTCGATCCCTTCTCGCAGCTTGAAGCTGTCCCTCGCCTTTTGGCGGAAACGGACGACGCTGGTCATGTCGACCTCGGCGACCGTCCAGGCATGCGGGATCGTCTGCTTGCTCTTCAGCATGTTGGTCGCGATCGCGCGTCGCATCGGAGTCAACGGGATGGTCGTCCCGGGCGTTGGCGCGGGCGTCGGCACCGCCGGAACGGACGTCTGCCGCTGCTCACCGTTGGCGGTCGCCGGCTGTGCCCGCTTGGCGACGAAGTCCTCGATGTCCTTCTTACTGATGCGCCCGGCAATTCCGGAGCCCTCGATCTGCGAGAGCTCTGCGTCAGAAATTCGGTGCTCTTCGATCAGCGCGCGGACGGCCGGTGACAGGCGAGTTCGGCTCTCCGAGCCCCCTCCCTGACCCTCCTCCGTGACGGGGGAGGGAGATGCTGGCGCAGCTGCCTTCTCCACTTCCCCTCCCCCTTTTGGGGAGGGCAGGGTGGGGGCTGCCCCGACCGATTCCTCGATCACGGCGATCTCCGTGCCCACGGTGACCGTCGCGCCTTCCTTGACCTTGATTTCCTTGAGGATCCCAGCAAGGGGCGCCGGTACCTCGGCGTTGACCTTGTCGGTGATGATCTCGACCAGGCCCTCGTATTTCTTCACCTGGTCGCCCGGCTTCTTCAGCCATTTCGAGATGGTGCCCTCGGTGATCGATTCACCGAGCTGCGGCATCTTGACCGAAGCCATCTGAGTTCGGCGGCCTAGTAGGCCGCCAGCTCCCTGGCTTTGGCGAGGATCTTGTCGACGTTCGGCATGAAAGCCTCTTCGAGGACCTGGTTGAACGGCATGGCGGGCACGTCCGGACCGGTGAGACGCATCACCGGAGCATCGAGGGCGTCGAAGGCGTTCTCCATGATGATCGCCATCACCTCGGCGGCGATCCCGGCAAAGGGGTTGTCCTCGTGGACCACCAGGACCTTCCCGGTTTTTCTCGCGCTGGCGACGATGGCGGCCTGGTCGATCGGTTTGATGGTGCGCAGGTCGAGCACCTCGGCCGAGACGCCCTCGGCGGCGAGCTTCTCCGCCGCCTCGAGGCAGTAGGTCAGCATCAGCCCGTAGGCGATCAGGGTCATGTCCTTGCCCTCGCGCTTGACGTCCGCCTTGCCAATCGGCACCACGTGATCCCCTGCTGGCACCTCACCTTTGACCAGACGATAGGTTCGCTTGTGCTCGAGGTAGAGGACCGGATCCGGGTCGCGGACGGCCGCCTTGAGCAGGCCCTTGGCATCCGCCGGGGTTCCGGGGGCGACGACTTTGAGGCCCGGGATGTGCCCGAACGTCGCCTCGATGCTCTGCGAGTGATACAGCGCGCCATGCACGCCGCCGCCCCAGGGCGCGCGGATCACCATCGGCAGGTTGAAGTCTCCGGCCGTGCGGTAGCAGAAGCGTGCCGCTTCCTGGATGATCTGGTTCATCGCCGGGGCGATGAAATCGGCGAACTGGATCTCGGCGATCGGCTTCATGCCGTTGACGGCCGCACCGATGGCCACACCGACGATGCAGGACTCCGCCAGGGGCGAGTCGATCACGCGCAGCTCGCCGTATTTCTTGAACAGCCCGTCAGTGGCCAAAAAGACGCCGCCGCGATTGCCCACGTCTTCCCCGATCAAAAAGACGCTCTCGTCGCGCGCCATCTCCTCGTCCATGCCCTCCCGAATGGCCTCGATCACGGTCTTGACCGCCATCAGCCTGGTAGCTCCTTTTTGTAGACGAAAGTCATTAGGTCGTCGGGCGTCGGGTCCGGCGCCTGCTCGGCATACTCGGTCGCCTCGTCGACCTGCACGGTGACGCGATCCGTGATCTCCGCCTCGCGCTGGTCGGTCAGGGTCCCAGCGTCACGCAGGTACCCGGCGTATCGCAGGATCGGGTCCTTTTGCCGCCAGATCGCGACCTCCTCCGCCTTTCGGTAGCGCTTGTCGTCGTCGTCGCTGGAATGGGCGGTGAACCGATAGGTCTTCACCTCGATCAGGGTCGGCCCCTCGCCACCACGGGCCCGCTCGACCGCCTGTCGAGCCACCTCATAGCAGGCGAGGACGTCGTTGCCATCGACCACCACGCCCGGGAAGCCGTAGCCGGCGGCGCGATCCGCGACGTTGGCGATCGCCATCTGGCCCGACTGCGGCACCGAGATGGCGTAGCCGTTGTTCTCGCAGACAAAGACCACGGCCAGCTTGTGGATGGCGGCGAAGTTCATCGCCTCGTGGGTATCGCCCTGGCTGGTGCTGCCCTCGCCGAAGTAGACGGCCGTCACCGCATCCTCCTTGCGTTGCTTGGAGGCGAGCGCCACGCCCGCGGCATGCAGCAATTGGGTCGCTACCGGGCTACCGCCGGTCACGATGTGGAGCCGGAAGCTGCCGAAATGTCCCGGCATCTGCCGGCCGGCGCTGTTCGGATCCTCGCGCCGGGCGAAGAAGGACAGCATCTGGTCCCGGGCTGTCATCCCGAACCAGAGCACGACGCCGGCGTCACGATAGTAGGGCGCCACCCAGTCGTATCCCGGCCGCAAGGCGGCCGCGGTCCCCACCTGGGCGCCCTCCTGTCCCTGGCACGAGATGACGAAGGGGGCCCGGCCCTGGCGGTTGATCAACCACATGCGCTCATCGACGGCACGCGCGAGGCGCATCACCTCGTAGATCCGCAACGCCTGCTCGTCGCTCAAGCCGAGCGAGCGGTGGCGGCTCTGCCCACCCTTGGCCTCGACCTCCGTGGTCTTCAGGGCCATCAGTTAAATGTGGATCGCGACGCCATCGACGGCCAGCGCGGCCTCCTTGACGGATTCCGAAACGGTCGGATGGGGCGCAATGCTCGCCCCAATTTCGAAAGGAGTTGATTCGAGGAGCTTGGCCAGGGCGGTTTCGGCGATCAGTTCGGTGGCATTGGGGCCAAGGATGAAGACGCCAACCAGTTCGTCGGAGTCCGCATCGCTGATGATCTTCACGAAGCCCTCGGTCTCCCCGAGGATCACGCTCTTGGCATTACCCGCGAGCGGGAATTTCCCGACCTTGATGTTGAGCCCCTGGTCGCGCGCTTGCTTTTCCGACAGGCCGAGACTGGCCACCTGCGGATAGCTATAGGTCGCGCGCGGCACCCGGTTGTAGTCGAGCGGTTTGGGGTTCTTGCCGGCGATGTGCTCCATGATGTGCTCGCCTTCGTAATAGGCGACGTGCGCCAGCAGGAAGTTACCGATGACGTCGCCCGCGGCGTATACGTTGGGATGCCCGGTGCAGTAATGCTCGTCGGTCTTGATGTAGCCCTTCTCCACCTGGATGTCCAGCTTCTCCAGGCCGAAGCCGTCGGTGATCCCCTCGCGTCCGACCGCGACCAGCATCCGCTCCCCCTCGATGGTCTGCGTCTGCTCGCCGGCCTTGACCGCAACCGTGATCTTCCCGTTGGACCGCTTCAGGGTGTCCGGCTGGACCTGGGCGCCGGTCAGCACCTTGATACCGCGCTTGCCGAGGACTTTCGCCAGTTGCTGTCCCACATCGACATCCTCGAGCGGCAGCAGGGTCGGCAGGAATTCGACGAGGGTCACGTCCGCCCCATAGCCGTTGTAGACGCAGGCAAACTCGGTCCCGACCGCGCCGGCGCCGACGATCACGATCGATTGCGGCATCTTGTCGAGGTTGACCGCGTGGTCGCTGTTGATGACGCGATCGCCGTCCATCTTCAGGCCCGGCAGGGACTTGGGCCGCGAGCCGGTTGCCACCACCAGGTTCTTGGCGTTGACCACCTGGCCGCTATCCTTGACCGTCACCGCGTGCTCGGACTCGATAATGCCCTCGCCCTTGAAGACGGTGACCTTGTTCTTCTTCAACAGGAACTCCACCCCTCGCCAGAGCTGGTCGACGACCGCCTGCTTGCGCTTCAGCACCACCGGCCAGTCGACCTGGAGGCCGTCGGTTTTCAGGCCGAGCGCGGCGGCCGTGTGGATCTGGTGAGCCAGCTCGGAGGAATGCAGGAACGACTTGGTCGGGATGCAGCCGCGGTGCAGGCAGGTCCCGCCCACCTTCTCCTTCTCGATAACGGCGACCTTGAGCCCGAGCTGGGCTCCACGAATCGCGCCGACATATCCGGCGGAGCCACCGCCGATGACGGCGACGTCGAACGGCTCATCCGGCATACGTCTCGATTGTACCCACCCTTTGGCGGGTCGCCTAAGCCTCCAGCATCGCCAGCGCCGCCGTCAGTTGCAGGTCCTTGCTGAAGTCGTTGGGGGTCTGGTCGACGGCATATTCGTCTTGGGCGCTGGGCAAGGTCACCGTCTTGTCGGGCGTGATCCCGGTCTTTTCGATCGAGTGACGATTGGGCGTCAACCACTCGGCAATGGTCAGGTGGAGGTCGCCATCGCGCAGGATGAAGTCCTGCTGGACCGAGCCCTTGCCGAAGGTCTTGACCCCGACTAGCTTGCCGCGGTTGTGGTCCTTGATCGCGCCGGCCGTGATCTCCGAGGCGCTCGCCGAGTTCTCGTTGACGAGCACGACCAGCGAATTGGTGTACGCGTGGCCGCTGCCGCTGACCTTGCGCACGTCTTCCTTGCCGCCACGCTCGACCAGGATGGTGGTCGTCCCGCTGCTGACGAACTCGCTGATGACCTCGTTGGCCTGGTCGACGTAGCCACCCGGGTTGTCCCGGAGGTCGAGCAAGACCATGTTGACCGACCCCTTGAGGTTGTTGGTGAGCGCCTGGTCGAACTCGGTCCCCGTCCGGCTGCCGAACTCGAAGATGCGGACATAGAGGACGCGGTTGTCGAAGATGTGGGTGGCGACACTGGGCACGTTGATCTCCTGGCGCGTCAGGTTGAACGTCAACGTCTGGCCGTTGCGGCTGACCTGGATCTGGACCTGGGTATTCGCCGTGCCGCGGATTTTGTTGACGGCCGTGTCAGCGGTCCAACCCTTACTGCTCTGGCCGTCGACGGCCGTGATCACGTCTCCCACCTTGAGTCCGTTTTTTTCCGCCGGGGTGCCTGGCAGGATGCTGGCGATCACGATTTGGTCGCCTTTCTGCTCCACCGACGCGCCGATCCCGGCGAACTGGCCGTTGAGGAACGTCTGGTTGGCGCTGTATTCGGCAGGTGTCAGGTAGCGGGAGAACTGGTCACCCAATGCGCTGACCATGCCCGCGGCCGCGCCCTCGGTGAGCTTGAGGCCGTTGGCGTTGGGCTTGACGTAGTGCTGCTGGATGGTGGTGAAGACTTCGTTGAGAGCGCCGTAATCGATGTTGGACTTGGGTGCGGTGTAGAAGAGCAGCGACTTCGCCCAGTCGGGGGCGTAGCCGCCCAACTGAAACTCGGCCAGGCTGCCGGCGTAGAAGGCCGCGATCGCCACGACGAGCAAAATCGCGGTACGCCTGAACCGGGACACGAGTCGATTATCGTTCGGACCGGCGGTTGATTCCCTCCCCGATTGCGGGGGAGGGTCAGGGTGGGGGGTTGCGTTATCGATCATGAGGCCGGGAGGTAGGCCAGCGGATCGACGGGCATGCCGGCCAGGTCGATCTCGAAATGCAGGTGGGGGCCCGTGGAGTTGCCGGTTGATCCCTCATAGCCGATAACGGTGTCCTTGTCAACCTGGACGCCGTCGCCAACCGCCCAGCTGGAGAGATGGCCGTACAACGTGATGAAGCCGCCGGCGTGCACCATCACCACGTAGCGTCCGTAGCCGCACAGCCCGCCGCCCCAGGTACAGCCCATGGTGAAGTTGTGCACGATGCCGCCGTCCGAGGCGTGCACCGGGGTTCCGTAATCGGTGGAGATGTCGATCCCACTGTGGAAGTGGTGACTTGGACAGGTGGGATCGTACGGTTCGAACGGATAGCTGGTGCAGCCGAAGCCTTGCGTGATGACGCCGTCAATGGGCCATTTCCATTTGCCCGATGAGCGGGCCCGGAAGCTCTCATGGATGAGCGAGGCGATCTGAGCCTGCAAGGCGGCCCGCTGCGCCTCCATGTCGGCCAGCAGCTGCTGGAATTGCGCCTCGATGGCGGCGATTTGCTGCTCGCGCGCCGCGCGCTGGTCGCGCACCGCCTGCAGCTGCGCCTTCTGGTCCTGGACCTGCTTGACGACCTGGGCCTGCTCGGCCTTCTTGGCCTCGAGGTCGGCTTTCATCGCCTCGATGGCGGCCCGTTCCTTCTGCAGCTCGGCGACCTGACGCCGGTCTTCGCGAACGATGACATTGAAAAAGACCACCCGGTTCATCAGGTCGGTGAAGTTCGCGGCCGAGAAGATGAGTTCGAGGCCACTGATCTGGCCGCTCTTGTACATGAGTCGCATCCGGCGGCCGAAGTCGGCGATGTGCTGCGCCAGCTCATCTTCCTTGAGCGCCAGCTGCTCCTTGGCCTGGTCAACCTGCTGCGCCAGCAGAACAAGCTTCGCCGTCTCCTGATCGATCTGCGCCTGCACCGCACGCAGCTGCGCATCGAAGGCGGCGATCTCGCCCTGCAGCTGACGTTCCTGGCCGAGCAGCTGCGCGATCTGGGTCTTGGTCGCCACGATCTGACCATTGAGCCCTTGCAGCTGGTGCTGCTTGTCGTAGATCGTGTCCGAGACCGTGGTCAGCAGGGCCGCGGTGAGGACCACGATGGCCAGCGCCGTGTGGAAGCGCGCCCGCCTCATTGCTTGAGGAACCGCCTGACGCCCAGATAACTGCCGACGCTGCCAAGCAGGAGCCCGAAAAGGAGCATCGCGGCCAACACGACTCGGAGGTAGTACTGGTCGAAGGAGAGCGGCACGAAGATCAGGATGCTTTGCAGGTTGACGACCGCCGGCCGGTAGCCGAAGCCGACGATCAGCACCGCCACCACGGCGCCGACCACGCCGACGAAGAGGCCTTCGACGATGAACGGCCAGCGCACGAACCAGTCGGTGGCTCCGACCAATTTCATCACCTCGATCTCCTTTCGTCGGAGATAGATGGCAGTGCGGATGGTGAGCATGATGATGAAGACCGACAGCCCCGTCAGTCCAACGATCAAGACGAGGCCGGCGATGCCGGCAACACGAGCCAGCAGAATGATCTTGTCGATGACGTTCGGCTCGTAGTTCGTGGCCGGCGACCTGTCGACCAACGGCGAGAGACGCACCGACTGGTCGATGGCGCCGAGGTCGCGAATATCCTTGACCGTGACGTCGAGGCTGGCCGGCAGGGGGTTGGTGCCCAGGGTGTCGATCACGCTCGGGTCCAACGCCGGCAGCTGGCGGAACCTTGCCATCGCCTGGTCCTTGGACACGTAGGTGACGGCGGTCACCCGCGGGTCACTCTCCAGGTGAAGCTTGAAATCCATGGCGCTGCTGAGTGGCGTCGTATCCGCGAGGTAAACGGAGATGGCGCTCGCCTTGGTCTTTTCAAGCGCCACGATCTGGTCGAGCGAGTGCAGCACCAGGAGCAAGCTGCCGAGCGCCAGCAGCACGACCCAGACGATGAGGACGCTGGCGATGCTGACGGCAGCATTGCGCCAGAAGTTCTGCCAGGCGCTGCTGAAGGCGAAGTCAACGCGATTCCAGAGCCGGTGCATGGTACCCTCCTGCATCTTCGTCTCTGACAATCTGTCCGCTCTCGATCGCCACCACGCGCCGCCGCATGACGTCAACGATCTCCCGGTTGTGCGTCGCCATCAAGACGGTTGTCCCGCGCGCGTTGATCTGCAGCAGCAGCTGGATGATTTCCCAGGAGGTCGCCGGGTCGAGGTTCCCGGTCGGCTCATCGGCGAGAAAGATTCGCGGATCGTGGACGAGCGCCCGCGCAATCGCGACCCGCTGCTGCTCGCCGCCAGAAAGCTGATCGGGGAATTTGTTTTCTTTTCCTTCGAGGCCGACGATGCTGAGCACCTCTTCGACTTTCGGCTTGAGGTGCCGCAGGGCGCCTTCGGTGACGCGCAGGGCGAAGGCGACATTCTGGAAGACGGTGAGGTTGGGAAGCAGCTTGAAATCCTGAAAGACCATGCCAATCTTGCGCCGCAGGAAAGGCAGGTGGCGCCGCTTGAGGCGGCTCAGGTCCTGGCCTTCGACGTGGATCTTGCCGGCGGTGACTTTCTCCTCACGGATCAAGAGCCGGACCAGGGTGGACTTGCCGGCGCCGCTCGGTCCGACCAGGAAGACGAAGTCCTGCTTGGGGATGACGAGCGTCACGTCGCGCAGCGCCACCGTGCCATTCGGATATTTCTTGTGGACGCCCTGGAGGCTGATCTGCGGCACAGCCGGCATTACCGTGGCCATGCGCACCCGCTCTGGCAGCGTCGTCGGTGTCGGCTGGGTTGTGACTGTTGCTGGCACGTGAACAAATCCATTCCGAAAGCCGTGGCCGCGACGGGCCGGGCCCTAAGGGGCCGAATAACTCCGGAAGTATAGGTCATCTCGTCGCGTATTGCTGCCTCGCTTCACTCTGGGTCCAAAGTCGCAGGTACTCCCTCTTTATACTCAGGCGAATGCCCAACCCGGCCGTCCCCTTGCTGACCGTCGAGCGGGGCGAGGTCGAGGAGGGACTGCAACGCGGTCACCTTGCGGCGGTCGACGGTGAGGGCACGGTCGTCACCTCCAGGGGCGACCCGAACCGGCTGACCTACTTCCGCTCATGTGCCAAACCGTTCCAGGGGATCGCCGCCTTGCGCACCGACATCGTCGAGCGCTTTGACCTGACGGCCGAGCACGTCGCCATCATCTGCGCGTCCCACAACGGGGAGCCCCGCCACGTCGCGGTGGTACGCGACCTCCTCGCGCATGCGGGGATCGACGAGTCCGCCTTGCAATGCGGCGCCCATTGGCCGTACGACGAGGCCGCGGCCAGCGTCGTGCGGCGCGAGATGGCCGAGCCGCTGGCGGTCTTCAACAACTGCTCCGGCAAACACAGCGGTATGCTGGCGGCCGCCCGCATGCTGCAGGCGCCACTCGCGAGTTATCTCGAGCCCTCCCACCCGGTGCAGCAGCGCATCCGTCAGGTGGTCGAGGAATTTACCGGCTGCGCCACCACCGATGTGGTGTACGGCATCGATGGCTGCAGTGCGCCCAACGCCGCCGTGCCGCTCTCCGCGATGGCGCGCAGCTTTGCCCGCCTCGTGACCTCGGACGACCCCGCGGCGAAGACCGCCGTCGGCGCGATGACGACCCATCCGTTCCTGGTTGGTGGGACTAAGCGCTTCGACACGGCATTGATGGAGGTCACCGATGGCCGGCTGCTGGCCAAGGGCGGCGCGGCCGGCGCGCACTGCACCGCCGACCGGCGGTCGGGCGTCGGCCTCGCCTTGAAGCTGGAGGACGTGGACGGCACCTGGGTCTCGGCTGCCGTCATGGCGGCGCTCACCGAGCTGGGCTGGCTTGCGCCGGCCGAGCAGCAGGCCCTCGACCGCTTTGCCCACCCGACGCTGCGAAACCACAAGGGCCTCGAGGTTGGGCACGTAACGGCCGTGTAACGCCGGGCGTGACTGGCCTGTTTCTTCGGTTATATCGCCGTGCGTCGAATCCTGGGCTGGCCTGATCCGCGGCAGGTGATGGTCAGCGCCTTGATCGGGCTCCTGCTGGCCCTGTACACGTATCTCTACCTGCTGCCGGTGCTCGGCCCCCACGCGCCCCGTGCCGACGATTTCCAGGACTACCTGTTTGCGGCGCACCAGCTCGCCAGCGGCGGCGACCCCTATGCCAACTTCGTTCGCAACCACGTGCCCTGGGACTGGTCACTCAGCAGCGGCTACCTCTACCCGCCGGCGTTCGCGGTCTTCCTGATTCCGTTGACCTGGGTCTCGAACGACCTGGCGGTGCGCATCTGGCTGGTCTTGATCCAGGCGGCGATCGCCGCCAGCCTCTTGATCGTGTACAGCGTGATCGGCCGCCCACGGCGCGGCGAGCTCCTCTGCCTGGCGGCGGTGATGACGACCTTCTTTCCGCTGGCGAGCAGCGTGCTCACCGGAACTATGAATTCGCTGTTGCTACTGCTGCTCACCGGCGCCTGGGCCACCTGGCACCGACGCCAGGACGTCCTGAGCGGGGTGCTGATCGGTGCCGCCGCGGTCTTCAAGCTCTTTCCGCTTGCCCTCCTCCCCTATCTCGCCTGGCGCCGGCACTGGAAGCTGCTCGCCGCGGTTGGCGTCACCGGCTTGGCCGGCCTCGTCCTCGGACTGGCGGTGACCAGCTTCGACCACAACCTCTATTACTTCCGCGACATGCTGCCCCACCTGGCGGCCGGGACCGGCTATCGCGAAAACCAGTCGCTGGCGGGCTTCACCGCTCGGATCTGCCAGCCCTCCACGGCCAACGCCGGCGGCAGCGCCGGCTGGTGCGGGCGGGCGCTCGACTGGCCGCTGGTGCTGCTCTTGCTGTTCATCGTTCTGCGCGCGACCTCGCGACCGACGCGCTCTGGGTTGGAGTTCGCGCTCGCGGTGACCACCCTGCCACTGATCAGCAGCGTGGCCTGGAGCTTCCACCTAGTGGTCCTCATCCTGCCGATCGCGCTCTTGATCCGGCAGGCTTTCGCGGGGGCGATGTCGCGGCGCGCGGGGCGGTTCCTGCTGGCGGCATGGCTCTGTTTCTCCGTGGGGCCCGCGTTGCACTACCTGTTGATCTATCACCCGCTGCCACAGCTGCCGGGCATCCTCGAGCTGCTGCCGATGGGCGTGACCCGCCTCTTCGGCGAGGCCTACGTCATCGGGACCGTGATCGTACTCGGCAGCGTGTGGGTGGCCCTGCGCAACGAGCGCCGGCTCGAGGCAGCAGCCGCCAAACTGGCGCCGGCGGCCTGATCGCGTCGCTTACGCGGCCTGCCCTTCCCGACCCGCGTCGAGGCGGAGGTAGGCTTCCATGAAGTTGTCGAGGTCGCCGTCGAGGACGGCCTGGACATTGCCCACCTCGAGACCGGTGCGGTGGTCCTTGACCAGGGTGTAGGGATGCAGTACGTAGCTGCGGATCTGGCTGCCCCATTCGTTGGACTGGTGCGCGCCCTTCAGCTCCTGACGCTGCTCTGATCGCTGCTGCTCGCGCAACGCCACCAGGCGGGAGCGCAGCACCTTGAGCGCCAGCTCCCGATTCTTGATCTGCGAGCGCTCGTTCTGGCAGGTCACGATGATGCCGGTCGGCAGGTGCGTCATCCGGACGGCGGACGAGGTCTTGTTGACATGCTGGCCGCCGGCGCCACTCGATCGGTAGACGTCGACCTTCAAGTCTTCGGGCCGGATCTCGATATCGCCGTCATCCTCGATCTCCGGGATCACCTCGACCAGCGCGAACGAGGTGTGTCGTCGGTGGGCCTGGTCGTAGGGGGAGAGCCGCACGAGTCGATGCACGCCGCGCTCGGCGCGTAGCCAGCCGAAGGCGCGCTTGCCCGAGATGCGGATCGTCACACTCTTGTAGCCCGCCTCCTCCCCGGGTGACTCGTCGATGATCTCGGCCGGCATCTTGTTGCGCTCCGCCCAGCGCAGGTACATCCGCAGCAGCATCTCGGCCCAGTCCTGCGAGTCGGTGCCACCGGCGCCGGCATGGATGCTGACCAGCGCGGGATTGTCCGCGTAGGGGTTGGCGAATAGCAGGTCGACCTCCTGCCGGCTCACATCCGTATCCAGCGCGGCGAGGTCCTGGCGCAGGGTGTCCTCGAGATGGGCGTCGTTCTCGGCGATCGCCATCTCGGCGAGCCCGATCACGTCCTTGGCGCGCGCTTCCAGCTTTCGCCAGCCGGAGACCTCATCACGTAGGCCCTTGGCTTCCTGCGCGAGCCTCTGGGCACGCGGAGGATCCTGCCAGAGGTTGGGGTCGTTTAGATCGTTCTGAAGCGCGTCGAGGCGCGCGGCCTTCGCAGGAAGGTCAAAGATGCTCCTGGAGCTGAAGAATCTTCTTCAGCAGGTCGTTCGCGTGTTCGAGGATTTCTTCCATGACTAGTTTCCGTGGCAGTTTTTGAAGCGCTTACCGCTGCCGCAGGGGCAGATGTCGTTGCGCCCGACGCCGGCAAAGTTCAACGACTGCGGCCGGCGAAACGGGGCGCGCGCGGGCGCCGCTGGAGTCGCGGCGACAGGATTGGGTGCTTTCGTTTTCGCGTCCTTGCTCGGCACGCTCTTCTTCTTAGCCATCGCCCGAAATCCTACCCGAACCCGGGCAATCTTGAACCTTCCCACGTTCCCAGATAAGCTTGCCGGGAGGTTAAGTCCCATGCTCGATAGGTCGAAGCTGCCAGCCGATCTCTGGGTCCGGATGACATGGGCGCCTAAAGACCCCCCGGGAATCCAGGACCGGCCCATTACCCTGGTCACCAACCGCAGACGGTGGGTGATCGGTCTGATACCCGTGGTCCTTGCGGGCCTGCTCCTGATCGCGCTCGCCCTTCTCCATGCCCCATTGGTCCTGCTGATCCTTCCCATCCTGGTTTCCCTCGTCGGCGCCCGATACGCGGCCGGCGGTTCCGCAGGCTACTACGAGGTTCGTGAGGACGGAAGCCTGGGTGACTTCCTCGGCCGCAAGATGCCGCTCGGCATCAGCGAAATGCGCCGAACG
>Ga0209009_1000500_pt1 | contig 13372 bp, 9 predicted proteins | sample BlaSpr_A8_OM3_M2_FD_187979 | JGI IMG/M metagenome (GOLD analysis project Ga0209009, IMG submission 187979) | Forest soil microbial communities from Thunder Bay, Ontario, Canada - Black Spruce, Ontario site 2_A8_OM3_M2 (SPAdes) (version 2) | ecosystem: Environmental > Terrestrial > Soil > Boreal... | reverse complement strand
GCATTGGTGATCTGCTTCCAGGTCTGTCCCGCGTCTGATGATTTGAAGAGCGCGGTGTCCTTGACCGCCCACCAGTGAGAAGCATCCTGATATGCAACGTTGCCGGGTGTGGGCGCCAGGTAGCGCCAGCTGCTCCCTTGATCAAAGGATGTGAAAAGCACTGCCTCACTTACGTTTGGGGACGTCGTGCCATTGCCTGTGGTGGCGACCACTCCATTCTCGGGTAGCAATTGGACGGTGGTTCCGTGGCCGTCTGAGTTCCAGTTCTGACTCGGAGGCGGAGGCAAGTCATGCCGCTGCCAGGTCTGGCCTGCGTCGGCAGAGGTGTACAGGTGGGGACTCCCAGCTCCGAGGCTGCCCATCCACAATTCACCAGGCGCACGAATGGCCATGTAATAGGCGTCGCGCGGTGGATCCGAAAGGCGTTGCCAGGATGCCCCGCCGTCGCCAGTTGCGTAGAGATCGAATAGCTGCCCGCTTGTGGGCTCGGTCGGGTCTTGAACGAGAGCCCATCCCCGGCGTGCATCAACAAAAGTGACCTCGACGCAGGGCGTCGACGGGAGTTGGACTTGGGTCCACGTGTCACCCCTGTCGCTTGTCCTGTACAACTGCTGCCCGGTCGAGGGGAGGCCGAGAGCCATGAAGCCGTTGGAACCGTCGAACAGGTGAACCGTGAGCTGGGCGAATCCAGGAGTGCTGCCGTGACCGGTGAACTGAAGTCTCCAGTGGTGCGCGCCGTCGGTGGTATTGAACACTTCAAATTGCGCCGGCGGGGAAGGAGGGTTGGTGACATTGAGCGCCGCCCATCCGAGGGTTGGAGTGACGAACGAGTAGGTCACCGGGTTGGGGTCGGCCGGCGGAGTTGGCGTGACGGATGTCCCCGTCCGGGACGTGGTGCCCGAACGCAGGTACGCGATGCCCACCCCGACGACCGCGACAATGGCGATCGCCGCGATAGCAGTAGCGCGGCGTCGACGCTTCGAAGACTTGTTCGGAACTGGCTCGCCAAGCGGCGCGACACCCATCGCCCCAGTAGAACATCGTCAACAAGTTCCTGGACGGGCGGCCCGAGTTTCTGGACCAGGGACGTTTGGGACGTTTCGAAACGTCCTGAAACGTCGTTGAAACGTCCCAAGCGCGGTGGTTTGGTTGTCGACAATGAGACAAGGGATCGGAACTCTGGCGCGAGCGATGGTTGGGACACCTGGGACGTCTGGGACGTCTAAAGACGTCCCAAGTCGTCCCAAGACGTGGTTTAGAAGTCCCTTCGATCGCTGGTGTCATGTAAGAGGAATGGGATGCGGGTCGGCAGAAACTGGGATCGGAGACGGCCCGCTGGCGGCGACGCCGGCGTGCAGGGAGGCCGCTACGCAGCCGCCGATCGGGCGCTACGTGGCAGGCCAGCTACTGCGCGTGCGCGCATTCATGCGCGTGACGCGACGCGCAAAGAGATCGGCCTGTAGCCGAAGCGTCGGGGCGGGCGGCTCGTCGCGGCTGACCCGGCACGGCGGCAGTTGGGAGCCAGTGGCACTGTTGTCCGGAGCCGGCGGTCCGAGTCCCCTAACAGAGGACCGCCAAAAGCCAAAGGTGCAGCTCCAACGACCGGCTTGAAGGTTCTCTCATCAGGCATCGATTCGCTCTACGTTTCCTTCAGGGGCGAGGTCCGCGCGGAACTGCTGGATGACCTGGAGGTCCTGAAAGCCAAGGCGCAAGAGACTGGCCAGCCGCAGGTGGTTGGCATTCCAGCCGGACAGCGCGCGCTGGTGCAGCCTTCCGGATGGGGCAGCTATCGCTACTGGCTCCGCTGTAGCGACTTCGACCTCTTCGTCGGGCGCGGCACGAGGCTGCCGGCCGTCTACGCCCGGCTAGCGAGCTCGTTCATTCATGAGGTCGGAACAAGCAGGGCGCTCGCCGAGCTGACGTACTTCGTGCAGTCGGCGACTCTACCAGAGGCCGGCGATGCGCTGTCCTCACGGGTAGACGTCTACGCCGATTTCCAGGGTTGGGTGCCGCGACCCCGCGACTACGAACGGTTCGTAACTCGTAGCCGGCGCAATACCTGGCACGTGGCGGTGCACCACGATGGCCGTCAGTTCACTGGTTTCACGTTCGGCCGCGACGCAATGGTGGCCAGGCTGTACGACAAGGGTGCGGAGATCGCGCACTCGGGCAAAAGCTGGATGCGTGCAATTTGGGGGGACCGACTGGATCCGACTAAGCCGGTGTGGCGCGTTGAGTTTCAGCTTCGCCGCGAGGTGCTGTCGGACTGCAACCTCAGCGAACCGGAAGAGGTCTTGCGGAGGCGCCAGGACCTGTGGAGCTACGCGACGCGGTGGCTGTCGCTGCGATCGCCAAGGCCTGGAGTGCGGCGAACAAGATGGCCGGTTGCCGGCGCATGGCTGCACCTTTCACGCCTGGAGCTCGGGGCTCCGCAGAGCCCGCTGGTGCGTCACCGCATCAAAGAACACGATCAGTCTGTGCTCGTCCGTGGCCTTACCGGCTACGCGAGCTCGCTGGCAGCCGTCACGGGTGTAAGCGACCTCGACGTGGCGATGCTCGTGTCACGACGTCGGGTCGGCGAGTACATGGTCGCCACGGGACGAGACTTTCGCGACTTGGTTGCCGCAAAGCGGGAGCGCAGGCTGTGACTCTGCAGAGAGCATTGGAATGGTCGGTGAACGCCAGCGCCATCGATCGAGCGCGAATCCTTCGGGCCTGGACGCGTCGGGACCTGGCGCAACAATCGCACGTCGACGAAGGAACGCTGTGCGACCTCTTCGCCGGGCGTCGCCGGCCGATGTTCGGAACCCTGCGCGCGATTTGCCATGCGCTTGAGTTGTCGTTAACCGACGTGATCGAGTTCAGCGCGGCCGGCCCTAAACGGGTTGACCTAGGTGCAAACGCCGCAGACGGGTCGCGCGCTGCGCTGCTCTAGGTTGGCTGGGGAACATTAGCTCGTGTCCAATGGAGCCCCCCATCCGCGGTGAACGCCAGAACGGAGCCTTCTGCAAAAAACATCTGTGCCCAGGCGTGTTGGGAATCGAGAATGTGCAGGGAGTAGTCCGCGCTAGGAAGTTTGTCTGAGATGTCGTTCCATGTCTGTCCGCCATCCGATGACTTGTACAGAGCCCCCACATAGATCTCCCACCAGTGCAGATTGTCCTGAAAGCCCAAATCGCCTGTTCCACCTACTAACGGCGGAGGCGTGACTTCGCTCCAGGAGGTCCCGCCGTCGAACGAGGTGAATAGGGCGCTTGGACTGGCCAACATCGCCTCGACCGCAGCGATCGTAGAGAGGTTGACGGATGCGATCACGCCGGCCCCTGGCAGTTCCTGAATGCCGGTGCTGAGCGTGCCACTAGCAACGGCGCCCGACGGCAGAGGGACCTCGCGGCGCTGCCAGCTGTGCCCGCCGTCGGCTGACGAGTACACGTGGGGTTGGCCAGCACCATTGCTTCCCAACCACCCCTCCAACCGAGTGCGAAAGACTAGGCCGTTCGAAAGCTGTGTCGCGGTAAGGAACCTATCGCCCGTATCGACCGGTGGGTCGGGCAACTGATTCCAGGTGTTGCCACCATCGCTGGTCGACGACAGATGCGGCACTTGATTGGGTGGAGGGCTAACAGTTGTCCACGCGAGAAACCAGCCGTGGAGCGGGTCGGTAAAAGTGACCGCGTAACCATCCGCGTAAGGAAGCCCGAGAGCAGGCCAGTGCATCCCTCCATCAGTAGTGCGGTAGAGGCTGATCGGATTCCCCGCGGCCACGAAACCATGTGTCGGGTCGAGGAACTGAAAGGAATCCAAGGTCAGAAAAACTGAACTCGTTTGGCCCACGAGTTGCCTCTGCCAATGTATAGCACCATCCACCGTTCGAAAGATCCAGAACGGTCCTTGGTTGCTACCCTGCGTCACAGTTACCGCTAGCGCCCATCCCAACTGTTCGGACTCGAAGTTGTACGAGACGAGAGTGTGTGGCTTCGAAAAGAGTGTGGTCGAGGCGGCCTGGGATGTCGCTTTCGGAGCGAGGATCCGAATCGGGTGCAGGTAATAAAGGCTCGCACCGACAATCACTGCCACCGCCAGCGAAGCAAGAATGAGTGCTCGCCTGCGGCGCGGTGAGAGTTGTTTGGGCCGCGGGGTATCCATGACTTTGACTGTTAAGGTTAAGCCGGGTTCTTCATGGTGGACGGACACTCACGACGTCCATGAATCGCCGCGGAAGGGTGCGCGGGCAAAGACGTCCCGTAGGTAGTAGCGAAGGTTGAACCTGTTGGCCGTTCGGTGGCTGCAGCTCGACGATCTCGACGAGAAGAGGTTAGGGGCGGCGCGCGGCCTACTTATGAGTTAAGAGACTTGCGCGCCTTTGAGTAAGTCGAGCTAAGATCGAGCCGCATACGGTGGGCCGACAGGTCCGGTTTGGGACCAGGAGACCGCGAGTTCAAATCTCGCCCGCCCGACCAACACGTTTGTCAGCCCTGAAAACGGCCGATTCTGATCTCGTTTCGGCCTATTGGGAAGGCGCTGGGCGCGGAATGGGAACGGCTTTGGAAAACCCCTGGAACCTGCCGAGTCAAGAGACTTGCGGCATTGCATACCAGTCTCATGGTGGGGAAATATGCACAGGGTGAATCAGGCAGGCAGAGTTCTTCCCGGAAGTGGCGCAAGCCCAGCGCGGCGGCAGCCGCCGATCCTCGCCGCCGTCGAGCACTTCCGCCTCGATCTGTTCCCTGGCCGGCCGCGATGCAAGTTGGTGGTCCGCGTCCCCTAACAGAGGACCGCCAAACAAATTTGGGGCGACCGACTTAATGCATCTGATCCCGTGTGGCGGCTGGAGTTCCAGTTCCGGCGCCAACTTCTGGCGGAGTGCTGATTGAGCAAGCCGGAAGACGTCCTTACGCAGCGGCGGAACCTCTGGGTATATGCGATGCGCTGGCTCTCGTTGCGGAAGCCAACACGGGGCACGGCGCGGACGCGATGGCCGGTGACCAAGGTGTGGTCCCAGCTGACGCGACTGGATATCGGTGACCCAACGAGTCCGGTCGTGCGTCAGCGGATTAGACGTCACGACGAGTCAGTGCTAGTCCGCGGCCTTACCGGCTACGCGAGCTCCTTAGCCGCCCTCGCAGGCGTTAGCGACCTCGACCTGGCGATCCTCGTGTGCGAGCCGCTGTCGACCGACCTTCGGCACACTCCGCGCGCTCTGCCAAGCACTGTGGTTATCACTTGATGGGGTAATCGCGTTTTCGGAAGCGCGGCACTGCGATCAGGCCTGAGCCTACTGCTCTTCCAACGGCAGGGCTAGCGATTATGGCGACGTTCGTAATCAATTGGCCACAGCCGCGTTTCACCAGTAAGAATCGCGACCGTCCCGGTACGACGGGGCGGTGTCACGGCGCAAGAGGTGAAACCATGAAGGTTCTTGGTGTTCTTTTTTCGTTATTGGGCGTCATGGCACTGGTCGGCTGCGGAGCGACGACGGCGACGACCAGCGTCTCCAGTGCAACACCGACCTCGGCTACTCTCAGCGCGACGCCTTCTCCGAGCCCAGATATAACCGGCGCGCGTGCAGCCGCCCTCACCATTATTGCCCCCCTCCCCAACACTTCGGGCGTTTGGGGAGGCTGTCCGCAGCTTGCGAGCAACTTCGCCGCGTGCCCCTTCGCGCCGGAGCTCATCGCCCGCCTCAATTACCTCTCCGGTACCGGCTACTTCGCCTCCGCCGGACCGTCCGGTGTGTGCGGTGAGGACTACATCACTGGCACCCAGAACGGCCTTTTCATCGCCCCCCAGGCCTTGTCGGTGACTGCCAACGCCAATGGCAGCGTGACCATCGTCATCCGGCGTGGACCGCCACCGCCTGACTTCACCATCACGATGACCCCTGAAAACAGCATCTGGCTCGCCACCGATCTCGCCTCCGGAACCGGACCTTCTGCCTCCATCTTTTCGGCCAAGCCAAACTGCTGACAATCGAGCACACCGCCGGCTCTCCGCCCTCAACGCCGCGAGCTCAGTGCGATTGCTAAGGGCACGGCCCGAGTTAAGAGACTTGCGTGCGTTTGCGGGCGTCGCGCGTTAGGATCAAGCCGAATACGGTAGGCCTTAGCCTTCGGTTTGGGACCAGGAGATCGCGAGTTCGAATCTCGCCCGCCGACAATCGGCCGTACCGGCGCCAGAACGCCCACTTTGGGTCTCGGCAGCAGCTCCGGACAGAGTGGCGTTGACCTGATCAACGAGGACTGCAAATGCCGCGGTAAGGGGCCACGGCGCACGAGGGTCTGCACCTTGTCGCGGGCCATGTACTTGCCCTGCCAAATCCCTGCCCGAAGCGGCAAACCACCGAACAAGCGCCCATCCGACCAAGGCAAAGGGAACGTCAAGGACGGGCGACAAGGGTACGAAGCCAGTCACGATGATGGCCGGTACGTAAGCGACAAGCACCGCGGTTAGCACGAGTCGATATCTGACGACAGGATCGCCCGGCATGGACTCGCTCGGTTGCTTCACAGCGAGTTGACCTTGTCGCTGTCGTATGTGATTCCATCGCCAACGTCCGATGGCAGCGCTTCGAGCGCTCGATGTTTGAGGATTTCTTCGATCAACTCTTTTGAACCACCCACGTACGTATAGGGAAGGTCGATTTCGGATGCGACGCACCAGGTTCGATCGTCCGGCCACCAGATGTTGGGCCCGTCCTCCCAACCGGCCGCCTTCGTGATCGGTCCACTGAACAACAGGTAGGAGCGATGAGGGTTCGGCTTGACTGTAGTTTCGGAAATCCGCTGGTGCTTGGGCCTGGGGAGCCTCGCGTCCACATGGTCATGGCGCCATCGCGCCCAGCGGCCGGCCAAAGAATCCCTATACGCGCGCAGCTCCATCACGCCGCCTGGGTGGAGGTAGCCATAGCCGTCCCAAAGGCAAAACCAGCATCGGCCGATGGTGCTGGTATGCCGGGAAAGCAAGTCTGCCAGCGCCAGAACCTGTGATTCGGGGAGGACGCCGTTACGGGGCGGATAGATGAAAGGCTCGCTTCCCATCTCATCTCGAGCAAGCGACGGCACCAGGGCATGGAACTGCACCTCGGGATGGATCACCCTGCCGCTCCACGTCGCGACCTCCGCCCATCTCACCTCCGTCTCTCGCGTGAAGGCGGGGTGGAGGATCCGCGCGTAGGCGGCGAACCCGGTCGGAACGACGGCCCCGACGTCGTAGGCGTTGAACGGATGTAAGCCGAAGCCGATCCAGTCGGCACTCTCGATCGCATCGCTCGGGGTCAAGTCCTCCCAACGCATCCGGCAACTATGCGGCCGACCGGCCGGTAGTACGCTTTTTGGCGAGATGATCCAGGCGCAGCTTGGTGGCTCGGTGGCGGTCGGTTTCGAGCCGGTGCAGGAGGCGTTCGCCGCGAACTTCGAGCGATACGGTGAGGTTGGCGCTGCGTGCTGCGTCCACCTCCGCGGAAAGCGGGTCGTCGACCTCTGGGGAGGCGTTACGGCGCCAGGCGGCTCAGAGCTTTACACCGCCGAGACGCTGCAGATGGTGTGGTCCACCACCAAAGGCGTGGTCGCCATGGCCGCGAACATCCTGGCGCAGGAAGGAAAGCTGGACTTCGACGCTCCGGTCACCGAGTACTGGCCTGAATTCGCGGCCGCGGGCAAGGCGGGCATCCCCGTGCGCTGGCTCTTCTGCCACAAGTCCGGGCTGGCGGCGGTCGACCGGCCGCTCGGCCTGGCCGACGTGGTCGCCTGGACGCCCTGTGTCGACGCGCTCGCGGCGCAGAAGCCGTACTGGAAGCCTGGAACGGCGCATGGCTACCACACCTGGACGTATGGGTGGCTGGCGGGCGAGGTGATCCGGCGGGCGGCCGGCGTCTCGGTGGGCAAGTTCGTCGCCGAGCGGATCGCGAGGCCGCTTCAGGCTGAGTTCTGGATCGGCCTGCCGGAACCGCTGAACGCGCGCGTGGCGCCGGTTCTCCCGCCAGTTCCGCCCCCGCCCGGCACGGCGCCCGATCCGTGGGCGGCTCGCCTCGCCGACCCGGACTCCCTTGCCCACAAGTCCTGGGCCAACCCGGCCGTACCGCCGGCGGCCTTCAACGAGTACCCGTTCCGCGGAGCGGAGGTGCCGGCCGGAAACGGCATCGGGACCGCCCGCGCCCTCTCACGCCTGTACGCCGCGTGTATCGGAGAGGTCGACGGGGTTCGCCTGCTGGACTCCAAAACCCTTGAAGAAGCGACCCGGATGCAGGCCGACGGGGAGGACCTGGTCCAGGGCTACGAGACGCGTTTCGGCACCGGTTTCCAACTGTCGTTCCCGTTCCGGCCCATGGCCGGCGAAGGGTCCTTCGGTCACTACGGCAGCGGGGGCTCGGTCGGCTTCGCGCACAACGAGCTCGGCATCTCGTTCGGCTACGTCATGAACCAGATGCGCCCGGTGTATGGCAAAGACCCCCGCACCTCGGGGCTGGTGGATGCGCTGCTGAGCTGCCTGCGGTAAAACGGGGACCCCTAGGCCGTCCGGCGGCCTAACATTCGATTCGGGTGGTTCATGGGCGCGGCTGATCTCGTGTTCGGCGTCTGCCTCTTGTTGGGGGGCGGTTTGCTGCTCCTCACCCTGGTCGTCGACGACATCTTCGGCGGACTCCTCGGCGCCCTTCACCTCGGTTTCGACGTCGCCGGCGTCTCGCCGACGCCGCTGCTGCTCGGCTTCGTCGCCATGTTCGGCGCGGGCGGCCTGTTCGGCCTGCACAGCATCAACGCCGGGGTTGGCGTCTCCACGGTCATCGCCACCGGCGCGGGCCTGGTTGGAGCAGGTGTCGCATTCGGCGCCTACAAGGTCCTGAAGCAGGCCGAATCGACCGACACGTTCAGCCTGCAGGACATGGTCGGCTCGACGGGCCGCGTGTCGGTCGGAATCCCCGCCAACCATTTCGGCACGGTACTCATCAGCTTCGCCGGCGCGTCGCACAACATGACCGCCACCGCCGATTCCGAAATTCCAGCGGGACGGATGGTCAAGGTCGTTGCGGTTGCCGGCGGCAACCTCGTTGTCGTTTCCAGCCCAATTCCGACTACAGAAGGAGCACGGTCCGATGCCTAATTTCGCGTCGTCCTCGCCTTTCCTCGTCGTGACCGGAGTGGTCATCCTCATCTTGATCCTCGCGTTCGTGGCAAGCCGCTACAAGGTGGCGGGCGCCAACGAGGCGATCATCGTCGCCGGATCGCGCGGCGCCAAGGTGCGCGACGAGCACGGCCATGTCGTGTCGACGCCAGGAGACAAAGGCGTGAAGGTGGTGGTCGGAGGCGGCACGATCGTGATGCCGCTGCTCAACCGGATCGGCCGGCTCAAGCTGACAGCGCGACAGATCAACGTGCAGCTGAGCGACGCCGTGACCAGCCAGGGCATCAAGGTCCAGGTCCAGGGCGTGGCCACGTTCAAGATCGGACGCGACGTGGAGTCGCTCCGCAACGCGGCCGAGCGCTTCCTCGACGCCAAGCCCGAGCAGGTCGACTCGATCGTCAAGAACGTGCTCGAGGGATCACTGAGGTCGATCGTCGGCACGCTGACCATCGAGGAGCTGATCCGCGACCGTCAGAAGCTCCTGCAGCAGGTGCAGGACGCGGCGAAGGGCGACCTTGCGACCAGCGGCCTCCAGATCGACGCATTCACCATCCAGAGCTTCTCCGACGAGTCGAACTACATCGAGCTTCTCGGCCAGCAGAGCGTGTCCACCGTCACCCGCGACGCGCGCATGGTCAAGGCGACGACCGACCAGGAGGCAGCGGTTCGAGAGGCCGAGTCGATGCAGATCAAGATCAACGCCGGTCGGGACGTTTCGCTCCGCGAGGCGGAGACGAAAACGCAGGTCGCCGCCGCGCAGGCCCGCGCCGACCAGGCCGGTCCCCTGGCGATGGCCGAGGCTCAGCAAGAGGTCGTGCGCAAGCAGACCGAGCTGGCACAGCTGGAAGCGGATCGGAAGGAGAAGGAGCTGCTCTCGTCCACCGTCAAGCCCGCCGCGGCGGAAGCTCAGGCCGTGATCGCGCGCGCCGAAGGTGACAAGCGGGCGCGGATCGCATCTGCCGAGGCGGACGCCGAGACGACCAGGCTCGAAGGTGGGGCGGAGGCTCAGATCGTGCTCACCAAAGGTGAGGCCGAGGCGAAGGCGCTCGCGATGCGAGCAGACGCCTACAAGCAGTTCAACGAGGCCGCCATCATCCAGACGGTGCTGGCCGCGCTGCCCGACATCGTGAGGGCTGCGGCCGAGCCGATGGGCCACATCGATTCGTTGACGGTGATGAGCGCGGACGGCGCGTCGGACATCGTCAAGAACGCAACTCGCGCGATGATCGAATCGACGACGGCGATCAAGGGCCTTACGGGGCTCGACGTGCCGAACCTCATCGGTGGCGCGCTTGGCCGCGGGTTTGGCGAGCGGCTGCGCACCGGCGACGGCGCCGGCGGCAGCGACCCGGGCAGCGCGGCCGACCGCATCAGCGAGATCGCGGGCCACGGGCTGAGCGCGCTCAAGGCACAGACGGCTGCGGCCGCTGCGCACGCCGAGGTCGAGGCCGAGGCGGCGAAAGAGAAGGCAGCGGAGAAGGCTGCTGACGAGGCTGCCAACGCGAAGTCGGTTGCCGGCGCTCTGAAAGAGGCGGGGGCGGCCGAAAAGGCAGCAGTCGCGGCGACCGTCGCGGCCCCGGCAGCGAAGGTTGCAGCCGCGGCGGCGAAGGTCTGGCCCAGCGACGGCAACGTTGCCCAGTGGGCTAAGTGGATGTCCGATCAGCTCCACCAGATCCCCGACATTCGCGTCTATGACGCGCTGCGCCTTTCAGACCTGGCGAGCAAGGGCCCGGCGCCGGCTCGCGCGGTCTGGGCGACCGCTCAGGCGGTGCTAGGGAAGGACTACGGCAATGTCACCGTGGCCGACCTGCTGAAGCAGTTTCACCCATAAGCGGGAAACCCGCTTGACCGGTAGAAAGCGGGAAGCCCGCTTGCGCGAGCTTCCCAAGGCTGGGGTGGGGGCGTGGAGTCGAATTCAAGGCCGGCTTACCGGCCGCTGATATGGTAGCACGGTGTACGCCTATCCACAAGATATAGACACCTGGGGACAACTGGCTTGAAATTGCCGATTCCACTCGACATGGAGCCGATGCTGTCCGCCCCCTCCGAGGCGGGCATTCCCAGGGGGGACAGCTGGGAGTACGAGCCCAAATGGGATGGCTTCCGCACGCTTGTCTTCAGGGACGGCGACGAGGTTGCCCTGATCAGCCGGGGCGCCCGGCCGATGACCCGCTACTTTCCTGAGCTCATCCCTGCCCTCCAAAAGCTGCGCGAGGCCCAGGTCGTGCTGGACGGTGAGCTCGTGGTCGTGGCGGAAAACGGGCTCGACTTCGGCGCCCTTCAGCAGCGGATACACCCGGCGGATTCACGCGTTCGCATGCTCAGCGAAGCCACGCCGGCATGGTTCATCGCCTTCGACGTCCTGGCCGAAGGGGGGACCGACCTGCGCAAGCTGCCGCTTGGAGATCGGCGCAAGCGGCTCGAGCGCCTGCTCAAGGGCGTCAAGCAGCCGATCTTCCTGACGCCTTATACGCGAGACCACGCCACCGCCGAGAGCTGGTTCGAGCGCTTTGAAGGTGCGGGCCTCGATGGCGTGATCGCCAAGTCATGGGCGGGGGCGTATGTCCCCGGCAAGCGGCTCTGGGTGAAGATCAAATACCAGCGCACGGCCGACTGCGTCGTGATCGGATGGCGCAAGTCCAACGACGGAATCTCACTCGGATCGCTGCTCCTCGGCCTCTATGACAAAAAGGGCACGATGCATTACGTCGGTCACACCTCGTCGTTTAGCGCCGCCGAGCGCAAGGAGCTCATCGCCAGGCTGAAGCCGCTGCAAACGGAGATTCCAGAATCCGAATGGAAGGCAAACCCTGGGCGCATGCCTGGAGGCCCGAGTCGTTGGTCGCGTGGGAAGGACACGGAATGGGTCGCTGTGCGGCCCGAGCTCGTCTGCGAGGTCGCTTACGACAAGCTCGAAGCCGGCGAGCGTTTCCGGCACGCGACCCGCTTTTTGCGCTGGCGCACCGACAAGCCTCCCCGCAAATGCGGATTCGACCAGATCGCGTCAGCGGCCGAGTTCGACGTGCGTGGGATCTTCGGGAGCAAGTAGCAGCGGCCGCGCGCCGGGCCCGCCCGGGCCGTAGTACTTCATCGCGGCCCGGCCAAGGCCGGTCACCGCGATCCAGTCAAAGCCCGCGCCGACAGCGACCCCGACTCCCAGCGGCACCACCCGGGCCGCCGCCTTCGCCGCACCCGAGGTCGCGAACCGCGCGAGGATCCGCGTCAAGATGCGACCACCACCGTGGGCGAGCAGCATGCGGGGTAGGTGACTAAAGGCGGCGATTGCGATGCGCTCGCCGCCGGCGACGAGAACCTCTTCGCGCAGCTTGACGGCGCCGGAGGCGATTCCAACCACAACCAGGGCTTCGAGGACGCGTTCATCCGAGTCGTCCAGCTCGTGGCCGAAGATCATCGCGATGCCGAGCACGAGCTCGACCTCCTGCTCCAGGGCATAGAGCGTCTGGCTCGTGATCGTGCCGATCGCGAGCAGAGTGCCGAGGCCGGGCGCGATCGCAAGGGCGCCGCTCACCGCGGCGGTCGCAGCAACCCTGCGTCGCGTGGAACGGATGAAGGCCAGCGCCAGTTGATGATTGTTGTAGCTCGGATGGTTTGTCCGCAGCTGCTCGACGGTGGCCCGGATCGCAGGTTCGCGGCGGTTGACCGCTGAGGCGAGGACTCCGAGAACCGAGCGCAGCTGCGGTGGAAGGCTGTCGAAGTCCATCCGCGAAGCGTACGCGGGTTGCTCCAGGGGGTTCCCTAGTGAGAAGGAGTCGCACATGGCGGGGGGTAATCCGAATATGAAGTTGCGACTGAGTCGCAACAAGCATTAGGCTCCAGGCGTGGCATCGATCGGCGCCCTGATGCGTGAGTCGTTCGACCCCGGGGAACGTAGGCGCCTGGCCGGGTTCTTCGGTGGCGTGGGATTGCTTCATGTCATGGGTTGGGGCCTGCTCTTCGCCGCCGCCGCCGGACAGCCGACCATCCTCGCCCTCGGCGGCCTCGCCTACACGTTTGGGCTGAGGCACGCTTTCGACGCGGACCACATCTCGGCGATCGACAACACGACCCGGAAGCTCCTCCAGGATGGTCGCAAGCCGGTTGGAGTCGGCTTCTTCTTCTCCCTCGGGCACTCCACCGTGGTCTTCATCATCGCCGCGGCGTTGGGGCTGACGGTCAAGTGGATCGTCGACGGGGTGGCGGGCAACGGAGGACAGCTCCGGAGCGTCGGCGGCATTCTGGGCACGCTTGTCTCGGG
>Ga0209009_1000498_pt1 | contig 13394 bp, 10 predicted proteins | sample BlaSpr_A8_OM3_M2_FD_187979 | JGI IMG/M metagenome (GOLD analysis project Ga0209009, IMG submission 187979) | Forest soil microbial communities from Thunder Bay, Ontario, Canada - Black Spruce, Ontario site 2_A8_OM3_M2 (SPAdes) (version 2) | ecosystem: Environmental > Terrestrial > Soil > Boreal... | reverse complement strand
ACGGCATCTTTCTGGCGGCCTTTGTTATTGAGTACGATTCCCAGATTCTTGTAGCACGTGGCTCCCACCGCCGGATCCAGCGCAAGAGCCTTGTCGCAGTCCGCGGTTGCGTCCGCAAGTTTGCTTTCCGCGGCTTTCGGATCGGTCTGTGCGGCGGCGGAATTTGCGAGATTGGTCGCGAGTCCGGAATAAGAGCCTGCTTGAGGCTTCAGGTCCACTGCTTTTTGAAACGCACCTGCGGCGTCATCGTAACGCCCGACGCATTCGTAGGCCGCGCCGAGATCTTGCAAGACTGTTGCATGGTTGGCGACTTCCTTGGGGCCTACTCCTTGTTCCGCTTGTTGGAATTCAGTGACAGCCGTCTGACAATCGGTCACACGCTTCTGTTGCAGCGGCGCTTTCTGGTCGGCGGCAGCGGTTCTAGCTTGCTTTTGTAAATCAGTGGCTTCTGTCATGGCAGTGAGTCCATTCTGGAAATGGGCTTTCATTGCTTTAAACTTGTCTTCTTCCTCTTCCTTTTTCTTAACTTCTTCAGGGTGCGCGGCGGCGGTTTCAGCGACGATGTCCTTAAAATTCAATTTAAAATTGTTGTCCTTCGTAGAGTCGACTAGGAATTTCACCGGGCCGTAATTCAAGGCGTCTTTCTCATTTGTGAGCGTAATCGTATAAACAGCGCTTCGCAGACCGAGCTGCACAAACTTTCCGTTCTTGTCAGTCTTCACCGTGTAACTTTGTCCGGTATCGGGGTTCTTTATTGTCACGGTGACATCGGGGTAGGCCTTGCCTTCCTTGTCCATGATTTCCCCGTCCAATCTGCCGCTGTCTTGCGCCACCGCGACCATGGCAAACAGAAGAGCCAGAGCCACTGCTCCGAGCGCACGAACGAACTTTCTCATGTGATGATCTCCTCGCTTAGTAATTGCGGCGACTATTATTGCGCAACTCGCGCTCGATAGGCGATAGGATCGTTCAACCCCGCTTCCGCAAAAGCGCGGAGGCGCAGCCGGCAACTATCGCACGTTCCGCAGGCTTCGTCTTCAAGTTGATAACAAGACCAGGTTAAGTTGAGTGGCGCATCGAGTTCAACGCCGCGACGTATGATTTCGGATTTGCGCATGGCAATCACCGGCGTGGCGATTTCGATGTGCGTCTCGGGCCTGGTTCCCTGGCGTACGAGTTCCGCGAAGGCGCGATAATACTCCGGGCGGCAATCAGGATAGCCCGAGCCATCTTCGGCTACGGCGCCGACAAAAATTGCGTTTGCACCGATCACTTCGGCCCAACTTACAGCAGCGGAAAGGAAATGAGCATTGCGAAAGGGAACGTAGGTAATGGGGACTTCGCTGGAGTGCACGGCGGAGTCGCTGGACTCCGGGACAGCTATCTTGCGATCGGTAAGCGCTGAACCGCCGATTTGCGCGAAGGAATCCAGGCGGATCATGAGACGGTCTTTAACTCCGTAAAAATCTGCGATCTCGTCAAATGCGCGACGCTCGCGGGCTTCCGTGCGCTGGCCGTAACTTGCGTGCAATAGCGCCAGCTGGTGCGACTGACTTGCGATAGCTGCGGTGACGCAGGAATCCATGCCGCCACTGAGCAAAACCACCGCTTTGCGCTTTTCCGCTGCCATCTATGGACTACGCCCTCAAACACCCTTCGTCGCAGGGTCCCAAATAAATTTGTGCAATTGTAAGCCCAGGCGCACGCGCAATCCATCTCCGAGTATCCATTCCGCAAGTTCGCGCGCGGTGAGTCCGGGCCAGGCGCCATTGGGATCGGCGAACACAGGCGAAAAAAGAACTTCGTGAACGCGCTCTGCCAGCTGGTGCTTGGTTACAAAGTCGCGGGCGAAATCATAATCGCGGCGGGTGGAGATGACAAATTTAATTTCGTCGTTAGCGCCGACGGCATCGAGGTTGGCCAGGTCAAAAGTATCGGGCTCGCCGGAGTCGGGGCACTTTACGTCGACGATTTTTATCACGTCGGTTGGGAGTTTGCCGACGAAGCGCTCGCCGCTGGTTTCAATCATGACGGTGTAACCTACGGACATTAATTCTTGCGCCAGAGCGGGAGTTTCAGGTTGCAGCAGCGGCTCTCCGCCCGTGATTTCGACTAGCGGAACGCGTTGATGGCCATCTCCAGCTAATGCGTTCACTTTTTCCAGGATTTCTTCGATCGAATATTTTGTTCCACCGTGGAAAGCGTAGGCCGTGTCGCACCAAGTGCAGCGAAGATTGCATCCGGTGAGACGCACGAAAATACAGGGCAGACCTGCGCGAGTGCCTTCGCCCTGGATTGATTTGAAGATTTCGGTAATCAGCATCAAAAAACCGTGGACTTCGTCTATTCCAAGACTCCGCCACAGCCCGGATTGGGCGGCGGCTTCTTGCGTCTGGAGAAATAATTCACCGCTCCGGCCGCGATGGCAAGTTCCATGCATCCGACGACCAAGGCCGTGCGCCATCCCCATCCAATCGTAAGCCAGAAAATGGAGACGAGGAAGGCGGGAATAGCGATTAGTAGGAGCGCTCGATTCATGTTTTAGAACTCTACTTGTACCTTCCGCATGTTTGCCTGCGGGTATCTTCTACCGTCGCGCGATTAGCAATCACTGCTAAGGGCGATATGTCGCTGCCGTTACATCTGATTCCCAGACCGTAATATTAGAAACTGCCGCGCCGTTTGGAGCCTGGTGAAGCTGCTTCGCGGTTTGGTCGTAAATGTAGCGCGCAATATTTTCAGCGGATGGGTTCACTACGTCAAACGGTGAAAGCTCGTTCAAATATTTGTGATCCAGCGAACGAATTACAGACTGAATTACCTGCTTCAGATGCACGAAATCGTAGAGAAGGCCTACCGAATCAACTTCTGGGCCGGCCAGGGTCACGCGTACTTTGTAGTTATGGCCATGCAGGTTCTCACATTTGCCTTTGTAGCCGCGCAGATTGTGCGCTGCGGCAAATGTTTCATCCACGCTAACTTCGTACATGCATGTCCTTCCCGTTGCGCAAACCGCCGGTCGCTGGCATTACTTATTCCGAATCCATGAAGCGCGCAACTTCGGCTAGATCCTGCGTGGTTTTGTATTCAGGCAGGGATTCAAGAAAAATTCTACCATACTGCATGCGCGAGATACGGTTATCCAGAATGGCCAGTATGCCGCGGTCGGTCTTGGAACGTATCAAGCGCCCGAAGCCTTGTTTCAGCGCGAGGACTGCTTCCGGAACCTGATATTCAGCGAAGGCGTTGCGTCCGTCTTCCTGTAAAGCTCTCACACGCGCCGCCACGATCGGATCGCTGGGTACCGCAAAAGGTAGCTTATCGACGATGACGCACGAAAGTTGCGCGCCGGGTACGTCAACTCCCTGCCAGAAACTTGCTGTGGCGAAAAGCACGGCATTCGGCGTGGTGCGAAAACGATCCAGCAAAACTGATTTGGGCGCTGTGCCCTGCAGCAGTAGTGGAAAGCTCACCGATGCCGACACACGTTGATACACGTCGCGCATCTGGGCATAACTGGTGAAAAGGCAAAAAGCTCGGCCTCCGGAGATTTCCAGGAGTTTCACGATTTCTTGCGCGCAGCGAGCGGAGAACGTTTCGTGGCGCACGTCGGGCATTCCCCTGGGTATGTAAAGGAGGGCCTGCTCGCGGAAGTTAAATTCCTGCGGTAAAACCACCTCTTTTGCAGGCATCACTCCCAGGCGCTGTTTCAAGTAATCAAAACGGCTACCGACTGCAAGCGTCGCTGATGTGAGAACTACGCTGTCGAACCGGTCAAAAAGCTGTTCGCGCAGAATTTCGCTCACATCAATGGGAGTCGCCGTGAGGATCACACCTTTTCCGCGGCGCTCATACCAATAGACGTAGCTTTTTTCTTCGCTTTCCAGCAAAAATTCAAGTTCGCGACGGAGTTCCGCGGCGCGACGGGCGAGAGTGATCACTTCCTCAGGTTTAGGCGTCATCGCGGACAATTCGGTCTCGATGCGCTTCACCGCGGCAGCCAAATCCTCAAATGCTTCGTGATGCTGCTGCAGAAATGATTTTCTCTCTGCTGCGCCGAAGGCGAAGCGGCCTTCGCGTTCCGGGAAATTCTCGAAAAAACTGCGCCCGCGCTCGCGTACTCGCGTTAAGTGCTTGCGCACAGGTGTCGCTTCAATGCGCAGTACGCGCAGCGTGTTTTCGGTGTCGCGAGATAATTCTTCGAATTGATAGCTCGAAACGCGGCGGCCGAAGTAGTCGCTGGCGACATCTTCGATCTCGTGAGCTTCGTCAAAAACCACGGCGGAATATTCGGGCAGGATCGAGCCGAAATCATCCTGTCGTATAGCCAGGTCGGCAAAAAACAAATGGTGATTCACGATGATCAGGTCGGCTTCTTGCGCGCGCTGGTGCATGGCGGTGATAAAGCAGCGGCTGAAGTCGGGACATTTCTGGCCGGTGCAGAGGTCGCTGCGCGCGTCGATTCGATGCCATAGGTCGGCATCATCGGGCAAAAACGTCAGTTCACTGCGGTCGCCGGTTTCAGTAAGTTTGCCCCAATCGCGAATTTGCGAAAACCAATCGATTTCGTCGATGCCCTTCAATACGGCTTGGCCCTCCATCTGGTTCACCTTTGTGCGGCAAAGAAAATTGTTGCGGCCTTTCATCAGCGCGGCTTTCAGGTTGGGCGCGAAATGTTTCTGCAGAAATGGGATGTCCTTATTGAAGAGCTGTTCTTGAAGAGATTTCGTCGCGGTGGAAATTACTACGCGCCGGCCGCTGCGAATGGCAGGAATCAGGTAGGCGAGTGTCTTGCCGGTTCCGGTTCCGGCCTCGATGATGGAATGTTGCCTTTTTTCGAAAGCTTCATCGACCATCCTGGCCATCTCGAGCTGGGACGAACGGAACTCATAGCCTGGATGGCTCTGTTCGAGCAGGCCGCCTGCACCAAAAATATTGTCGATGGTGACTTCAGCGGATTTTGTAGCCGCAGCTTTTTTAGCCATGATAGTTTTCGGACTCGGCGGACGCGCAGGCTCGAACTCCTAAAGTAACACACGGTAAAGCTTTCGTCAGATACGCTCGACTTCCTTACGTACATTAGAAATCTTCATTCCAGCGCTATCGATGATAATCTGGTGACCCTCGCCAGCATCCGGTGCGGAACTCAATGACCGAAAAACTGCCATCCATAGTAATTGTCGGACGCCCTAACGTGGGCAAATCCACGCTGTTTAACCGCTTAACCGGAACGCGTCGTTCCATTGTTACGAACGAGCCGGGCATCACGCGCGACCGGATTTACGGCACCGCAAATTGGGAAGGCCGAAACTTTCAGGTGGTAGATACGGGCGGGATTGTGCCGGAAGATAAGGCGGGCATCCCGGGAGAGATTCTGCGCCAGGCTCGCGTAGCGATTGATAACGCGACTCGCGTTGTGCAGGTTGTGGACGGCCGGACTGGTCCCACGCCACTGGATGAAGAGCTCGCGCTGCTCCTCCGTCGCGCCGGAAAACCTCCTGTTTTGGCGGTAAACAAAGTTGACCAACCCAAACAAGCCGAGCTTGCCGCACAGTTCTACGAATTAGGCGACGAAATTTTCCCCCTGTCTGCCGAGCATGGGTTTGGTGTGGACACGCTGCTGGACGCGCTGACCGAAGATTTTCCGCGCGGCGAAACGGTGGAAGAAAAGCCCTATGTGAACATCGCGATCATCGGCCGGCCTAACGTCGGAAAGTCCACCCTGCTGAATCAGCTGGTAGGCGCCGAGCGTTCCATCGTATCGCCGGAGCCTGGCACGACACGCGACGCTGTCGATACTGTTTTAGAACGCAAAGGCAAACTGTATCGTTTCCTGGATACGGCCGGAATCCGGCGCAAAGGGAAAACCAAACTCATCGCGGAAAAATTAAGCGTGATTATGGCGCGGCGTCACTTGGAGCGCGCCGACGTGGCGCTGCTGGTTGCGGATGCTTCCGTCGGGATCACCTCGCACGATGCTACAATCGCGAGCTACGCCGAGCAGTCAGGCCGCTCCGTTATCATCGTGCTGAATAAATGGGATCTCGCGCTCGACGCAGCACAGGAAAAATCATTCGCTGAGAAAAAGCGCGGCGGGAAAGGCGGAGGCGCGAATCCAAACAAGCTGATTCAGGATTACGAACCTTTGGTGCGGCAAAGATTAAAATTTCTGTCCTACGCCCCGGTAGTTTTTCTTTCGGCAAAAACCGGTGAGCACATCGACAGGCTGTACACGGTGATCGATCAGGTGGTGGAAGCGCGCAACCGCCGAATTTCGACTGGAGAGCTGAATCGCTGGCTCAAAGAAGTGGACCTGGATCGCGGTACGTCTCCGGCTAGTCGGGAGGTTAAAATTTTCTACATCACGCAGGCTACCACTGCGCCGCCTACTTTCGTTCTATTCACCAATCAGTTAAAGCCATTACATTTCAGCTATCAACGCTTCCTGGAAAACCAATTGCGCGCCAAATTTGGTTTCATCGGCACGCCGATTCGATTCAACCAGCGCCTCAAAAAGCGCGGATCGCGGCATCGCGAAAGACGCGAACATCGCGACTCCTAACCGCCGTCAAGGGAATTGAGAAGGAGAAGCCGAGAAAGTTGTTAATGTTTTCTAAAGATTCTGAGACTGAGCGGAAGAGACCAGAAGCGAGTTTCCCTCCGTGTTCCGAGCGATTTGTTCCACGGTATGCCAGGTTAATTTGAGAGGGCGGGCATCCCGATTGCTCGATGGAGTCATCTTTAGTAGTCTCTACTATTGTGCTTACGCCAGTAGCGCCAACCTTAGCGATGAGGGGTGAGTAATTTGCGGGGACTATTTCGACTGCCTTTCTGGCTTCTGATTTTAGCGGCCATCGTTCTGCCATCGTGCGGCCAGAATGTAAATTATCCTTCGCCGACATTGCAAGCAGTCAGTCCGACCAGTATCACCACCAACCAGCCGAATCCGTTTGTTCTGACGGTAATCGGAAGCAATTTCGTGCAGCAGTCTGCAATACTGTGGAACGGCAGTCCTCTCACGGACACCGCTTTCGTGAACACGGGACAGTTGACGGCCGTTATTCCGCCTTCCTTTTACGCGGCTCCGGGAACGGCGATGATAACCGTACTTACTCCTCAGCCGGGCGGCGGGACCACTCAAGCTATTACTTTCAGCGTTGGGCCCACGATAAGTCCGGTTCCGCATATTTCTTCATTGTCGCCGTCGGGAGTCTTGACCGGAGGTGCGGGCTTCACGCTTCGTGTGTTCGGCTCAAATTTTGTACAACAGTCCACTGTCGCAGTGAACGGCAGCAACCGCCAGAGTGGTTTTGTGAATTCCACAGAGATTGATGCTACGTTGAACTCCACCGATATCGCCACAGCCGGAACCCTGCAGATTATCGTTACAAATCCCGTGAATCCCCCACCGGGGGGCGGCTCTTCGAATTCGTATCCATTGAACGTATTGAATCCGCTGCCGACAGCAACTGGTGTCAGTCCTGCTAGCGTGCAGGCAGGCAGCAGCCCTACTACGCTAACTGTGACGGGGACAGGATTCATCAATCAAAGCTCTTTCATTACGGTAAACGGAACACAGCGCGCGACTACATTTATTAGCGCCACGCAAGTAAGCACGCCACTGACCGGCTCCGATCTCCTCGTGGGCGGCGTAAACCAAGTACAAGTGGTGAACTCGACGCCGGGCGGCGGAGCATCCACCACGCTGACATTTGCGGTGAATCCTACACATTTACTTGGTTTACCCGTGCTTGTGGATCTTGCTGCCGACGGATCACAGGCGAACCAGGGAATCTGCGGAGGCCAGTTGGATTGTCAGAATGGCACGCTCGGTCTGAAATTAACAACGGTAGGGCCTTCCACAAGCACGACCGGGCAATATATAGCTTTTGCGTCTGTATCCAATAATTTGATCCTGAACGAGCCCAACAATGGCGGCGTCGTTTTCGTTCGTAATACATGCTTAGGGGTCGCGTCGTGCACGCCGGCGACTACCGCTGTGAGCACGGATCCCAACGGCAACGCAGCTAATGGCGCGAGCTCCGAGCCTTCACTGGATGCGGCAGCGAGCGATGCTGCGTTCACTTCGCTGGCTACCAATTTAGTTACGAGCGTCGGAGTGCCTGCCGGAATAAGCCAGGTCTATTGGCGGCCTGTATGCTTGCCGACTTCCACCACGACTTTGTGCAACGTGACGCCCACGACTTTCGTAACTCAACTCGTTTCCGTGTCAGCGGACGGTCTGACCGCCGGAAATGGCGACAGTTATAATCCATCGATCAGTCCCGACGGCAGGTTCGTTGCATTCGTTTCACTGGCGACGAACCTTGTTTCCGGTATTTCTCCCGACGGCGTTACACCTCAAGTGTATTTGCGCGACACCTGCAGCGGAGTAACCGGGACGACTTGTACCGGCACAACCTATTTGATATCCACACCGGACGGGACGACACCAGGCAACGGCGCTAGTTCGAACCCTTCGACAGCTTCGAGCGGATTGTATGTTTCGTTTACATCCGTCGCGACGAATTTGGGAGCAACCGCTCCCAATTCAAACGGCGCCGAAGAAGTTTTTGAGCGCAGCACATGCTTGACAGAGGAATGCACGGCAAACACAACTCTGCTATCCACGCCCGATGGCGTGACCCCCGCAGACGGCGCCAGTTCGGAGTCCTCTATCTCGAGTACGGGCAGGTTTATTGCGTTCGCGTCCACCGGAACGAATCTGGTGACCGGTGCAGGTCCCACACAGCAGATCTATTTTCGGGATACGTGCATTGTGATCGTGACGGCATGCACCCCTTCGACCACGCTAATTTCCATTACGACCAGTGGCGTTCCGGGAAACGGCACAAGCGAATACCCGAGCATCAATAGCACGGGCCAATACGTGGCATTCGCTTCCTTCTCATCCAATATTGCCAGCACCACCAATGGGGTCGAGAATATTTTTGCGCGAAATACGTGCGAAACGATTACGACCGAGTGTACGACGAGTACGGTGTTGGTAACGCTAGGAGCGGGCTCGAGTTCGACACCCGCGAACGGTAACAGCCTGGTGCCGTCAATTAGTCAGGATGGCACTACGGTTAGCTTGCTTTCCTTCGCCAGCAATTTGGTTCCCCGAGACAACAACGGGCTCGAAGACATCTTTCTGGGTTCCACCACTTTCACGGCTTCTACTACGACAGCGGAGCTCACTCCGCGGGATGTGCCGCGAGCCGCTGAAGCTCGGCATCGCGCGCGGTGACCAGCGTGAAGGTTAGCGACTCGCGCGGAACGCTGGTGACGAACGGACCCACTACCCAGCCAAGTCCGGTGGGAATGTCGCGCGTGAGCGAAACCGACTGGCACTCCACGTAAGTTCCCCCGTCTTTTTCCTGAAATCTCCAATAAGTATCCATACCCCACAAGAAGCCGCGGTCATGGCCTTGCGGATCCAGGCGCTCGTTGGACTCGCCGGGATTTTCCACTTCCTGAATGCGCGTGGCGTGCGAGCGGCTCCAGGCGTGTGTGGCGTCCACGACGTGGTAGTGAACTTGGTGATCGGTGTCATTCACGACGGTGATGACTTTCTTTTTGTAAAAGCGCAGGTTCACCAGGAAATCGTCGCCTTGATGCTGCAGGATTTTTGAGCGCTGAATGTCCGGGCGGAAATAATCCTTTTTATGATCGTAGTCCTGCATGAATTCCAGGGTTTGCGCCAGATTTGCGCCGGGTATGAAAACAGTGCCAATCCAGTGATGAATCAGCGCACCAGGAGCCGCGATCGGCTTGCCGTTGTCCAGCGTCTCGAGTTGTTCGATTACTACCCCACCTTTGCGTAACTCGGCATAGTAATCGTCGCGGTGTGTTGTTTGGGATGCGGCATCGATCCATAGATATGGAGTTGCTTGCGCAAGCTGGGTATCGATCTTGCCTTGGGTGAGTTGGAGGTAATGGTTATATGCGGCGAGCGCCTCCGGTTTCAGGTCATCAGCGCTAGCCGAACCCGATAGGGAGAAAAAACAGGCAAGGACGATTGCAAGCCGGGTCATTGTTGGTTTCGTTTTGGGCACGCCTAAGTTTCCTCACGATCAGTTCCAACTACTTCCAGAGATCTAGCGACGAGCGACAACCACATTACGTCGTCAGTTGTTAAGACGCAATCCAGCAGGGAAACGATGTCGAAAACTGAAGAGAGTTTTAATTGCCTGGTAGGCGCAGACCCCGCTGCCGGTGGGGGTCAGGAGGAATTGCGCCGGCAGGAGGTTGGACGGGTTGGCTAGCGTGCCCGGCTCCTTTTTTTGTGGAACCGTCGTCCCCGCATCGCAGCCATCCAACCCGCAGTGCAATGATGGAATATGGAATGGGAGCGACCAATGGCTCCGCTGGTTCTTTCTTAAGGTACCGGGGTTTTAGTACTGTCTTTCTATCTCTGTCCATAGCCACCCACAAGTTCGCGGTTAGCCTTTGCTGGCGCCTGTGTCGGCATATAAGCTTCCCCTTGACAACCTACAAGAGCGGTGGCAGCCTCTTCCTCTAGTTTATCTAGGAGGGACGGCCCATTATCGTCCGGAAGGGGGAGATATGAAATTCGCCAAATTACTTCTGGTTCTTGCGGCAATCCTGGCCGCGACGCCTGCGCGCTCAATGCAACTGAGTCCCGTGCCTGGAGACCATCGTTCGGCCGACCGCGACGCGATCCGAAACCACATCGACAAGATCTTCCAGGCTTACATTCAGAAAAACGGTGAGGTGATTCGCGCCACCCACGCGAAGGACTGGACGGGTTTCCAGAATTCCTCGCGCACCACGGTCCAGGGCATCGATCAATACATGGATGGCGCTAATGGATTTCTGAAATCTCTTGTGAGGATGACGGGGTACAAGATGGTCGAATTCAACGTCATTTTCTACGGTGACGTTGCACTAGTGCCCTACATCGCTGATGTGAACTATGAATATGAGGGGCATACATCTCCGGAAAAGCTTCGCATCCTGGACATCTACGCAAAATTGGGAGGCGATTGGGTGCAAATTGGCTCGGATACCACGCTGCATCCCGATTCGCTCGCAGCTGATTTGCAGCGAGCGCAAACAGTGGACCCGGAAGAAAAGCAGGAATTGCTTACGGCTCGCGAGGCTGTATGGCGCTCGTGGTTCTCAGACGACAGTCCGCGCCTGGCGGAACTCTTGCCTGCTGAATTGATTGCTATCGATCAAAGCGAAAACTGGGAAGGTCGCAACGAAGTTCTCGCCGGCTCTAAGGATTTTGTCGCCAAGGGCGGCAAACTCGTACGCCTGGAATTTCCGGAGACGCAAGTTCAGATGTACGGATATACCGCCATTGTCTATTCGAAATATCTGTACGAAATCGAAATGGACGGAAAGCGCTCGACGCATTCAGGGCGTGCCACGGAAATGTTCGTCGATCGTCAGGGAAAATGGGTCAACGTGGGTTGGCATCTGGACTCTGGCAGTTAATCGTCTGATCTTCGCTCAAGGAGAAATGAATGACTCCGTCGATGGAAATACTGCAAGGCACGCTGGACCTGCTAATCCTCAAAACGCTCGCGCTAGAGCCGATGCACGGTTGGGGCGTGGCGCAACGTATCCAGCAAGTTTCGCGCGAGGCGCTCCAAGTACAGCAAGGCTCGCTCTATCCTGCGCTGTACCGCCTGGAACGCAAGAAATGGATTCGCGCCGAGTGGGGCGCCTCCGAGAATAATCGTCGTGCAAAGTTTTATTCCCTCACCAAGACCGGGCGCCAGCAACTCGAGAAAGAAATGGCGGACTGGGAACGGCTTTCCTCGGCTGTGGCGTTGATTCTTCAACGGGCCTGAACTTCACGAGGGAGCCATGAGTTAAGGAGCGCAAGCCATGAATTTCTTGCGGCGGCGGAATCCCACCAGTCAGTGGGAAGACAATCTCAATGAAGAACTGCGCTTCCACCTGGAAAAACAGATGGCGCTATACATCTCCGCCGGCGTGTCTGCAGAAGAAGCGCGCCGCCAAGCCCTATTGGAATTTGGCGGGGTGGAATCAGTGAAAGAAGAATGCCGCGAACATCGCAAGGCGTTTTTGCTGGAAACACTGTGGACTGACTTGCGCTACGGCCTGCGTATGTTGCGTATGAACCTCGGCTTTACTGCGATTGCGGTGCTGACGCTTGCGCTTGGCATCGGGGCCAACACGGCAATCTTCAGCGTGCTCGATGCCGTGGTTCTGAAACCGCTTCCCTATCCGCAAGCGGACCGTTTGGCTTTGATTTGGACGGAAATGAAGAGCGCGGGACAAAGCCGTGCGCCATCTTCCGGACCCGACCTGCTGGACATTCGCCATCGCGCCAAGTTGCTTCAAGATGCCGGCGGGATTTGGGTTGGCAGCGCAGCGGTGACCGGCACGGGCGAGCCCGAACAGATCAAGTTGGGGTTTACAACCGCGAATTTTCTTACGCTTCTCGGCATTCCTCCCGCCAAGGGTCGTTTGTTCAATGCTCAAGACGAGTTGGAAAACGCAGGTCCAGTTATGATTATCACCGATGGCTTATGGCGCCGGAAATTTGGCGGCGACGAAAATATCATTGGCCGTTCTTTAAACATCGATGGACGGGCAGCGACGATTGTTGGCGTCATGCCCGCATCGTTCCGCCTTCTTTTCCCCGAAGATGCGAGTGTTCCGCCGGACGTGCAAGCCTGGGTTCCCTTTGGCTACGATCTCTCGGGCGCGCCGCGAGATTTAAACTATCTTCGAGTGGTTGGTCGGCTTCGCCCGGGTGTAACACTAGCTCAGGCTCGCGAAGAATTGCATTCCATTGCAGCGCAGCTTCGCGCCGAATATCCGGTGGATTCCAAAGCGGGTATTGATTTCGAAGCATTCTCGCTGCAACAGGACACCACCCGCGATACACAACCTTCCGTCTTGGCGCTATTTGTTGGAGTTGGACTCGTCTTGCTCATCGCTTGCGCCAATGTGGCGAATCTTTTGTTATCTCGCGCTGGCCTGCGGCATAGAGAGATAGCGCTGCGGGCCACCTTGGGCGCGTCACGAAGACGCATCATTCGCCAACTTCTCACCGAGAGCATTTTTCTTTCTCTTCTCGGTGGACTCGCGGGTTTGTTGCTCGGCTGGTGGGGAATGAAATGGCTGCTGGCGCTTCGCCCCAAGTCTATGGTGCTGCTCGACGCCGTGAAATTTAATTTCCCGGTGCTGGGCTACGCGTTTGCGATTTCACTGTTGGCGGGAATAATTTTCGGACTTGCGCCATCTCTGGAAGCGTCGAAAGTCAATCTAAACGAAACTTTGAAGGCCGCTGGGAGAGGCCTTATCTTCGCCAAACAGCGGTATAGTCACAATGGAATGACCGGCTCCGATTCGCAGGCGTGGGTTATGCTGCGAATCGGAAGATCTGC
>Ga0209009_1000497_pt1 | contig 13408 bp, 18 predicted proteins | sample BlaSpr_A8_OM3_M2_FD_187979 | JGI IMG/M metagenome (GOLD analysis project Ga0209009, IMG submission 187979) | Forest soil microbial communities from Thunder Bay, Ontario, Canada - Black Spruce, Ontario site 2_A8_OM3_M2 (SPAdes) (version 2) | ecosystem: Environmental > Terrestrial > Soil > Boreal... | reverse complement strand
GAAGCGCTGGCGTCTCATCGAGATCTTGGAAAAAGCGAAATGATCCAGCAAGAGACGCGATTAAAGGTCGCCGACAATTCGGGCGCGCGCGAGCTGCTCTGTATCCACGTACAAGGTGGATCGCGTCATCAATACGCCTATGTCGGCGATATCATCGTCGGCACGGTCAAGAGCGCGATCCCCGGCGCCGCGGTCAAGAAGGGCCAAGTCGTCAAGGCCGTCGTCGTGCGCTGCGCACAGCCGATGAAGCGCCCCGACGGCTCGACGATCAAATTCGACGAGAACGCCTGTGTGATCATCAAGGGCGAGAAAGACAACCTCGACCCGCGCGGGACGCGCGTCTTCGGGCCGGTCTGCCGCGAGCTGCGCGACCGCGGCTTCTTGAAGATCGCCTCGCTCGCTCCGGAGGTTTTATAGTGGGCCTCATCCTCATCCACCGGCCCGGCGTGTTGAAGGTGAAGCTTGCCAAAGGCGATACCGTCGTGATTCGCCGCGGCAAAGAGAAAGGTAAACGCGGAACGATCAAAGCGGTCTTCCCGAAGACGGGCAAGGCGACGGTAGAAGGCCTCAACGTCGTCAAGCGCCACACCAAACAAGGCGTCGGCGGCGCGAAGTCGGCCGGCATCTATGAGAAGGAAGCGCCGCTGCCGATCTCTGTCCTGCAATTCGTCTGCGCGAAGTGCAGCGCGCCGTCGCGCGTCAAGTATAAGGTTGGATCCGAGGGCAAGAAGCAGCGCATCTGCGGCCGCTGCGGCGAAGTCGCGGCCGAAACGGTGAAAGGAAGATAATGCCTGACACTGTTTCACGCCTGCGCGAGCGCTACATGGGCGATATCCGCAAGTCCTTGATCGAGAAATTCGGCTACAAGAACGTGCACCAGGTTCCCAAGCTTGCGAAGGTCGTCATCAACATGTCGGTCTCCGATGCGCTCCAGAACCCGAAGGTGCTCGATACGGCGGCCAAAGAGCTCGAGGTCATCTCGGGTCAGAAAGCCATAATCACCAAGGCGAAAAAGTCGATCGCCGCTTTCAAGTTGCGCGAAGGCGTGAACCTCGGCGCGAAGGTGACATTGCGCGGCGACCGGATGTACGTCTTCCTCGACAAGCTCTTCAACATCGTGCTGCCTCGCATACGCGATTTTCGAGGGCTCGCGCGCAAATCGTTCGACGGCCGCGGCAATTACAATCTCGGACTGCGCGAGCAGACCGTTTTTCCGGAGATCAACTACGACAAAGTCGACAAACTGCGGGGGATGGACATCGTTATCGTGACGACCGCGAAATCGGACGAAGAAGCCAGCGAGTTTCTTTCACAGATGGGCCTCCCGCTTCAAAAGGAACGAGCATAGCAGCTGATGGCTAAGACCTCGAGCATCGAGAAATCGAAACGGACGCCAAAATTCAAGGTGCGGCAGCACAACCGCTGCCTCGCCTGCGGTCGCCCGCGCGGTTATTACCGCAAGTTCGGGCTGTGCCGGATCTGTTTTCGCGAAAACGCGCACCGCGGCTTCATTCCCGGTATCGTTAAGGCGAGTTGGTAAGGACAGTGCACTAATGATAACAACCGATCCTATTGCCGACATGCTGACGCGCATCCGTAACGCCAACACTGCGGGTCACGAAACCGTCGACATCCCCGCTTCGAAGATGAAGAAGTCGATCGCCGAGATCCTCAGAGAGGAAGGCTTCATTCGGAGCTACGATGTCGTCACCGAAGGGCCGCAAGGAACCTTGCGCATCATCCTCAAGTACGGCCCCGAAAAAGAGAAGGTCATCACCGGGCTGCGCCGCATCAGCCGGCCGGGCTTGCGCGTCTATTCGCCGCGCACGGAGATCCCGCGGCTCCTCGGCGGCCTCGGCCTGGTCATCCTCTCGACCTCGAAGGGGATCATGTCGGGCAAACGCGCCAAGCGCGAAGGCTATGGTGGAGAAGTCCTGGCATATGTTTGGTAACTGGGGGCGCCGCACGCTTTAATCATGTCACGCATCGGAAAATTACCGCTCACGATTCCCGACAACGTCACCGTTCAAGTGGCGGACTCGATCGTGCGCGTCAAAGGCCCCAAGGGCGAACTGCAGCAAGCGATCCAGCCGGTCGTTCGCGTCGCGATCGAAGCAAACGTCATCCGCGTCGTGCGTGAGGGCGAGACCAGAGACCATCGCGCCGCGCACGGTCTCACGCGCACGCTGGTCTCCAACATGATCGAAGGCGTCTCGAAAGGCTACCGCAAGAGCCTCGAGATCCAAGGCGTCGGCTATCGCGTCGCCAAGGCCGGCGAGCGCCTCAACTTTCAACTCGGCTTCTCGCACCCGCTCTCGTACGAGCCCCCGAAAGGGATCACGTTCTCCGTCGAGGGGACGAACCGAATCCACGTCGAGGGCATCGACAAACAGCAAGTCGGCCAAGTCGCCGCCGAGATTCGCGCGCTGCGCCCGCCCGAGCCCTATAAGGGGAAAGGCATCCGCTACGAGGGCGAGGTCGTGAGGAAGAAACTCGGCAAGGCCGGCAAGGCGATCGGTAAAGCATGAGTGTCTCGCCTCAGAAATGCCATTGCAGTCGCGCGTCGCTTTCTCGCCGCAACTTTGTTGCTCGTCGCTCAAATGACGCTGTCATTCCTCGCTCCTCGCGCCTCGTTGCGACGAGAAAATCGCTCGCGCTTGGTGCGAATGCCACTTCTGAGGCGAGACACTAATGGCTAGATCCAAGAACGACGCGCGCATCAAACGGCACAAGCGCGCACGCAAGCGGGTTGCGGGGACGGCCGCGCGGCCGCGGCTGCAAGTCTTCCGTTCGCTGCACCACATCTACGCTGCCGTCATCGACGACAGCGAGGGCCGGACGCTCGTCACCGCCTCGACGCGTCAGAAAGACGTCGCCGCCGGCCTCTCGTCAAGAACGAATCTCGATGCTGCAAAACGCGTCGGCGAGATCGTCGCCCAGCGCGCGAAGGCCGCCGGTATCGGTGCCGTCGTCTTCGACACCAATGGTCTCAAATATCACGGCCGAGTCGCTGCGCTGGCGCAAGCGGCGCGCGCCGCCGGATTGGAATTCTAATGCAATACAGAGGAGGTCGCGATCGCGACAACTCGGGCTTCGACGAAACGGTCGTCCGAGTCAATCGCGTCGCCAAGGTAGTCAAAGGTGGGAAGCGTTTCAGCTTCAGCGCGCTCGTCGTGGTCGGCGATCGCAAAGGCCGCGTCGGCTTCGCCATCGGGAAAGCCGGTGAAGTCCCCGAGGCCATTCGCAAGGGCGTCGAACAGGCGCGCAAGGCCTTGATCACCGTCCCGATGGTCGACCGGACGATCCCGCACGAAGTGACGATCCAGGTCGGCGCCGGCAAGGTGTTCATGAAACCGGCCGCGCCCGGGACCGGCGTGATCGCCGGCGGCGCGATGCGCGCGGTCCTCGAACTCGCCGGGATCCACGACATCCTTACGAAATCCCTGGGTAGCTCGAATCCAATCAACGTCGTTCTCGCGACCTGCGAGGGTTTGCGCTCGCTGAGAACCGCCGAGCAGGTCGCGAAAATGCGCGGCAAAACCGTACAAGAACTGTTTGCATAATCACGATGCCCGAGAAAAAGAAGAAGTCAGCGCCTAAAGCCACCGCAAAAAAAGCCGCGCCGAAAGCCGGCGCGGCGAAAAAACCCATTGCCAAAACAGCGGCGAAGGCGGAAGTCAAGACACCGCCCGCAAGAAAAGGCGCTGCGAAAAAGGCGACCCCGTCCGGACGCGCGCGTGCGGCCATCGAATCGGATCGTCGCCCCGGTCTGCCGCCCGCACGGCCCGGGATGACGCTCGCCCAGTTGCGCGAGAATCGCGGCGCCCGTCCGAAGCGCGTCCGCATCGGTCGGGGACACGGCTCGGGTATGGTCAAGACCGGCGGCGAGGGCGGCAAAGGGCAGACCGTCCGTTCCGGCGGCGGTAAAGGTCCCGCGTTCGAAGGCGGCCAGACGCCCTGGGCGCGGCGGCTTCCGCACCGTCGCGGCTACTCGCAGAAAGCCCGCGACATCGGCCATTTCCGCACGACGTTCTCGGTCGTCAACTTAAGCGCGCTGGCCAGCTGGGATCCCAAGGTCGAGGTCTCGCCGCAATCGCTTGTCGAGCGGCGCGTCATCGGCAAGGCCCAGGACGGCGTGAAGATCCTCGGCGGGACGAAGCCCGGGAAGACGCTCCCCGCGGGGCTGGTCTTCCGCGACGTGCTCTTCTCGCAAAGCGCCCGCGACGCACTCGTCGCGGCCGGAGCCAACCTAGGCGAAGAGACGGCAACGAGCGCGAAAGAATAGCTTGGCAGGCTCCTGATGCTGCAAAATCTGCGCGCGGCGATTCTCGTCCCGGACATCCGCAAGCGGATACTGTTCGTCTTCGGCGCGTTTGCGCTGTTCGTCTTCATGATCCACGTCCAGCTACCCGACGTCAACGAAGACAAATGGCAGAATCTTCTGCGCGAGGGGACGTTCTACAACTTCCTTGGGTTCCTCTCGGGCGGCGCGCTGCAAAAACTCTCGATCATCGCGATGGGGATCACGCCTTATATCAACGCCTCGATCATCATGCAGCTGATGACGATCGTTCTTCCCCAACTCGAGGAGATGGCGAAGAAAGGCGGCGAGGAAGGCCGCAAGAGGATCAGCCAGTACACACGTTGGCTGACCATAGTCCTTGGCACCATTCAGGCGAGCACGATGTCGATCAACATGCAGAGGGCCGGCGTTTTCTACGATAACTCCACGGCCTTTTTGATCTTCGCGATCATCGCCTTCGTCGCCGGGACGCTGTTCTTGATGTGGCTCGGCGAACAGATCAGCGACAAGGGCATCGGCAACGGCGTCTCCCTAATCATCTTCGTCGGCATCGTGCTGCGCTATCCGACCTACGTCGCGCAGACCGTTCAGCTCGGCCAGCGCGAGGGACTCAACGTCGGGGGACTCGTGCTGTTCATAGCGATCGCCTTGGTCACGATCGTCTCGATCATCTTCATGTACCAGGGCCAGCGCCGCATTCCGGTCCAGCAAGCGCGCCGCGTCGTCGGGCGAAAAATGTTCGCGGGCCGCTCGTCATACATCCCGTTGCGCCTCAACAACGCCGGCGTCATCTCGATCATCTTCGCGATCTCGATCCTCTTACTGCCTCAGCAGGCGCTGTCGTGGTTTCAGCACTCGGGGACGACGCCGACCTGGCAGCACCTCTTCGGCCCATTCGATCTGCCGACCAACGGTTCGGCGGTTTCGCTCGCCCTGCAAACCTACTTCAGCCCGAATTCGTTCCTCTATAACCTCGCGTACTTCGTCTTGGTCGTCGTTTTCACGTTCTTCTACAGTTCGGTCGTCGTCAACGTCCGCGACATCGCCGACAACCTCAAGAAGAGCGGTTCTTTCATCCCCGGAATTCGGCCGGGCCAGCCGACCGTCGAGTACATTCAACGCATCCTGTTCCGCATCACCACGGTCGCAGCCGTCTATCTCGGTCTGCTCGCGGTGCTGCCTTCGACCTTGCAGCGCGGGCTCGGCGTCACGACGTTTTATCTCGGCTCGACGTCGCTCCTGATCGTCGTCGGCGTCGCGCTCGACACGATGACCCAGATCGAGGCCCGGCTGGCCATGCGCGATTACAAAGGTTTCATCAAGCGATGAATGCCTTGCCGCACGCCGTGCGGCTCATCTTTCTTGGGCCGCCCGGCGCCGGTAAAGGGACGCAGGCGAAGGTGCTCGAGGGCCGTTTCGGCGTCCATCAGATCTCGACCGGCGACATCCTGCGCAAACACGTCGCCGAAGACACCGAGCTGGGTAAAGAGGCCAAGACGTACATGGATGCCGGGACGCTCGTTCCCGACTCGATCATGATCGGGATGATCGGGCAACAGCTCGACGATTACGGCTCGTTCATCCTCGATGGCTTCCCGCGCACTGTCAAGCAGGCCGAAGCGCTCGATGAATTGCTCGCGCGGGTCGAGAAGCCGCTCACGAAAGTGATTCAGTTCGGAGTCGATCACGACACGCTCGTGCGCCGTCTCACCGGCCGCTGGAGCAACCCGCGTACCGGACGCGTTTATCACGTGGAATTCAACCCGCCGAAAGTTCACGGTTTCGACGACGAAGACGGCGGACCGCTCGTCCAGCGCATCGACGACACTCGCGACGTCGTCGAAAAACGCCTGCAGATCTACGCTGACCAGACCAAGGCGCTCAAAGAGTACTATACGCAGCGCCGGCTCTTGCAGCGGATCGACGCCCAAGCCCCGATCGAAGACGTCACCCGCGCGATCCTCGGCGACCTCAAATTGGAGAAACCCGGTGCTGACACGCTGAGCGAAGCGACCGCAGGTCGCGGAGTCGAAGGTCAGACGTGATCACGATGAAGTCGGCGCGCGAAATCGAGATCATGCGCCGCGGCGGCAAGATCACCTCGACGACGCTGGCAGCTCTGCTCGAGCGGGCGAAGGCCGGGATGAGCTTGCGCGAACTGGATCGCCTCGCCGAGCGAATGATCCGCGACGGCGGCGGCGTCCCTACCTTCAAAGGCTACAACGGTTTCCCGTCGTCGATCTGCGCCTCCGTCAACGACGCCGTGGTTCATGGCATCCCCGGCGACTACGTACTCAAGGACGGCGATTTGCTCTCGATCGACATCGGCACGACCTTCGAAGGCTACGTGAGCGACACGGCTGCGTCGATCGGGATCGGAAATGTCTCGGCCGCGGCACGGCGCCTCATGTGGGTCACGCAAGAGTGCCTGATGCTCGGCATAGCGCAGATGCAGCAGGGCAACCGCCTCTCCGACATCGGGCACGCGATCCAGCGCCACGCCGAAGCGAACGGCTACGGCGTCGTCCGGGCGCTGGTCGGCCACGGCGTCGGGCGAAAGATGCACGAGGAGCCCCAAGTCCCGAATTGGGGAGACGCCGGCAAGGGGATCGTGCTGAAACCGGGCCTCTGTCTTGCCATAGAGCCGATGATCACCGAGGGAACCTACGAGGTCGAAACGCTGGCCGACGGCTGGACAGTCGTGACGGCAGATGGTAAACTCGCAGCGCATTTCGAGCACACGATCGCCTTGACCGAGGAAGGCCCCCGAATCCTCACCCTCCGCGACACCCTCGAGCATCCCGACGCCGCGCACTTTCGACCGAAAGAAGAGGTCGCCGCGTGAGCTTCGCGCGGGATGGCTAGGCGGCGTCGTGGCGGGATGCAGCGCCCCGACCGCAAGGCCCGCAACGAGGCCAAGGCGGCGCGCACGGCAACCCCCAAAGAAGAGGCGATCGAAGTCGAAGGGACGATCGTGGAGCCTCTTCCGAACGCGATGTTCCGCGTCGAACTGACCAACGGCCATCGCGTCCTCGCCCACGTCAGTGGAAAAATCCGAATGAATTTCATCCGCATCTTGCCCGGCGACCGCGTCCTCGTCGAGCTTTCCCCCTACGACCTCAGTCACGGCCGCATCACCTATAGGTATAAATAATGAAAGTCCGCCCGTCCGTCAAACGCATCTGCGAAAAATGTATCGTCATCCGCCGCGAGGGCAAAGTCCGCGTGATCTGCACCAGCAACCCCAAGCATAAACAGGTTCAAGGCTGATGGCACGCATCTCAGGTATCGATCTCCCGCGCGAGAAGCGCATCGAAATCGCGCTCACCTACATCTACGGGATCGGGCTTCCGACCGCGCAGAAAATCCTCAAGCAGACCGGCGTCGATCCGAACATTCGGGTCAAGAACCTGACCGAGGAACAAGAGAAGCGCTTGCGCGACGCGATCGACGGTTCGGTCAAAGTCGAAGGCGATTTGCGGCGCGAGGTCGCGGGTCACATCAAACGGCTCACCGACATCGGCTGTTATCGCGGTTTGCGGCATCGCCGCGGCTTGCCGGTTCGCGGTCAGCGCACGAAGACCAACGCGCGCACGCGCAAGGGGCCGAAGAAGACCGTGGGCGCCCGCAAGAAAGCCGCTCCGCCGCCCGGCGCACCGCCGAAGCGCTAGTGTAAGCGCCTCCAGCCGCGCGAAGATCCACTGAGCCCGGTCGCCGCGTTGTGACCGGGCTCACACTTGTTTGCCCTCCCTAAACTTTGGGGCGAAAGAGGCGCGAGTGAGCTGCGTCACTTGCTTGCATCACACTCAGGCACGTATGCTGTGACAAACACAACGTTCACGGAGGAACCGATGGTTTCCATCGCTCGAGCCTTTTTACTGGCAGCGGCTGTCTTGGCCGTCGGTTGCTCCGGCGGGAGATCCCTCGGAACTACGTCGCTTACGCCTCAAAGCCCGAGCCAGGGTCGCTCGGCGCAATCGCTGGAAGCGTTTCCGATCTCGGCCTCCGCCTTCCCGATCTCGGCCTCGGCCTTCCCGATTTGCGCCCAACAGCCGGATATTGAGTCCGTACAGTGCCACGTGGAGCAGCGTAGCGATCTCGTCGCGAACCCCGACCCCAACGCCCCACTTGCGGCGATCGACGGCTACTTTCCCAACGATCTTCAGCAAATCTATAAGATCGACGACCAATCCGAGACAAAGGGTGCCGCTCAAACGATCGCGATCGTCACGGCCTGGGACAACGACGATCTCGAATCAGATCTGAACGTCTATCGCAATCGTTTTGGGCTCGGTCCGTGCACCGTCGCCGGCGGTTGCCTCACTATCAGCGCGGGGCACAATGTGAAACCGCCGAAAGATCACAACTGGTCGATCGAGGCCGATCTCGACGTCGAGATGGCCTCCGCCATTTGCCCGAATTGTAATCTCCTGGTCGTCGAGGCAAAGTCGTCGAAGATTCAGGATCTTGCCGATGCCGTGGATACTGCGGCCGCGTCCGGCGCGACCGTGATCAGCAATAGCTGGAGTCTCCCCGAGTCGCCTGGCGCGTTCAAGTACGAATCGCACTTCAATCATCCCGGCATCCCGGTCACGACCGGCGCCGGCGACGGCGGCTTCGGTGTAGGTTTTCCGGCAGCCTCGACCTACGTGACCGCAGTCGGCGGAACGACCGTGAAAATCTACGAGCACACGAAGCAAGGCGATGTCGTGGTACCGCACTATCCGATGAAGAACGACAAGCCGGCAGCGGCAACCGTCGACGTCTCGGTTTGGTCGAACACGGGGAGCGGCTGCAGCGCTTACGCCTCGAAGCCGAAGTGGCAAAAAGATAAGGGCTGTGCGATGCGCACCTCCAACGACCTCGGGATCGTCGGCGATCCGGCGACCGGCGTCGCCGCGTTCTCAACGGGCGCGGGCGGGTGGGTCGTCCTCGGCGGCACGAGCATCGGCGCTCCGGTCACGGCCGCGCTCTATATCCTCGGCGGGCATACGAGCGAAGTCAACGACGCATCGCGACTCTACAATCACCCCGGCAGTTTCACCGACGTCTTGACGGGTTCGAACGGAACGTGCAGTCCCGCCTACCTCTGCAACGGCAGCAAAGACTACGACGCGCCGGCCGGTCTCGGCTCACCCAAAGACCTAGCGGCATTCTAAGGATCGATGGGAACAGCGGGAGCATTGATTCGATGAAGGTCATGCAGCAGCAACTGCCGCGATCGGTCGACCTAACGCTCGGAACGCGACCGATCACGTTGGTCGTTGCGCCGGAAGGCTTCGGGAAGACGAAGCTCCTGACGGGCTACGCGGCTCAGCATGCGAGTGCGTACGTCGCGATCGCCGATACTACATCGTTTGCCCGCTTTGCAGCCGAGATCGTCAAAGCGCTCTCCCCGCACGCTCCGGACATCGTTCAGACGCTGGCCGGTGCCTACGAGCGAGCGCTGCAGGCGCAGGATCCCGCCGCGACCCTCGCGACCTGGTTCGTCCGTCACCTCGGCGGCGTTCGAGCCGCAGTCCTGATCGACGATTTGCATCGTGCCGCAGACGCGCGCATCGTGCAATTCGTCATCTCGGCGGCGGAGCGTTCGCCGGCGGATTTCCACTGGATTATCGCAACCGAACACACGCACGACCTTCCGCTCGCCGGCTGGCTCGCCCATGGAACCGCCGGATTGCCCTTCGACGAGCAGCATTTGGCGCTGACGCCTGCGAGGGCGCTCGAAATCGCGGAGGCGGTGGCGCCTGCGGCGAGCGGCGACGGAGTCGAGCGGATGCGCCGGTTCACGAACGGCGTCGTCGGCGATTTCGTGATGATGCTACGCCGCCCGGGGACGCTCGTCTTCGACGAAGCGCTGCGGGCGAACCGGTTCGAACCGCTCTTCGAAGAGATCTACTCGACCCTTAGCGGACCCGAGCGCGAAGCCGCGCTCGAGGGAGCGCTGCTGCCGAAACTCGACGGTGCGCTGCTGGCCGAATTGCGCGCTCGTTGTCCTCACGTCTTCGAGATCGATGCCGCCGCCTATATCCCACGCTTCCGCCGCTTCCTGTGCGAGAAGATCGCCCGCGCCGACGATCGCGCCGCCTTGACCTTGCGCGTCGCGCAAGCGCTCGAGGATGCCGGCAATCTCGCCGATGCGATGCAACTGACGATCGCGGCCGGAAAAGAGCGCGCGATTCTCGGGATCGTCGAGCGCCACGGCTTCGTCGCCCTCGAAAGCGAGCATTCTCACCTGCTGCACGATGCGCTCGCGGCTCTGTCGCCCGAAGCGCGTTCCGGTAGCCCCGCGATCCTCGCCCTGTTGGGGATGGCGGCCGCACTCGGCGGCCACGCCGACGTCTCCGAAGCCTACTTTCAGAACGCACTCAAGGCGTGCGCCACGCCGTGGGAGCGGACCCGGATGCGCTACTGGTACGGCTGCGAGCTGCTGCGTCGTGGTCGTCCCGACGCCCTCGCGATCCTGCAGCCCGACGGCGCATACGAAGAGATACCGGCGCCGCTGCGCACCAAAATCATGTCGGCCTGCGCCGCGGGAACCGCTATCGAGAAGCGTTTCGAGGCGGCACACGAATGGCTCGACCGCGCGACGCAAACGCTCGAAACGTTCTGCGACGACACGGTACGCGCGCGCGTCTACCATCAGACAGCCTTCGTCGCCCTGCGCGAAGGAGAGTTCGAGCGAGCCAAAGCGTTTGCACAAGCCGCTTCCAGTTTGGCCGCGCGGATCGGGGCCTATGAAGTCGCCGCGGGCGCAGTGAGCGTCCTCTACAACATCGCGGTCGACATCGACGAAGATTGCTCGCAGGCGGCGACCTATCTCCGGCAGATGGCACTCTACGGCGCGAAATGCGGGAGCGTCGAAAAGCAATTCTACGCCCTCGTTGCGGCCTATGAAATCGAAGCCGAGCGGGGAGACGCCACGGCGCTCAACCAGATCGAGCGCGATCTGACCGAATTCGACGTGCAGTACAGCGGGCGTTTCGCCGCGCAGGCGCTGCTGCCGGCCCAGGTTCTGCAGATCGCCTCAAACGGCGATTTCGCGCGGGCGCATCGCATCCTCGCATCGAGCGCCGAACAGCACCAAGAACCCGAGCGCCGTGCGCTCCGCTTCGCCGAAGTCGCGATGTATGCCGCGGCGGCGGGTGCCACGAGCGAGGCGCTGGCGGCGCTGGCGGCCGCGCGCAAGCTCGATCGCTTCCCGAAAGCCTCGAGCGTCTTCTTGTGGCGCACGCGCCTCTTCGTCGCCTTAACCGAAGTTATGCTCGGCCGCCCGGGCGTCGCGAAGAAGATACTGGCGCGCATCGACCAAGACGTCCCGCCGGATCGTCACCGCCTGCGGGCTCTGGCACGCGCGATCGACGCGTTGGCCGACTGGCGCTCCGGAGACGGCGACCACGTCGAATTATTCGGCGCGCTCGAGCAATTGCGCCGCAACGATTTCGGTGGTTACGCGCGGCTGGTCGAGATGCTCCCGCCGGCTTGCATCGAGCCGTTTGGCGCGCACGAAGGGAGTTCGGCGTGAGCGTCGCGTTGCTGAACCGTCCCGCGGCGCGCATCGAAGCGCGTGCGGATTTGACCAGCGCGGTTATGCGCGAGGTCCCGAAAAACGAGCGCAACCTGATCGTGCAATTGCTCGCGCGAACGTTCGTCGACACCTACGCGCACTCGCTCGGCGCCGGCTCCTCCGACCAATTGGTCGACTGGGTCGATCGCATGTGCGACGCGCACGCCGACACCCCCGCCGTCAGCAAGTTGTTCGCCGGCGCTTGCCGCTCGCTTGACGAGTTCTTCGCCCGCAGCGGCGTGGCAGAGAGCGAGCGCGCGCCGCTGCGCCTGCTCGACGATTCGCTGTTGCCCATCCTTCAGAAGCCGCGGCAGCTTCGCGCAGCGGTGCACGAGCACGTAAACGAAGTCGACGCCGCGATCGACCAGATGCTGGGCCGGCTGGAAGACGCCGACCCGCTGACCGCCGAGCACTCGCGTGCCGTTTCGGCGTGGTGCGCGCGCTTGGCCCGAAGACTCTCGCTTTCCGAACAAGAGACGACTTACGTCGCGCGTTCCGGGATGATCCACGACGTCGGCAAGGTCACGACGCCGCCCTCGATCCTGCAGGCCCCGCGTTCGTTGACCGACAGCGAATGGGTGCTAATGCGCGAACACACGACCTACGGCGAGCAGATCATCGTCGAAGATGGCCGCCTAGCCGAATTCTCACTGATCGTCCGCGCCCACCACGAGCGACTCGATGGGCGCGGTTATCCAGACGGACGGGTGCGCGACGAAGTGCCGCTTGCGGCGCGCATCGTGACCGTCGCCGATTGCTTCAACGCGATGATCGGTCGCCGTCCGTATCGGCCGGCGATGGCGCCCTCCGACGCGCTCGAACAACTCCATCTCCACAAAGGCTCGCAGTTCGACAGGGATGTCGTTGCCGCGATGCATGAGGTCGTTCACCAACGATGAATACCACCGCAAGCAACGTTGCCGTCCTGGAAACCCTTCGGGATTCACGTTCCGCGCTGATCGATTCCGCTTTGCAGGTCTTGGGTGCACAGCAACGGACGCTGCTGAATCAAGCGCTGGCGCATTCGTTCGTCGATGCGTATCTCGACGCCGTCGCCGACCAGCACCCGGCGCGTCTTGCGGTCTGGGTTGAAGCGAAGGCCGCGAAGGCGACGCGCCAAGCCGACGTCGCCGGATTTCTGAACGATGCCGGCCAAGCGCTGGCGGAATTCGTGGATCTCAAAGAATTCGGTGAGTTCGCTGCCGCACCGCTTCGGGCGCTTCGCCCAATCGCGCAGGAGGCGCCAGATTGGCCGGAGCATCACGCCACCGTCGGCGACGTCGACGCGGCGATCAACGAGATACTCCGGTGCCTCAGCGACGGCGACGCGTTTGCCGGTGATCACGCCCGCCAGGTGTGCGCTTGGACGAAACGGCTCGCGCGGAGACTGGGACTCGACTCTGAAAGCGTTACCTTCGCCGGAAACTGCGCGCTCGTCCACGACATTGGCGAACTCGCGCTTCCGTCCGGCATCGTCTCGGCACCGCGTTCGCTGCAGGAAAACGAAATCGCCTTGGTCCGCACTCACGTCTTCGCCG
>Ga0209009_1000496_pt1 | contig 13487 bp, 9 predicted proteins | sample BlaSpr_A8_OM3_M2_FD_187979 | JGI IMG/M metagenome (GOLD analysis project Ga0209009, IMG submission 187979) | Forest soil microbial communities from Thunder Bay, Ontario, Canada - Black Spruce, Ontario site 2_A8_OM3_M2 (SPAdes) (version 2) | ecosystem: Environmental > Terrestrial > Soil > Boreal... | reverse complement strand
TACCACGCGCGCTCAGCCCTGCGTCGGATGCGCCGACGCCCGACTCTCGTCACCGCATTCTGGAAACAGTCAGGCCTCTTCGAGTAGTCACTATATTATACGATACTCAATAGGGGGGTCGGGGAGCCGCAGCGCCACACTGTTGCCGTCCTCCTGTAACCTGTCGAATCGAAGAGCCGTCGTTGGCGGAGCGAGATGAAAGCGAATGAGTTGAAGCCCGGCATCATCGTCCGGGGGCCGGTGCTCCCGGAGCCCATCGAGGTGCTTGTCGTTACCCCGCTCGGTGACGTCATCAAGATCGTCGGCGCGGGGCAGAAAACAGGGCAGGTCCACCAGCGCGTCCTGCGCCCCGATCAATCCTGTAGCTGTTCTGCTGAACAAGGTGATCCTTGAATATGTTCCGACATTCGGGACTTCTCTGCTCGACGCGATCGCGCACTGGGGAAGATGGGTGAGAGAGCAGAGCGCGCGTGAGTTGTCCTGCTATTACTCGGATGGAAAGGCGGGCGCCACTCCCGTCGCGTACCTCTGGTGCCGTACGATTACTTGCGAAGGACCCGGGTGCGGGGCGGAAGTCCCGCTAGTCAGAAGCCTGCGGTTGAGCAAGCCGAGCGGGCATGCTGTCGGACTGCGGTTTGTCGTTGCCAAGCCTGGCAAGAAGATAGATGTGCAGATCGCTGAAGACGGCCATCGGTTGCAAGCCGGCACCGTCAAGCGCGGCGCCGTGACATGCCCTGTGTGCGGGTATACAACCGCCGTTGAACAGGTTCGCTCACAGCTCAGGGCTCGAAAGGGTGGCGCCAGAGACGCACGGCTTGTCTGCGTCATTAGCTCCCGCGCGACTCAGACTGGGCGGACTTATCGTGCTCCAGCCGACAGCGATTTCAAAGCCATCGCAGACGCTGCGGCAGCTCTGGGAGTAATACAGCGGACCAGCTTGGGAGCACTTCCCCCAGTTCCCGATGAGCCGCTTCCTCCCGAGGGCACGCTCGGGTTCCGCGTGCAGAAGTACGGCATCCTTGAATGGGGGGATCTCTTCAACACTAGGCAGGCGCTCACGTTAGCCACGTTCGCCAAGAATGTGCGCCGCGTCCGCGAGGAGATGATCGGCGCCGGCAAGGCTACCGATTTTGCCGCTGCGGTCACGACCTGCTTGGCACTGTCACTCGACAGACTAGCCGAGCATTCGACATCCATCTGCCGATGGAACTCGTCTGGCGAAAAGATGCAGGCGAGTTTCGGGAGACAGGCCGTGCCGATTGTGTGGGACTTTTGCGAAGCGAATCCGTTCGGGGGTTCAGTCGGCGACTGGGACGCTCTTGTTGATTGCGTCGTGAGGGCTTGCAGGGCTGCGCAGACGGGGCGAACCTCCGGCACCGCAGTCCAGGCAAACGCAGCCCAGCACCCGTTGCCGGACGGCTTCGCGGATGCGTTTATTACTGACCCTCCTTACTATGACGCCGTTCCGTATGCCGATCTGTCGGACTTCTTCTATGTATGGCTCAGACGGACGATTGGAGACATCCACGGGGCTCTCTTCAGCGGAAGGCTCACACCCAAGAGCGGGGAGTGTGTGGTTAACCCTGTGAAGCAAGGGGACGGTGAGACTAAGGACCCCAGATACTTCGAGCGGACCATGACGGAGGCAATGCGGGAGGGACGGAGGCTTACGCGGCCCGGTGGAATTGGAATCGTGGTATTTGCCCATAAGTCGACAAGCGGTTGGGAAGCACAACTCCAAGCGATGATCGATGCCGGATGGATGATCACCGCTTCATGGCCGATTGACACTGAAATGGGAAGCCGCTTGCGCGCGCAAAACTCGGCCGCTCTCGCATCGTCCATTCATCTCGTGTGTCGCCCGCGGGAGTATCCCGACGGGTCGGTCCGGACGGGTGAGACTGGTGACTGGCGCGATGTTCTCGTTGAGCTGCCGAAGCGCATTCATGACTGGATGCCACGGCTCGGCGCTGAAGGAGTCGTCGGCGCGGATGCGATCTTCGCGTGTCTCGGCCCTGCCCTGGAAGTGTTTTCGCGCTACGAGCGCGTGGAGAAAGCATCGGGTGACCAGGTCTTGCTGAAGGAGTACCTGGAGCACGTGTGGTCGGCGGTCGCGAGGGAGGCGCTTGCTATGATCTTCTCGGGCGCCGACGCGACGGGCTTCGAGGAAGACGCGAGAGTCACCGCGATGTGGCTTTGGACGCTTTCGACGGGGTCGGCAAATCGTGACGATTCCGAGAACAGTTCGAGCGACGAGGACGAGGAAGACGACGAGAGCGGAGCCAGGAAGGCCAAGCCGACCGGTTTCGTTTTGGAATATGACGCCGCACGCAAGATCGCCCAGGGCCTTGGCGCCCATCTCGAGGCGCTCACATCGCTGATCGAAATCAAAGGCTCGACCGCTCGGCTACTGCCCGTGGCTGAACGAACGCGATCCCTTTTCGGGCAAACTGCGGCGGCGACGGCGATGGCGAAACGGCGAAAGAAGAATACCCAGACGACGTTCGATTTCGCGTCAGAGCTGGAGGAAGCGGAGAAAGCCGCGGGTTGGGGCGACACCGGCGCTCCCGAGAAGGGGGCGACGGTCCTTGATCACCTCCACCAAGCGATGATCCTCTTCGGTGGCGGGCGTGGCGAAGCGCTCAAGCGCTTCCTCGTCGCCGATGGTTCCGGAAGCGACAATCGGTTCTGGCGCCTGGCCCAGGCGCTCTCGGCTCTCTACCCGTCGTCGACCGACGAGAAGCGCTGGGTCGACGGCGTGCTCGCCCGCAAGAAAGGTCTTGGCTTCTAATCATGGACTCCGTCGCCAAGAAAGGTCTTGGCTTCTAATCATGGACTCCGTCGCACAGCGCTGGTTCGGTACGTTCATGGAGACGGTGAAGACACACGATGCGTCGACGCCGCTCCGCGAAGCGGCGGAGAGCGGGGAGCTAAAGCGTTGGACCGAGGCGCTGACGGACGTCGTCGTTGGCACCTTCCCGAAGATGGGCTGGCTTGGAGCGGCTCGCGGACACCGATCCGATCTCCTCCCAGTGCCGCGCTCGGAGTACCTGGCGCTCGACATCGTGGCGTTCGAGGTCGCTGGCGATCGGCGGTGGCGCTTTCCCGTCGGCGTCTTCGAGCTGGAGAACAGCCCCGTCGACGACCTGGTCGCGTACTCGCTGTGGAAAGTTCTGTGCGTGCGCGCGAGTCTGCGTGTGGTCTTTTGCTATCGCCGCGACGCAGGCGCGGGCGCAGAGCTGGTGCGTCACCTCGCTGACCAGGTCCTTCAAGCGATGGAGATCCCCACCCGTACCGGCCTCGGCGGCGAAACGCTCGTCATCGTCGGCTCGCGCAGCGAAACCGCTACCTTCCCTTACGGCTTTTTCAAGGACTGGACGCTCGACGCCAACACGGCGCGCTTCCGTCGCAACTGATCGGAGACCGAGCATGGCTCTCAAACCCTGGTACAAGGTCGTCACTCCCCGAGAGGATCTCCGCGACGGACGGCCGCTCGACGCTTCCGAGTTCGCTGTCCACCTGGACCACGTCCGGGACGGGCGAGCGCCTGACGACTATAAGAACCCGGAGCGGTTCTTCGACCGCACGTTCCTGACCTCAAGCCTGTCCGAGCTCGGTGGCGGTGTGATCCGGCGGCTCTCCGGCATCAAGGTCGAGACCTCGGCGGTCTTCAACCTCACGACTCAGTTCGGCGGCGGCAAGACGCACGCGCTGACGCTCCTCTACCACCTCGCCAAGGCCGGTCCCGCGGCCTCGAACTGGAAGGGAGTCGAATCTCTTCTCGACAAGGCGGGCGTGAAGAGCGTGCCCGCTGCTGTCACCGCCGTCTTCGTTGGGACGGAGTTCGACTCGCTCGCGGGACGGGGCGGCAACGATGGGACGCCGCTCCGTCGCACGCCGTGGGGCGAGATCGCGTTCCAGCTCGGCGGCGAGGAGGGCTTAGCCGTGGTCGCGCCGCACGAGGAGGAACTCATCGCGCCGTCGACGGAGGTGATTCGGAAGTTCCTGCCAAAGAACAAACCGGCGCTCATCCTCATGGACGAGCTGCTCAACTACCTGAACCGGGAGCGGAACCGAAAAACGGGCCTGGGCGGACAGCTCTACTCGTTCGTTCAAAACCTTTCGGAGGAAGCGCGGGCACAGGATCGCGTGGTGCTCGCCGTGTCCCTTCCCTCCGTCGTCGACGAGATGACGCCCGAGGACGAGGCCGACTTCCAACGATTCGAGAAGCTCCTCGACCGTCTCGGCAAGGCGATGATCATGTCGGCCGAATCGGAGACTTCGGAGATCATCCGACGGCGCCTCTTCGAGTGGGGAGGCCTGCCAGAGGACGCCAAGAAAACCGCCACGGAGTACGCCGACTGGGCCCAGGCCCATCGGCCCCAGGTTCCGAACTGGTTCCCGGTCGACCATGCGAACGACGCGTTCGCCGCCACTTATCCGTTCCACCCGACGCTACTGTCCGTGTTCGAGCGGAAGTGGCAGGAACTGCCCCGATTCCAGCAGACACGCGGCATCCTGCGCCTGCTCGCCCTTTGGGTGTCGAACGCCTATCAGGCGGGCTTCAAGGGCGCGCACAAGGACCCGCTCATTGGCATGGGAACGGCGCCGCTCGACGACCCGCTGTTCCGATCGGCGATCTTCGAGCAGCTCGGCGGCGCAAGGCTTGAGGGCGCGGTCACGACGGACATCTGCGGCAAGAAGGACTCTCATGCTCTCCGCCTCGACGACGAGGCTGTCGAGACGATCCGCAAGGCGCGACTCCATCAGAAAGTCGCCACCACCATCTTCTTCGAGTCGAACGGCGGCCAGGCGAAGACCGAGGCGACGCTACCGGAGATTCGTCTCGCGGTCGCCGAGCCGGACCTCGACGTCGGCAACGTCGAGACGGCGCTCGAGGCGCTGTCAATGACCTGCTACTACCTTTCGACCGAGAAGAACCGCTACCGGTTCAGCCTGTCGCCGAACCTGAACAAGCTGCTCGCTGACCGACGCGCGAGCGTCCAGTCACCGCGCGTGGAGGAGCGTATCCGCGCGGAGGTGCAGAAAGTGTTCGCCGAGGGGAAAGGTGCGACCGACCGAATCTACTTCCCGGACAAGAGCGGTCAGATCCCCGACGGCCCACGCCTGACGCTCGTCGTGCTCCCGCCAGACCAGGCTGCCGCCGACAAGGCGACGCGCTCCTTCGTCGACGCCGCAACGAAAGAGCACGGATCGTCGGCCCGAACGTTCAAGAGCGCGCTCATTTGGGCGGTGCCGGAAGGTGGGGATTCTCTACGCGAGGACGCGCGGAAGGTGCTCGCGTGGGAGGACATCGCCGATGAGGAAACGGACCTCCGCCTCGACGACGCTCAGAAGCGGCAGCTCGGGGAGAGCCTGAAGAAGGCGCAGCGTGACATCAAGGAGACGGTCTGGCGTACCTACAAGAACGTCATGCTCCTCGGCAAGGACGGCGAGTGGAAGACCGTCGATCTGGGGCTCATCCACTCTAGCGCGGCGCCTTCGATCGGCCAGCTCATCATCGAGCGTTTGGGCCAGGCAGGCGATATTGAGGACAAGGGCGTGAGCCCAAACTTCCTCGTCCGCAACTGGCCGCCCGCGTTCAAGGAGTGGAGCACCAAGTCGGTGCGCGATGCGTTCTTCGCATCACCCCAGTTTCCGCGCCTGCTTAACCCCGACTCGATCAAGGACACCATCGCGCGCGGCGTCGAGAACGGGATGCTCGGCTACGTGGGCAAGAAGGCCGACGGCAGCTATGCGCCGTTCCACTGGAACAGCTCGCTGCCCTCCCAGGATGTCGAGATCTCCGATGACGTCTTCCTCATCCAGCGAGAAGTCGCAGAAGCGTACACGGCTGGAAAAGTCGGCTCACCACCCGCGACTGCTGGGGGAACTGCAGTCACTGGCAGCACGACACCTCTTGGGTACGGCGAACCAACTCAGTCTGGCATCTCGTCAGTAGCCGACAGCAAGTCGCCCGCACCTGCAACGATTCCTCGCCTCGTATGGAGTGGAGACGTCCCGCACCAGAAGTGGATGAACTTCTACACGAAGGTGCTCTCGAAGTTCTCCGGATCCGGGGGTTTGAAGCTCACGCTTCGAGTGGAGGTTGTCCCCACGGAAGGAGTCTCGCGGCAGAAAGTAGATGACACCAAGGTGGCGTTGCGTGAGCTGGGGCTGAAGGACTCGTTCGAGGACGAGTGAGCGCGCTCGAAGGGCGCCGTACTGAATGTGGATCCCATGAACTTTCTCGCCTCGCCGATGCGGCCATGGGACTGTGTCTTGCGTGGCATATTTCACCTTACGTCAGTTTCCGAGGGCGACGTTTCGCCTCAACAGACCGAATTGCCTGGAGGAGGCGAGACATCCCATCCCTGTGGCGAACGTAGTCGCGATCCTGCGGCTGGGAGATTACCAACGCTTCGTGAAGCTCCGGGCGGTGGCCTAAGACTGAGAAGACCTCGTGGCCGATGACGCAGATCAAGTCAGGCCTCTCGTTCTCCACGCTCGGCCAGACGATGTCTTCCCACGATCGCTGAATGATCTGTACGTACTGTGGCGGCTTCAGCTTTCCTCGAGATCGGTTGAGCGCGCGATTTGATGCGTCCACGAGCCAGATACCTCGCTTGCGAAGCTCACGGAGGATAGCCAACCGATGGTTGAGCCGGGATGTCGAGAACGGGAAACTGGGCCTCGTCGGAGGCTCGAGCCCAGCGATCTCGGCAAAAATTCGCCAGTACTGGGGTGTTCCAGTGTTGCCTGCTGGTGGCGGTGGATCACAGATGCCATCCTCGCCATAGCCTAGGCAGTACACGAGCCGGCAGAACTGTCCGGGCAGCGGCTCAGGCGTTGCGAATGGCATCTTGACCGTGACCTGGCTGTCGCCGGGCTTCTCGCCGACGTGACTCTCAGCAACGAGAAGGACGCGGACCCGCTCCGGCCTCCAAGCGTCCCTCCAGGCAGCGACTTGCCTGAGGTACTGAGCCGACTCTTCCAAAGCACTGGGAACAGCTTGAGGCTGGTGCCTCTCTGTTCTCTCGTTTCGTAAGGCCGGAACGATTGCAGGAGCCGTACCCAATTCGACTAGGAAGGGATGGGCGCTCGGCGGGAACTTGCGGAAATTGTATCGGCCGATCCTCCAGGATTCGGTCTGGAGAACGCTCAAAAAGAACTTCTCGAACTCGGCGCGCGTCATCGCCACCGAAAACGGTCCGGAGGCCTTCGGAGCGATTCGGATTACTAGAATCCCGTCCTCAGGGAGTTGCTCGATCACACCGCGCCGAAATTCGAGGCGCGTGGAGCGATAGGTCGCGATTTGGCGCCCATCGCGGCTGAAAAGGGTTGGCTTGGTGCCAGGATCCGGGCCGGCAGCAAGCTCCGTGACCAGGGGCAGGGAAACGGTCGAAGAGTTCATCCTTCTGCTAAACGGAGAGTGATCGCAGAGCTCGGCATTACCGGTGCTCGCAAGGCATCACCGGCCCTGGTTGGGTGCAGTTCGAGATCCAGCCAGGGCGCTTACCAAGCGATCGACATCCGTTCGATCGGCGAAGTATCCCTGAAAGCCCGAGTAGTCAGGACCTCCCGCCTCGTAAAACGTCCATGGTTCCCGACGCATAGGCAGAAGCGACAGGGCCGCATCTTCCGGAATCCCCAAAAGAGAACGCAGCCGTTGGAAATAGACCTGAAATCTCAGGCCGTCGGCGGCCGTGCTCTCTTGCGGGATGAGGCTGAGGATGTTCTTCCGGCTATCCGCGAAGGTTCCCGCAAAACCGATGGAGCTGCGGGTGGTGTGCTTCTGGAGGTACTCCTCGAAGCCCGATACGGCATGACGGTAGAGGTCCCCGACGCCATTCTCGCTGGCGATCGCCTCTAGCTCCTCGTACGAGAGGTTCGGCTGACGCTTCGAGGCGCCCTTCGTGCGGTTTTGTTGTTCTACCTGCGTAGGATCGATCAGGAAGACTCGCGCGAGAAGCTCCCTTCCGTCGGGCTCCTTGAAGTATCGGAAAGTCGCGGCGTTAATATTCACGCCAAATGTTCCGGAGAGGTACCTGATGATCCTTTCGGATCTCGGGTCGATCTCCGAACCCACGATGAGTAGGCGGTGGTTCTCGCCCAAAGTCTCGGGGAGCTCCTCTGAGAAGCGTCGTGCAAATGTCTCATCGAGTGGACCATGGAGGTATTCAGCGGCGATCTCGGTGATCCGCTCGGCGGAGACGTCTTTGGCCCACGACCCGTAATCCAGGGCCTGAGCCGTGACCTCGCGCGGAGTCTTGTCGCGCTTGAGTTCGACTACCACGAGATCGCCCGACCTGCTCAGGCAGAGCAGGTCGATGGGGCCGCCGATCGTTTGGACCTGCCGACCGACGACGAGAAGTTCAGGGTCCAGGATAGAAATATCCTTCTCAAGCCAACCTTCGAGCCGGGACTCTAGATCAAGGCGCGAGCGGGGGATCTCACGAAGAGCGCTCCCAGCGTCAATTCTCCAGAGCTTTGCTTCTTCAGCCATTTTCGATTGCCTTTCCTTGATCGGGGCGCGGAAGAGTCCTGGTTCTTGGATTCGATTCTACGCCCACTGCGCAGGAAGCTGCGTCCGAGGAACTTTCGAAGGGGTCAGCCTTTGATGCGAGGTCCTGCCTGAGCCGCTCCCGCCATTAACTTGGCGACTCCAGCGATCACCGGCGCGCGATAAGCCTCGCTGAACTCGAATTCTAGGGGGTTCGGGCGGTTGGCGACGAGAAGCTCGAGGCGCCCGACCTCGGCCCGGGCGTCCGCGAGCTTCTTGAGAGGGATCTCGACCACCTCCCGGCCGCCGGTGAATAGGACTCGTCGGTCGGTAACGAGGATCGTTCCGTAATCGGCAAGCTCCGGGGAGACCGTGGTGACGGGTCGCCCCGCGAATCCGCCGGAGCGCAACGAGACCCCTTTCATGATTCTCACGCTGATGCCTGCGGTCCTGCCCTCGTAGTGCGTGTGCTTGCGGAATTCGATGTACTGGACGCCGGGGCTCAAAGCGACACACGTCTCGGATTCACCGAGGATCACGCCGGAGACTTCCCGGTTGAGATTCGGCCAGTTCTTTCGGTCCGTCCATTGGGATAGGGACTCCAGTTCTTTCAGGGCCGCCTGTCGCCTGGCCTCGTCTTCGGCAGCTAGCTGTTCGCGTTCGGCCCGAGCCTTCCGGGCTTGCCTTCTGACAAGAACGGAGGCGCCGACGAGTATGGCCGCCCCGCCAAGGACGGCGGCGCCGACAGGGATGGCAGATCCGCTGGCCAGGGGAAAGAAGGTCATGGTTCTGCCCGCCGAAGGCGGCTCGATGGCTCGTGTCGGTTGGACCACTTTCGCGGGGAGGGGAGTCACCTGAGGTTGGGACGGCACGACGCGGACGTTGAGAGCCCGGACCCAACCCTCTTTGGAGCCTGCGTTGCGCACGTGGAAGTAGCCGTTGGTCTGACCGGACTCCAGCAGCGTAAGTCTCTCCGGAGGCTTCAAGAGACCCAGTGCGCTATGCGAGGTCGATGGATCCGGCCGCAAGTTGGCGTTGCGCGTGACGATCACATCGTCCGCGATCAACCGGAGCGAGGTGAAGAAAAAGATGGCAAGAGCGAGGTACCGAGCACGCTGGCAGCTCATTGGCGCCTCCGATGAGAGGGCCGGACGACTCGGAATTCTACGGCGAATCCGCGCCCAACGCAGGACATGCCCCCCCCATCCGCTCACAGTCGTGCTCAGGTTGACTCGGGGGACGGGAACCTCGATGGGCGGTCATTCGGCTGATCGCCCGTTCTAGAACCGGACCCACCACGCCGCAGGAGCTGTGCCTCCCTTCGGTCACGCCAGTCGGCCTCCCAGGAGGGAAGGTCGAGGTAGATCTGTTGGGTTGCATTGCAGATCCCGAGCAAGCCCTGCACGTTCTCGTATCTCTTCCTTGTTGCCTCTTCCCAGCAGAACGGAGGGCCGGTCACGGCGAGGAGCTCCGTCCCAGTTAGGATGAGAACCGGGTTCAGCGGACGCTGCGCCTTCCAGTACTTTCGCCCGGCTCGCGCAAGCGGAGCAATGCGTCTGATCTCGGGCCGCGTGAGTGCCTTGCGAAGCGTGCTGAAGACGATCACGGCTCCCGGGAAAGAACTGGCCAAATATCGCATGCGGCGTACGTCCGTCGCCTCGAAGATCCCGTAGGTCTTGCACTCGCCGAACATGACCCCTTCCGTCAGCTCCCCGTAATTGAAATCCTGCCATAGCATCGCGAAGTCGGCCTCAATCTGCTTATTGTGAGCCGTCTCCGCCTTGAAGCTCAGAGCAGGACTGCCACGAAGCGAGTGCATCTTCCAGTGTCCCAATGTCTCGAGAGTCAGAAGAACGGCACATGCTCCCTCGGCATAGTTTGGCACGCTGAACGGGCCGTTGGTTTTGTACGACCATTTCTGATTTTCGACCGCTCCAACGGCAGGAAATGCTTGCAGGCATCTCGGGCACTGGCAGGTTGATCGCAGGCTGTCGATTGGCACCCAGGAGTGCCGGAGGCAGTAAGGGCACTGGAGTTTAAGCCCGAGGGTGAATACCTCCTTGGAGACCAGAAAGCGGTACAGGTCCTCGGAGCCGGAGAGAGCCTGCAACTTGCTCTTGACCTCTCCTACATCCAGGTCGCGTTCCTGATCAATCCTGTTCCGGTCTACCGGGCTTCCATCCTGCCTGACCCGCCCACCGTTCATGTGTTCCAGGAGCCACAGAAGGCGCTCGCGGGCCAGGACACGAACATGGCCGTCCAGCCGGCGGTATATCTGCTTGGCGAGAAGCCCGGGAGTGGAGAGCTGCGGCGCCCAACCGTTATCCCGCAGCCACGCGAACATAACGGCCTCTGCCGTCGGGATTCTTCGGCTCTCGCTCAGATTGTCCTGGACCAGTTTCACCAGGCCGTTTCGACCGACGCGCCAACCCGGACGAAAGGTTGGCTCACCGGATATTACTCGCGTAACATTCTTCCCAGCCGTCTTCGGAAACACCTCGGCGACAGGTTCAGGTGCTCCGTACGCGCGATAGCTAGTCTCGTTGGCGACACACGGAGCTGAGCGATAGGTAGCCGCATGCGCGAAATCCGGGAAGAGGGGCTTTGAGCGCGCCTCGAGTTCGCGAGCATCGCCGATCTCCCTGCTGTCTTCCTTGCTGCCGAAGACATCACATGGGGCTGTTCCGTCCTTTCCTCGCGCCCAGCTGTCCCAGATCCTGGGATACCAGTGCTGAAGCGAGAAAAACGGGCTGTCTGACGGGTCCTTGGGATCGCGGTCAATCTTCAGGGTAGCAGCGAATTTCTGGAGATTCCCCATGGTGGAATTCCGCGACCGGATGAGCGAGGCGTAATCGCAGACACTCGGATCGTGTGGCCAGGGGCGCCTGCTTTCTTTCAGCAGCCTGATTACTAGGCTGCGAAGCCCGGCATCTGCCTCGAGCTGCCTTGGAACAGGAACGACGGCTCTACCCGTCGCCCTGAGGTTCCAGAAGTCGATTACGTCCTCAACTTTGCTCCCATCCATGTAGAAAATGCTGGCATCCCTGTGGAAGCCAGCGCGCCGCTCGGACCGAAGGCCTGCTTGAGTTATCCGTCTCGGGAAAAGTACATCTGAGCCGAAGAGCTCGTCGAGGTGCGCCGGCTCAAAGTCCGTGAACTGAATTTCGAGATCTTCGGCGAAATTGGCCCGCACCGCGGAAGCAACTTTCGCCGGCAGCTCCCCGATCAGGCTGGCCCAGAACAGACCCAGTTGCCTCGGAAGCGCAGGCATGACCAGTTTCACCGGGTAGCGGGTCTTGTACCTGAAGTGCTCCCTGAAGATCTCATTCAGCAGGTCGAATATCCCGAGGCCGTATGCCGGGGCGTCTCGCCCGAGATTCCTCCAGATTTCACCGGGCGTAATCACCTGGAGGCCAAGTGCCCGGATAACCTCAGAGGGTTTCGGCGCGAAGGTTACCAGTACGTCCGGATCGAACGCTTCCAGATAACCGCGAATGACGTCCTCCGCGGGCGGCCGCTTCAGCGGTTTCTCGCGCCAGCTCGAGGGCATCCTCCGGTAGAGGGGTATTATGGGAAAGTAGCTCCCGCCCCAAAGGCTGGAGCTGATCTGAATCGCTTCTCTAGCCTGCCTGGCGCTCCCTGGCTGGACCAGATATGCGAGCCGAAGCGGGCGAACCTTGGTCTCTATGTCTAGAAGCATTCGTGTGGAGGGGCCAAGCGCAGCAGTCCTTCTTAGTTCAGGCCATGTTAGATGCCGATGCTCGCAAGATACTCGCCGAGTGCCCTAACGCGATCTCCACAGCCGGCCGAGTTGGCGGCATCCTTGAATGCGCGGTCGCCGGTGACAAGTTCGATCCGGACCCCTCGATCATGGCTCCCTTCCCGACGAGGAAACTGATCGACGAATCCCAGATATGGTTAGCCCACTTTCTCCGGGGGTTCAGCAGAGCGATTCCCTTGGCATTCGCAAGCTTCGCCAGCAATTCGGCCTGCAGCTTCAACGGCACGGCAAAGATATTCTTGAATTGTCTCACGGCCTCGTCGAGCTCTGTCTCTTGAAGGCGTCGTCCAAGGAGCCCGAGGACACTTACGACCTCAATTCGAGACCAGCTCTCCTGGAACCCCTGCCCGAGAAAGAAATCGCGTGATTGCTTTTGAAGCGTGGCGTCTCCCTTGGCGAGGGCGACGGTGCCCTCTGTAGGGCTGACACTCACGCCGCAGGCCCTCGCAAGAGCGGTTGCCCAGCTGGACTCCGTATTCCTGACGAAGGAGGCCCACATTGAAATGCCTGCGATGGCCGCTGGGTCTCGTATCGACGGAGCGTTATCGCGGATATGAACTACCAGGGCAGAAATGTTCCCCACAATGTCCGCCGCTTTGGGAATGCTCGCGTCGAACAGCGCATGCGAAATCAGGTCCTCGGTCCAACCGAACAATCGAACTCCGCCGCCAGAACCATTCCTCGCATGCTCTCCGAGGCTAGCAAGCGCTTTCATGCATACGTCTTTCGCCGGGTCATCAGCGTCGTCCAGGTGGGCGATAAGCTCGATCGCCACGACGGGGCTAGCCACAGCGAACACGGAGTGCTTGGTCTCGCCTTGCCGAAGCTCGACCGCGTTCGCGATTGAGTCAGCTTGTGAACGATCCTGCGCGAGAACCCGATAGGCATTGGTATCGAGAACTACGACCCTTGTCGTACCTGCAGGGAGCCTTCCCTGCGCGAGAACGGTACTCATCGCAAACGATTGTAGTCCTCCGGAGACGATCGAAGCGGTCGTTGTTCTTGACACGGCCTTCCTCCCTGCCCGTGCTACCGCTGAATGCTGGTGACGTTGGGAGGCTTGCCCGCCTGCTGGGGGGAGATGAGGGTCAACCGTGTATTCATGGTGCGCCGGTCAAACTGGCGAGGTGTAGTGGATGAGAGAGCCACACAGGAAAGGAGGTAACGACTCCATCTTGGCCCCGAGTCATGCGGTGTCACTCG
>Ga0209009_1000494_pt1 | contig 13525 bp, 15 predicted proteins | sample BlaSpr_A8_OM3_M2_FD_187979 | JGI IMG/M metagenome (GOLD analysis project Ga0209009, IMG submission 187979) | Forest soil microbial communities from Thunder Bay, Ontario, Canada - Black Spruce, Ontario site 2_A8_OM3_M2 (SPAdes) (version 2) | ecosystem: Environmental > Terrestrial > Soil > Boreal... | reverse complement strand
TGCCGTAGCCTTGCGACAACACCCAGACGAGCTCGCACAGGGCAGGCAGCGCCAGCGCAACCGACTCGGCGTTTGCGAGCGTTGCTTTGGCGATCGCGCCTTGGCGCGCATCGTCGCCGGTCAGGGGACAGCCGGACTCGAGTTTTTGAGCGACGTACCCGCACTCGACGTGCTGCTGGTCCCCGTCGGAGGCGGTGGACTCATCGCCGGCGTCGCCGTTGCCGCCAAAGCGCTCCGGCCTGAAATTGAAGTCATCGGCGTCCAGACCGAGCAGTATAACTCGTTGCGGCGCGTCCTCGACGGCTTGCCGCCGACGCACGGCAGCGCGACGATCGCCGAGGGTATCGCCGTCAAGTCGATCGGCGAAATTCCGCTCTCGATCGTGCGCCAACTCGTCTCCGACGTCATCCTCGTCTCGGATCCGACCATCGAATTCGCGATCCACACGCTTCTCGAAGAGGAGAAGCTACTCGCTGAAGGCGCCGGCGCCGCCGGCATCGCGGCGTTGTTCGAGAATCGGGATCGATTTCGCGAGCGAAACGTCGGCATCGTCGTGACCGGGGGCAACATCGATACCGGACTACTCGCAAACGTGATCATGCGCGTGCAACTTCAACAAGGCCGGGTCGTCCGAATGCGCGTGGGGATCAGCGATAGGCCCGGCGTCCTCGCCGACGTCGCGCGCATCATCGGCGAGTGCGGCGCCAACATCATCGACGTCGCGCATCAGCGGCTCTTCGGCGACGTTTCATCGAAGAACGCCGAACTGGACATTACCTTCGAGGCACGCTCGCCCGCGGATCTCGAACGGATCCAGGTTTTGCTAAAAGACAACGGCTACTCGACCAGTATTTTGGAAACGACGGCCAAAGCGCGTTAGCGCTCGTCAGTGACCGCTCAGGACCCGTACGTCGTGCGCGAGGTCGGTGGGCGCGGCGTCGGGCGGATAGATTGTAAGGACACGTCGATTGCGGTCGATGAGATAGATTCCATCGCCGTGTACGACGTCGTTCGTCTTTGCATCGACCACGATGTCGAATCTCGACCAGATCGGTTCGAGCACCGATTTCTTCGCCGTCAGACCGACGAAGCGCGGGTCGAACTGTCCCACGAAACGGCGCAGCGCCGCGGGGTCGTCGTGCGCCGGATCGACCGTCACCATCTCGACGCGAACCTTCGCCGTTTCCGGTAAGCTCCGGTACGCCTTGGCGAGGGTCGCCAGCGCAACCGGACACGTGTCCTTGCAATGCGTGAAGCCGAAGAAGATGAACGTCGCCGCGAAACGCGGATCGACGAGCGGCGCGGGTGCTCCGCGCTGATCGACGAGCGTAGCTACCGGTGCTTTGCGTTCTGGAATTAAAGGCGTCCCGGACAAAGCGTCGCCGGCATGCCGGCTCGTCGAGGCAGCGTAGAGCTGAAAGCCGACAATGATCAGCACCAGCACCAGCACCAAAAGGCCGAGCTGCGCCCCGGCCTTCTGCCAAACGCGATCCGGAATGCTCCGCATCTCTAGGCTCAAATAGCTTCGAAGTGTGAGAACATGTTTTGGAATTCGGCCAGGTTGGACGGCGTTTCGTAGGAGCAGACCGACTCGAAGCGCTTCCACAACTCGAGGACGACCGAATTGCCGTGGGCTCCTGCGATCGCGTCCTGCGAAACCCACTCGAAAACCTCGACGATGGTTCCGTCTTTCGCGCGCATCACGATTGGGGCTCGTTCCGTAACGAGATGCTCGGCGCGCAATGGTGGAAGATGGTTGCTGACTAGTTCGAGCAACTCGGCCTCGCAACCGGGTTTCGGCTTATAGCACGCGACAGAGATCGATCCCATTTGTCGCCTCCAAGAGCGATAGTAAGCGATATTAGATGTACGTGAGCCAGGCGTCGAAACGCGGGTCGCCGCCGCGCACGGCGTTCGCGTAGACTGTGCGAAGTTTCTCGGTAATCGGGCGCGACGGCGGGTAGACGCGATCGTCGACCGAGAGGATCGGGATCACCTCGGCTGCGGTTCCGGTGAAGAAGGCTTCCTCGGCGCCGAGGAGATCGGCGACCGAGATGCGTCCGATCGACGACGGAATCCCTTCGCGTGCGGAAATCTGCAAGACTGAGTCACGGGTGATGCCGTACAAGACGTCGGCAGAGGCGTCATTGGTGCGAATCGCGCCGCCCTTGACGACGAAGAGATTCTCGCCGGTTCCTTCGGCGACGTCACCAAGCACGTTGAGGAGGATCGCTTCGTCGAAGCCGCGCGCTTTCGCGTCCTGTAGCGCGAGGACCGAATTTGTGTAATGTCCGCCGGCCTTCACGGTCGCGGGCAAAGCGCGCGATGAGAATTTCTGGATCGGCGAGATGGTCGCACGAAAACCCGGCGCTCCCTGGGCGAGCGGCGGAAAACCGAAGACGGCGATCATGACGTGGGTCGAACAACGCAGGCTCGGCGCGAGTGCGATCGTCTCGTCTCCGAACCACGCGAGCGGCCGCAGGTAGGCGTCGTTCATCTCGCTCGAACGGAGTGTCACGATGCAGGCTTCGCGCAATTGTTCGAGCGCGTACGGAATCTGCAACCCGTAAGGTTCGGCCGAGGCGAGCAATCGGCGAAGATGATCGTCGAGCCGAAAGATCGCGACGCCGCGCGGCGTCGGGTAGGCCCGGATCCCTTCGAAGACGCTCGTGCCGTAATTGAGGCCGTGTGCGAGCAGCGGCGCGTGGGCATCGCCCGGTGCGACGAGTTTGCCGTCGAGCCAGTACGTGCGCGTTTCCGAACTTGTCACCAGGCGTTGATTTCTCGGCATGGCAGTCGGGCCGTCCTGTGCCGCGAGCCGTCTAGGTCCCGGCGCCGCTGCCGATCCGGATCAAGTACTTCACGATCCAGCGCTGGAGCGTCGAGTTCGCGGCGGGCGTCCCGTAGTTGACGAAGACCTCACTGTTGTTGCGGAAGCGTTGATGGAACGCGGCGGCGAGATTCACGCCGGGTGCGGCGAAACCGCCGTTGCCGGAGATCGAGCGGAGCGCTAGGGAGAAGCTCGACTCGTTGCCGAGCGCTTCGGTCAGCGAGATGCGCCGCAGGTTCTGCCCGTCGTGTGCCGCGACGGCCGGGTTTGCGGACGGAAACGTCTCGAGGGTCCCATCGTATTCGAAACCGAGCGACAGATGCCGGCCGACCGGGCGCGAAGTCGAGATGGTATAGAGCGTGAGATAGGTCGGCCGAATCGTTCCGTCGGCATTGAACGTCGTAAACGGCCCCCACTGCACGTAAGCGTCCGTCGGCGCCGGCGTCCCGTCTTTGTAGCCGAGGGTCACGTTGTGGAAATAGAACGGCACCGTTACGCCGCCCGCGTATCCGACGGTGTAACCGACGGGCGCGAGCCCATTCTGATAGAAACGCACGGCGCTATAGCCCGGCCCGAAGTTCAGATGGAGCTGGTTGCGAAATTGGAAATCGAGGCTGGCGCTGAAATCGGCTTGATGCGCGGCGCCGGAGCGATCGACGAACCGATCGGCGGTCGCGAACAACTCGACGCGCTTGAAGATGCCGCCCTTCGGATTGCCGTTGAGATCGACGTACGTGACCGGACCGCTCAGATCGGCAAGGTTGGTGAAACCGTCGATCGGATTCCACATCGGGCCGACTCCGCGGTAACCGAGGAAGACCTCGTAATTTCCCTTGTGGACGTCGACGAAGTCTTCGGATTTATAGGCAAGGCGCGGCGTCGTCCCGGGGATGCTGCCGCGCTCGGCGCCGTAATCGACGGCGTAGACGAGTCCGTTGTGAAGATTTCGGCCGGCGACGGTCGCCTCATAGGTGACGTCGTTGTCGGCGAAGGGGAATGCGGTCGAGTTTCCATCGGCGTGGTGCGCGTTGACCGCGTCGAACGAATACGCGAACGTGCGATCGGGGAGGACATGCTTGTAGGCGAGCACGGAATCGTTGAAGCCGGCCCCGTTCACGTCGAGCAGCCCGATTTGCTGGAGTCCGTATGAGCCTTCGATCTTGTGACCTTGTTCGAAGGGACCGATTCCCGGCGAGTACCAAATCAGATTGGCCGCTTGATTGATGCCGACCAAGGAGACGGGGGTAAAGAAATTTGCTCCTTGCGCGAAGAACGGCCGATACTCGGTGAGATTGCGCCGAAATTCTTGCGGTGCGATCGTCTGCTGGTCGATCTCGACGTTCGAGAAATCCGGAGCCAGCGCGCCGACGTAGGCGATCGTCCCCTTCAGCGGGATGTTGACGTCGAGACCGTAGTTGCGCGTCCCCTCCGGCGCGAAGACGCCGGTCGCTTGCTGATAGAGATTTCGATCGCGGCCGACGCTGTCGAGGGCGAAGATTTCGGCGCGCGGTTTGGGACGCGCGGCTCCTCCGGCGATCTTGATGCCGTCGACGTACGGCCAGAAACGTGCGTCGGCCGTTTGCGGAAAGCCGCCGTTGTTGGGCGAATCGGTCATGAGCGGGTCGTAGGCCCACGTCTCGTTTTCGTTGATCGCCGCGATGTGGCGAACGACGTTGAAGCGCCAGCGCTGAACCGCGCCGGTTCCGGCCCTCAGGACGTTGAGCGGGACGATCAGGAGCGCATCCCAGCCGTCCGCGGCGGGTTTGGTTTCGGCGAGCCATTGCGGATTGTAGCGCGCCGATTCGGTCGCTTGCTGGTAGCGTACGCCGGCCGGCGTTACCTCGAAGTAGTAGACCTGGCCGTTGCCGTTCGTGTCGATTCCGACGCCGGCGAAGTCGTCGAGGCCGAACCCGACGTTGTTGGTCGTCTGCGTGGCGATGAGCGGCGTACCCTTTTGTACGCAGTGGATCGCGACGTAGACGTTCTTCGCGTCGAAGACGATCCGCGCAAAGGTCGGAAGCTTGGCCGGGGTTCGCGTGGTGAGCGTTTCGAAGTCCTCGAACAGCGGAGCCTTCGTCCACTCCGGGGCGCTAAGGTCGAACGGCGGGGGTTTCTCGACATACGTCGCGGGGTAGGCCTTGCTCGCGTCGACCGCCGCCGAGGCGGGACCGCGGCAAAGTAGCGCGGCGCAGAGCGCAGCCATGGAAGCAAGCAGAGCCGGTAACCGCTGGGGCACCGAGCATTTAGCGGCGACTCCGCCGGAAAGTTTCACCTTGAAAGCGTACCGGTTCGGCGCCCGCGCGATCAATCAACGAAAGCTCATTTCATATGCAGCGCGGCGAGATTCGCATCGCGGAAGCCCGGCCATTCCCCGCGCTCGATCGCGGCGCGAGCTTCGGCGACCAGATCGAGCAGTACCGCGAGGTTGTGGTACGACAAGAGCCGCGGTCCGAGCATCTCGCCGGCGCGAAAGAGATGCGAGAGGTAGGCACGGCTGAACGTCGAGCAAACCATGCAGCCGCAACGCTCGTCGAGAGGCCCGAAGTCGCGTCCAAACCCGGCGTTGCGCAGGTTCAAATCGCCGCCTCGCGTCAGCGCGCGGCCGTTGCGTCCGCAACGCGTCGGGTAGACGCAGTCGAACATGTCGATCCCGCCGTCGATCGCGTTGATCAAATCGCGCACTGTCCCGACGCCCATCAAGTAGCGCGGCCGCTCGTGCGGCAAGAGTGAGGCGCAAAAGCGCGTCATGCGATCCATCTCGGGGCGAGACTCGCCGACCGAAAGACCGCCGATCGCGTAACCGGGGAGGTCGAGCGCGAGCAGTCCCTCCGCGCTGCGGAGCCTTGCGGCTTCGTCTAAGCCGCCTTGCATGATTCCAAACAGCAGCGTCTGGGGGCGAGCGCGCGCTGCGGCGCAACGCTCGGCCCACAAGGTGGTCCGCTTTACTGCTGCATCGATCGCTTCGGGGGATGCCGGCAGCTTCACGCAGACGTCGAGCGCCATCGCAACGTCGACGCCGAGGGCTTCTTGAAATGCGACGACGTTCTCGGGCGTAAAACGATGCTCGCTTCCGTCGATATGGGAGCGAAAGCGCACGCCTTCGTCATCCAGGCTGCGCCGCGACTCCAAGCTGAAAATCTGAAAGCCGCCGCTGTCGGTGAGGATCGGCCGGCTCCAGCCCATGAACGCGTGCAAGCCGCCGGCGGCGACGATCGTTTCGAGCCCCGGGCGCAACCAGAGGTGATAGGTATTCGCGAGGATGATCTGCGCGCCGATTTCGGCGAGATCTGCCGGCGTCAGCGTCTTTACACTCGCGGCGGTCCCGACCGGCATGAAAGCGGGCGTTTCGACAACCCCGTGCGCGAGGCTCAGCGTGCCGCGCCGCGCGCTTCCGCTCGTTTGACTGAGCGTAAACTCGCCGGGCGCCGCTCTCATCCGCGCAAAATGTCCTTCGCATGCAGGTACTCGACCGGCGGCGGCGCTTCAAATTCGAGCTCGGCTCGCGTGGTCGGATGACGGAAGCGCAGCCGCCAGGCGTGCAGCGCTTGCCCGGGTAGAGAGATGCGTGGATCGCGCCGCCCGTACACGGGATCGTTGACGACCGGGTGTCCGAACGAAGCGAGGTGGACGCGAATCTGGTGCGTCCGCCCAGTTTCGAGTCGAAAACTCAATTCGCTCGCGCCGAGCAGCCGCTCGCGCAGTTGGTAATGCGTGACCGCAGGCCGGCCGCCGGCGCGGACGGCGAACTTTAGCCGGTTGTGCGGATCGCGGCCGATCGCGCCTTCGATCGTCCCCTCTTCATGGTCGGGAATTCCGACGATGAGGCCCACGTACTCGCGTCCGATGAAATGCCCCATCATCGCCTTGCCGAGGGCGCGCAATGCGGCGTCGGTCTTCGCGACCACGAGCAAACCGGAGGTGTCGCGGTCGAGGCGGTGGACGAGTCCGGCTCGCAAACGCTCGCCGGGTAGATTCTCGACGTGCGCCAGCAGTGCGTTAACGAGGGTCCCGTCGCGCGCGCCGTGCGCGGGATGCGTCACCATCCCGGCCGGTTTATCGACGACGACGAGATCGTCGTCCTCGTAGACGATCGAGACCGGCAAATCTTGCGGCATGGCTTCGAGCGGCGCCCGCACCGGCAAAGCAAACTCGAGCCGGTCTCCCTCGGCAACCTGCGTGCTGCCTTTGACCGGCTCGCCGTTGAGCAGGATCGTACCGTTGCGTACTGCCTCCGCGACGATCGAACGTGAAGCTCCCGTGAGCCGTGAGATCGCGACGTCGATCCGTTGTCCGGCTTCCGCCGCTTCGACCGTATGCGTCGTCGTCAGGCCGAAGGGCCCGGATTTTCGCGCGGTCGCGCCGCTTGCTCGCGTCTAAACGTCGCAAGGATGAGCAGCACGACGCCAACGGTGATGCAAGAATCGGCGACGTTGAAGACCGGCCACCAGCGTGCGTCGATGAAATCCACGACGTAGCCGTAGTGGAAGCGGTCGACGATATTACCGATGGCGCCGCCGACGATTCCGCCGAAAGCGATCCGCACGAGCGGCGAACGCGCTGCGAACTCGCGGAATGCGTACCAAAAGACGCCGAGGACGGCGATCGCCATCACGACCAGCAACCACGATTGCGTCCCGAAGAGCCCAAAAGCACCCGCGTGATTCTGGACGTACGTCCAGTACAGAGCGTGCGGGATGAAGATGCGGCTCTCGAGAGGGAGGAAACTGACGACGACGATGTGCTTCGTCCACTGATCCAGCCCCAAGACGACGAGGGCGGCGACCGCCAGCGTCGTATAGGCGGCCGGCGTCAAGCGCACGCTCGCGGCGCGGGCGCGCGGCTGGGCTTCTGACGATTCCATTTGGCTAATTCAAATCTTCCGGGCGCACTACAGGCTCGGTGGTTGGACGAATTGATAGAAGAAACCCGCGACGCGCGTGAACGAGTCGGTGACGAGCACGAGCCCGGTCGCGACCAGAATGACGCCCGCCGCCGTTTCGATCGCCGGGAGGAAACGTTTGATGCGATTGAGCGCGCCGAGCGACTGCGTGACCGCCGCCGCCGTAACCAAAAATGGGATCGCGAGCCCGAGCGAATAGACGAAGAGGTAGAACGTCGCGAGAGGCACGCGTTCTTGCGAGGCGAGGAGAATGATACCGGAAAGGATGGGACCGATGCAGGGCGACCAGCCCGCCGCGAAGCCGATCCCGACCAAGAATGAAATCCCCAGCGACTGTTTGCGCGGCCGCACGTGAAAGCGCTTGTCCATCGCTAATGCCGGGATTCGGAAGAGTCCGATCATATTCAAGCCGAGGATAATGATGATGATGCCGCCGATCCAGCGTACCAAGTTCTTGTGATCGACGAAGATGCCGCCGATCGCGCTCGCCGACAAGCCGAGCAGGACGAAGATGACGGTGAAGCCGCAGACGAATGCGATCGCATGCGCGAGCACGCGCGCCTTCTCGGCGGCAGCGTCCTGCGTCTTGAGATCCTCGAGGCTCGTCCCGGTCAGAAACGAGAGATACGACGGCACCAGCGGCAGCACGCAGGGCGAGACGAACGAGACGAGCCCGGCCAAGAAAGCGGTCAAGACGTTGAGGTGCGGCACCATCGCGACTTCGACCCTATGACATCTCCGCGGGTTGCGCCCAGGTCCGTCCGGGGCAGGGCGCAAGCCGTTCCATAACGCAAACCGGGGACCGTGCAGCATTGGTTCACCTATCCGAACATCGATCCGGTCGCGTTTCGGATCGGGCCGCTCGCCGTGCACTGGTACGGGCTTTCGTATCTGGCGGGCTTCATCGCCGTCGGGCTCTGGATGGCCTGGCCGAGACATCGCCGGCGCCTGGGGCTGACGGTCGAGCAGGTTCAGGATTTCTTGGTCTATTCACTGGTCGGCGTCCTCGTCGGAGGACGCCTGTTTTTCGTCCTCGCCGACATCGTCACCAAACACGACGCGGCGTATTATTTCGGCGACATGCCGCGCAGCCTGTGGAACCTGATCGCCGTGTGGAATGGCGGGATGGGTTTCTTCGGGGGGCTCCTCGGCGTCATCGTCGCGATGGTGCTCTTCGTCCGCCGCCAGCAGCGTGGCGCCGAACGCGCCGGCCAAAGCGGGCCGGTCTTGACCTTCTCGATCCTCGCCGACGAAGTCGTCATGATGTTGCCGTTCGGCCTGGCGCTGACGCGCATCGTCAACTTCATCAACGACGAGTTGGTCGGGAACATCTGTAACCCCGACCGTCCGTGGTGCCTCAAGTTTCCGAGCGCCGACGGCTACCGCTACCCCTCACAGATCTTCGAAGCGATCCTCGATATCCTCGTCCTCCCCATCCTGCTCGTGCTCTACAGCCGGCGCCCGCCGGACGGCGTCGTCGCCTGGACGTGGTTCACGCTTTACGGTGTGACGCGCACCATCGCCGAGATCTGGCGTCAGACCGACCTAGCCGTCGGTCCGTTGACGGGCGGGCAGCTCTTTTCGCTCGCGATGATCGTCGTCGGCATCGTCATGACCGTGCGCTGCGCTCGCGCCGGGAGGCGCACCGACGAGATTCCGGTTGTGATGCCGGCCGCTGCTTCCTAGGGAAAGGCTTCGCCGCGCCGGAACACCTTTGGGTCATGAGGCTCGACGTCGGAGCGATGCCGTCCGGCGCTCCGAGTTCGTTGCGGGAGCGCATCGCGGTGTTACGAACAGAGATTGACGAAACCGCGCGTGCCGCAGGGCGCGATCCTGCGTCGGTAGCGTTGCTCGGCGTCACGAAAACGCGCCCGCACGGAGTCGTCTTGGCGGCGATCGAAGCCGGCCTTTGCGACGTTGGAGAGACGTACGTCCAGGAGGCGCGGACGAAATTCGAAGCCTTGCCGCCGGTCCGTAAGCACTTCATCGGCCACGTGCAAACCAACAAGGCGCGTGCGCTCGTCGAGACATTCGACGTCATTCAATCCATCGACCGGCTCGAGGCCGGGCTCGCTATCGGCCGCGCGCAACGCACGCTCGGTAAACCGGTGCGTGCGCTCTTGCAGTTAAATGTCGCGCCGACGTCCCGTTACGGGGTCGCTCCGGACGATGCGCCGGCACTCGCCGACCGCTTGCGCCGGGAGGGACTCGACGTCGACGGCGTCATGGCGATCGGTCCCCTGACGGAAGACCGGGACGAGATCGTGCGGGCATTCCGGCGAGCCGCGCAGGTCTTCGAAAGCGTCGGCGGCACGACGCTTTCACTTGGGATGTCGAACGACTGGCGCGAAGCAATCGCCTGCGGCTCGACGATGGTCCGGATCGGAACGGCGATCTTCGGTCCTCGAGCGCGGCGCATCGGGCCGGACGAAGAAGCGGGGAGGTAACGTGGGCGTTTTGCATCGGATCGGGTCGTTCTTCGCCCTCAGCGAGGACGAAGACGAATACGTTGAGGAAGAGGCGCCACCGCGCCGCAACGTGGTCGCTTTCTCTTCTCGCGAGGGAAAGCGCGCGGGCGCAGAGGTCGCCGTGTTCGCGCCGCGCTCGTTCGGCGACGTGACCGAGATCGCCGATGCCTTGCGCGGCAACCGGGTCGTGATCGTCAATCTCCAGGGGATGGAACGCGCGCTCTTGCAGCGGATCGTCGACTTCACCTCGGGCGTTGCCTACACGCTCGAAGGGAAGATTCAAAAACTCGCCGAGGCGATGTACTTGGTAGTCCCAGCCGGCATCGCAGTGAATTCACAGGGTTTGCGTGAGTCGCTCGGGCGCGACGGCACGCTCGATTTTTCGACCGACCGGGGGTAGCGAGGAACAGCACAGATGCAGAAGATGCAGAAGATCACCATCATCGACATTCAGCACAAGACGTTCAAGAAGAAGCTCCAAGGCTACGATCCATCGGACGTCGACAAGTTTCTGGACGACGTTATCGAGACGCTCGAGGACGAGGCATCGCAGCGTTCGGCGCTCGAGGCCGAGATCTCGGACCTCAAGGAACGGATCAGCCATTTCAAGGCGATGGAAGATTCGCTTCGGAATACGCTGGTGCTCGCCCAGCGCACCGCGGACGAAGTCAAGGCCTCGGCGCACAAAGAAGCCGACCTGATTCGAGCCGAAGCACGCGTCGCAATCGAGAAAGAGATTTCGGCGTTCGGCGACCGGACCAACGAAGCTCGTCGCGAACATCAGCGCGCGGTTGAGACGGCGGCGAAGGCGCGCAGCGAATTGCGCAGTCTCTTGATGACCCACTTGGCGTTGCTTGACAAGACCGAAGTCATGCCGGTCACGGCCGCGCAGCCCGCCCAACCGGACGCGCCGCCCGGCGAGGCGGCGCCGAACGGAAGCCCGTCCTCGGCCGCCTACGCCGAGGCGTAACGGCGCTTCATATTCATGGCGCCGAGGCTGCAAACCGCACCGAAGGTCCATCCGCGAATCTATCCCGCGGGCCGCGCCGTCGTATTGCACGGCGTCGCGGCGCCCGAACTTGCCGGACGGCGTTTTACGATCGAGGGGCGGCGCGTTCAAGCGGTTCGTTTCGGCCGGCTGACCCTCGTGATCGCTTTCGTGAGTCAGAACGACTACACCGGCGACGAACTCGAGCGGCGTCGCAGCGATCCCGTCTGGTTGCGGATCGAAGCGCGCATCCACGAGCGCGCCGTCCAGCGCGCCTCGTTACAGGCCGCAGTGGTTCCGGCGCGCTTGCTGACCATCTTCACGCACCCGGCGGCCCTCGAGGAGACGGCGCGCGAATTCTACGCGCGGATGTGCCGTTCGCTCACGAGGCTCGGCGGAAAACAGGAGTTCGTCCTGCACGCTTTCGCCGGACCGCACGCGCCGCCGGGAAGCGAGGCGTATCTGCTGCGCGTGACCGCGCGCGTGGCACGCTCGACGCGCAGCGAAGCGCCGAGAGCAAAAGACGAGATCGCGCGCGCGCTTGCGGAGATCTGGCGCACCTGCGGGGCGCTGGCGACCGCGGTTCGCCGCATCGAGGGTGCGCCGGGACGCGGACTGCTTGGAAGCCTCGCGTTGCTCGTGCCCGACTCGGACGCCGAAAGTCTGAGGATGCTCGTGAGCAAGGCCTCGATCGAGGCGGCGCCGCACGGCATGACGTACTATCTCGAGGGCCCGCGCGCCCCGTTCAGTTTCGTTTAGCGCTCCGATCTGAACGGTAGCGTGACGATCGCGGTGCTGCCCGGCGACGGGATCGGCGTCGAAGTGACCGCAGCGGCCCTTCGCGTGTTGCGTCGCGTCCGTGAAGATCTCGACTACCAAGCGGGCGACGTCGGCGGGGCTGCGATCGAACGTCACGGAAGCGCGCTTCCTCCTGCGACTATCGCGCTGTGCGAACGCAGCACCGCAATTCTCTTCGGCGCCGTCGGCGATCCGCGCTACGATTCGGTGGGCGGACCGCGCCCCGAGTCGGCGATCCTCGGGCTGCGCAAGGCATTCGACCTGTTCGCCAACGTTCGGCCGGTCAAAGTCATTGCGGGACTCGAAGAAGCTTCGAGCCTGCGCCCGGAATTTTTGCGCCATCTCGACCTCGTCGTCGTGCGAGAGACGACCTCCGGGCTCTATTTCGGGCAGCCGAAGAAACAATTCAGCGACGGCGGCGTCGAGGCGGCCGTCGACACCATGATCTATCGCAGACCGGAGATCGAACGGATCGCGCGCGTCGCGTTCGAATTGGCGCACGGCCGCCGCCGGCGCGTGACCTCGGTCGACAAGCAGAACGTCCTGGAAACCAGCCGGCTGTGGCGGCGCGTCGTGATCGCCGTGCACGCCGAGCACCCTGAAATCGAGCTCGAACATTTGCTCGTCGATACCGCAGCGATGCAGTTGATGCGCGATCCGCAGCGCTTCGACGTGATCTTGACCGAAAACACTTTCGGCGACATCCTCTCCGACGAAGCCGCGATGCTGACGGGCTCGCTCGGCAACCTTCCGAGCGCGACCTTTGGAAGTGCCGCAGCCAAAGAGGGCGGGCGCTTCGGCCTGTACGAGCCGATCAGCGGAAGCGCACCCGACATCGCCGGGCAGGGGATCGCCAACCCAATCGCCGCGATTTTGTCGGCTGCCTTGCTTTGCCGCCATTCGCTCAGCGACGAAGCGAGTGCGGCGCGCATCGAGAAGGCGGTGGCGTCCGCCATCGCATCCGGCGCGAGGACGCGCGATCTCGCGCGGGACGGCGCGCCCTCGCTTGGAACTGAAGCGTTCACCCAGCGCGTGATGGAAAATCTATGAGTGAAGACGATGCTCCCCGCAGCGCCGGCGTCACGATGATGCTCGCCGATGCGGCCCAGGTGCAGGGTGGCAAGCTGTTCATTTTGGGCGGCGGCTGGAACATCACCAACGCGCAGTCGCCCTCCGCAATCGCATTTATCTTCGAGATTCCGTGGTCCCAGACCAATCAGCGGCACGCCTTCGCCCTTCAGTTGGTCGATGCCGACGGACGCGGCGTCGGGATCGGTCCCGCGGATAGTCCACCCTTCGAATTCCGGTCGGATTTCGAAATCGGCCGGCCGCCGGGCTCGACGCCGGGCGTTTCGTTCAACGTTCCCTTCGCGCTCAACCTCGCGCCGCTCGGCCTCGGCGACGGCCGCTACGAGTGGCGCTGCACGCTCAACGGACAGTCGCGAGTCGAGTGGCGTCTTCCGTTTGAAGTGCGGCATTCGTCGCTCGTTCCTCCGCCCTCGCCCCAATAGCTGCGGACGAACGTGCACCTCTCGAGATTG
>Ga0209009_1000493_pt1 | contig 13529 bp, 12 predicted proteins | sample BlaSpr_A8_OM3_M2_FD_187979 | JGI IMG/M metagenome (GOLD analysis project Ga0209009, IMG submission 187979) | Forest soil microbial communities from Thunder Bay, Ontario, Canada - Black Spruce, Ontario site 2_A8_OM3_M2 (SPAdes) (version 2) | ecosystem: Environmental > Terrestrial > Soil > Boreal... | reverse complement strand
GGTGCTGGCCGTGCTTCGGCGTGACCGCGCGGCCCTTCGGCCGGCGCTGGTTCTTGCGGCCGCTGTTCTGGCCGGAGAGTCGGTATTCCTTGCCGTGGGCTTCCCCAACGCAGTCAGCATGGCAATCGCTTACCAGCCTGGCCGTGTTTTGCTGAAACCGTTGGCCGGCGCCGAGCGGCCGTGGAGCCCGAGGTATCCCCGGCGGACCCGGGAGATCGGGCCGGAGATTGAGACGAGACTCGAATCAGAACCGCGATCCGGACATCTGCTGCCTCCCTCCATTCCGGCAAATGCTCTGCGTTTCTTCATCAGCCCGCCCGGCTGGGCGCCGGTGCCGGGAGGGTTTCGTCGCTCCGACAACTGGCCGCTTCCGGGGATGTGGCCCTGGTACGCCATCCTCCCGGTGAGCGCCCTGGGACTCTTTCTTTCGCTCCGTGGGCGCCGCGCTCCGCGGACCCTGGCGACCGCGGCCGTGCTCCTCTCTCTGGTGCTGATCGTCGTCGGCCGGGGCGATTCCGCGCGTCAGCGCGAGATGTTGGTTCCCCTCTTCCTTCTCTGGTTTGCCCTTGGCCTGGGGCCGGCTCTGCGTCGGCCGGGTCGGCTGCTTGCCGTCTATCTCGTCTATGCGGCGATCCTCGGGGGAGGCATCCTCTATCACCGCCGGACCCTTCGCGAGCGCGGAATGGTGCGGCTTGAGTTGCCGTGCCGACCGCAGCTGGCGGCGGATGGATGGAGACCTCCGGCTTGAACACCGGCATCCTTGAGTTTGGGGAAAACGGAAGGAACTCTCGTCAGGAGCGGCCCGACGTCGCGACACCGTCTCGAAGAAGCTCCCTCGACCCGGGCTCCGGCAGCGGCCTCTTCCGCCTTGCCGAGCGGCGGCTCGCTTGAGCCGTCTGACCCTCGTGATCTCCTCGCTTCTGGGGGGCGGGGCGGAACGCGTCATGACGATCCTCGCCAACGGCTGGGTCAGCCGGGGAACGCAGGTCACGCTCGTGACCCTGGACGATCGGGCTCCGTTCTATGCGCAAGATCCCGGCGTCTCTCGCCTGCCGCTGGGCCTGGCCGGGATCTCCGCGAATGTCGTGGACGCCCTGGCGAGAAACCTGCGCCGGGTCCGCGCTCTGCGCCTTGCGATCCGCGGGAGCCGCCCGGACGCCGTCGTCAGCTTCGGCGACGTCACCAACGTGCTCACGTTGCTGGCGACTCGCGGGCTCGGAATACCGGTTGTCGTCTCGGAGCGGAGCGACCCGGCCTTCTGCCCGATCGGCAACGCCTTTGGCATTCTCCGCCGCTGGCTTTATCCTCACGCCGATGTCGTCGTCGTTCAGAGCGGAGAGGCCAGACGCTTCTTCTCCGCGGCGATTCAAGCGCGGACCGACGTGATTCCCAACCCGGTCCTCCCGGCCGGAGCGCTGCGGAAGGAGAACGCCGAGGAGGACCATTCGAGTAAGACCGTCATCGCCATCGGCCGGCTGTCGAAGGAAAAGGGGTTCGATCTGCTGATCGACGCGTTCGCCCGGATCGCTCCGGAGCGCCGCGAGTGGTCGCTGGACATCTGGGGCGAAGGGCCGGATCGGCCCCTCCTCGAGAAAATGGTCGTGGAGAATGGGCTTGCGGAGCGGATCCGACTTCCCGGCCAGACCCGCTCTCCGCAAGAGCAGTTGCTCCGAGCCGACCTCTTTGTCCTCTCCTCCCGCTTCGAGGGCTTTCCCAATGCTCTCTGCGAGGCTATGGCCTGCGGTCTTCCGGTCCTTGCGGCGAACTGCCCGAGTGGCCCGCGTCAGATCATCCGAGACGGTGTCGATGGAATTCTCGTCCCGCCCCAGGATCCGCTTGCTCTTGCCCTCGGAATGAGCCGTCTCATGGACGATCGAGAGCTGCGGCAACAGCTCGGCTCGCGCGCTCCGGAGGTCGTCAGTCGCTTCGATCTTGATCGGATCCTCAGCCTGTGGGAAGCGGCACTCGAACGCGCTGCGCGGCGCGGTCGAACATGATCCGCGTCTTCTTCCTGATTCGTTCTCTGGAGATCGGTGGAGCGGAACGCCAGTTGGTCGAAATCGCCCGGGGCCTCGACAAGAAGAAATTCGCCGTGACTGTTGCCACCTTCTATGGTGGAGGGGGGTTTCGTCCTCAGATGGAGGCGATTGAAGGCGTGCGTCTCGTAAGCCTCGACAAGAAGGGCCGCTGGGACCTCTTACCGTTTCTCACGCACCTCTGGAAGGCCGTCGGCGCCTGTGGGCCCGACATCGTTTTCGGGGACATGAGTCCCGCCAACGAGCTCGGCTGGGCCATAGGAAGGATTGTCGGCGCGAAGGTCGTGTGGGCCGTGCAATCCTCCTATCTCGACTTCTCAAGATACGACTGGCTCCCGGGCTTTCTGTACCGCCTGGGCGCTCTTCTCTCTGGGCGCGCTGACCTCATCATCGCAAATTCCTACGCAGGGCGCCGGCATCACGAGGAGGCCGGCTATCGTTGCAGCCGGATGATCGTAATCCACAACGGGATCGATACGGCGACCTACCGGCCGGACCCGCTAGACGCCGCCCGCGTGCGCGCTCAGTGGAAGATCGAAAAGGGGCAAAGGCTGATTGGTCTCGTCGCGCGGCTAGATCCGATGAAGGACCATCCCAACTTTCTGCGCGCCGCGGCGATTCTGTCGCGGGAGCGGCCGGACGCTCGCTTCGTTTGCGTCGGCGGCGGTTCTGAGGCCTACGCACGGGACATGCGCGAGCTCGCCGCGTCTCTTGGTATCGAGGTTCTCTGGGCGGGAGCGCGGACGGACATGCCGGCCGTCTTTAACTCGCTCGACCTAGCTTGCTGCTCTTCCCTGGGGGAAGGATTCCCCAACGCCGTCGCCGAGGCGATGTCCTGCGGCGTCCCGTGTGTCGCGACCGACGTCGGCGACCTGTCGCTTCTGGTGGGCGACACGGGCGTCATCGTTCCGTCGAGCGACGCGCGCGCGCTCGCGGTCGGGATGAAGCGGCTGCTCGAGCGGCTCGAAGGCAACGAGGAAGCGTGCCGGCGCGAGGCGCGGGAGCGAGTCGTCTCGGAGTACGGAGTTGACCGCCTGGCGGAGAAGACGACGGCCGCCCTCGCCTCGCTCGTGGCCGCCGAGGCGGGATGAGCACCGGTCCCGCGCCTCGAGTCCTGATCGCCGTCGGCACTCTGGAGGTCGGCGGCGCGGAGCGGCAGGTCCTGGAGATCTGCCGCGCTCTGGGCGAGCGGGGCTTCCGGTTCGACGTCGTGACGATTGGAGAGGAGGGCGCGCTGGCGCCGGACCTGAGGAACGCCGGCGCCGGGATGCACTCGCTGCGCATCAGCCCGCGCGGGTCGAGCCGAATGGCGCGTCTCCTTCGCCTGGTGCGGTCGGTTCCTCGGATGCGGGCGTTACTGCGTCAACTTCGTCCTGACCTCGTCCACGCCTACCTGACGGAGATGTCCATCGTCACAGTGGCCGCTCGGTGGCCGCGAAGGCGTCCGCCTCTCATCCTGTCCAAGCGGTCGCTCGCCGAGTGGGTCGCCCGCGATCCCATCTACTTTCCCCTCGCCCGCTGGATGAACCGCAGGGCGGACGTGATCCTCGCCAACTCGAACGCGGTGGCCGACGAAGCGATCCGGAAGGAAAACGCCGATCCGAAGCGTGTCCGCGTGATCTACAACGGCGTGGACATGGAGCGGTACCATCCTGGTCCCCCCGAGGAGGCGCTCGCCCGGGAGCTCGGCATTCCCGCCGGCGTTCCCGTCATCGGAATGATCGCGAACTTCTTCGTCTACAAGGGGCACGCCGAAGTCGTCCGGGCCGCGGCGATCCTTCGCGGCCAGGGGCTCGAGTTCACGCTCCTCTTCGTCGGCCGCGACGGCGACGCGTCCGAGGAGGTCCGCCGGCGAATCCGGGAAGCGGGTCTCACCGAACGCGTCCGATTCGCCGGTTCTCGTCCGGACGTTCCCGGCTTGCTGCGCCTCTGCGACGTCTTCGTCTCCGCCTCCTACGAGGAGGGCTTTTCCAACTCCATCCTGGAGGCGATGTCCTCCGGCCGGGCCATCGTGGCGACGCGAGTCGGGGGAACTCCGGAGCAGATCGAGGATGGAGTGACGGGTCTCCTCGCCCAGCCTCGGGATCCTGAAGCGCTGGCGCTGGCGCTCGCACGCGTCCTCCGGGAGCCCGACCTGAGGTCGCGCCTCGGCGCTGCCGCGCGAGAAGCGGTCGGCCACCGTTTTTCTCTCGATAGGCTGGCCGAGCGAATCTCGAATCTCTACCGCGAAGTCAGACGCTGAGGCGGAAGCCGGGATTCATTCCGGAATCAAGGCTGCCCCCGGCCAATGATGACCAGTCTGTTACAAGCCGCGGGCCGCTTCGCCGATCACAACAGCCCGCGGGATGAAGCCCCCTTGCGCAGACACCCTGATAAAGGCGAGCTTGCTCTCGATGGCGGGTTGAGCTTGAATGACTCGATGCCGGACACGATCTCCCTGCTGCTCCGAGAGCGTGAGAAGCGAGGAGAACTCTGGGGAACGCTCGATCCGGAGACGCTCAGGGTCTTTCAAGAGATCTTCGAAGAAGTCGGCGGGCCGGGCAAGAGCTTCCTGGAGGTCGGCAGCGGAAACGGATTCACGTGCGTTCTGTTTGGCCTTCTCGGCGCACGCGAAGTTCAAGGCCTCGAAGTCGTTCCGGAGGCCGTGGCAGTCGCCCAAGAGGTCAAGAGCGCCGTTGCCCCTGACGCGCCGGTCTTCTTCCGGCGGGGAGACGCGGCCGAAGGCCTGCCGTATCCCGATGACTCCTTCGACGTCTTGCTGCTCATCGAAGTCGTGTCACACGTCGTGACGGACGACCTGACCGCGTTTTTCCGGGAGATGGTTCGGGTCTTGATGCCCGGGGGATTGCTTTACTTACAGGACGGGAACAACGCCCGTTCCTGGTTCCTGCGCCGGAAGAACTACCGGATCTGGGAACGCTTCGAGAAGGGTCCCGCCACGGGACCGGGCGAGACGATCCACAGCCACCGGATCGCCAGGCCTTACGTGGAAACACGAAGGCACATCGCCGCCGACGCGGCGCGGTCGCTGTCCCCGGAAGAGGCACAGCGTATCGCGGAGGGAACGTTCTGCTTCTCCGAGGCCCAGGTGCGGGACGCCGTCGCCCGCTATCTCGTGACCGGCAACCTGCCGAGCTCGCAGTTTCGCCGGAAGATCTGTCCGATCGAGCCCATGTCGCGAACGTACATCGAGCAACTCGTGGATCCCATGGAAGTCAGAGGGATCTTCCGTAGCCTTGGATGCAAGGTCCTCGCCTTTCGCCCGCGCCGCCACCTGCCGGCCAACGCGCTCTGGGCCGCCTTCCCGCGGTTGACCATGCTGATTTCCAACGGCTTCACAATGATTGCCCGAAAGGGATAGAGGCAGGGGCCAAATCGGTCTGCATGCGTCGGCCCGGCAATAATGACCGGTCAAGTATGACTATGGTATTATGATGTGGACCATGAAGAAGATGGCCGCATCGGAGTTCAAGGCTCGCTGCCTGAAGATCATGGACGAGGTCAGGTCCCGCCGGGAAAGCGTGCTCATCACCAAGAAGGGCCGCGCCGTCGCGCGGCTCGTTCCGGCGGATGAGCCGCCGGACAATGTCTTCGGGAGCCTTGCAGGGGTCGTCGAGATCGCCGGCGACGTCGAGGCTCCGGCGTTTCCGCTCTCGGACTGGGAGCACGCGAGCTGATTCTCCTCGATACGCACGTTTTGATCTGGCTGGCCGTCGAGCCCGCGCGGCTCTCCCGCCGAGCTGCCAGCGCCATTCGGAGAGCCAGGTCTTCCGGCGGCGTCTCGATCGCTTCCATCACGCTGCTGGAGCTTGCCGGTTTCTTCGCGAAGGGACGTCTGCGGGCGGCGGGAACCATCGAGGCCGGGATTCGACTGTTTCTGGAAGCGACGGGAGCGGCGATCCAGGAGATCAGCCCCGAGATCGCCGCGCTCGCGACGCAATTCCCAGACGATTATCCGAGGGATCCGGCCGACCGCCTGATCGGCGCCACGGCGCGGGCCTTGGGTCTTCCGCTCGCCACTCGGGACGAGGCGATCCGGGCGAGCCCACTGATCCGCACGATCTGGTGACGGGCCGTTTCGCCGATCACCGCAGCCTGCGATAGATCCCCGTAAGGCTAGAATGGGACCGGATGTGCGGGATTGCCGGGTTTTCGAGCGAACGTCCGCTGCCGCGCTCTCTGCTCGCGGCGATGAACGAGACGATTCGGCATCGGGGACCGGACGACGAGGGGGTCTGGGTCGCGGGGCCGGCGGCTCGAGGGGGTTGGACGAATTCCTCGGGCGAGATCGGGCTCGCGCAGCGGCGGCTCTCCATCATCGATCTTTCTCCGGCCGGCCGCGGCCCGATGCCCAACGACGATGAGTCCCTGTGGATCACCTACAACGGCGAGGTCTACAACTTCCGGGAGATCCGGAAGGAGCTCGAGGCGGCGGGGTTCCGGTTCCACAGCCAGACCGACACGGAAGTCGTCCTCAAGGCCTACGAGAAGTGGGGTGTCGAGTGTCTGGACCGGTTCGTGGGGATGTTCGCCTTCGGCATCTGGGACGCGCGGCGCCGGCGGCTTTTCCTGGCGCGTGACAGGCTGGGGAAGAAGCCTCTCTACTACGGCCAGTACGCGCAACGTCTGACGTTCGCATCGGAGCTCAAGGCGCTCGCGGCCGATCCGGCCCTGCCGTCGGAGATTGACCCCGATGCCCTGGCCCTCTACCTGCGCTACGGATACGTGCCAGCGCCCTCTTCGATCTTGCAGTCGGTGCGCAAGCTGCTCCCGGCGCACTACGCGCTCTGGGAGTCGGGCCGGCTGACGGTCCGGCGCTACTGGGATCCGGTCTCGATCGCGCTCTCGGAGCCTTACCGCGGCAGCGACGCAGATGCGGAGAGAGAGCTGGAAGCCCTCCTCTCGGACGCCGTGCGCGGCCGGATGATCTCGGACGTCCCGCTCGGAGCGTTTCTCTCCGGCGGGATCGATTCCTCCCTCGTCGTCGCGCTGATGCAGGAGCAGAGCTCCCGGCCCGTCAAGACGTTCACGATCCGCTTCGACAACCCGGCGTACGACGAGGCCGATCACGCGGCCGCCGTGGCTCGGCATCTCAAGACCGAGCACCACGAAGAGTCGTGCAGCGGAAAGCGGATGCTCGAAGCGATCGAGGCCGTGCCCGAGATTTTCGACGAGCCATTCGCCGACTCCTCTTCCGTTCCGACGTTCCTGGTGTCGCAGATGACCCGAAAGCATGTGGCGGTGGCTCTCTCCGGAGACGGAGGAGACGAGCTCTTCTTCGGCTACCCGCGGTATGAGGCGTTCGATAAAACGCGATGGCTCCTCGCTTGCCCACGTCTCGTCCGCGACGCGACCGCCCTTGCCGTCGGCTTCGTGCCGCGCCGCCGCTTCCAGCGAGCCGCCGTGATTCTCCGGCAGCGCGCTCCGGATCTCTACGAACGTTTCGTGACCTGCTGGCAACCGGCCGAGGTCGCGTCGCTGACCGGATCCGGCGCCGCCGAGAACCCGGTCTATCGCGACACGATGGAGCGAGTCCGACCGCTGCCCATCTCCGAGCGTCCTCCGGTCCTCGACCTCGTCACCTATCTGCCTGAGGACATCCTGACGAAGGTGGACCGGGCCTCGATGGCCGTCAGCCTGGAGACGAGGAACCCGTTGCTCGATCACCGCGTCGCGGAGTTCGCGCTGCGGCTGCCTCTGCGGATGAAGTGGAGAGGCGGAGTGACGAAATGGCTCCTGCGCCGGCTTCTCTACCGCAGGGTCCCGCGGGTCCTCCTGGACCGCCCGAAGATGGGATTCGCCGTCCCGCTCGCAGACTGGTTCCGGGGTCCGCTGCGTGAAAGGATGGAGGACGCTCTCGGCCGGGAGAAGCTGGAGGATCTCGGTCTCGATCCCGCTCCGGCGCGCGAGGTCTGGAAGGGTTTTCTCGAGGGGCGTTGGAGCCGGACCGAGCTTCTCTGGAGCCTCCTGACCCTTTCCTCGTGGGCGGCGCGCTGGAAGAGGCCGTCGGGAACGATGGAACCGCGGGCGCAGGCCGGCGTCTGAGACCCGGCGGCCAGGGCTTGGTCGAGGACATGCATTTTACACGACGGCAGATTCCGGATCGGGCGGCTGCTGTGTGCCTATTGAGAGGAAGAGCCTGGGCTTAAAGAACATCAAGGCGGCGGTTCCCTGGCCCGTCAAGATCGCCGCAAAAATCATGATTTCGCGTATCCCCGGCGCGCAGGATATCGGGCGGCGTCTGGGCATCTTCGAACTGGGGGAGATGGAAGATCCCGGCTACGCCTATCAGGTTTTTCGGCGGCATTTCGATCGCACGGACCTCAGCCGCAGGCCGAATGGCTTTGTCGTGCTGGAGATCGGTCCGGGGGACACGCTGCTGACGGCCGTGATCGCTCCGGCCTTCGGAGCGCGGTCCACGATTCTCGTGGATGCCCGGCCGTTTGCGAGGAAGCAGCTGGCTCCCTATCGGGCGATGGCCGCTTTTCTTCGCGAGGAAGGAAGGGAACCGCCGGCGGTTGAGAACGCCGACTCCCTTCCGGCGTTGCTTTCGGTGTGCGGAGCGCGTTACGAGACCAGAGGCTATGAGTCGCTCAGAGAATTGCCAGACCGGTCAGTTGACTTTTTCTTCTCCCAGGCGGTCCTGGAGCATGTTCGGCGAAGGGATGTGCCGGAGACGCTGCATCAACTGCGGCGCGTGGTTCGAGAGGATGGGATCGGATGCCATCGGATCGATCTGAGCGACCATCTGTCCGGAGCATTGAACAACCTGCGGTTCCCCGAGCGCTTCTGGGAGTCTGCGTTCATCTCCGGATCCGGGTTCTACACGAACCGTTTGCGTTATCCGGAGCTCCTGCGGCTGTTCCGGGAGGCCGGCTTCCGGGCGACTGTCGCGCAGGTCGATCGCTGGGAGCGGCTTCCGACGGCGCGCCGCAAGATGGACCGTCATTTCCAGGCGTTTTCCGACGAGGAACTCGCGATAAACGGCTTTGACGTGGTCTTGCGCCCGAGCCTCGATTAGCGCCGAATGGTCCAGAATCGAGGCCAACGTCCGATTCGGGTCCTCCGCGTGATCACGCGGCTTAATGCCGGCGGTCCGTCCCGCCATGTCGTCTGGCTGGCCAGGGGCCTCGCTCCCTTTGGGTATGAGACTTTGCTGGCGGCGGGAACGTTGGCTCCAGGAGAGGATGATCTGTCCGCGTTCGCTGCCGCCCAGGGCGTGCCGGTCAGAAAGCTGGCTTCGCTCCAGCGCGACATCGATCCGCTTCGGGACTGGCGATGCTTCCGAGACGTCGTCGGGCTGTTGCGGGAGTACGAGCCCGATCTGGTTCACACGCACCACTCCAAGGCCGGATTCCTTGTGCGGTCGGCCGCGCGCCTGGTCAACCGTGAGCGTCGGCAGAAGGGCAAGAATCTCATCCGCACCGTGCACACTTTTCACGGGAACATGATTTCCCGTCATTTCTCGCCCATGAAGGCGCGTCTCTTCGGCTCGCTGGAGCGCTTTGTCTCGCATCGTTTGACGGACGCGGTCATCGTTCTTTCTGCGGAGCAGCGACTGGAGCTCGTCGAGTCTGTTCGTTTTGCGCCCGCCGAAAAGGTCTTCATCGTGCCCAACGCTCTCGATCTCTCCGAATACGAGGAAACGGGGCTCCGCGGCCGCTTTCGTCGGGAACTCGGAATCCCCGAGGAGGCTTTCCTGGTCGGCATGATCGGCCGCATCGCGCCCCAGAAACACCACGAGATGTTCCTCGAGGTTGCCGGCGAAGTCCGGAAGCAGTTGCCTCACGCGCACTTCGTCGTTGTCGGGGGCGGCAGCGGGGAGGAGCGGCTGAAGGCGCTCGCCGCCAAGATGGGAATCGCCGCGAGCGTGCGCTTCACGGGAGTTCGAACGGATCTTGCCTCGATATACCGCGATCTCGACACCGTCGCGCTGACCAGCCGCAACGAGGGGACGCCCCTGTCGCTGATCGAAGCGATGGCCGCCGGAAGAGCGATTGTGGCCACGGACGTCGGGGGCGTGCGGGATCTCCTCACACGGGAGGCGAGAGGCGACGTCTTCACGCGGACGTTCGTGGGCTCCGAAGAGCCGCGGGGCCAGCTCGTGCCGTCCGGAGACACGCGGGCTTTCGCCGAGGCCTTGCTGAGTCTCGAGCGCGAGCCGGACCTGCGCGACGGCCTCGGAAGCGCCGGGAGAGCGTATGCCTTTCGTCATCATGGCCTTCCAAGGCTCTTCGCGGACCTCGACAGCATGTACCGGAGATTGTTGGAGTTTCGGGAAACGACGAGGACCTGACCTGCTTCCGCGGTCCGGGTCTCGAAGCTCTACCTCAGGTTGAGGTTGCTTCGGCTGCAAGCGAGGCGCGGTACCAGGCGTGACTCCGGGACAGGCCGCCGGCCAGGTCGAAACCGGGCTCGTAGCCGATCTCCGATTTCGCCTTTTCGACCGAGGCTCGCGAGTCCCGGACGTCTCCGGGCCGCAGCGGGGCGTGCTGCGGGGGCTGTCGGGCGCCCGTCCGCTCCGCAATCCGGTTCCACAGATCGAGGACCGAGGTCGAGCCGCCTGCACCGATGTTGTACAGATGGGCGCGGCCGCTGGGCAGGTCCGCTTCCGCCGCGAGCAGGTTGGCGCGGGCGACGTCCTCGACGAAGGTGAAGTCGCGCGATTGCAGGCCATCGCCATAGACGATCGGCCTTTCGCCGCGCAGAGCGGCGCGGAAGAAGAGAGGGACGACGGCCGCGTACGGCGAGTCATGCCGTTGCCGCGGGCCGAAGACGTTGAAGTACCGAAGGCCGACGATCCGTCCGGGAAAGACGGAGGCGAAACCTTCGGCCTCGATCTCGTTCGCCAGTTTGCTCGCTCCGTAAGGGGAGAGCGGCCTGCCAACCCGATCTTCGACCTTCGGCAGCGTCCGGTCGTCGCCGTAGACGCTGCTTGACGAGGAGAAGACGACCGAGCCCGCACCGGCGTTGCGCGCGGCCAGGAAGACGTTGTACGTGCCGTCGACATTGACGTCGTGCGTCTGGTCCGGGCTCTTCATCGAGCGGGGCACCGAGCCTAGAGCGGCGAGATGAAAGATCCGCGAGCAGCCGCGGGCGGCCTCCTCGAGCGCCTTCCGGTCACGAATGTCGCCCGTCCGGACGTCCGCCGCTGGCGAGACGTTCTCCCGGAGGCCATTGGAGAAGTCGTCGAAAACGACGACGGACCAGCGCCGGGCGAGCAGAAGATCGACAACGTGGGAGCCGATGAAACCGGCGCCGCCTGTGACCAGCGCCCGGCCCGAGGTCGCCGTCACTCCAGAATCGCCCGCCGCACGGAGAGCCCCATTCCCTCGCACATCGAACGGATGCTTCGCTGCTTTTCTTCGGCCATGCGCGAGCTCGCGATCACGACTTCGTCAACGTCGTCCCGCTCGATGATCTCCTTCAGACGGTCGACGGGCCCTTCGATGTTCACGCCGTGCAGATTCCGGCCAATCTTTTGGGGGTCGTCGTCGAGATACGCGACGATCGTGCGGTGCGTGGTCGGATCTCGGCGAAGGAGCCTCGCCGCGGCCGATCCGAGATCCCCGGCGCCGACGATCACCGTGCGGATCGTGCCTCTGCCGCGGCCGCGCAACAGTTCGGAGAAGAAGGACAGGGAAGCGTGGCCCGTGACCACCATTCCGAACGTCAGCGCCCCATCGATGACCATGACGGCGCGCGAGAAGTTCTCGAACCTGAAGGCGATGACGAGGATCGTGACGGTGGCCAGCGAGGAGACGAAGACCGCCTTCGCGATCGCAACGACATCGGGGATCGCGAAATGGCCGGTCACGCCCCTGTAGAGGCCGAAGAATTGGAAGGAGAGGAGTCTCGCCGCGATCACGATGGGGAGCGAGAGCGTCAGGCAGACGAGGTTCGTCCCGTCGATTCGCCCCTCGAAACGCAACAAGTAGGCCCCGATGTGAGCTACGAGGACGACTGCGAAATCCGCGACAAGGTCGAGCAGGGGCCATTTGTGGGGCACGAAGGCATTGAAGATCGCCATGCGCTTGCGCCGGGCGTCCTCGAGGGCATCCGCGGATCTCGCGTAGAGCGGAACTCGCGAGAGGAAGCTGCCAAAATAGTAGAGGCTGAGCACGAGAGGCAGGGCCGCCACTGTCAGAACGGCGAGCGAGGCGCGCGGAATCAGCAGCGAGATGACTCCGCTTCCGAGGGAGACAGCGTAGAGAACGAGCGCCGTTTGTCTCTCCGTCAGGCCCAGGGAGATGAGGCGGTGGCTGCTGTGGTCGGGGGCGCCGGCGGTGACCGAACGGCCGCCCACAAAGCGGTTCATCGCTACCAGAGCGGTGTCGAAGATCGGCACGAGCAGAACGAGAACAGGTCCCACGAGAGCGGTCAGCAGCGCGCTATGCGCTTGAGCGAGGTCGAGGAGCGTCAGCGCGGCCAACGTATAGCCCAGGAAGTGGCTTCCTGTGTCTCCCATGAAGATCTTCGACGGCGGGAAGTTGAAGTACAGAAAGCCGAGACAGGCTCCGGCGAGCGCCGCCGCCGCCAGCACGACGGGCACGTTTCGCTGCTGGAGACCATGAAGGATCAAGAAGAACGCGGCGATCGCGGAGACACCAGCGGCGAGGCCGTCCATGTTGTCCAGGAGATTCACAGCGTTGACGACGATCAGAATCCACGCGATGGCCATGAGCTCGCTCAGGACCGGGTTCAGACCGGGAATCTTCAGACCGAGGGCGATCGGCACCAGGGAGGCCACAACCTGGCAGAGCACCTTGGTCGCCGGCCGGAACTCCAGCAGATCGTCCAGAAAACCGATCAGCGCGAAGGCCACGTTTCCGGCGAGGAGGATCTTCCACCCCCACATTGAGAGATTGTGGCCCGTGACGATGAGCCCCACCCAGAACCCGGCGAGGATCGCGATCCCGCCGAAGAGGGCCTTAGGTTCGGGGTTGGGGTTCCAGCGATCCGAACGGGGACGCGAGGAATATCCCATTGCAAAGCAGAGCTTTCGAATCGGAGGAATGAGGACCAGGGTGACGAAGAGTGCCAGACCTGCGGAGATCGCGATCGGGGTCAGCCCCAGCGGCTTCACGGGGCGTTCATGCCCTCACCACGGGGCCCTGGAGATTCTTTCTTCCGGCGACGTTTCTCGTGTCGATGAGGAGAGCGGCACGGGAGAAGACCAGCGGATAGTCAACCGCTTCGTGATCGGTCACGATCACAACCGCATCGCATCGGGAGAGGACCTCCTCGTCCAGCTCCACGGACTCGAGGCTCAGGTCGTGCCGCCGCATCTTGTGCAGCTTCGGAACGTGGGGATCGTGGTAGAGCACCTCTGAGCCTTTCGCCAGGAGCAGTTCGATGATCTCCAGCGCTGGGCTCTCGCGAACGTCGTCGATATTCCTCTTGTATGCCACTCCCAGGATGAGAACCTTCGATCCCTTCAGACTCCGGCTTCTCTCATTCAAGGCGTCGGCGAGCTTGCCGACGACCCATTCG
>Ga0209009_1000492_pt1 | contig 13537 bp, 15 predicted proteins | sample BlaSpr_A8_OM3_M2_FD_187979 | JGI IMG/M metagenome (GOLD analysis project Ga0209009, IMG submission 187979) | Forest soil microbial communities from Thunder Bay, Ontario, Canada - Black Spruce, Ontario site 2_A8_OM3_M2 (SPAdes) (version 2) | ecosystem: Environmental > Terrestrial > Soil > Boreal... | reverse complement strand
ACCGCGGTGTTTGGAGATGTCTCCACCCTGCGTGCCGAGAACAAGCGCCTGACGGCGGCCGACGAAGCTCTGCGTCGCCAGGTGGTCGAGCTGAATGCTGCCGCCAAGGAGAACGCCACCCTTCGCCAGGCGCTCGACTTTGAGCGCACGTATGGCCACCATATGGTCGCGGCGCAGGTGGTCGGGCGTGGACCTGATGGGTTCAGCCGCACGCTGGAGATCGACCGCGGAACCGCCGACGGCGTGCAGCCCGGGATGATCGTGACGACGGGCGCAGGGCTCATCGGACGCGTGCAGGAGGCCGGCCCTCACGGCGCGATCGTGCAGACGCTGGCGGACCCCCAGAGCCGTGTGAACGTATTTCTCTCCAAATCCGGGCTGCAGGGCACTGTCACGGGCGGGCCGGCGGCACTTCAGCTCGATGTCGAGCACTCGCTCGGGGTCACCGCAGCCAGCGGCGAATGGGCGCTCACCAGCGGCGTCGGCGGTGGTTATCCGCGCGGGCTTGTGGTCGGAGAGCTTGCCTCGGTGACGCGCCGAGACTCGTCGACCAGCGACCAGGCGCTGGTCGCATGGGTGAACGACCCGCGAGCTGCCATCAGCCTAGTGCTCGTGATCACAGACTTCGTGCCGTCTTGAAGCGGCTGGGCATCGCGGCGATGCTGCTCGCGACCGTCCTGGTCCAGGTGACATGGGCGCCGCGGCTCACCGTCGCCGGCGCGTTTCCAAATCTCGCGCTGGTCGCTGTGATTGCCATCACGTGGACTGCGGGCCTACGGCAGGGCATGGCGTGGGCGTGCGTCGCGGGGTTGATGCTCGACCTTACTTCTGACGGTCCGCTCGGCCCGCACGCGATGGCTCTGCTCGCGGGCGCGTACCTCACGGGGTTCTGGGTCCGCAACCTCGATCGCGAAAGCGTCTTGCACCCTGTCGTCGCGTCCGCGGCGAGCACGGCCGTCTACTCGATCGTCCTGGTTCTTGTTGACAACGTGCTCGGCCTGCCGGTGCCACCGCTTGGCATCGCGACGCAGTTGATCGTCGCGGCCTCCGTCTACAACGCGGCGTTGATGTCCATCGCCGTGGTATTGGTGCGCAAGCTTCATTCGAAGGCCACGAGGCGAGCGGAGCCGGTTTGATCCAACTGGGTGGCGTGACCCCCAAAGCTCGGTGGTCGATGCGGCTGGTGGCCGCCGCCACGCTGGGCGTGCTGGTCATCGGCGTGCTCGCGGTGAAGCTGGCGGAGCTTCAGCTCACCGACGGAGCAAGGCTCGCGGGAATGGCACGCGCCAACACCATGCATCGCATAGTCCTGGAGGCCGACCGCGGAATCATCTACGACCGGCACGGCGCGCCTCTTGTCACAAACAGCCCGGTCTGGAGCCTGGAGGTGATACCCGCCGAGCTCCCCCTCGACGCGCGCGCGCGCGTCGTTGAGCTGGCAGAGTTCGCCCGCATGACCGGCCGGCCGCAGCCCGAGGTCGCGGCGACTCTGGAGGCAGCCGATCCCTACTCGAGCGTTCGCCTTTCCATGGACCTCTCCCAGGCGCAGGAGCTCGCGATCAACGAGAGGCTGCCCGAGCTTGCGGGCGCATCGATCGTGCAGCGCGCCGTGCGGACCTACGTCGATCCACTCGTCTTCGGGCACGTGGTCGGCTATGTCGGCCCGTTGAACGACGCCGACCTGAAACGGCTCGGCCGGCTCGGCTACCAGCCGGGGGAGGTCGTGGGCAAGGTAGGGGTGGAAGCGGGCCTCGAGACTCTCCTTCGCGGCAGGAACGGTTGGGCCGACGTCGAGGTCGACGCTCGCGGCCAGGTGGTCAGAACGCTCGACACCCAGGAGTCCGTGCCCGGCGACTCTGTGTATCTGAGCCTAGACGCACCGCTGCAGCGCGCAACGGCGCAGTCGCTGGCGGCGGGCCTTGTCCGCGACGGCAAGACGGCGGGCGCTTCGGTCGTCGTCGATCCGCGAACCGGTGAGGTGCTTGCGCTCGTCAGCCTGCCCGGTTACGACACCAACCTCTTCACGCACGGCATCAGCCAGGCCGACTACAACAAGCTCATCGACAATCCCGACCGGCCGCTGCTGAACCGTGCGATCGCCGGCCAGTACGCGCCGGGATCGACATTCAAGATGGTCACCGCGACCGCGGGCCTGCAGGAGGGCAAGATCACCGCCGCCACGATGCTCTCGTGTCCGCCTTACCTCAACGTGAACGGCTGGATCTATCACAACTGGGCGAGCTACAGCCTGGGCCAGATGAATGTCGCCAAAGCGCTGGCGACCTCGTGCGACACGTTCTTCTACCAGGTCGCCGCGATGGTTGGCGACGTGACCCTGGCGAAGTACGCGCGTGCGTTTGGTTTCGGCCAGGCCAAGAACATCGAGATGCCTGGAGTGATGCCCGGGTTGGTTCCCGATCGCATCTGGAAGCAGCTTCAGTGCGGCGTCCCCGACCTCAACTCGGATGCGTGCCGCTGGAACACCGGCGACACGATCACGTTCGGGATCGGCCAGTCGTACTTGCTCACGACGCCGCTCAACCAGGCGGTTTATGTCGCGGCGCTTGCCAATGGCGGCCAGGTGATGAGGCCGACCCTTGTCGACGAGGTGCGCGACGCATCCGGCCATGAAGTCCAGACGTTGCATCCCGAGGTGACCGGCACCGTTCCCGCGTCCGCGGCCAACTTGATGGCGGTCCGCGAGGGAATGCGCGAAGAGATCAACCCCCCGTACAACATGAACTACTGGTTCCGCGCCGCGGGAGTGCCGGCCGACGGGGGCGGCAAAACGGGCACTGCGCAGTGGGGAGGCAGCGGGCTCGACCTTCCGACGCACGCATGGTTCGTGTTCTTCGCACCGTACGCGCAGCCCGAGGTCGCTCTTTCGATCTTCGTCGAAAGAGGCGAGCTGTCTGAGGTAGAGGCTGCGCCGATCGGCGTGCAGGTGATGAAGTTCTATCGCGACAACGTGACCGCGATCCGGGCCGGGCGCGCGCAGGGCGCATTTACCAGTTAGGTTAGGTGACCGCGACCGCCGCCTGGCACCGGCTCGACCACCTGCAGCTGCTGCTCATCGGCATGCTGGCGGCTCTTGGGCTGATGACCGTGTACAGCGCGCAGGCCGACTGGGCCAGGCAGCTGCTGTGGGTGTTGCTCGGCGCCGGCGCGTACGCAGCCGCTTCCGCCTTCGACTACCGGCGCTTGCGGCCGGTCGCGCTCGGCCTCTACGCGGGAATGATCCTGCTGTTGCTCGCGGTGCATCTGGTGGGGCATACGGCCCTCGGCGCGCGCCGGTGGCTTTCGATCGCGGGCTTCGCGCTCGAACCGTCTGAGCTGTCGAAGCTCCTGCTCGTCGTCCTCCTGGCGGCCTATCTGAGCCGGAGCGAAGGAGTCTCCTGGCGATCCTTCGGTATCACGCTCCTCCTCGTCGCGCCGCCCGCCGGCCTGATCCTCACCCAGCCCGACCTAGGCACCACGATCGTCTTCGTCGCAGTCGTCTTCGGCATGCTTTTTCTCGCGAGCGCCCGCGCCTGGCAGCTCTTTTCCCTGGTCTTCGCGGCCGGCGTAGCCCTGCCGCTGCTCCCGTACGTGCTTCACGGCTATCAGCGCAAGCGCCTCGAGATCTTTCTCGACCCGACCCAGGACCCGCTCGGGGCCGGCTACAACCTGCTGCAGGCGCGGATCGCCGTAGGCGCCGGCGGGCTGTTCGGCCAGGGTTGGCTCCACGGGCTGCAAGGCCAGCTCGGGTTCGTGCCGGAACGGGCGACGGACTTCGTCTTCGCCATCTTTGCCGAGGAGTTCGGCCTGCTCGGAAGCCTCGTTCTGCTGGCGGCCTTCGGCCTCCTGCTGATCCGGATGCTCCGTTCGGCGGCCGTTGCGCCGGACAGGTTCGGCGAGCTCCTGGCGGGTGGAGTGTTCGTGATGATCCTGGTCCAGATGGTCGAGAACGTCGGTATGAACATCGGCCTGCTGCCGATCGCGGGCATTCCGTTGCCGCTCATCTCGTACGGGGGATCGGCCACCATCACGACGCTGGCGGCGCTGGGGCTGGTCCAGTCGGTGGCGCTGCGCCGCCGGGAGGTCGTCCTCGGAGACGGTGCCCTTGGTACAATCACACGCCGTGCCCAAGCCTGATGCATTGCTGTCGGCTGTCGTGGTCAGCGGTGGGAAGCAGTACCGTGTCGCTCCCGGCGACAAGATCCTGGTCGACCGCCTGACGGCTGAGCCTGGCTCGTCGCTGAAGCTCGGCCACGTGCTGCTGCTTCGGAACGGCGATGAGATCACAGTCGGCTCGCCGGCCGTCGACGGCCTGGACGTCGAGGTCAAGGTGCTCCAGCACCGTCGCGGGCCTCGCATCGAGAGCCTCCGCTACAAGTCCAAAAAGCGCGTCCGCGTGCACCACGGTGGCCGCGCAGACCTGACCGCGCTCGAGATCATCGCGGTCGGCGGGTTGACCGGCGAAACCAAGACCGAAACCGCGCAAGAGACCGTGAAGGACGCGAGGCCCAAGGCCAAGGCCAGAACAGCGGCCAAGCCCCGCGCAACAGTCGCGGCAAAAGCCGAGGTTGAAGCGCCTGCAGAGGCCAAGCCGGCGAAGCGCGCGCCGCGCAAGAAGGAGACCAGGTAAGGAATGGCACATAAGAAAGGAGGCGGCTCATCTCGCAACGGCCGCGACTCTCAACCAAAGATGCTCGGTGTGAAGATCTACGGCGGCCAGGAGGTGGGCGCCGGCGCCATCCTCGTCCGGCAGCGTGGCACCAAGATCACGCCCGGAACCGGCGTTGGACTCGGCCGCGACCACACGCTGTTCGCGCTCGTCGCGGGCCACGTGCTCTATGAGCGGGTCGGCAAGGAAGGCCGTCGCGTCAGCATCGGCGCAGCCGCGCCAGGCGCAGAGCTCGAAACGAAAGACAAGGACTGACGGTCGCCGCCAGTTCGTCGATTCGGCGCGCATCGCCGTGCGCGGTGGGCACGGCGGCAAGGGTTCCTCCTCTTTCCGGCGCGAGCCGTTCACACCGCGCGGCGGGCCTGATGGAGGCGACGGCGGCCGCGGCGGCTCAGTCCTCCTGAAGGCGACGACAGGGGTCTCCGACCTGTCGCTCTACAAGCAACGACCGCGCTGGAACGCCGCGCCCGGCGCCGATGGTGCGGGCGGTCGCAAGACGGGGCGCGGCGGCTCGGACGTGGTGCTGGATGTGCCGGTCGGCACCGTGGTGCTCGATGAGGAAGGCGTCCTCGTAGCCGACCTGGATCGCGCCGGCGCGGATGCGATCGTTGCGCACGGCGGAGTGGGAGGACGCGGCAACGTCCATTTCAAGAGCTCGACCCGTCGCGCTCCGGATTACGCCGAACCGGGTTTCAAAGGCGACGAGCGGACCCTGGTCCTCGACCTCAAGCTCATCGCCGACATCGGACTGGTGGGCCCGCCGAACGCGGGCAAGTCTTCGTTGCTCAGCTCGCTCACGGCGGCGCGACCCAAGGTCGCGGACTACCCGTTCACGACGCTCGACCCAGAGCTCGGGGTTGCAGAATCGCCAGGAGGCCGGATCGTGATCGCGGACATCCCGGGGCTGATCGAGGGCGCCGCTCGCGGAGCCGGGCTGGGGCTTCGATTCCTCCGCCACGTCGAGCGGACGAGGGTCCTCGTCTACGTGCTGGACGGGTCGGCGGCAGATCCCTGGGCAGACCTGCAGACAGTGCGTAAGGAGATCGAGCAGTTCTCGGCCGGGCTCGCCTTGCGGCCGTTCGTGGTCGCGATGAACAAGCTCGACCTCGAGGCGACCCGGCGACTCAAGACCCGGAACCGGCGTAAAGGCGTCCACTTCATCTCCGCCCTCACCGGAGAGGGCCTGCCCGAGCTGATGAGGGCGATGGTTAGCGGGCTGGCGGTGGCCCCCGAGGTGACCGCACAGGGGCTGCCGCCGAAGACCCGGCTACCCGAGCGAACCGTACCGGCCGGGCTTGCGATCGACCGGCAGCCCTGGGGCTTTGCCGTGAGCGGTGACCGGGTGGAGTACCTGGTCGAGCGCACGGACCTGGAATCGGAAGGAGCCCTCGCGCGCTTCCAGTCGGAGCTGGACCGGCTTGGGGTCAACGCGGCTCTCGAGTCCGCGGGCGTGCAGCCGGGCGACACCGTGAAGATCTCCGGCATCGAGTTCGAATATCAGCCGTGAGGCTGGGGATCCTCGGTGGAACTTTTGATCCGATCCACATCGGGCACCTCGCCGCGGCCAGGGCGGCCATCGACTGCGCTGGCCTGCATCGCGTGCTCTTCGTCCCCAGCTCCCAGCCGCCTCACCGTGCGGCGGCGACCGCGCCGGCGGAGGACAGGCTGGCGATGACCCGGCTGGCGGTCGAAGGTGAGCCGCGCTTCGAGGTCTCTGACATCGAGGTTACGCGTGGCGGTGTGTCGTACACGGCCGACACCTTGAGCGAGCTGCGTCGCGCCCACCGGGATGACGACCTGTTCCTCGAACTATTCCTGATCTTGGGTTGGGATGCGGCGCGCCTGTTCAACACCTGGCACGAGCCTGATCGGGTGAGGGCGCTGGCGTCGGTCGTGATCGTGGGTCGCCCAGGCACCGAGACTCCAAAGCCGTCCGAGCTTGCCGCCGCCGGTCTCGATCCCGAGCGCGTCGTCGAATGCTTTGTCGAGACGCCGGACGTATCGGCCACCGAGCTCAGGCACGCGCTTGCCGCGGGCGAATCCGTGGCCGGAAGGGTGCCTCCAGCCGTCGAGCGCTACATGGCGCAGCGTCACCTGTATCGGGATAATCGAAACGTTGGCACCTAGGAGCCCGAAGGGATTGACCCCGCTGCAGCTGGCTCGCCTGCTCCGAGGCGCCGCGGTCGACAAGAAGGCGTGGGACACGGTCGTGATCGACGTCCGCGAGCAGACCTCCATCGCCGACTACTTCGTGATCTGCGAGGGCGAGACGGACCGCCAGGTCCGCGCTATCGCGGATGGGATGGTCGAGGCGGCCAAGGAGAAGCAGCTGAGGCCGATGGCGGTCGACGGATACGGGGATGCGACGTGGATCCTGCTCGACTTCGACTCGGTGCTCGCGCACGTGTTCCTGCCGGGCGAGCGCTCGTACTACGACCTCGAAAGCCTGTGGGCGCCGGCGGCGGCCCGCCGCCGGCGCAAAGCCGTCTAGGAGACTTACCCGGCCAGGTTCGTGCCCTGCGTGGCGACGAAGCTCACGCAGTCGCCCTGGTTCTTGAACGAGGTGCCGGCGGTATCGGTCAGCTTTTGCCAGCCGCCACCTTTGCACTGGTTGGCCCTCGTCGGGACGGGGTTCGGGGTGGTGGTTACGCCGACGGTCGCGGTGACGTTGAGCTCCACGGCTAGACCGAGCTGGTCCAGCGTCTCCGTGCCGTTCACACCTGGAGTCGGCCCGTTACCGAATGGGATAAGGTCGGCGAGACCATTGCCTGTGTAGATGAAGCAACTGACGGCGCCTTCCACGTGCAGACCGAGGAGATCACCCGAATTGACGAGGATCGGCGAGGCGGACAGATCGAAAGTGTTCACGGTCCCGGCGATCAGAGGCTCCAGCGGGCTCATGCCGACCAGCTGGTAGAGCGCCGCCGTGTCGGTCGGCCTCCAGACCTCGAGGGCAGCGGAACCTGCGTCCCAGGACCCTGTCTGGATGTTCCACTGCGTGATGGTCCCGCTCGACGGCACGGAGTAGCTGGCCAGGCTGCTCATGCTCTGGACCGAGTCGATCCCCGACGGGCAGGTGAAGACAGTTGGAGCCGAACCCGACAAGGAGCCTATTGGGGGGGTGGAGGCGAGGGCGGTGCTCGGAAGCAGCAGAGCCGCTGCCGCCGCCAGCGACGCGGCGATCGACCCCATCCGGGCCGACGCGCGGAACGTGACCCGTTGACCTGCTACCTTGCCCATCTTGTTGCACACCCTTTATTGAATTCAATCGCTGCCTGGAGAACCGTGCCTGCCGCGGTTCGCTCCCCAGGCCTATAGGCCTGGCTGATCCTCTAACGCAGCATTGCCTCGCGGTGGTCGGTGCCATTTCGCATTGGCCTACCCCGGGCCGGGCATTGCTCATAGGATGGTGGCCCATGGCGACCAGCCGGGGCAGCTCACGCGGCCCCCACCCGTCCTTCGGCGACCTCGACAAGCCGCTCTACACCATCAGCGTGGCCGCCGAGATCCTGGAGACACACCCCAGAACCCTGATGCTCTACGAGGACGCCAACCTGCTCGAGCCCCATCGCACTGTCACGAACCGGCGGCGCTACTCGCAGCGCGACATCAGCAAGGTCCAGGTGATTCAGAACCTGACCCGGGAAAAGGGGGTGACGCTGGCCGGCGTTCGCCACATCCTCAGCCTGTTCGAGGTCATGAAGCGGCACCGCGTCGAGCCTCCTGCGGACCTGCGCGAGATCTTCGACCGGTACGCGCAGATCATCTGACCCCTTCCGGGTCAGTGAAGCGACTTCAGGATCTGGATGATCGCGGGGCCCAGGAGGACGATCCAGAGCACCGGGAAGATGCAGCCGACCATCGGAAAGACCATTCGAGAAGAGGCCTGCGCGGCCCGCTCTTGGGCCGTCTGGCGCTGCCTCCTGCGCATCTCCATGGCCTGGACCCGCAGGAGCCGAGCGATCGGCACGCCCATCTGGTCTGATTGCACGATCGACTCCACCAGGTGGTGAAGCTCTGGGACACCTGTGGTTTCGGCCATGTGCTCGAGCGCGCTCATGCGGGGCCTGCCGAGCCGGATCTCTCGCAGCACTTTGCCGATCTCGTCTCCAAGGGCGTTGTGGAAGCGCTCGGTGATGCTCAGCATGCCCTCGTCAAGGCTCATGCCCGACTCGACGACGAGCGTCAGCAGGTCGGTGGCTTCGGCGAGGGAGCGTTGGATCTGATGGCGGCGGGCCGAGATTCGCTGCTCGAGCCAGAGCAGCGGAAGAAAGAATCCGGCGACCGCGAAAGCGATACCTAGGATAGGGGCGACGGCGACGACGGGAAGCGGCGGTACGGCCACCAGCACACCCAGGCCAAGCCCTGCGATTGCCATCAGAGCGGCCAGGCTGTAGCGGACTGCCTGGAACCCGGCCGGCGTCAGTCCCCCGGGGTCTCCGGCGCGGCTCAGCTTCTGACGGACATGGATTGTCGCCTCGCTCGGCAGCCGGGACACGAACGGCCGCGAGAACGCCTCGAACTGTTTGATGAGCGATGGTTTCGCGCCTTGAGGCGCGAAGCTCCCGTTCGTGGCTGCCGCCGTGGTCCGGTACCGGTCAAGGGCGATGAAGTAAGCCACCACGATCGCGCCGCAGACGAGCCCGGCTCCGACAGCGATAAGGGCCATCAGGCGTCCAGGGCGGTCATGCGCTGGATCAGCACGTTGCCGATCACGATCAGCAGGGCGGCCACGCCCAGGAGCACGTAGCCGACGAAGGTGCTGGTCATCGGCGCGAAGTAACCCGGGACGAAAACGTAGAGACCCAGCCCGAGGAGGATGGGCAGACCCGTGATGATCGTCGCCGACGCTCGCGACTGCGCCGTGAGCACGCTCATGTCGCGCTTGGTCTGCAAGCGGTCGCGGAGGGTGTCGGAAATCGTATCGAGGACCTCGGCGAGGTTGCCCCCGACCCGGGTGTGCAGAAGGATCGCTGTGACGATGAACTCGAGGTCCGGGCTGTTGATCCGAAGCAGCAACGCGCTGAGCGCGTCCTCGACCGACGTGCCCAGCGTGATCTCCGTCGCCACTCGCTCGAATTCCGTCGAAACCGGCGGCTGTGATTTGGAGGCAACGGTCTCGAGCGCGCGGTCGATCGCGTAGCCGGTCTTGAGCGAGTTGGAGAGCAGCTGCAGCATGCCGGTCAGCTGCTCGTTGAACATGGTCTGCCGGCGCCGCTGAAGATAGGCCATCACCAGTGGCGGCACGACGAAGCCGACCGCGCCGAGGATGATCGGCCCGAACGAGATGCCGAAGCGGAGGAGCCCGACCAGGGCCCCGAGCGTCACCGCTCCGATCCGGATGAGCAGGTACTCCGCCGGCGTTATGTTCAGCCCGGCGCGCGCCAGGTCCTCCGTCAACGTGGGCTTGCCGCTGGCGCTCCGCCGCTGGCTGAGGTTCTCTGCCGCCGGCTTCAGCAGCCGCTCGACGAGCTCGCGGGGAGTGGCCCTCGGGGGGGCCACCACCAGCGGCCTCGCGATCCGTTCCTTGCTGATCCGGTCCAGGCTCCAGAAGAAGACCACGATCGCGGCCGCCATGGGAACAGCGACGATGACCAGGGGCGGCAGGTTCATGGCCCGCGCCTAAAAGAGCGACGGATAGGCGGCCTGGATGACCTGCAACGTCACGCCCTTGGCTGCCGTGACCGTCGGACACGATGGGTCTGGGTTCTGGACGCCGGGTTGAAGATAGTCGTGAAACGACTCCAGGACGTATTTCAGCGCCGCGTAGTCGAGAAACCAGGTGATCACCTCGGCCTGGCACTCCGTCACCACGACCGTAAGGCTGGTGGCGTTCGACGCAGGTGAGCCTGGGGCTGACGGCGTCCCGACCCGGATCACGTGGAGGTTGGTGAAGATCGTCTTGGACGCCACCTTGCCGGCCGACGCCACGGTCGCGATCACCGAGATGTAGTCCTCCGGCTGGATGTAGTTGGCGACGCCCTGCTGCTCGCTCGTTGGGATCGTTACGGCGACGTAGCCCGATGGGATCGGCAGATACTCGGACTGGGAGCCGAGGGCAGCGCTCGGTTTGGCGACCTCGTTGGAGGTGATCGCCTGGCCCATCGGGATGGCCACGAGCGGCACCAGGCCTTGAACATCCTGTAGGCGGGTGAAGTAAACCTTCGGATACGTTCCCGGCACCGGGATGCTCATCACGCCAAGCGCCGCCGGGTCGATCGCGACCCTCGGCTGGAGATCCCTGTTGGCGACGACCACGTTGATCGAGGGACTGGCAGCCGAGTTCTGGGCGTTGAGAGCTACGAGGACGAAGGCTGTGATCACAACAAGGGCAAGAACGATTCCGAGGATTGTGAACGGCCTTGTGAACCTGAGGCCGCTCATAAGGGAGCGCACAGCCGACACATCATAGGCAAGATAGTCCGGTGCCGCGCCCCCTTAAGGGGCCCTTGCTGAGCCGTTCGATGAGGCAGCGGGGCCAGTCCATGGTCGAGTTTGCGCTGTCATCCGTCGTCCTGCTTCTGCTCGTCGGCGGCCTGGTAGACATCGGGCGCGCGATCTATGTCACCGAGTCGTTGTCGAACGCGGCGCGCGAAGGTGCGCGTCACGCCATCTGGTTCGACGCGTCGCACCAATCCAATCCCTGGCTGGACGACGCCGAGATCCAGACGACTGTGAACGCCGAGCTGGCAACGATCTCGCTGCCCGCGTCAACGCTGAAGAATTCCAGCACGACCTGCCCGGCGCCGACCGACGGCAACGCCTACCACAACCCACCGTATGCGAACTCCGCGTATCCGCCGGCGCCGAATCAGACCTGGCTGTACATCTGCTACAACAACACGCCCGGCACCGATTTCCCTTCGTCACCGCCCGCGAACGCGAGTCAGCAGGACGTCAACGTGATCGTGCTCTACACGTACTCGCCGCTGACGCCCATCATCGGTAAGCAGTTCGGGACCTTCCATCTGGCGGCCAACCAGCACATGACGGTTCAGGGCTAGCCAATGAGAAAGGAGCGAGCAATGTGTCCAGGCCGGGTTCATCCCGGCCTTCAGCCAGCCCCCAGTACCAAACACCTGCAGGCGCGGCGGCTCGCAGGAGGGGGTACCGCGGGGGAGGACTTACGTCCTCATCCGAGCCTTCAACCAGCACATGACGGTCCAGGGCTAGTGAGACACCCCACCACTCGGAAGTCACAGCAATCGCAGGCTCTCATCGAGTTCGCGCTCATCTCGCCAGTGCTTCTGCTCCTCCTGTTTGGCATCGTGGACATCGGGCGGGCCATCTTTTACTACGACACGATCAACCACGCGGCGCGCGAGGGTGCGCGTACCGTGGTGCGAGCTTCCAGCCCGCTGCCCACCAACCTCGACGTCCTCAACACGGTGACCACCCAGCTCATCGGCACCTCGGTGACCGAGCCGTGTCCCCAGGGGCCAGTGACCTCGGCCACCCCGCCCGCCAACGCGGCATGGCTGTATGTCACCGAGCCGACCCCTCCGGCGACCGTCGAAGCGACTCCACCTGACAATGCGCCCGGTGGAGAGTACCCGGCCATTGCGGCCGGATCGTGCAGCGCGGTCAACCCGGCGAGTGGGAACTCGCGGCTCCAGGTGACGATTCGATTCAACCTGGTGCTCATCACTCCGGTGATCGCCCAGGCGACGGCGAATCACATCATCATCACGGCGGCGGCGATCTTCAGGACTGAGTACTGATGACCCCCTTTGTCGCGGGGCGCGGCCAGCGAGGTCAGGCGATCGTGCTCGTCGCGATCATGGTGGTCGTCATAGTCGGGATGGCCGCGCTCGCGATCGACGGTGCGCGCGCCTACGCGCTGCGCCGCGACCTGCAGGCCGCGGTCGATGCGGCTGCGCTGGCTGCGGCCGACAACCTGCAGCAAACTGGCAGCTACACCCAGGCGGAGCAGGCGGCGACCACCATCTTCGGCTCCAACATTCGCCTCTACACAGGCCCCTCTTGCACGCCGGGATATGGTTCGCCGGGCTCCACGCCGCGCACCATGACGTGCACGTACACGGACGGTACGGTCTTGACGCAGGTGGTGGCTGGGCTCGGGCCGGCCGGCTCGCAGTTCACGATCAGCGCCACCAGGGCGCTCCAGCTGCAGTTCGCGCGCATCCTGACCAACGGTGCGACGCCAAGAGTCGGATCCGCGGCGGGAGCAAATGTAAACAATCTGCTGTTCGCCCCGACGATCACCGCACTCGACCAGGGAGGGTGCGGGGGCGTTCCGGGCAACGCGATATCGGTCACGGGCGGAGGCACTCTTGCGGTGGTCGGCGACCTCGTGTCGAATGGAACGATCTCGATCACAGGCGGAGCGAACATCCAGGTCGCCGGCGACATCTATGATCGCTGCCAGGCGCCGGTGCCTGGAGCGGTCGCCAACATGTGCTACCCGAGCGGTGCCGCTACACCCTGCACCTTCCCCGACGTGGCGGGCTCCACGTATTCGGGGCGGCCTGTCAGCGACCCCGCGTATCCACCTCCCGCGGTCCTGGGTGGCTCGCAGTTTGCCCCGAGCCAAAACGTGGTGCTGAACCCGGGCACCTATTCGGCCGATCCCAACTTCAGCACCAGCGTCTGCTACTTCCTGAGCGCCGGGGTCTACAAGTGGCAGAATGGCTACACCAACGCAGGTGGTTTCGTCAGCAACGACCTGAAGCCGCCGGACGAGCCGTCGACGACCAACAACACGGTCCTTGCCAACCAGATGTGGAACACCGGCGGAACCAACTGTGCGGGGGCATTCCAGGTCGGCACGGTGGGCACCTCAAATTCGGTCAGAGCAGGCACGTGGGCGATCGAGGTGACCGCGGCTCGCACAGACACCTACTCAGGCAT
>Ga0209009_1000491_pt1 | contig 13542 bp, 13 predicted proteins | sample BlaSpr_A8_OM3_M2_FD_187979 | JGI IMG/M metagenome (GOLD analysis project Ga0209009, IMG submission 187979) | Forest soil microbial communities from Thunder Bay, Ontario, Canada - Black Spruce, Ontario site 2_A8_OM3_M2 (SPAdes) (version 2) | ecosystem: Environmental > Terrestrial > Soil > Boreal... | reverse complement strand
CCAGGGGCTGGGCGCATTACCTTTGCAGACTGGGGGTAGCGGCCGCGGGCCGAAATCCCGGCGCCGATCCGGGCCCTGCGAAGGGCTGCGCGTAGCGCGACACCCCTTTGGGGCCGCGCGGATGGCGGCGCGCGAGCCGATCCTCGCGACAATGACTCGTGACAAACGAGCTGCATCGACGCCATGATCGGTCGATGCAGCTCTCTTCGACGCTCTCCTGGCTCGTCGATGCGGCCGGCGCGGCGCCGGGCGCCGATCGGCTGCTGGCCGAGGTCGGCGCGCGTCTGGTCGCCGATGGCTTGCCGCTCGCGGGGGGCGCCCTGACGCTTGCCGTGCCGCACCCACTCGTCGCCCGGCGCACCTGGCTCTGGCGGGCCGAGAGCGGGGAGGTGATCGAGGCTTTCGGGTTCGCGGCGGAAGGGTTTGCGGCCGCGGCAGCGGCGAGCCTGCACGACGATGCGGGCCGGCGCTATCTCGATTTGTCGGCGGGCCTGATCTGCGTCAACCTGGGGCACGGGCATCCCAAAGTCACGCAAGCAATCGCCGAGCAAGCGCAACGCCTGTGTTATATTTCGCCGTCGCTCTTCAATTCGACGCGAGCGACGCTTGCCCGGCGGCTATCGGCGATCTCACCCTGGGCCGAAGGTTGCCGGACGTTCTTTACCACCGGGGGCGGCGAAGCGAACGAAGACGCGATGAAGATCGCACGGATGGTCAGCGGCCGGCAGAAGATCCTCAGCGCATTCCGTTCTTTTCACGGGTCGGCGCCGGGGGCCGGCAGCCTGACCGGCGAGAGCCGCCGCTGGCCGAACGAACCGGGCATGCCCGGCATCGTCCATTTCTTCTCACCGTATCCGTATCGCAGCCCATTCGACACAACCGACCCTGCGACGGAATGCCGGCGCGCGCTCGATCATCTCGAGCTGGTGCTCAGCTTCGAGGATGCGCAGCGCGTTGCCGCGATCGTGATCGAGCCGGTCGTTGGCTCGAACGGCGTCATCGTCTATCCCGACGGCTATCTGGCAGGCCTCCGCGCGATCTGCGACCGTCACGGAATCCTGCTCGTCTTCGACGAGGTCATGACCGGTTTCGGCAGAGTCGGCGATGCCTTCGCAAGCCTGCGATTCGGCGTGACGCCCGACATCATCACCTTTGCAAAAGGCTGCACGTCAGCATATATGCCGCTGGGAGGAGTGATGGTACGCGAGGCCCTCGCCGAATACTTTGACGACGTGGCACTCGGCTGCGGCCACACCTTTTCTGGCCACCCACTGGCGACGGCGACGGCGCTCGCGGTGCTTGACGCGTACGAAGCCGAAGACTTGTTCGCGCGCGCGAAAGAGATCGAGAATTGGCTGCGCGAGGGCCTCGGGGCGCTCGCTCGCCGCTCGGCGATCGTCGGCGAAGTCCGCGGACTCGGCGCGATGTTCGCGATCGAACTCGTCGCCGATCGCGCTACGCGAACGCCGTTGCTCGTCACGGCGAACGATGCTCGCGCGATTATACCGGCCCTGATCGGCCGGCTGCGCGAACTCGGCGTCTGCGCGTTCGGCCGCTCCAACGTCGTGCTCGTGACGCCGCCGCTGACGATCGATCGCGACGAGCTTGCGCTGGGACTAAGCGCACTCGAGACGGCGCTCGCCGATTTAACCAAGGCAGCGTGACGACCAGGCCTCGAGCCCGCGACTACGGCATCCCGTTTCGCGGATCGCCCGGCGCCTGGAATGCGATCACCGACGTCGCAGGAATCGAAGTTGGGTACTGCACGCTCTTCGACGGCGAAGCACGGAAGGGCGCGCCCGCGCCGGCCGTGCGCACCGGTGTAACTGCAATCTTGCCTCGCGGCAAAGATTCGAACGATCCCGTCTTCGCCGGAACGTTCACCTTGAACGGAGCCGGCGAGATGACCGGATTGCATTGGGTCGCCGAATCCGGCTTTCTCGAGTCGCCGATCGCGATTACCAACACGCATTCGGTCGGCGCGGTGCATGAAGGCGTCATCGAGTGGCAAGTTCGCCGCAACCTAATGTTCGGGCTCTTCTCGCTTCCGCTCGTTGCTGAAACTTTCGACGGCCTGTTGAGCGACGTCAACGGATTCCACGTTCGTCCGCATCACGTCCACGCCGCGCTCGAGTCCGCCAAGACGGGCCCTGTCGTCGAGGGCAACGTCGGTGGCGGCACAGGCATGTGCCTCTTTCAATGGAAGGGCGGCAGCGGCACCGCCTCGCGGTTGATCGATTCGCCGACGGGGCATTACAGCGTCGGCGCTTTCGTCCAAGGGAACTTTGGCAAGCGCGCCGATGCCGTCGTCGCCGGCATTCCGGTCGGCGTCCTTCTCGCGGACGCCGAGTCGCTGGTGGATTGGGCCGACTTCGGCACGATTCTCGGAAGAGGTTCGATCATCGTCGTAGTCGGGAGCGATGCACCGCTCTTGCCGCAGCAACTCGACCGTCTCGCCAAGCGAGCGGCGCTTGGTATCGCGCGCACCGGCGGGAACGGGGGGAACCTTTCCGGCGATCTCGTCATCGCATTCTCCACCGCAAACGCCGGCGCGGCCCGCACCGACACGGCCCCCTCTAGGATAGAAGCGCTTTCGAACGCCGCGCTGGATCCATTCTTCGAAGCGGCGGCCGACGCAACCGAGGAGGCCATCGTCAACGCCCTCGTCGCCGCGGAGACGATGGTGGGCTTTGAAGGTCGCCGCGTTTCATCGATACCAGTGGAGCGTCTCGTCGAAATCCTTCGCGCTCACAATCGTCTCTCAACAGCAGCAGTCAAGAGGTAGATGCCCATGAAACGCGACCTTCGCGACGACCCTCGTTATCTGGAAGTAGCGGAACATCTTCGCCGTGTCACCGAACCGGGGCTGGGGCGCCTCACCGAGGGGATGGATGTCCACGCTGGGCCCGGTGGGCGCTTCGTTGCGATCGCGGGGCCGATACTGGAGAAACTCTCCGGCACGGCCGACCAACGAGTCGGCGTTCTCGATACTGAATCGAGTGAGCTTCGGCTGCTCGGTGGTCCAAACGAGACGATCTTCCCGCGCTGGTCGCCGGCCGCGCAAACTCTGGCGTTTCTTTCCGACCGTGAGAAACGCGGGCGCTTTCAGTTGTTTCTGATCGAGAGCCCTTGGTCGCAGCCGGTCCTTCACGCGGAAGAACTTGCCGATCCCATCGAGTCACTGGCGTGGTCGCCCGACGGTGCGAGCCTGCTGTTGCAAACCGCCGGAGCAGGCGCCGATCGAGCCGGTGCTCAGGGTTCCGGAACTTTACCATCGGAAAGCGGCGGTCCCGACTGGCTGCCCGACATCGAGGAAGCGGTCCCCGAAGAACTCTGGCGTCGTCTCTGGCTCTACCGGCCCACGGAACGCTCGCTGCGCCGCATCGGACCGGACGATCTTACATTTTGGGAGGTCGCGTGGTGCGGCAACCACGAGATTCTGGCCGTCGTTTCGAACGAACCACGTGAGAGCGGCTGGTACCACGCGCGTTTCATTGCACTGTCACTAGAAGGCAAGATCACAACGTTGTACCGGCCGCCCTACGAGATCGGGTTGCCTGCAGGCTCGCCCGATGGGAGATACGCTGCGATCGTCGATGCGACGGCGAGCGATCGAACCGTCGTCGCAGGCGACGTACTCCTCTTCGATCGTCGCTCCGGCGGCGAACCGGCGCGCGTCGACACGGCGGCCGTCGACGTAACCTCGCTTGGATTTATCGACGATCGCCGAATGTACTTTGCGGGCATTCGCAATCTCGAAATCGTCGCCGGTGAAATCAACGTGGACAGCCGGCTGTTAAAGACGCACTGGACGTATTACGGCGGCGCGCTCCGTCGCTATCCCGGCATCGCTCCGCTCGGCGCAGGCGCTTTTGTGACGGTCGCCCACGCATACGATCGCCCGCCGGCCGTCGTTCGAATCGCGGAAGGCCGGGAGAGCATCATGCTCGATCTGGGTCACGAAGGGTCGGCGTACGTTAAGGCCACCGGGGGCGTCATCGAAACGGTCAGTTGGAAGGCACGCGACGGGCTCGAGATTTTTGGGCTGCTGACTCATCCCGAAACGCCGGGTCCCTATCCTTTGGTCGTCATGGTGCACGGCGGCCCGACGTCGTGTTACACGAACGTTTGGCAGATGCATCGCATCGCACCGTTCCTAGCGGCGCGCGGCTACGCGGTGTTGCACCCCAATCCGCGCGGAAGTTCGGGGCGCGGCCAGGTGTTCGCGCGGATGGTGCGCGGCGACATGAACGGCGAGGATGCCTTCGACATCATCGCCGGCGTCGAAGCGCTTGCAGCGAGCGGGACGATCGATCGCGACCGCGTCGCGGTCACCGGCACGAGTTACGGCGGGATGATGTCGTCCTGGATGGTCACGCAGACGGATCTCTTCGCGGCTGCGATTTCGATTTCACCCGTGACCGACAACATCAGCCAGCACTTCACCAGCAACATACCGGAGTTCGATCGGCTCTTTTTCAAATCCGATCCGACCGATCCCAACGGTAAGCACTTTTCGCGCAGCCCGGTGTTCTTCGCTCGAAACGTGAAGACGCCGACGCTCAACATCGCCGGCGCCAAAGACCGCTGCACTCCGCCGACGCAAGCCATCGAATTCCACCGCGCCTTAGTCGAAAACGGCACGCCCTCCGAGCTGGTCATCTACCCGCTCGAAGGACATGGCGTGAGAGGCTATGAGGCTAGCGTCGATTACTTCACACGCCTGCTCGCGTGGCTGGAGACGTATCTGCGAGTGGACGCTCACGCAACGCACAAAGTGCTCGCGCCTACCTAATGGTTGTTGCCGCCATGGTTGTTGCCGCCATGGTTGTCGTTGCCTTGGTTGTCGTTGCCGTGGTTGCTGTTGCCGTGGTTGTTGTTGCCGTGGTTGTTGTTGTCATGGCCGTTGCCGCCACGCTGCGGGTTAGCGCCAGGGGGCGTATTGTGCCCGTAAGCATACGCATGGCCGTTGCCGTGCCGATGCGTGCGGTCGAACTTTCCCGTTCGTGCGTAATCGTATGTGTACGATTTTGGATTTGCCTTCGGACTATAGTAGACGTACTGGCCCGAGGAATACTGACCGTTCGCATTCGGATAGAAAGTCTGGCCATTCGGCATCACGATCCGACCATTGCCGTAGAGCGTTCCGCCGTTTTGGGTGTAGCCGACGATCGTATTCGCCGGTTGTTGATTATTCTGGTAATTGCCGTAGAGGGTCTGCTGGCCCATAGCGGCGACGACCGCGCTCAGTATCGAGTTGAGCGTCTGTGCCGCAGCCGACTTCGGGAGAGTCGCGATCCCCAGCATTGAAGCCGCCGCCACTATAATGGCAAGCTTTGAAATCGATTTAGACATATAAAGACCTTTCGTGCGCCAACGCACTACAGATCCATCTACCCTCTTCGACGTTGACCGAACCGAAATTCAACGCTTGCCGCGGGTATTTGTGCGACTCGAACGCCCCTTCGATCGTGACGTTCCGTAGCTTTCAGAGGTCCTAGGCAACGGTTGAGCATATCTAAGCGCACGTTCCTAAGATAAGGAAGAAAGGTTCCAATGAACGCCCGTTTACAACGACTGGCCATCATAGCGCTTTGCCTGGCCGCCGCGTACCCGACCCTGACATGGGCGGCAAATCCAACCAAGCCGCTGAGACCTCAGGGGACACCCACCCCGTTCCTGGGGCGGCCGACACAAAACGTGCGATTGGATCTCGTCGATCCCGGCGTAGTGGTCGTATGCACTTCGGTCAACGTCACTGTAACAGCGCTCGATGCGCCCGAAGGCTTGGGTTGGACGAAGACCTACGCGGCGCCGTTCAAGGATTCCACCGCAGTCGGCCTGATGGGCAACAGCACCAAACCGGGCATCATCGGATTCGCGGACCTTTCGAAAGGCATCTTGCCCGGCTGCCTGGGGACCATCGCGGTACCAACCGGAAAGATGCGGTTTACGTTAAGTAGGCCTCAGCTGAACACGGCAGGGTTGAATGTTTCGACCGCTACGGCGACGCTCAACGTCGTCAAATCAAGTTCGACTCCGGATCTTCCCATCGCGTACTGTAGCCTGGAGAAGGTCGGAGGCATTACTGACGCGACCCTGAGCAGCTTGCTACAGCGAGCCTGTCCTTAACGAACCTCCGTTGAGAAAGCGGAGCGCCCGCAGGCGGCGCTGACGATGGACCGTGTGTTCGCCGGCGTCGAGATTGGTCGTCAAACCGCTGCCGTCGCGACACCAAAACAAAACGCCGATCCCGAAAAACCTTGCGAAATCAGCGTTTTTACTGGTGGAGATGGTGGACTCGAACCCCCGACCCCTTACATGCGAAATGATTCCAGCGGCGACGGCGACCATTTAGCGAAACCGCGCCGCGCGCGGAAAAGGCAGTAGCACCTCGCGGTCTGGGGTGGAGGTCTCTGTTGCGTCGGTTTCGGAGTTTTGCCGTATCGTTATGCGCAATCGCAATCGCGATCTCTAGCATGGCAATGGCGCTAGCCGACGGATCGCTCGGGACCGCCAAACTCTATCCCTGGAAGAATATGCCCGATCATGTCGCACAGGCGGCCGATGGTTCGATTTGGTTCACGCAACCCGGAATCGACGAGATCGGAAGAATTGCGCCAAGCGGGGCCGTAACGTCGTATCCCATCACGACCGCGGATGCTTCGCCAGAATATATCGTCGCAGGACCGGACGGCAATATGTGGTTCACGGAACGAGCCGCGGGCCGCGTTGGCAAGATAACGCCGCGGGGGAAGGTCACGGAATACGCGGTCGGCTCTGGGCAATTACTTAGCGGAATAGTGGCCGCCAGCGATGGGAATCTGTGGGTCTCTGAACGGCACGAAGTTGTCAGGATTACGACCGCCGGGAAGATCAAAGAATTCGATCTTTGCGGACAGCCGTGCCGCATCTTCCGTATCACGGCGGGCCGCGAAGATGACTTATGGTTGACCATCCTTGCACCCGAGCGAGGGGGAGGATGGAAATACGTCCTCGGCCACATGACTCTCTCTGGACGTTACTCCGAAGTGCCGCTGCCAGACAAACTAGACGCCCTGAGGTCTACAGAGGTTATCGCGTTAGGGTCTGACGGAAGCATCTGGTTCACGGAACCGGATGCCTCGAAGATTGTAAGGCTCGCGCCAGGCGGCGCCTTCAGCGAATTTCCCGTCCCGCGCTACGACAATGTGCGCCTCTCCACGGGAAACATCGATAGCCTAGCGGCGGATCGCGACGGCGGCGTCTGGTTCGCGTACGGAACCGACAAGATCAGCAAGATCAGTGAGACAGGAACCGTCACGACGTACACGACTGGAAGCTCGGTCGCTGGCCCTCGCGGCATCGCGGGCGCGCGCGACGGGACGTTGTGGTTCGCCGAGCCGGGCGTAAACAAGATCGCCAACATCTCGCCCGATGGTGTGCAGCATGAGTACGCACTTCCACCGGGAGCAAAGGCGATCTCCTATTGCCCGGCAGACCCGGTCAGCCTGACCAACGGCGCCGTCGACGTTGGAACGGCTCAGCCCAGCGACATTACGGTGACCAGCGACAATGCGGTCTGGTTCCTCGAACAGCACGTCGGGAAGATCGGTCTGCTGTCCCCCGGAACCGGAGCGATCAGGCAGTACGTAGTTCACGAAGCCGGTAGTTTCGATAGTGTCTTCGGAAGTGGACTCCGCTCGATCGTCCACAAGAAAGATGACGCCGTGTGGTTCAGCGACGGCAACTCGATCGGGACGATCTCAAGAGCGGGAGTGCTTCACGAATACATCGTGACGCCTGACGTCACGCATGTAACGCTCCACCCGTCCGCCGCCGGTACGCTGGTCGTGACCCACCCCTACGCGCCCGGCAAGATTCTGCTGGACGCAAACGACTCGCTCTGGTTTGTTGACTCGCAATCGGCGCTGCAAGTTACAGACGACGGTACGGTCGTCAAGAACGTTCATTTGGCATCCGGTGATGTAGAAGACTACGTCGCCGACGCGGCTTTCGGGCCGGATGGGAGCCTTTGGTTCACGCAGGACTCGCTATATAATGTTGTCGGCCGACTCTTGCCCGACGGCCGAGTCGAAAAGCGCCACCTGCCCGGTGGTTCGGAACAGGGTGTGCCGAGCTTTGATTCTTCCGGTAACATGTGGTTCGCCGATTCGCGCAGCCTGGTCAGAGAGCGGGATGGGAAAAGCCAGAGTTTCCTCGTCGGCGTGACCGATCTAGATTACTCGGGCGTGCCATTACCGGCACGCGATGGGAGCGTTTGGTTTACAAAGTATCATGCCGGCATTGTGGCGAGGCTTGAAAGCAATGGGAGTTGCACGCAATATCCGCTGCATTGGCAAGCCGGACCGACGGCTCTCGCGCAGGGGCCCGACGGAAGCATTTGGTTCACTGAAACCGACGCCGATAAGATCGGTCGCATCTCGCCGGCTGGCGAGATTACGGAGTTTGCGATCCCGCTGTTGCCCTAGCACCTGCGATAATCAGAAGTTGTCAAACGTCGCCTATGCCAAGCACGAGCACCCGACGCGCGCCCAGATGGTCTCCGATGCGGAGCGGCTCCTCAGGGCGCTCGGTATGGGCCAGAATCTGTACGTGCTCGCTGCCCACATGGATACCGACGACCTCCATGCACACGTCATCGCCAACCGCATCGGTCCCGACGGCCGCGTGAACGACTTGTGGCACGAGCGGATCATCCGCGAGCGGGTCTGTGCCGAGATCGCGGCCGAACGTGGCTGGGAGATCGTTGTCGGCCGGCATAACCGGGATCGTCAGCCGAGCGGGTCTGGATAAGCCTCGCTTCCACGATCTCCGACATACCGCGGCTTCGCTGCTGCTACAGGAGGGGACGCCGATCACGACCGTCGCGCAGATTCTCGGGCACGCCAATACATCGACGACGCTCTCGGTATATGCGCACGCAATAAAGGGGAGCGAGCAAGCCGCAGCGAGCGTGATGGAAGGCGTCCTCCAGGGAGGCGCGGTCATCCGGTGAATCAGCACCCGCGGTCGGAAATCGGTGGGCCAAATGTGGGCCAAAACGCCTCCGAGCGTAAAGCCCATTCGAGAAAACCCTTATAGAATAAGCATTCCCGGATAGCTCAGTTGGTAGAGCAGCTGACTGTTAATCAGCGGGTCGTTGGTTCGAGTCCAACTCCGGGAGCCAATTCGCAGAACTCCCATCCTCAAGGAGATGGGAGTTTCTATTTCGCCGTCGCTAATGAGAACAGCGACGCAAACAACAGAACGCGGCGAAACTGGCGTAGCCGCGGGGCCGCGCTTCGGAGACGGGGTTCGAAGTCCTGGGACCGAAGGGCTTCAGCGCTCCGCGAAATCCTCTCTTGCCCAGAAAGGGGACCTCGATGCGACTACTCTTGATTGCCGCGTCACTTCTGTGCGTCGTGGCGCTGCTTCGCCCGCCGTCATCGGCGGCTACGGCGACCGGTTGTCCCAACTTCAATGGAACTTGGGCATCGAATATGGGTCAGCTTCACCTCAATGGCGGCAACGGAACGATTACACAAAACAACGGCACGCCCGGCGCCGCCGGCGACTACACGGTCGCCACCATCACGTATGGCGTTTCAGCGAGCGCCCTGGACGGCGTGCTGCAATACCGGCCAAATGCCATGTCGGCAAACCCCGCACCCGTGAAGATCCACCTCGAGCTGGGCGGCGGACCCAACTTTGGTTTGGCCGCGCCGGCCGGGTCGACGCGCTTCCACGGCACCACCCTCGGCCAGTACGCGGGCGCTGTGGCGTCAAACATTTATGGCTACTGTACGAGTAGCGGTTCGAGCGTAGCAAGCAAAAAGCAGCCGGTGAAGATCCAGATCACGTTCTTCGCCAACAGCATGCTCACGTTTGCGCCAAAGATCTCGCTCCAAACGGCGTTTGGGGCGACGAAATTGACGTGCCCCGGTAAGGTGAATGCTCACGTGTCCGGGCATATCGAAGCGCAGATCACCCCGGCGGGAGACACCCAAGGAGGCGGCAGCGTCGCAGAGACGCCGTTCCTGCACACGTGCCGCACTCCCACAATCGAGTTCGCAGTCGAGCGCATCGCGTTTCAGGTGCTAAAGCCCGGTCATATCCTGCGCGCGACGATGTATGTTCACATCTCCCAAGAGGGAGAGCATCAACCGGGGCAATGCATGGTAGGAACGAAAGGCACGATCACGGCGACCTACGACGACACGTTGACGGTTGGCAATTCGCTTCGCAACGACCAGCTCAAGATCGGTCCGTGGGCGACACCCTGTAACGCCCACAACCACCTCATCACGAACAGCATCTCTTCGATTACTGCCTACGCATCGGGGAGCACGTATACGGTGGTCGGCATCAGCTGCGTAGCTGAGGGCACGGGTTACTCGCCGCGGAATTGCGGCGTCTGACTCCAACTCCGGGAGCATTAGGAAAGACCCCAACCAAACAAGGTCGGGGTCTTTCTCTTTTTCTGTCGTTTCGCACTTGCGCGTCATTTCTCGCCCAACATCTCCGCTGCGGTTTAAAAGTGCGGTGTGGGCTCCGCAATATTCGGACCAATCACGGGCACGCTGCACGTGCCTAGTTCGGCGCCGTATCCGAGAACGACGGGCATGACCGTCCCGTCCACCACTGCCGCGTCCTTGCCGTGGTGGAAGTAATTGTAGATGCCGGCCGCCGTTCCAATGTAATAGGGCAGGTAACCGATGAGGCCGGCATCGCTACTGCCCGCACCGACGAACGCGAATGACCGGCCGTCGGTGGCGGGCGCGAACGCAACCGGAACGTACGTGCCGTCGGCGAGCGATAGAAAGCGCGCGTCGAGAACGAGATAGCCCGCTTGACCGCCGTGTTTAGAGTGGTTCATTACCTCGATCAGGCCCACGCCGAGCGTGCCTGCCGGTATCGTCTGCGCCCCGTACGTAGCGGATGCCGTCGTCGCAAATCGGAAGACGTCGCCCGGCTTCACGATCTTCGTGTCAAGGGTTCCCTTCAGTGCGACGAGCGCGAGCGGGCACGGCGGAAGAGCAGCGCTTGGCGATTCCGCGCGCGCCAAATCGCACAGCGATGCAGCTAGCGGGAAGGCAAATGCGATCGCGGCCGCCCGCCGAGCGCGGTCTAGCGCCATTTCAGTGGTCGACGAAGTTCGAGACCTCGTCCATTTTAGGATCGAGCCGCAGATCTTCATGCGCATATTTGCGGTCCTCATGCCCGCCAGGAACCGTTACGCGCACCAATATCTCGTGCGGGTGGACCGCCTTGACGGTTCCTTCCTCCTTGGTTCCGTCGATGTAAACTCTGTCTCCGACTTTCAACATTTTAGCTCCGACATTTCCGAACGAACCAACCCATTAAGACGCCTTAACATGCGCTACCGAGTTGATTCCCTTTTACAGAGACGTTCTAAACGGAGGAGCTTCACGGATTTGGAAGGCGGGCCGGCTTCAGCAGCAAAACCAATGGCCGTCGCCGGAGGGAGCAAACGATGAGCAGCGTTCGGGTCTTGGTTGGTACGCGCAAGGGTGCGTTTGTCTTGAGTTCAGATGGAAAACGCGAACGCTGGGATGTCGGCGGCCCCTACTTCACGGGCTGGGAGATCTACCACGTGAAGGGCTCGCCGGTCAATCCGGATCGACTGTACGCTTCGCAATCCAGCGGCTGGTTCGGACAGATGATCCAGCGCTCGGACGACGGCGGCAAGACGTGGGAGCCGGTCGGCAACGAGTTCACGTACGAAGGCGTACCCGGGACGCATCAATGGTACGACGGCACGCAGCGCCCGTGGAAGTTCACGCGCGTTTGGCACGTCGAACCATCGCTGACCGACCTCGATACGGTCTACGCCGGGGTGGAAGACGCAGCGTTGTTCCGCTCGACCGACGCCGGGAAGACGTGGCAAGAACTCGCCGGCCTGCGCGAGCACCCCTCTGGACCGAACTGGCAACCGGGCGCCGGCGGGATGTGCCTCCATACGATCCTCCTCGACCCGAGCAATGCGGAACGGATGTTCATCGCGATCTCGGCGGCGGGTGCATTCCGGAGCGATGACGCCGGCAAAACGTGGCGACCGATCAACCGCGGCCTGAAATCCGAACAAATCCCCGATCCGAACGCCGAAGTGGGTCACTGCGTCCATCGCATCGCGATGCACCCCTCACGTCCCGACGTGCTGTTCATGCAGAAGCACTGGGACGTCATGCGCAGCGACGACGCCGGGGATTCGTGGCACGAAGTCAGCGGAAACTTGCCGACCGACTTCGGCTTTCCCATCGATATTCACGCACACGAGCCCGAGACGATTTACGTCGTTCCGATCAAGAGCGACTCCGAGCACATCCCACCCGATGGAAAGCTGCGTGTCTACCGCAGCCGCACCGGAGGCAACGAATGGGAGGCGCTGACAAACGGGCTGCCGCAGCGCGACTGCTACGTCAACGTCTTGCGCGACGCGATGGCCGTCGACTCGCTCGACTCATGCGGCGTGTACTTCGGCACGACCGGCGGACAGGTGTACGCCTCGGCCGACGCGGGTGACAATTGGTCACCGATCGTTCGCGATCTTCCGCCGGTGCTCTCGGTCGAGGTTCAGACGCTGCCGTGATTCGCGTCGTGCTACCCGCGCATTTGCGGACGCTGGCGCGCGTCAGCGGAGAGGTGGAACTCGACGTCGACGGTGAGCCGACCCAACGCTCGGTTCTCGCCGCCGTCGAGGATCGCTTTCCGGTGCTGCGCGGGACGATTCGCGATCACGTCACGGAAAAGCGGCGGCCCTTCGTGAGGTTCTTCGCGTGCGGACAGGATCTGTCGCACGAGCCTGCCGATGCCGCGCTGCCCGACGCCGTCGCGACCGGCAGCGAGCCGTTCCTGATCGTCGGAGCGATGGCGGGCGGCTAAACCCGAGGCTGTGGGTGGGCTCACGCCGTCACGCGGACCCACCCTTGCTTGGTTGAGCGCTAAAACGGGTAAAGAGCCGTTATGCGTACTCTATCACGTTATGCCATGCTCGTAGCCACCTTGGCGCTGGTCGTCGGGCTGGCTGCGCCGGTATTCGCCAAATCCGACAACACCTTTAGCGGAATCGTCCGGCACGTTTCGATGAACAACATCAAAGTGTACAACCCGGCCGACAAACAGACCCTGGGTTTCGAGATCTTTCCGAAGTTCGATCAGATATTTTCGGGCGACGGCAAGACGACGTACCAGATGAAAGACATCAAGGCTGGTCAATACGTTAAGGTCTACTACGATCAGCACGCGCTCGGGGTAAGACACGCCAATCGCATCTACCTCATGAAAAACAACAACGCGATCAAGCGCAGCGAGTAAAGTCAGCGCTACTGGAGCAAAGGAGCCGGCCCCCTAGGCCGGCTTCGTTGTGCCTGCTTGCTCTGGTCTGGGGCGAATTTACGATTTCCCAGCAATTTCCAAAGTCTAGCAGGGCGAGCAAGGGTAGAATCAGCGCATGGTGCGCACAGCTAGACGCCGCGGCGTCCTTTCGACGGCGGCGAGCCTCGCCGTTTGGATTGCGCTTGACCTGGCGCTGACGGCTTG